>Ga0214473_10005020_pt1 | contig 15864 bp, 12 predicted proteins | sample RVTome_7_FD_203509 | JGI IMG/M metagenome (GOLD analysis project Ga0214473, IMG submission 203509) | Soil microbial communities from uranium-contaminated site in the Upper Colorado River Basin, Wyoming, United States - RVT98D197 | ecosystem: Environmental > Terrestrial > Soil > Contaminated >... | reverse complement strand
ACAGCTGCAAGCCATCTGTAAGGCACAACGTGAGCTCAGCACGCAGATAATTAGTTCATCTCTTCACAAGGGGGTCAAATGACCCACATTTGTCGCAATTCCATGTTGACATGCTGTCTTCGGCCAAGTTAGCCCAGCCCTTAAGTCTGCCGGATGACCAGGAGTCTAGGTGGGTGAAGTAATGAGAACTGCAAACTGCCCTTCATGTGGCGCCGTCCTGGATGGGACGACCACTTCAGGCCTGCTTCAGTGCACGCATTGCGGAGCGAGGATTGAACTTGAGCTGAGCCAGGCTGAGCAGGATCGTTTGAGAGAAAAGGAGGAGCTCCGACGCTACGTCGGCCTTTCAAGGGTCGCGATGGAGGCCAGGAACTGGACCGATGTCTTCCGATATTCCGGCCAAATCCTAGAGAGAGACCCTGGCGATGCAGATGCTTGGATCGACAAAGCCTACGCGGCATTCTGGCAGGGGACCGTCGAGGCTAGCCGGCTCCAGGAAGCCCTAACATACCTCCGCCATGCCGCACAGTGCGCAGCCGACCATTCAAGAGTGACGGCCGCAGAGCAGGAGTTCACCAAGCTCCACTCAACTTGGCACAATGACCTTGGTGTAAAGGCGTTCGACCTCGGCAAGGTAACCTACGCCGCCTGCGCCTCATACAGTTGGCTGGATGCGCAGAGGCGAAGCACCGAACACTATGCGGCGGCTATGAGCCACTTTGTGGAGGCGTCGACCTGGGCGCCGGAAGACATTCAGATCCTTCGCAACATCGCTATCACCGCAAGAGCCGCACGCTGGATCGCATGGGGCATCGCAGTCGAAGAGCGATTGCGACGCCTCAGCGAGCTTGAAACCAGAGCGCGTTCTGATCATTCCATTGGTAAGGCAAGGGCGGGACTGCAGGATGGCCTGAACCGGCTCGCACAGCTGCGGACGCGCCGCGGACCTCTTGCCCCGTGGCTGCGAAGGCGCGCAGCTGCGCGAGTTGGCCATCTGAAGGCCGAACTCGACGAGTTGGAGCAATCCAACGGCGGCCTTCAAGCGCCGGTGCACCGCGGCAAACGGGCGCAGACTTCACCGCTCATCATCGCGCTGGCCATCGTCGCTCCGGGTATCTGCTGTCTGGCCTCGTTTGCACTGCTTCTCAATTCACCCGTACTTCAGGTTCCACGGTCAGCGGAAGCTCAAGGGAGCCAAGATCAAGAGTCTGCCGCGGCCGTGGCGACTCCCACACGCACCGCAAAACCGCACCCAAAGCCGACCGCTACCCCGGTGCCCCCCACTGCTGGTGCACCGGAGATGCCGGCCGCAGAAGCCAGCTCGGTCCCGGGAAGTGCCTGTGAGGTGACCTCGGTTACTCAGGTGATCATCGAGCCAGGCATGTCGGCCTTCTACCTATTCAACGGGAGAATGGAGATCGTTGAGATCACCGGGTTCAGCTACGAATGGACTGGCGCAGGGCAGGTGATCTCTGTCGATTGGGAGCCTGAGCACCTTGCCAATATTGAACCGCCCGCGGCTTCGAAGCTGCAGCTGGACAGGTCGGCGTTCGCGCAACCCGCACTTGCGGGCTACGGGACCCGGGCATTGATCTTCAGGTTCTCCGGAGGCAGCCCAACAACCTCGCATACGTTGTCGATCGAGCTCGACGGCATCTGCACAATCACAGACTCACAGTGATCGCCATGTGGGATCCAAGCCAGCAGGCAAAGGAGATGATCCAATGGAACAGCATATCCGCAATCGACCCGAAGACATCGAGGCCCGCCGTATTGCTGCCGAACAGGCCGGCGCGAAGGGGATGAATTCCAGGCTATGGCTTGTGGTCATCGCGCTTGCCATCGGCGTGCTGGCTTGCATCGCCTGCACGAGCAGCGGTGGTAGCGGAGGTGGCGGCGGTTCAGATCTCGACAGCCCGGAATGGGATAGGTATTTCGGATGCCTTGTCATCCAGGAGGATTGGGGGCACACCAAGGCCGAGGCTCGCGACATCTGCGAACAATACCGCCCCTAATGGCCTCCAATCTACTGATCCGAGGAAGGTGGGATGGACCGAATGTCGGGGCGTAGTACACATGACCGGCACTGCCAAGGACGCACCTTAGCTCTCGGCGCCGGTTCGGTGGCTCGGCCCCGGCCAAGTCGACGTGAGTCGTTTCACTCAGGCACGAGTTCAACTCACCGGCTTCAGAACGGCGAGGCACTCGGCGACGACGCAATCCGACCCCAGGACCAAAGGGACCTAGCCTGAGCCATACATTGACAAATGGGATCGACTGGCGCGCAAGGGAGGTGTTGAATGAGAGCCGACCGGAATGCAAAGGAACGAACACCGGAGCAGCTAGCCCGCCACCAGGCGAACCGCAACCAACCGGAGACGACCGGCGAGCTCGATCTCGATTGCCCCATCTGCTGGAGCTGGCCCAACGAATCTGACGTCTGCTACTTCCTGGCATGTGACATCTGTGGGGGTGACGATCGCTACGCCCCCGGGACGGTGGTTCCCGGCCCGGACGGGGTCTGCCGGTGCCCGGAATGCCGGGAGCGCAGAAAGGCGCTTCATCGTGGGCGATGGCCAGAAACGCAAGCGACTGTCAGCCAATCGACCAGGCAGGAGAGCCCCAAGACGGAATGCATATCAGACGGATTTGGTCGTTTCACTGTGCAGCTGGGAAGCAACGACCGGGTTGCGGTGTGTGACACCCTCGGGTGGCCGGACGAGAAGCCGATTGTACTACCGGGCCTGGGACGTGGCATGGCCGACCTGCCGACCGGAGTTCTCTTGGCGGTAGGGCTTGCGGAGCTGGAGTCGCTGCGCGGGATCATCTACCACGTCCGCATGGCCTTGCTTCTGGAGCCGGAACCCGTCACGCTCCCGTGGCTTGAGGCTGGCTGGGCAGGGCTATTGGGGCTACGGGAGGGCCTGCTCAAGATGGAGCATTTGCGAGATATGGAGCTGCTGGGGAGCCCAGCCCCGATGAGGATTTGCCACCGCCTGAGTGACGTCCGATGAATCATGTCTCGGACCTTCGGCCGTGCGCAAACACCGACTGGCTCAATCAGGAGCCCGATGCCTACACCAACCGCACGTGAAAGGCGCCTGACCCAACTCCTCGGCGAGCATGCCGTGGCTGCGGAGCTCTGTCGAGACAACTACGCACCGGTCCTACTCCCCCAGGGTTGGAGAGGGGTTGACATCTTCGCCGAGGACCCATACGGCCGAACCATTGGCATCCAGGTGAAGATCATCCGGCGTTTCCGGCGCTGGTTCTTCGCCCCCATGGAGCCCGACCTGCCGAGCACGGTGTTCGTTGCCATCCAGCGGGGCGAACTCAGCTTCTACGTTGTGCCAGGGTCATCCCTCTACATTCTGATCAACCGGGCGACCACGCCACCCACCCTTGCGTGGGTCGACATTGAGCCCTTTCGCAACCAATGGCATTTGCTGGACTGGGAGGAACCCGATGCCGAGCCACCTGAGTTCCGCGATGACTGGCACCTGGACGAACTTCGCCAGGACGCACCCCTCACCGTGATCCCCACGGCGTGCCCTGGTTGCGGTCGTCAAGCGGCAGCCGGCGAGTACTTTTGCCCCGACTGCGACCCTGACGTCTCCTTACCCGAAGTTGGCACCCACGATGGTGCGCTCGAACGGCCCGGCCCGAGCGGTGCCATCCACCCCAGCCGCCTGCGGCGGCAGCACACGCTCGCGGAGTGGCTACGGAAGGAGTGGTTGAAGTGACCTCTCCCCGTCCGGGTGGCGGTCCAACGTTTGGAGGTTGACCCAATGACCACCAAGCCGCCGCCTACCGGATGCCGGCTGACCGGGAAGAATATGGAGATTGAATCAGTCGGAAAGCCGAAGGACGCAATACTGTCTCACCTAAGCTGAGGCCCTGAGGGTCACGCCCCTGGGGCACGTTGACCTAGAGTTCGAGGATGCGGGCAGGCTGCATGCCGCGCTCGCGTCGGCCCTCAAGGACTTGGCCCGCCTGGACCGCCGCAAGAAGGAGACGGCTGCCCCGGGCACGCGCATTCTCCTCTGCCGCCCATCCACGACTACGGCCAGCGCGTCAGAGCCCGGGGAAGAGCCCCGGTGACCGCCATATCCGTTGACAGCCAGGACACCCGGCCGCCTGCGCCCGACCCCTACCCACGATGGCACATGGACGAGTACTCGCCCGACTGGGGCGAGGAGTGGTTCACCTTTGCCAACACATACCCCGGCTACCCCGACCCCGCGACCTACCCGCTTTAAACCGACGAGTACGAGGCGTACCTGGAGGCGGGTCGGTCCGGCCTGCCCCTGCCCGCGAGATTCACGATGCTCTGCAGCGCATGCCGCAGGCTGCAGTTACTCTGCGTTGGCCTCAAAATTGCGAGCCGCTGTAGCGCTAGCACACCTCGCTTGAATGCGGCGAGGGCTCGGCTTATTGGACAAGCCTGCGCTTCAACTCGTGGCCGCTGCTTTATTACTGCAAAAGCCGGGCTTGCCGTGACCAGGTGCGCAACAATGCGTTCGAGGAGGGAGAGATGTTGCGTGGGTATCTTGCCAAGAGGTGATGACAGACCATGCGCGGCAAGACTTGCCGGCTGAGCTCATCTCTCCGTCGGCGCAAGCCTCTTCACTTCCAACTTACCAGCAGAAAACTCACCCGGCGCCATGATAGCCAGCTGCGCAAGCACACGCTCACGACATTCGATGGCGATGGTCAAGCAGTGGTCAAGTTCCTCGCCAATCAAGGTTGAATCGGTGCGATGGGGGAAGATGAGTTTAAGCAGGCCCGCCGTAGTTTTGCGGATGGCATCCTGGTTGCGACCGGTGAGCCCTGCGAAATCCACCATGGCATTGACATGAGTTTGGTAGTTGCGCCGGCGCAAGCGCGTGAAGATTTCGGCAAGGTAGTCAGTGATGAAACCGTAGCCCTGCGCATAGTTCTCTGGCCGGATCTTCGGGAGCTCCCAGCCGGGCAGGAAAGCGTGAATGCGGTCTAGGAAGGCCGTGTCCTGAAGCTCAGGCGGCAGCATCTCAAACAGGTGCTGGTAGCGTTCAGCGGGTTTGCGGCGAACTACATCTGTATCAATATTCCCGCCCAGGACAATGCTGGCCTGTGCCGAGAACTCCAGAGGCCCACGGCTGAATCGGCCTGTCTGCATGTAGTCCTTGAGGACGCTGATCGTTGCTTCGGGATCAGTGAAGCTCGTGGCGGCGATCTCGTCGAAGAACACGACGTCACGGTAGCCCAGGATACCGATCTTCTTTGAAGCAATATTATAGAACAGCGTGGCGGGGGTTGCCTTACCGCCGCTGATGACGAATGACTTGCCGGAGGTGTTTCGGTAAGTGTAGGTCTTGCCTGTCTCGCGCGGACCAAGTTCAATCAAGTTGGTATTGGCCTCGACGAACGGCACCAAACGCAGGAGCATCAACATCTTCTCTCGAGCGCTGAAGCGGATCGGATTGAACCCAATGGTCTGCACCAGCAAATCAATCCACTCTTCCGTCGTGAAGAGCTCGCGTTTGGCAATGTAATCATCAAGATCGAGGCGCGTAATCTGGAACGGCTTGAAGTCACGGATCAAGAATGGATAGATGCGAGCTCTAATCTCATAACGGGCATCATATTCGATCGTCATCGTGCCCCAGGCGCCGCCTGTTAAGAGGATGTCGCCGTATTCGTTCAGCAGTCGCTGCCCGATCCGTACGAAGTTGTCCCCGAGTGCAGGCACTTCGGCCCAATAGTGATCGCGAGCTGCATCAAGCCTCACCTGCAAAGATCCGAGCAAGACATACTCCCCCTTTTCCTTGATTCGACTCTTGATCAGCTCCTTGGCGTCGCTTTCGACATAATGTTCTCGCAGCAATTCGTCAATGCGATGCTGTCCAGGCACCGGGTTGACAGGGTCGACGTAGCGCGCACAGAGGTACTCCATCACATAACGCGGGAACTCCTTGTACGCCTCGTTCCAGCGCGTAAGAGGCTTGAGCACAACGCGGTCGCCCACAAGCTGGACAACCTTCTTGTCGGTCGATGTCATTACTGGTTTCGCAGGGGACGATACGTTGTTCAAGTCAGGTTCCGGAAGCATCACAAATCCAGATCTTCCAAGCCGCCAAAGCCGATTTCGACCTTGTCCATGCGCACATGGACCGTTATCGGAATATCGCGCTTAGCCGTTTTGGTCTTGCCATCGAAGGCTGTGTGCTTGAGCACAAGGCGCAAAGACCGAGTAAGCGGCTTTCCTGATCGCACAACGGGCACAATGGTAACCGGCACTTCACATCTCTCGCCCGGTGCCAGTGTGCGGCGCGTGACCTGGAGACTCGTGTCGGTGTCTGCGGTGCACGCTAGCTCGAACTCTCCAGTCTGATTGCCCCGGTTCCGCAATCCGACGATGACGATTCTGGTGGTATCTTCATTTACTGCAATCGCTTCCGGCAGATCGTCGTAGTGAATCGCAATCTTCCTCTCGGTGATAAGCTGCATGACTGCGCCGGGGACCACCATCTCAGAAAAGGATAGCCCTCCGTGCGCGTATCGATCGAACTGAGTCGTGCCTTCTCGCTTGAACCACTTGCGCCCGACCGCAACAGTGAATTTGCCCTGCGGTACTTGCCCGTACTCGAAGCTATACGCATCTTCGAGTGGCAAGCCTGCCGGCCTCTCGACACCCATAATGTAGCGGAATCGCACCGGGTTGTCGCCCCCCTGCGCGAACTGCTCCCAGTGTGAGTCATCTCCGATCACGATGGCGTCTTCGGGATCAAGTTCCATGAAGCCGTGGTCACTCGAGACAACAACCATGTCATCAGGTCGGATCAAGCCATCCAAGAAATCGACGATACGCTTCAGCGCAGACTCTACGTTCTCGTTCAGAGCGGCCACGTTCTCACGCTGTTTATGCAGATCGTCGTCGCTGATGTTGAAGACGAGGACGTTGAAGGGGTAGCGTTTCTTCCGATCGAATTGCGCAGCCGTACGGTCGCTTTCCATTCCGCTATAGAACCGCACTTTGCGATCCTGGTCCTTTTCGGCCACATCGAAGAAAATGCCAGCCAGGAGCCCTTGGTTGAAGCTAAACGTCTTGCGATGCCCGACCCAGAAATCCGGTGGCTTTGCCGCAAGCAGAGCAGTTCGGGAAATCTTGGTCCATGACGGTAAGACGCTTAGATAAGCCTTCTCCTTCTTCAACTCGTATCGTTCAGCCAGGCGCGGCTTGACCACCCTCCGCCAGGTGTCGAAGCGCATCCCGTCGAGCACGAGGAACCACAGACAGGCATCGGCCGTTGGCTTGAGACGGGCCGTCTTGACGAAGTCGCGGAGGACGTTGATGGCTAGCCGAGGGTGCCCCAGAAATGCGTTCCAGTTGCCGACTATATGCCGCGCCAGCTCATGATCCAGCTGATCGAGGTATTCACGCATGCGTCCGCGAAGGTCATCGAGATAGGTGCGGACGGACTCGCGTTGGGTCTCGTCAGGCAGGCGGTTGAGCGCGACTAAGGCGCGGGCGTGCGCGAACTCCAGCTCGGAGTAGCCTCCGTCGACGTACCGGTCCAGTAGCCGGGCCAGGTCGGGCGCAGATTCGACGGGGCGTGAGACTAGGGCAGAGATGAAAGCTGCCTCGTCGAGGATCGACACGATAGCCAGCGCAGCTCGGGCAAATGGTGTATCCCCTTCGCTCAAGCCGCTCAAGCTGGCGGGGCGATGCTCGGACCACAGCACCATGACTTCCGACATTCGCTTGGCATCGCTGGCCGACTCGAGCAGCCGGGCACCCAAGTGGTATATCAGCGCGGGCGCTTCGACCACGGCGATGGCATCAGCAATCTCGTCGGGAGAGGAGAGTTCGATCAGCTTCACGGCGCGCTGAACGTCACTGATACCTAACGCCGATTCGGCCTGGCGGATGATTCTCCTGCGCCAGGTGCGGTCTTTGTCCCACAGCGTCAAGACGGTGCCCAACGCCGGCTCGAGAGGCTCGGGATCTAAGCCAAGTATGCCCAATCCCCTGAGCTGGTTGACGATGTTCGGCACGTGCGCGCGACTCAAGAAACGATAGAGATACAAGAAGCGAGCCAGATCGTCGGTGGCAATTTCGAACCACGGCTCGATCGACTCAGCATTGAAGGGGAGATGCCCGGCCTGACGAGCCTGTTGGCGCAGGATGTCATGGCCGGTCTCGTTCCAGTCACTCCCCCATGCGAGTGTCACGTAGTGGCTCAGCACGCGGGTGGGCGAGTCTAGCTTGAACAGGAGTTCCCGTGGATCGACGTCGGGCTGGAGGCAGTGAAGCGCCATCGCCCGGATCGAATGCGTGTCGAGGACAGCCTCAGGTTCCAGGTACGGTCGAAGGGCGCTGTAGGCCCCGATGAATGTGTCGAGCCGCGAAGAGATGATGCTGGCGTGAAGCTCGACCGAGGCGAACGGCCAGGTCTCGCCAGGTACAAGCGCCGTCAATACGCCGACGAGGCTCAAGTCAAACACGTCATCGGCTCTGCGGAGAACGTCCACAAGGCTGCTGAGATCGATCCGCTGAGCCTGTTTGTCCAGCGTGCCGGAGGGAGGGCCAGTGACCCAAACGAGGTCCGGATCCCCAATCACCAACTCTTTGCGGAAAGCCAGATCATTGCCGTCGTACCGGACGACTTGCCACTTGCGCCGACCGACGGCCAGCTCGGATTCCAGCGCCAATCGGCCATCTGGATCGAGAACAAGCACGAGCCGGGCAGCAGCCGGTAGTGCCGACAGGCGGTTGTTCAGGAATTCGTGAAGGTCGGCCGGGCGATCGGTCTCATCCATTGGAAACGGCCTTCAATGAGCAGATGCGTGCGAGTTTCCGGGTCCGCTCAAGGCACCACGCACTCACATCGGCTTCATTGACAAGAGCAAAAAGGTCGCGGCCTTCGATGTTCAACCCGAAGGTGTAGCAGAAGTGCACCCAGTCGCACAGCCTCTCGTCATTGGGACGGGTCTCGGCTCTCCCTGACAGGAAGGCTCTGATCTCGGCAACCTCCGCAGACACGACTTCTAGCCATCGATCTGGATCGTCTTTGCTGGTCGGTCGAACGGTTCCCGTTATTGCTGTCTCCTGCGACGTTCGCACGTCGACGATCGTCAACCCCAAGCGATTGCCGAGAACATCTTGCGCGTACTGGGATTGAAAATCGCTGGTCGGAATGCCTGTGACGTAGCTGAGCAGCCACTTGGCGCCGACCCGTTCGCCGTCAATGTCAACCGCCCAGCGTTTGAACCAGCGCGCTTGTTCCGGCAGCCCTGCCTGGACTACCGCACGCCCCGCCGCAAGGACCTCCTCATCGGTCAGAGTCACGTCGTAGTTGCCCCAGCGCAGCCTGGCGGTTCTCACTGCACTCATCGGTCCTGTGCCCGCACCTGGCAGATGGCCGCCAGTCTCTTGGTGCGGTTGAAGTACCAGGAATTCACGCCATCCGATGCTACTAGCGCAAAGAGCCGAGTGGCTTCATCGTATAAGCCAAAGGTATAGCAGAACTGTACCAAATCGCATAGCTTCTCGTCACTGGGTCGCTGACCGCTCCGCCCATCGAGAAAGGCTCGGATTGCTTCGACTTCGCGATCGAGGATCTGGTGGTGCTCTTGCTGAGACGTCGACCCGATTCTGCGCGTTTGCCTCTTTCTGCTGTTCGTGTGACCTCCATGGATCGACTTGAGAATGGGTAAGGTCTCCTTGATGAACCGCGCAGCCAGGGACCCGTACTGCCTGGCCAGAGGTTCCGTGGGTGGTGAGGACGGGAGCCGGATCCAAATGCGGGTACGGCTCTGATCAGAGCCAAAGACCTCGGCAAGTAGCTGGTGCCCCAACTCATTGCTCAGTCGATTCAGATGTGGCTCGAAAGCTTGTCTCCGTGTTTCGTTGATATGCCGCTTGGTGCTGTGGAAACGGATCGAGATTTCGTGATGCTCGCGGCCCAGCCTAACCTCGTAGTGACAACTCCTAAAGCCGGGCAGACGGACCTGGAGTCGGTTGTTTCTTGTCTCGATTTCCGGCGGCCGGCTCACTATATCGCGAGGCATGACGCCCTCTAAGCCAATCTGCAGCACCTGAAAGAAGACGGGATGCAGTTGCCAACGCGCCCGCCTCCGACTGCGGCTCTTGGTGGCCCCTTCTTTTCGTGCGCGCTTTCCTCTCTCTAAGTCTTCATCGGTCAAGCGGGTCGCATTTAGATGGTCTCGCAACCAGCGATGCCCCTGCTCACTCAGCTGCCACAATCCAATCTCCGGAGCATCTATCAGTCCCGCATCGGCCAGAATCTGACGACTCCAACGCACTCTCCACTCCCACCGAATGTGCCCCGACTTGTTCTTCAGTTTATCTCTGGCCGGGATCTGATCGCGATATCGGACGCCGAATGCCCGAATGACATCGCGAGTTGGACCCTGGCGCCCGGCAAGGCCATCCAGCAGTCTCATTAGAGCAACGTCATATTCCCTGTACGACTGAAACATCCCGTTCCATCTGAGCAGACTGCTATTGGCGCGCATTAATGCGGCAGACTGAGACGATTCTCCGCAAGGTTCTGAGATAGTCGGGGTCGAACTGACTCTCGTCGACCCGCGCGTACAGCTCTACAGCCTCTTCGTAAGCTCTCCGGTGATAAGCAAAGCGCACCCACTCGGCCAGTTCGCGGTTGCCTGGGCGGCGATCGAGCTGGCCATCAAGGAACTTGCGGATGATGTGCAGGTGCGCCTTGGCGGACAAGTCCTGAGCCGCGCTCATCTTCTGCCGCTCGACCTCGGTCGGCACGCGCCAGCGGCCCGTCCTCTTGTCGAGCCAGAAGTTCTGCTCAAGCAGCCGCTCCAGCCGGCCCGGATCGACTTCGCCAATCTGCGCGGTGAGCGCCTGCCACCTCGGGATGAACTCGCCGGTCGTCTGAGGCTCAGCGTTCAATGCGGCGTTGAGCCAGGCGAGCGCGCCTGCGTCGCTTGCCAGATCAAAGACATTGCCGCCTAACACTGCTTCGCCTCGGAGGTACCAGCGCCCATCGACCTGCTTGAAGTAGTACGGCAGCATGTCGCCGACCTGCTCCATCGACACTTCGACTGCCCCGTTTGACAGCATCTCGCGCAGGACGACGTTCCAGAAGTACTGAAGCGTCCGCTCATTCGAGCCGGCATTGGCACCGAGATGCTCAGCGATGCGTTGGATGACACGCGCTTCTGCGTCGCTGAAGATAGCCAATGTCGCGCCATTTGCGGGGGGGGCGACATTGGGAGCCGGCTTGAGCAGGTTGAGGACGATGTCCTTGTTCGTGACGCGCTCCAGCCCCTTCGCGCCGCGAATGCCCTTGAAAGACAGCTGCTCTTTGTCGAAACTGTTGATCTCGATCAGTTCCAACCCGGCTTCCTGCGCAGCGTCGAGAATGACTTGCCAGATTTTATCGTCGGAGTTGTGGAAAACAACTGATGCCCAGCGCCCCGGCTTGAGGACGCGATACATCTCGCGGAAGGAATCCTCCATCAGGCGCGCGTAATCTGGCAAAGTATTCTTGTTCCTGTGCTTGATGTGGACGACTGCTTCCTGAGTCTGATCCGTAAGCTGGCCGAGCCACGACTCCCAAATCAGGTTGCAGTCGGCGTAGAAGATGTTGGAGCCAAAGGGAGGATCGGTGAAGACGTAGTCTACTGTGTCGGCGGGCACCTCAGGCAGATTCGCGGCGGAGCCGATGCGAATGCGCGCATCCTTGCCGTTCATGACCTTAAGCGTTCCAAACATGCGAGGTTGGGACTTACTCTTGCCATTCCACAACAACGGAACAGACGCCTCCGCATTCAGCGAGGCGATGTAGAGGGTACCGGTGCGTGGTCGAGGTTGGCCACCGAAGTGATAAGTGTTCATTCTCGAGCTTGTGACGGCAATGCCTGTGAAGGCGAACTGCATGGCGAGTCGAAGTCGGCCCGACATAGTCCCAATCTCGTGCCAGATGCGCGCCAGTGCCCACAAAGCTCTTCGAGAGTAGAACCTGCTCACATCAGTAACACCTTGGTCGCGATGCACACCGCGCCACATCTCCCAGCCTTCCTCGGGGAATGGCGTGGTGGGATACCAATAGGGAATGTCCTTGCCCTCAATCTCGACGATGCGCCGTTTCTCATCGTCAGTTGTAGGATGTTTGGCTCGCTTGGGCTTGCATCGGGGACACTCGTAGTGCGTAATCACCGGCGCAGACCGCAGCCAGCGCAAGCCGCGTTTTGTCTGTTCTTTGCCGCAGTTGGAGCAGGTCAGTGTCTTGCGCACTTTGCTGGACTCGTGATCCACAGCTACATCCCACATGACTACTTCGGCAGCACAACGTCCACACTCCAGCACGTCGCTCCAAATCGTGTACTGGATTGTCGCCGGGCCTCCGCAGCGGTCGCATGCCGTCCCGTATAGCCAGTCCATCTCGTCCTTGACAGCGACCTTAATGCGCTCGAATTCTCGCTTGAGCTCACCCACATCAACCGGCGTGCAGTAGTTGTAGGCAATGTGCGCTGCAGCAGGCGACAAGTCGTTGAGTATGACGCGGCGGCCCAGCTTCAGCGCGGCGACGCCGGTCATGCCGGAACCGCAGAACGGATCGAGCACCAGATCACCGGGATCGGTATAGTGGGCGATGTACGGCTCGATACCCTGTGGTGGAACCTTGGTGTGATACGAGTGCGCGTTGTAGACCACCGTGGCCTTACCAGCTTTCACCGGCAAGGCGAATGGCGGCCGGCGGTAGGTGTCAGAGCCGGGGGCGTAGGGCTTTGCGTGCCTTGCGACGAAGTCGGAGAGATCGGACATAGAAGAGGTCAGGTGTGAAGGAAGAACCTCACTTCAGAGTTAGCCGAATAGTCTTCTTGCCCTTGTTCGTCCTCTTAGCTTCCTCGAACGCCTCGCGCAGCAGCGCCTCAAACAGCTGCACGGCTGCCGGAACATCGGTCTCTTCCAGGGAGCCGTACTGACGGAGGAACGCGTCGACTACTTCACTTTCGGCGACGCCGATTTGCTCCTCAGCCAACAACTTCCGAATGACCTTGACGATATTCTCATCGAGCAAATCGACTAGGGCAGTGAGATTGGCGGCTTGCGCGGCCTGAACGAACTGAGAGAGGGCATCGCCCTTGCCACGCTCCAGGACGCGCCGGATTGCCTCGCTTGCCAGACGGCGCTGTTGATCTGCCAATGCGGCTTCCAGCTCGCGCAGGAAGCTCTCGACCTGCTCCGCTGGCGGCGCATACGTCAAGCTTCGCTGGCATTCCGTGCACGCTGAAGCGGCGTCAATAGATACTGCCTGGAAATCCACTCCGCAGGGTTGAATCTCGCCTCTCATCCGTTCGAAACGTCCGCTCAGATCTTCACCCCGCGCCGGCCCAAGTTCGTAAATGCCGTTGAGCAGCTTCAGCGCATTCAAATGGCCAGGCGCATCTTTCAGGGAATCGCTGAGTTTGACCAAAGCGACGCTTACGTCGCGATGATGCTTCTGGTATTCATTTCGATAGCGCGATTTGAGCTGGTCGAACTGCGACCGGATATGCCCCCACGCGCTCGGCTGCTCCGCCAGGTGGCTCAGGTCGATCTGGCCCAGGATTGACATCTTCTGAGCAGCCAGTTCACGATCCCGGTCCCGGAGCTGCAAGCCATCAAGGTAGCCTTTGACTTCGCTCACCTCGGCGGCGATTGACGCCAGCTCGCGCATCCGATAGTAGGTTCGCATTGTGTTGCGTAGCTGGTCCGCAGAGCCGAATGTTTCTTCGGCCTTCTCGAAGAACGAGGCGTAGCCGTTCTGCAATTGTGCCAGACCGGTCAGCCGCTCGTATGACTGTTCTGCTTCAGCCGGCAACGATGCGTTCAGCTTCCTTTCGAGCACACGGAGAGGAGCCCGCTGTTTGTTGACTTCTTCTCCAAGGCTGGCAAGTCTCTCGGACAGCCGGAGGCTTTCCGCCTCAATCTCGTCCTGATCGGTCGTCGCTCGCAGGTCTTCCAGTAGCTCTCGCGCATAGGGCAGCACGTCGTTCCAGGTTGGGCCGGCCGCGGGGATGAGCACGTCGAAGGCGGCGTGGATTCCCGGACGCCACTGGATATCCTTTATCGTCCCGGCCGTGATGCGATCGCGCTTGTAGGCCTTGCCATCGCGCGACTTCACCTTGTGATCGCGCTTGAGCACCAGCTCGGCGCGTGGATTCCCCCGGTAAACGAAGGCAAGGAGGTAGAGCTGGATGACAACGTACGGCAATCCGAAGGGAGGCTGGGAGAGCCGCTCGTACAGTTTCCACACCGGCAGCTCGCCCCCCTGCTGCTCCCCCAGCATTTCCTGAATCAGAGACAGCACCCTACAATTCTCTGCCGGCGCGAAGTCGGCCGGCCGGTCGGCGGTCGAGAGACCCAGCCCTACCCCGTAGTTGCGGGTAGCTGTGGTTTGGGCGGGGCCAGGGTTCTTGCTGAAATAGCCCTCAAACACCTTGCCGGCCTCCGTCGCTGTCAACGTGCTGCGCAGCGCGCTTGGTTCGATTGGCAGATGTGGGTACGCGTTTGCCAGCAGTTTCTCTACAATGAAGCTAAGCCGCTGTTCGTTGCTGGCCGCGCCAAAAGCCTCTTTCGCGGCAACACCAAGATCATCGCGGGTGACGATTTGCCCCGCCCGATACAGCCCCAGGTGCGTCTGAAGCATGTTACCTATATACGTATTCCGTTGGCTTAACAACCACTCGCGAACCGTCTCGGCGTCCCTACCGGGTTGGTCTCTATATTCATTCGACATGTCCAACCACGCGACATGCTCGGCTGCGGCCCGCATAGCCTCCTCGCCAGGTCCAGAGGGAAGCACGATGGCCACTCGTGCGTCACGCAGATCGGACGACTTGATCGACTGAGCGGCATCCGGCGTCATGAGCACAATTCGAAAGTGGATGTCCTCAGCACCGCGCGGCACGTCCCAGTCCATCTGCTCGCGCGAGGCGACCACGACCTCTCCCTGGTATTGCAGGTTTCGATATTCAAATGATCGGTTCACCGGCTTGTCGATCTGGAATTCCGCGAAAAGGCCAGGCAGGGAATGCGTTTCCGCTGCCGTAAGGAACAGGCTGTTGGTCAATGCCGAGAGAGCGGCGTACCGGTTTTGCTGGGCACGACGCACGAACTCCTTGAACAATGTGATAGGAGAGAGCCCTTCTTCGCCCGCCGGAACAAACTGCGCCGTCTGGTTGTCGAACTGGATCTGTTGCAGCGCCTGCATCCGGCTGAGTACATAGGCGACGTTGTCTTCCGCTTTGATCACGTCTCCGGTCGTCAGCGTAGCCTCGGTCAGGTCCTTGAGCGGCATGGGCCGGGGTCGATCCAAATAGGTTTCATGCCATAGGTATAGAGTGCCCAAGATATTCTGCGCGAGATCGAGGTCGGCCGCCTCCAGATCGAGCGAGGGCAGCGCTTCTATTGCGAGCCGGTAAGCGTCGAGGTGTTTTCTATAGATAGGCGTTGTCAAGCAGTCCTCAATCAGATGACGGCTGCGCATGAGGTCGCTGACCCGGATCAGGGCGTCGCGCAACAGCAAGGGCTCGTCGTTTATGACTTCGTACAGGACGCGAATGCCAGATCGCGGCCCCGGCAGGTCGCGGGACGTGATGCGCCGGACGACCTCAAAACAGCGGGGCTGGAACGGAAAAGTCTCTCGGAAGTCGTCCTCCCGCAATTGCCTTGCGAATTCGAACGTCTCAGCGTAGTAGCGGTAGTAATCGCTGATCTCAGGCAACCGCTGAGCGTTAAGTCCACGCACGCGGCGTGAAGCGATGATGTCATAGTCGCGACTGTTCTGGTCGGCCAGCAACGGTAGATTGATGAACCGATCGCCGTCCTGACCGCCGTGC
>Ga0214473_10005019_pt1 | contig 15864 bp, 17 predicted proteins | sample RVTome_7_FD_203509 | JGI IMG/M metagenome (GOLD analysis project Ga0214473, IMG submission 203509) | Soil microbial communities from uranium-contaminated site in the Upper Colorado River Basin, Wyoming, United States - RVT98D197 | ecosystem: Environmental > Terrestrial > Soil > Contaminated >... | reverse complement strand
AATAAATCACAACTCGACCCTCGGCGGTCGACTACGTGGAATATGGAAAACGCTGCAATTCACGCTGTGTGCAGCAGCGTGAAACGGCTAAACCGTACTTCTCTGAATCGCACATTCTACGGAGAAAGCTCCTTTGAACTCATCCATCAAACCGCCGTCCCCCGAACCCTCCATCCGTGTGGTGATGATGCCCCGCGACACCAACGCCGAGGGCACCATCTTCGGCGGCGTGATTCTGTCGCTCATGGACCAGGCCGCGTACGTCGAGGCCATTCGCCAGGCCCACCACAGTTACGTCACCGTCTGCTTCAACAAAGTGGAGTTCCACAAACCCGTGTACGTCGGCGACGTGCTCAGCGTGTATTGCGAGACGACGCGCGTCGGGAGTACGTCGATCACCATCCACGTGCGCGTGCGCGCCGCCCGCCGCCTGGCGCCGGAATCGCACGTGGACGTAACCGAAGGGGAGGTGGTCTTCGTGGCCGTCGACGATCAGGGCAACCCCGTGCCGGTGTTTGACCATTCTTGAGAGGTCAGATTCATGTCCGATGCTCCCCTTCACCATCTGGTATGTGATTTTGCTTTTCCGTTATCGCCGAGTCTTCAAAACGGCGATGACGGAATCCGCGGCCTGGACGCAGGGGCCGCCGCCGGAGGCGAATGTGTCCGCGGCGGGCCGACCAGATCCTTGACGTCGCGCGGCGAATCGGTATGCCCACATTCGTTCTTCACGAGCGGGACATTCCTTAGAACGTTCGCGCCGAGTACGCAAACACGATCATTTCGCTGAAGCGAATCCCCTGATCGAACGTGTCGGCGGCGTGCGGGCCGTCGCGGTGCATTCGAACGCCGAACCAGTCGCCGGGCGCCAGGGCATCCCCGTCCACGGTCCATCCGTTCCCATTGTCGAGGAGCGCGCTTTCCACATCCGACGTCGTCCAGTCGTCGGGCACGGGCCAGTCCTGATTGAGCAAGTCGTCGGTGATCGACCCATCCGCCGCGGCCCGCGTCGTGCTCAACACCAGGCGAACGACCTGCCCGTTGGTCGTGGCGTCCGACACGGGCGAAAGCAACACATACACGGCGGCCGGGGCGGAAACGTCCATGTCCTCCGGCAGGCGGAAGGGCGCGAAAAACACGCCCCCGATGGCGCCGGCCCCGATGGATCGCGCCGCCAGGTAGGAGCCGATCGTCGTGAGACCGGCGGAGAGATACACCCGCGAGGTCGGCAGCAGGATCGAGCGCTGCGGCCGGGCAATCCCGGCGGCCTCGATCCGCGCCTGCGCCGGATCGATCTTGATCCAACTAGCGGCGTCCGCCGGATCGATGATCTGCAAAGGCCCCTCGATCGCCGACGGAAGTGCCAAACCAATGTCACTCGTAAACGTCTTGGGCATGACGAATCAATCCTCCAAAGCGACGAAGCCACAAAGCTACCAAGTACGGAAGACGCAAGCCGTGTGTGGCACCGGTTTGCCACCGGTGCGGCACGGGTTGCAAACCGGTGCCACATAACTCATGCCGATTTCTACGCCGCGGGGGCGAGGCCAACATCCAGGCCCCACGTGATGTTGCCGCCGTCCGGGTTGCTCCAGGCGACGCGCAGCGCGTCGCCCGGTTGAAACGTCCAGGCCGACGGTTCGTCTACGTCGCCCTCCCCGATGCGCAGGTTCACGTCCTTGCTCACCCCGGCTACCGTGATGGTGAACAACTTCACGTCGTAGGCCGATCCCGCCGCCGAATCCAGCGACAGGGAAAACGCCGCCGTCCCGGAAGTGCCGGCAAAGTGGCACCGCGCGTAGACGAGGCGGAAGCGCGAATCCAGGGCGAAGGTGTGATTGATGTCCCCCGTTCCCGTGGCCGTCTTCCGCGTCACCACCTGCGCAAGTCGCTCGCGCACCTCCGCCAGTTCCGCCTCCTGCAAGAGCAGCGCCGCGTCCACGGCCTGCGACTGAAACAGTTTGGTCGTCACCCTGGGCATGATGGTTCTCCCCGATGATCCACGATCTCAGTGCCGTACGACCGTTCCATGATCGCCCGCTTTGCCGCCCCGCTCAGGTAACGCCCCGCGCATCGTTGTCCCCTTGATTTGGGCCTTTGAAGATCTGGACGTTCGGATTTTTTCTACACGTCCACGCCGTCCGTGATGTGCTCCGCCAGCATTTCGCCCTCCGGAATCTGCACGCGGAACGGCACGGCCACCAAGGGCGACTCGCCGGTGTTGAGCGATGGGAAGGTCACATCGCTGTCACCGACGAACACCACGTCAAGAAAGGTGCGTTTGCGCTTCTGACCGTCGGCGCGATAGCGAACGATCAGATCAATGGGCGCGTCGATCGACAACAGCGTCTCCGCCGCCGACCCGTCGTAGGAAAACACGAACCCCGAGGCGCGGTGCAACCCTCGACCAAACGTCCCCAGTTCGCCTTCCGTCACGTCGGCTCCGGTGAAGGGAATCGGCACAACGCCCGGCCGATACACCACGCTGTGTACGCCGGCGATCGGCGTTTCCGTGAACGGCGAATTCCGCAGTTTCGTCGCCGCGCCCCTTGTCGCCAAAATCCAGATCATCACTCATCCTCCACGTGGCACCGTAGCTTTTCTTTTCACGGCGCCGGCTCGCGGTTTTGCGCACGCTCCACCTTGACGACAAATGACTGCGTCCCCGTGGCCGTCATCACCCGCGACCCCGCCGGCGTCTTGGAATACTCGAACGACCACGCGCGGTCGTCGAAGCCCTCCGCCCCGTCGAGCAAACCCGTGTCGATCAGCGAATCGAGGTAGTCCTCCACCGCGCCGATCTTGTCCAGGAGGCCCGCGTGCGGATCGGCCGCGGTCACGTCCGTCACGAGGCGCAGCGTCATCGACACTTCGAGGACTTTGTCGTTGTCCACCGCGCCGAGGATGCGCGTCCGCGACAGTTGCAGACTCAGGAAAGGCCGCGGATGTTCCTCCACCCCGCCTGCCCCAACGACCACGGCGCGAAACGGCTTCACGGCCGTCGGCGGATCGGCCAGCAGATTGCTGCGCAATCGGTCGGTCAGTTCCTCGATGGCGGCCTTGATCGTCGTGCGGTCGGGGGTAGGCATGAGAATCACTCCGTGTCAATCAAGGTCTAACGGCAACGAATGGCGAATCAGGAATGCTGAATGGTGAATGCTGAAATCCACTACGTCCGCATTCCGCATTCGCCATAGATGATCTTCCCGCTGTGCATAATTGATTCGCGGTCATTCATCCTTCATCAATGTCCGGCCATTTCCTCGCGGGTCAGCACCCGCTCTTCGCCGACGGCTTGGGCGATCACCCCGCGCGCCGTGTTGGCGGGTAAGGCGGCGGTGGACGGTAGTTCCAGTCGTCCTTCGCTCACGCCGCGCAGCCATTCCAGCGTCCTTACGTATTTTTCCAACACGTCCTGCGGCGCGGGGGGACGGCGGATGCGCAGGCGATACTCCGCCGCGTCCAGGGTGATCGACTTGAGCACGTCAGCCAGTTCCGGAAACGCGCTGACGTCAATGGGCACGGTGAACCGCCGGGCCAGGTAACTGTTGACCTCGCCTTCCGCGGCCAGCCGCGCTTCATCGACCACCGCCGTGTCCGCGACACCGTCCCCGTCGTCGTCGGTCAATTGCACGTACGCGGCCGCGCCCAACCGCAACTCAACGTCACTGTTTACGATATAAGACATGGTGACTGCTCCTGGCGGCGCCCCCGCGGGCCCAGATATTGAAGGGCGAACTCAGAATGGCGATAGGTCCTCACGGGTGCGCGCGTGGTTCCGACCATCATGGATCGCATCGCAACGGGGTGAACGCTTCGCCTCAACATTCGATGATCCCACTGCCCCGGCCTCATTCGCCATTCTTGATTCGCCATTCGCCATTCATCACGTCGGCGTCGTGAAGTCCGTGCGCACCGCGAACTGCCAGTAGCCGTAGGCCAGGGCGTAACGCGCCCGGACGCCGTAGAGGAACTTCTCCCGGCGGAAACCTTCGTCGCTGTCTTCGGTGAGCGCCGTGAACTCCACCGCTTCGCGATCCTGGAAAAGGAAGGGGCGGATCACCCCGTCGGTCTTCAGCAAATACCACTTGCTCGCGTCCGTCAGCCAGGGGAACGCGATCACCCGGGCGGCCCCGGCCAGCACGTTCGACGTGCTCGACACCATCGTGGCGCTGACCGCCTCCAGCGCTGTGAGGTACATCGTGGTGGGCACCGCGCACGAAAGGCCCGTGGCGGAAATGGCCATCGGCTCGCCCTGATCGTCCTTGAAGGCCATGAGCGCCGCGATGGCGGATTTCAAACCGATCTTGAACTCGTCGATGGTGGGATTGTCCGGATCGGCGGCGTCTGAGGTGAGCTTGTTGTCCTGCGCGCCCGAGGCGCCGGAGACGTGACTGTCGGCGAAAAACGGCACGCCGTCGTAGCTCTCGAACCCCGCCGCTTCGCCGTTGATGAGCAACTGCGCGATCAGGTAGTCCTTGTGCGAGGCGGCGCGGTCGGCCAGCTCCGCGATGCGGATGCGGATCTGCCCGGTCTTGTCGTCGGCGATCTCGTCGCGGTCCACCTCCAACGTTGATTCGTACTTCAGGTTCTCGACGGAATACGATTCCGTCCCCAACCCCCGGGCCATACGGCCCGTGCCCCATTGCCGCATTCGCGGCAGCGAGCCCAGCCAGCGATAGGTTTCGCTGTCGGCGGTGGAGGCGATGCGCGTCGCCAGGTCCTGAAAGAACGTGCTCGCAGCGTTGAAGCGATTGAAAAACTCACTGCGCAATCCCTTGGTGAGCAGTCCGGTGTCGATGACGGCCATACATGATCTCCCGTGATTGAGAATTCAAAGAATGGATTCAGTGAATGTCGAATGTCGAGTCAAGAATGGCGAATGCATTCTGCATTCTCGTTTCGCCATTCTGCCTTGCTTTTCTTACGGCGCCGTGTGGAACGTATCGAGCCGCAGGATGATCTGGCCCGACGTCGGCACGTCGACGGCCTGGCCGACGAACGAGTTGCCCGAGGCCGTGAACGTCAACGTGTCGTCGGCGCTGGCGTACACCGAGTCGCCGACGTTGGCGATGGTCGCGGCGGCCAAGGCGTGGCCGAAATCACCGAGGGTGTAGACGCGCACGGAAACGTCGCCGTTCGCCCCGCCGGTGTTGTCCATCTCTTCGTAGGCGATGCCGGCGAAAAGATCGCCCGCCGCCAGTGGCCGGGCGTAGCCGCCGGTGGTCACGCCGACGAGCGCCCCTTTGAAGAGGTGTACGTTGGCGACCACCTGCAAGCTGCGCAGCTCCTGATCGATGTAATGATCCAGTTCACGATTGGCGGATAAGGCCATGATGGAACTCCTTTCTTGTCGAAACAACTGACGGTCTTATGGAGTGAACGGGTCTGATCCAAAGAGAGAAGTGAGAAGATGGAACTTACCCGTTCACTCTTTTTCACGCTTCTTACCTCTCACTTCCTACTTCGCCGCCGGACCTCAGTCCGGCTGCGCGGACGGCGTCCGCGACGTACGCTTCCTCCGTGGTCAGCGCCGCCAGCAGCGGCGCGCCGCGGAATTCGCCGCGGGCCCGGGCGGAAATCGTCTGCATGCAGCGGCTGTGGGCGCTGGTTTCGTTCGGCGGCGCCATCCGCCCGACGCGCATCACCACCGGGGCGGTACGCAGCCATTCGTCGAACAGCCCCTCTTCTTTGGCGACCAGGGCCTCGGCCCAGGTCCGTTGCGCCTCCACGAGCTTGCCGGCGCAGACGGCCTCGCCGACACGCCGTCGAACGTGATCCTCCCGCGCCCGTCGGCGAAGACCGCCCAGCTTCCGCCCCGCGGCGATGAGCATTTCGTGGGCGTCCGCGTCTTCGGGCAGATCGAGTTCGGCACGAAGAAGTGCCAATTCGTTGTCACCGTTGAGGGATGACGACAAGAGGTCGTCGGGCGGGATGGCCGGGGGGTCCGGGACGGCGGGGTGATCGGGAAAATCCCCGACGGGTTCGGGGCAAGTTCCGTCCGCTGTTTGGCGATCGGCGTTCGGCACATCGCCCAGACTGAAGCCTGCGGCTCGGTTGACGATCGGGGTCATGCCCACGATGGCCGGCTTGTTGGTCAAGGCCACGGAATGAATCGCGGTCAGCTTGCGGTCCTTTTTCCGAACGATGACTACCAGCGAAAGATAGCGGTACTCCTTGTCGGCCAGCATACGCTTGGCGTCCGCGGTCCATTCGATGTCCGCCAGCAGACCGACGCCCGTCTGGGCGATCAGGCGCTTGATCCAGCCCGCGGCCGGGGCGTGACCCGTCGGCGAGGCGTAGGCGCCCCCCAGCGTCTGATGCTCATAGTCGATGGGGAGGTCCGTGCCGTGTTTCAAAAAGGCCTCCACGGCGAGTTCCGCCGACTCCTCATCCACGATGAAGCTGCCGTTGGTGCTTTCCACGCCGCCCCACGGGGCGATGAGCACGCGGGGCGGGGCGGCTCCTTCGATGAGCCGCGTCGCGTGTGTCAGCCACAACTCCCCGGTTTCCTCCCGAGTCGCAGTCGTATTCTCGTTCATGGACATGGTTTCCTCACTTGACGGTTTCAATGATCTGTCACCTAAAGAACGTCGCCGGCGCTACGGTTTTTGTGCGCCGAACCCGATCACCGCGCGGCGCCCGACAAAACGGCCTCCGATGCCGCGCTCTGAGGAAGCCCGAGGGCGTCGTGCGCCCAGGCGGCGGAGACCTTCGCCCCCAGGCGATTGACCGCCACGTCGATCAGTTCGGCCAGCTCGCGCGGACTGGCGGGTGGTTTAAGCTTCCGGCGGAAATAGGGAACGGGGGCGTCCGGCCCGAAACGCAGGCGGGTCAACGGCGTAAGAAGATCGCGGCGAATCGTCCGCGCCTCCTTGCGCAGGTCGTCGGCCAGCACGTCCTGGCGAACCTGCTCGTGAATGGCGGTGGCCGTCAGGGTGCCCTTTTGGCCGGACACATCCGTCGTCAACGTCTGCCCCAGCCAGGCCTTGCTCATTTCCCGGTTGAGGAACTCGATCAACTTTTCATAGGGCGGACCGGACGTGCCGCGGTTGGCTTCGACGATCTGCAGTTCGACGGCGCGGCTGAAAATGCCCGCGGCGTTGCTCCCCAGCGTCTCCAACATGCGCAGCAGTTCGCGTTTCTCCTCCGGAGTGGCCGACGGCTCATAGCGGGCGATGCGCACGGGCATGCCGAAGACCTCGGCGAAGACCAGCCAGTCTTTGAGGGCCAGGTTCTTGGCCAGGTAGGTCATGGCGGTGACGCGGAGGAGTCCGCCGCGCTGCGGATGACCGGAAACGCTGTGCGGGGTGTGCACGATGAACTTGTGGGGAGGAAGTGCGACGCCGTGTTGGGGTTCGTCGTCCGTCAACACGCGCACCTGATCACGCTCATCGAAGACGAGGCGCGTGAAATCCACGGGCGCCAGGTCGACGAGAGTAAGCGTGCCGTCGATCACCTCCCACACCAGTTCCGCCAGGGCGATGTTGCGGCCGACGGCCAACGAAAGATGCTGTAGGACCTGGTCGACATCGTCCAACCGGAAGAGCGATTCGCGACAATAGTCGGCGGCCTCGTCCGCGGCCCGGCGCTCGGCGACGTGGTGCAGGTCGGCGGCGCTGACCACGCTCCACTCCAATCCGGTGACGGCCAGTCGCCGCGTGTTGGCCACGGCGAACAGGTGCGCGTCTTTTTCCTCCATTTCTTCGAAGAGCTGCATGGTCGAGGAGAGCGAGCCGTCATCGGCCTCACGGAGGATGGCCGACAGGCGTGACGGGGTCAGTCCCGCGCTGGGGTAATCGCGGAGCGAATCCTGCGGACGGGGCAGGATGATCTGACCGGGACTGGGCCGCGCGACCATCCTATTCTTGAGGGCGTTGATGAGGAATTGCGTGAAACGCATGGATGATCTCCTTTGCATAGCGAATGAAGAAGAGCGAATGGCGAAAAAGGGGTTGAAAGCCACGATGCTGAATTCGCTATTCGCCATTCGACATTCACTTACCAAGTTCCCGTTCGCGCGAAGTGCAGGGGCCGTGTTTCCAACGCTTCGATGTTTCCGCTGGGGACGTCGGCGGCGTGCAGGGCGAGGGCCGCGGCCCAGAAGCGGTCCGCGTGGCTGCCTTCCTGCCGCGGCGCGTCGAGGCGGAAGTGACCGGACTCGGTCACCGTTCGGGTCAGCGAGTGCCACTCGTTGCGAATGCGTTCGTCGCTGGGAATCACGATGCGGCGATTTTCCACGGCGATGCGTAAGGCCGAGGCGAGTTGGGATTTGAGCGCGGGGGTGAAGGTGACGGCCTCCACGCGGTGCCCGCCGAAGCGCTCGATGCACTGTTCGGCCAGGGGCATGCCCAGTCCGCCGGCGTCGAGGCAGCAGCGGCGGACGCGGGGAAGCGAAAGCAGTTCCGCCAACAAATCGAATTGCACGCGAAACGGGGCGTTGGCCAACTCGAATAAAGCGACGGTGACGAATATCTCCCCATCGGGAGTCGCCCATCGCTCGGAGGATCGCGCAGGCTGAAGCGTGCGGCTCGGGGAAAGGACCCAGAGGACGGTCAGGTCGCGGCGGCGGCCCACGTCCACACCCATGAAAAGTTCTCCTGTTTCCCTTGACAGTGACATAACACTGTCACTAACAGAGAGCGCCGGATCCATGCAGGCGGTGATCTGATCGTAGGTCAGGAAGGCGGTCGATTCGTCGAGGAATTCGCAGAGTAATTCCTGGCGGAAGAGCTCCTCGTCACCCATCGCCCGGCGGATTTCGTCAAGATCCACGTCCAGTCCCTGCTCGATCGCCTGCGGCAGGGTGAGCGTGCTCGTGGAGAAGCGCTCGTTGTCCCGCAAACGATAAAACATGTTCTGCCGGCCCTTGGGGGTGGAGGCGATGTCCAGTTCGCCGCCGCCGCGAAGGACCGTGGGGAACATGGCCGCCCAGATCTCCCGGTCGAAGGCGTGCATGGCGAATTCGTCGAGCAGCACGTCGCCGGAGAAACCCCGCGCCGTCTGCGGATTGGCGGGCAGGCCGATGATTCGCACGCGGTTGGGCAGCCGAATTTCCAGTTGCTTGACGCTCATGTCCGCGAACCAGCGATCGTCGTAGTAATCAAAGGCGATTTTGAGGGCCTGACAGTGCTGCCGGGCCTTGTCCATCAATTCCCTGCTCTGGCGCTCCCCGGCGGACAGGAAAATCTGACTTCGCCCGCGGCGCAATCCGCGAAGAATGCGGCGGAGCGATTTGGTGAAGCTCTTGCCGGTCTGCCGTGCCCAGCAGTTCCAGCGAAAGCGGGCGTCGCACTCGATATCCTCCCGCTGATAGGGAAGCAGCGGAACGATCGGGCGGACGCGGGCGGGCTCCGAATTCGGAACGCTTTTCGACACTCCTTGGAACTCCCCCGAAAAGGATGAACAACAACTCGGGCCGATCGGGCGGTCGTCACCCGCTTGCCCTTCATCTAAAGAACGTCGCAGGCGCTTCGGTTCTTGCGCGCCAAACCGGATCAGCGTATAATGACTCCGGAAACAGGGTCGGCTTCAGTGAGGGCACGAGTCATGGCGAGCGGCAAGTCGGTGGCGGTGGTGGGGGCGTCGGCGGATCGGACGAAGTTCGGCAACAAGGCCGTCCGTGCGTACCTGAAGCAGGGGTGGAAGGTTTACCCGGTCAATCCCAAGGGGGGCCAGATCGAAGGGCATCGCGCCTACCGATCGCTGGCGGAGATTCCCGTACCCATTCAACGGGTAACGCTGTACCTGTCGCCGGAAATGGGGATGAAGGCGTTGCCGGCCATCGCGGCCTTACAGGCTGACGAGTTCTTTGTGAATCCCGGAGCGGAAAGCGAAGAGCTGGTGAAGGAGGCGAAGCGGCTGGGCCTTGACCCCATTCTGGCGTGCAGCATCGTGGATATTGGGGAGAGGCCGGATTGACAGGCTCGCGTCAGGGTTTACGCGGCGGGCACGGTGTGAACCGTGGCTGCGGGCGGCGGAACGGGTTCACCGTGAAGGCGTAACGATTCGATGTGCAGCTTCACGGCCTCTCCGATCAGTCGCCGGGCCTCCTCCGGCGTATCGCCGCAGGATACGCAGCCCGGAAGATCGGGAACAAAAGCGGAGAAGCTGCCATCTTGAGCCTTTTCGATGACGATCACGAAGTCCATCACATCGCCCCCACGACATCTCCACGCGGGTTGCTTGGTCAATGACATTGCGAACAGAGAGAACATCTTGACTGTGCTATTGAATCGGGGGCGATAGCGCTCCGCGAATACGAACTCGGCGCTCGTCAACCACCCAAAGATGCTGGAGCAGCGGCTGGCTTTCGACCAACGGGACCACTCGCTTTATCGCTTCGAGAGCGCTCGTCCGATCCTGGCGATTGAGGCGCAGGACGATGGTCCCGGTTGATGAATCCGAACGCATGAGCCGTACATCGGCGAAATCAAGGTCCATCGTGATTAGAACCCTAGCCTCGCGACAGCATGTATCAAGGACGCGCGTGTCGGATGCCCCGCGCATGCCCTGATCCCACACGGTAAGAGTATCGTGGCCGCAACGTTGAAGGAATGCGGCGACCGCGGGATGGATATTCTCATCCGTCTTGAAACGCATTACGCCGCACCCAGCGGAACCACGCGTTCCTTGGCGATTTCTGCTGCGTATTCCAGGGCAGCCCGTACATCCTCGGGAGCGATTTGATAGGACGCGGCAATGTCTTGCGGAGACTCACCGGCGGCAAGGTTGTCGAGTACGACAGAAACCATGACTCGCGTGCCGGCGATGCACGCTCGTCCGTGACAGACATTCGGATCCACCGAGATGCGATCACGCCAGTTCATAAGACGAGGCCCTCCATCCAAATCGCTGTGAAGTGGCTCACGCGTAGCTGTGCAGGCCGCTGATAACGAAGTTGACCACGATCCAGTTGAACATCATCACCTCAAAGCCGACGACGGCCAGCACCGCGGTCCAGAAGGCCTTGTCCCGGACTTTCAGGCGAACATGAATCAGAATCAGGAAGATAATGAAGGTGTTCAAGGCGAAGACTTCCTTGGGGTCCCAGCCCCAGGGACGGCCCCAGGAATGATCCGCCCAGATCGCCCCCATGACCGTGCCGGTCCAGAGCATGATGAAGGCCAGCTCCACCAGCACCATCGTGGCCCCGTCGTAGACCTGCGTCAGCGTCGGGCGGGCATCTTTCAGGAACGATCCGCCCGGCGATGCGCCGAGAATCAGCGAGGCCGCCCCGCCGGAGGAGGCCCGTTCGATCGTCGCCCCCGCTTGTCTGCGTCCATAGGCGGAGGATCCCTCCAGCATCACGATCATGAGCGAACCCCAGAACGCTCCGATCACGGCGAAGAACGCATTCCCCGTCAGTTGTCGCGCCGGGTCGTCCAGCATGTGCATGAGCAGCAAGTATCCCGTGTAGTTCAACACGGCCACGGCTATGGGAAGAACCAGGAGCCGCAGCTTGGGGATGACGTCGGCGTCCCAGGCCTGACACCAGCGGTGGCGAAGCTGGAGCAGCGCCGGAACGCACGCCAGCCCGATCACCGCGTAGCTCCAGATAATCATATTCGTGTGAATGTACAGCCACACGTCGTTCAGGGCGGCCATCTTGTTGCTGATCGCGGAATTCAGATCGGCGGGCATGAAGTACGCGGCCATCAAGGCGGCCATGGACATGCACGCGGACCCCAGGGCGAAGAGATTGCGGAACGCCGATTTTCGGGTGATGTATTCCAGGATCAACGCCAGAACGCCGCCCATCCAGGCGGACGTGGTGAGCGCCTCGAACATATTGGCATTGGGCCAGCGGCCGGAAATGTACCACCGGACTCCGAGCGAGGCGGAGTGAAACGCAAACGCGGCGACGAACATCACCATGCCGATCTTGCGTGCCCCGTCCCACTTGTAAATGATCGACATGAGCAGCGGCATGACCGACGCCAGATAGATGAACCACACCCACGTCATGCTGCCGGTGCGAAAGTACCAGCTTTCCAGACGCAGTTGATCGGGCGCGGGATACAACTTCGGTGACACCGTGGGAACAAGTCGGGCCAGTTCGGCGATCTTGGCGTTGACCGCGGCGGCGTCCTCGCTCTTCCAGGCGGTTCGCAAAGAGTTCCAGGCGTCGGCCACTTGTTTTTGAAACGCGGGGTCGAGGTCTTTGACGGGCTGCGTCCGGCCCATCCCGGCGTGAACGTCGTCCTGCGGGGCGCCGGAGGTGCTCACATCGCGCAGGGAAATCCAAGGCCGATTCACGTCCCCGTCGGGCGGGGCGACCATGCGCAACTGCTCCAACAGGAACGACGGATCGGCCACCGCAAGGGCGGACTGAATCGCGTCCACCTGTTTGGCCGTCCGAATCAGATCTTTTCCCAGGCGCTGCAACACGGTAATGACTACGGGCTGGAGGAGCAGCGAGCGCGAAATGATCTTGCGGTCGAGAATGGCGGCGGCGCGGTCGGCGCTGAGCTTTGGGTTGCCCTCCAAAGCATCAAGAATCTCCCGCAACACGTTCTTGTTCTTGACGTAGATCATGTCCGCGTCGCCGTAGCGATCCGGACGGAAGATCATATCCAGATAGGTGAAGCCGTCCGACTGTCCGAACACGGCACGCGGACCGGTGACGTAATTCATAAACGTTTTGGCGTGCGACTCGTAGGAGCGCAAACGCCCGTCGGCCTGCACCGCCGTTTGATACAGCGGTTCCAGATTCACCGCTCGTGCGAATTCCGAGGGTACGACCTTCGGCTCCGAGGTGCGGCCCATGCGCATCGCGCCCCACCATCCGGCGATGCCGAGGATCACCATCCAGTCAATCGGACGAACACGCGATAGAAATTTCATGGGACGATCCTTACCCGACTTCCACGGCCTCTGGTTCGGTCACGCGCAGCAACTCCTTTGTCGATCCTTCTGATTCCCACGATTCCCGCGATGGAGAGAAATCCGCGTAACGGCGCTTCATCATCGGTCGAAGATAAAATGCGTGAATCATTCCCAACACGGCCAGACAACAACCAACCAGTTGCACGTACACGCCGTGGCGATTGCCCACGCCCAGACCGGTGTAGTTCATCCCCCCGTTGGGATTGTTGTTGGGCGGCATGTCCCAGCTCGATTGGAAATACCAGAAGCCGCCGAATTCCGTCGGTCCGTTGACGCGGATCGCCGCCGGCTCGGTCCATCCGCCGTCCGCCAGAAAGCGCAAATGACTTTCATAATTGCGAATCGTCAGGGCATTGCCCGTGTAGCCGCCCAGGTGCGTATCCAGTTCAAAATGATCCAGGGCGATGGGCGCCGGGAGGCGCTCCCTCTGTCGCGAAAAGAGCACTTCCACCGCCGAGCCGTCGGCCAGATGAAAGTGGACGGGCTGGTACGCGAATCGGCCGCCGTACAAGTACGTATCATCCGGAAGGGCGTACTGATTGAACGGAACCCACTGCGTCTCTCGGCGATTTCCGTCGTCCACTTCCAGACGGATCATGGCGAGGGATTCCCGGGCGTCGCGCTGCCGGGCGTGCGGCGGAACGATATACGGCTTTGTGTCGACCATCGCCCGGGTCATCAAGACCGTCGGTCGAACCTGAAGGCCGGGCACCACCTCCACGGTTTCTCCGATGTTGACGTCGCGGCCGAGGAGCCTTCCCTCCGGCCCGTTCACCACCAGGTGCAACCCTTTGGGATGCGCCGCGAAGACGATCGGGGCGGTAGCGGGCTGATAGCTCATCGTGATCCGCGGGTCGGCCTGCTGCGGCGCACGGGCCTGCGGGGAATGGGGATCGACCTCCCCGTGCATGTCCCGGGTCATGTCCGGTTGATCGGCCACCATGCGGGTGAACTCGCCCTCCGGCGTCTTGATATCGACCATGGCAATGGAGACGGTTCGCCCCGTGCTGGGCATCACCAGCCCGTCCTGTACGCTCACCACCCGATACGACAAGTCCGTATCCTCAATCGTCGAGTACGAGCCGTTGGATCCGACGACGCTTCCCTGGGTCAGCGGAATCTCCAGCTTCTTTTGCTTGTCGGGAACCTCGATGCGGAGGAGCGCTCGGGAATCCGTCGGCAGATCGGACGCCTGTGCGAACTGATCGAGCCAAAGGAACTGCACCATCCCACCTTCGGATTCATTTCGGGTGCGATCAAACGCTACCAGCTCAAAGGTGTCGGGCCGGTCGTGATCGGACAGAACGGTCAATTGCAACACGGGGTTGAGCCGATCGCCGCCTTCGCGCCAGCGCTGCTGCAACATGGCGTAACGAAGGTATCCCGTGATGCGCACCGATGCCTTCGCCAGCGCATCGCCCTCCAGCGACGGCGGCACCGGTAGATCAATCGGCCGGATGGCGGGCGTTTCGTGCGGATCGGTAAAGACCTGATCGCGCGAGGCCAGGCGATCGTTGTACCGCGGCAGACTCTCGATCGGACGCTCCTTCCACTCCGTCTCGCCGGGGCGTCGAACGAAGAGCGCCCAGGTGTCCATCACGTGGAAGTATTCCTGCGGCGCGTACTCCAGCGACAACTTCAAATCCTCGCGGACCAGTTTCTTGCCCGTCGATTTGATCGCCCGGCCCTGACCGGAGATGACGTCCTCGGTGTATTGCGGATATCCGGCGAGCAGTTGACGAATGAATTGCTGCCCTTCCGGCGTCGTGACCGACACGTTCACCGCGTGGGCCTTCTGTCCCTTGTGCTCGTCGGAGAGGATCGGCCAATCACTGTTCGTGCTTTGAATCGTAAACTGCCAGCGGCCTCCGCCGGCGGTCACCATCGTCTGATTGCCGGGCAGGCAGACCATCGACATGGGGCTGGACGACCCCGGCGTTTCGATGCGCAGTTGCCGCCGGAACACCGGCGCGTCACCCTCGATCTTCGTCGTGAAATAGTAAAAGCTGCCCAGCGTGAGCAGCACGATGCCCGAATGAATCGTCCATACACCAAAATTCAGAGGCCGAAGGGGCACCCGGCGGAGGGTGGCCACGATCATGTTGATCGTAAAGAGCACGACCAGGACGTTGAAAGGCCACCAGTGGAACCACTCAAACTCGGTCAGCTCCACCAGCGCGTGTTGGCGAACCGCGGGGATGGCGCTGCCGATCGTGCAATAGAGGAAGAGCAGCGTCGCCAGCGTGATCCCCAGCCAGATGCTGCTGAACAGCGAAACGGTCAACCGCACAACCGAAAACGGCCGCGCCGCCGCCACGGAGTAGTTTTCGTGCATGATGCGCCCTATCCGGCCCAGAACACAGCCCTCGATCTGATCGCGGCCACTCCCAGGCCAGTAACGAAATCCGAAAGCTCATTATAGGCGTCTTTGGGGATCGGAACAGTCTGACCACAGCACGGCCCAGGCGTTTTTTCCTGGTCGGAGGTCGCCATGCTTGGGCAAGGACCATCCAGGGCATTGCGGATTGCTGACCTGAGTGCAAGTTTTCAGGGGATCGCTTACCGGCACGCCGCCCGCAAGTATATTCTTGTACATCCGTTGCGCTGCTCATCGGACGCGGCCAAACGCAGGCGACCGGCTGGTCAAAAAAATACGCGACCGCTAAGCCCCTAGCAGTCGCGTTCATGAATATCGCTCAATGATCGAATCGTCGCATCAGGTCTCGGAAGACCTTCTGAAGCGATTCCATCCCATCGCGCTACGGCTCGGTCAGGGCCACGCCGCGAACGCTGCCGTCTTCGGTTTGGAAGCGCTTATCGGCCGACGCCTGCACGATCGCCCCGCGCGGGATCAGATAAATCTCCACCCGGCGATTCTGCGACGCGCCCGTCTCCGAACCATTGTCCGCCACGGGCCGAAATTCTCCGTATCCCATCACCCCAATGCGCCTGACGTCGTAACCGTACTTCGTCAAC
>Ga0214473_10005017_pt1 | contig 15867 bp, 14 predicted proteins | sample RVTome_7_FD_203509 | JGI IMG/M metagenome (GOLD analysis project Ga0214473, IMG submission 203509) | Soil microbial communities from uranium-contaminated site in the Upper Colorado River Basin, Wyoming, United States - RVT98D197 | ecosystem: Environmental > Terrestrial > Soil > Contaminated >... | reverse complement strand
CTAACTCGGTTTGTTCCCATCGGTGTCGGTGCTCGGCGAGGATGCGCTTGAGCAGGACGTCGGCGGGCTCGTAGCCGCGCCCCTCGGCGCGGGCCAGTTGCGACTCGGTCGGCACGAGCCGGCCTTCTACCGCAGCCTTGAGGACGGCGGCTCGGTAACGCTTGAGGCTACGGCGCACCCGTTCCAGAAGACCCACGGCCTCATCGAGCCGACTGAAGTGCAACTGGATGGCTTCAATGATGCGGCCCTGCTCAGACAGCGGCGGAATCGGGATCTCATGCCGGCGTACGTCATGAGGCCGGATGGCCGGGTAGACGACTCCTTGCAGCCCAATGCAGACGTCAGCCACGAAGGCGTTCGAGCGGACGCGATAGTACAACCATTCGGGGCGGACGGTATCTGCTCGGAGCACGTCAAACCCCGTTGAGGCCACGGCTCCGTCGAGCGCCGGCGGAACCAGCGCGACTGCATTCAGGTTAGGACGGGCCTTGATCGCCTCGGCGAGCGCCTTGATGTCCCGGTAGCGGAGGCGGCGGCCGTAGGGCTGGGAGTAGAAGACCTGGAGGGCGTCGATCTCGTCGCGGGGCTTGGCCGCATAGGGCACCGCCGTCACCAAAGGCTCGGCCGCTTTCAATTCCGGCGCCCAAGAGCCCGCCCATGAGGCCAGGCTGTCCTCGGCCAGCCACTCCGCGACGGTCTCCGGGCGGTGGATATTGAAGACCTGGCGGCTTCTTGGATCGGGATCAAGGAGATTGGTGAACCGGGTGATCTCCCCGGTGCTCAGATAGAGGAACGGTAGCGGTCGAATCGGCGGACTCAGCTCGATGGGAAGACCTTCGGCGTATCGTTGCGCCTGCGGCTCCACCCCGATGAGAGTATGGCCGGCGGGCTTGGCCTCGAGCACGCCGACCGCCTTGCCGTCGACGAAGAGCATGTAGTCGGCGAAGCCATAACCTTGCGCCAGCTTGAACTCGCGCACGGCGACCCCCCGGGCCGCGTGGACATTCATTTCGCTGCGATTCTGGAGGGTCCAGTCTGCCTGAGTCAGCGCCTTGTCGATGCGCCCCCTGGCGCGCTCTTCGGGGCTAGAGGCTGGCGGTGGCGTCACGATTCCTCAGAGAACTCGACTACTCCTGCCGATACGTCGCATTCGAGCCTCGGGCTGACATGTCGTGGTGCCGAAGGTGGGAATCGAACCCACACACCCTCACGGGTACACGATTTTGAGTCGTGCGCGTCTGCCAGTTCCGCCACTTCGGCGTCTGCGTGCCGCCAACGGAACATAGGATAGCCTATCCGCACCCGCAACAAATGTCTGGTGTATCGTAGGGCCCGAGGCCCCGAAGACCGAGGCGGCCTCGATTGCCACCACCCCTCACCTACAAGGAGGAACGCCATATGGCCGAGACGCGCGCAGGAGCCGTCATGTTCAAGGGGAACCCCATCGCCCTGGGCGGGCCCGAGATCAAGCCGGGCCAGGACGCGCCCGACTTCGTCGCGGTCGACAACGGGCTACAGCCCGTGCGGCTGTCCGGCAGCAAGGGCAAGGTGCTGATCCTCTCCGCCGTGCCCTCGCTCGAGACGCCCGTCTGCGACATGGAGACGCGCAAGTTCAACGAGGAGGGGGGCAAGCTCGGCGGCAGCGTCGAGGTCTGGACCATCAGCATGGACCTGCCCTTCGCCCAGAAGCGCTGGTGCGGCGCCGCCGGCGTCACCAACGTGAAGACGCTCTCGGACTTCCGCGAGCGCTCCTTCGCCGAGACCTACGGCGTACTCGTCAAGGAAGGCCCGCTCGCCGGGCTCACCGCCCGCGCCGTCTTCGTCGTCGGCAAGGACGGCAAGGTCAAGCACGTCGAGTACGTCAAGGAGATCACGGCCGAGCCGAGCTACGACGCCGCCCTCGGCGCCGCCAGGCAGGCCGCCGGGGCCTGAGCGGACGCGCGGGGCATCGCGCAAATACCAGCCACGCTTGACAACTTCGCCCCCGGACGGTAGCCTGCTAGCTTGCGTGGGGCTGTAGCTCAGCTGGGAGAGCACAAGGCTGGCAGTCTTGGGGTCAGGGGTTCGAGCCCCCTCAGCTCCACCAACTTAAGGGATACGTGGGTGCGAGGCAGGCGATGCCATCTCAGGGTCGCCTGCCTCGTCGCCTTTTCGACCCGGACGATGCTCAGCGGCGATGCTTGTCTTGGACGTCTCGGCTTTCCTTTGGTAACCTCCGCTTGCGGGCGCCGGAGGCCGGGGTGGCAGGACCCACCGACACCCGTCAGAGCGCCCTTACCGGAGGAGACGATCATGGCAAACGACCCATTCGCTGGTCACGCGCGCCGGGATTTCATACGCATCGCAGGGAGCGGCCTGGCAGTGCTCGCGGTCGCGGCTCGGCCGCACGTCGCCGTGGCGCAGACGGCTGGCTCGCCGTTGAAGATCGGCATGGTCGGGGCCGGCCGGGAGGGCGGCGCGCTCGGCACGCTGTTCGTCAAGGCCGGCCACCCGGTAATGTTCTCGTCGCGCCATCCCGAGGAGCTGAAGGGCCTCGTCGCCGGCCTCGGGCCGCTCGCGCAGGCCGGCACGGTCGAGCAAGCGATCGCCTTCGGCGATGTCGTGGCGATCGTCATCCCCTACACCGCGATGGAGCAGATCGGCAAGGCTCATGCTGGCGCCCTCGCCAAGAAGGTGCTGGTGATCGATGTGAGCAATCCGATCGCGCGGCGCGACGGCGAGGACCTCGTCAAGTGGGTCGGCGAGCAGGGGGGAGCCGGACTGGCGACCGCTAAATTGCTGCCGGGGGCGCACATCGTCCGCGCCTTCAATGCGATCGGCTCTCGAAGGCTGGCCGAGCTCGCTCATCGCCCGGGCGAGCCGGTCGGGGTGCCGATCGCGGGTGACGATCCGAAGGCGATCGCGGTCGCCCAGAGCCTCATTCGTGAGATCGGGTTTGAGCCCGTTCTCGTCGGCGGGCTGGCCATGGGCAGGCATCTGGTGCCGGGAACGCCGCTCGGAGGCGAGCACACGCCGGCGGAGATTCGACAGATCGCCGGCAGCCTGCACTGAGCCAAGCTGAGCGTTGATGGGCTGACGCGCCCGTGGCGCGTCGCCCATCGCCCGGCGAGCCGTCAGGCCAGCGCATGACCGACCCCGTCAACGCTTTCGTGCCCGGGATCAGCGTGCGCATCGAGGGCCGGCCCGGCGGCCCGCTCGCCGGCCTCACCTTCGCGGCCAAGGATTTGTTCGACGTGGCCGGCTACCCGACCGGCGGGGGCAATCCGGATTGGGCGCGCGACCGCCCGATCCCGACGCAGCACGCCTGGGCGGTCGAGACCCTGCTCGAGGCCGGGGCCACGCTCATCGGCAAGACCATCACCGACGAGGTGTCGCTCGGCATCCTCGGCGAGAACCCCTTCCACGGCACGCCGCTCAATCCGCGGGCCCGCGACCGCGTCCCCGGCGGATCCTCGTCGGGGTCGGCGGCGGCGGTGGCGGCGGGTCTGTGCGACACCGCGCTCGGAACGGATACCGGCGGCTCGGTGCGCGTGCCCGCGAGCTTCTGCGGGCTCTACGGGATCCGCCCGACGCATGGCCGGCTGCCGCTCGACGGCATGCTGCCGCAGGCGCCCACCTCGGACACGACGGGATGGTTCGCGCGCGACGCCGAGACGTTCGCCCGCGTGTCGCGCGTGATGCTCGGCGAGGCCGGCTCCGCCGCGCGGCCCGACCGGCTCATCGTCGCCGTGGACGCCTTCGGATTCGCCGATCCGGAGGCGGCGGCCGCCCTCCGGCCCATGGTCGAGCGGCTGGCCCGCCTCGTCGGCGACGTCCGCGAGGACCTCCTCGCGCCGCCGGGCTTGTCCGTCTGGGGACGCGCCCAGCGCACGCTTCAGCCGTGGGAGGCCTGGCTCACGTTCCGGGAATGGATCGACCGCGTCAACCCGCGCCTGGCCTTCAGCGTGACCCGAGGGCTCGTCCTGGGCTCGGTGATTCCCGAGAGCGAGCGCGGCTGGGCCGAGCTGATGCGCCGGGAGGCGCGGGCGCGGATGGCGCACCTGCTGACGCCGGGCACCATCCTCTGCCTGCCGACCACCCCATGCGGGGCGCCGCCCAGGGGACAGGCGCTCTCGGCGCTGGGCCCGGTGCGCGACCGCATCCTCTGCCTGTGCGCCCACGGCGGCCTCACCGGGGTGCCGCAGGTGAGCCTGCCGGGCGCCACCGTCGGCGGTCTGCCGATCGGGCTGTCGATCGTCGGGGCCCCGGGGACGGATTCGATGCTGGTCGCGATGGCCCAGGCGGCGGGCGCCGCGCGATGACCGCGGTGACGCCGAGCATCGCGGACTGGCTTCAGGGGTGGAGCGCCGCCAGCGCATCGCAGTAGCGATTGACTCGAGGATCCCGGCGGCCAGCACGACGCGTTCGCGCTCCACGTCAACATGGCGTACTGTTTTTCGGCGATGTCGATCTGGCGTCGTGCCGTTCGACTAAGGGTCAGGAACAGGCATTTCATCGATCGAAGCCGTGGGATTCGAAAGCGGGGGTCATGCCCGGGGAGCCGCTGATGGCGGTGATGGCGAAATAAGCCAACAAGGGACAACACCCATGCTCGACACACCGGAAATCGTCCAGACTGCCGCGGTGCAGATTGCCTTCATCCCGCTCACCGTTCCGCGCGAGCAGATCCGCGAGGTCATGGGGCCCGGCATCGGCGAGGTCATGGGCACGACCCGTGCCGTTTCCCGATCTACACGATCTCGCGGTGTTGCGAACGAGACGCTGCTTGCGGCGCGAGGGCGGAGTGCCCGGCCGGGGGCGAGTTGCCCGGCTCACGGCGGGCGGAGACACTCTGGGCGGCGGGTTCATCCGATATCCGCCCATCGGTGCCCGGCGTCGCGCGGCGCGCCAGTGCCCACAGATGGAAACGCGAGCGCGGGCTCCCGGCGTGACTGACGCCGCCACGCGCCGGACAGCGAGCACGCTCTGGGCGGCTCGGCGAGGCCGGCTCCGCCGCGCGGCCCCGGCGGCTGATCGTCGCCGTGGACGCCTTCGGGTTCGCCGATCCGGAGGCGGCCGCCCTCCAGCCCATGGTCGAGCGACTCGCCCGGCTTGTCGGCGACGTCCGCGAGGACCTCCTCGCGCCGCCGGGCTTGTCCGTCTGGGGACGCGCCCAGCGCACCCTTCAGCCGTGGGAGGCCTGGCTCACGTTCCGCGAGTGGATCGACCGCGTCAACCCCCGCCTGGCCTTCGGCGTGGCGCGGGGGCTCATCCTGGGCTCGATGATCCCCGAGAGCGAGCGCGGCGGGGCCGAGCTGATGCGCCGGGAGGCGCGGGCGCGGATGGCGCACCTGCTGACGCCGGGCACCATCCTCTGCCTGCCGACCACCCCATGCGGGGCGTCGCCCAGGGGACAGGCGCTCTCGGCGCTGGGCCCCGTGCGCGACCGCATCCTTCTGCCTGTGCGCCCACGGCGGCCTCACCGGGGTGCCGCAGGTGAGCCTGCCCGGAGCCACCGTCGACGGTCTGCCGATCGGGCTGTCGATCGTCGGGGCCCCGGGCACAGACTCGATGCTGGTCGCGGTGGCCCAGGCGGCGGGCGCCGCGCGATGACCGAGGTGACGCCGAGCATCGCGGACTGGCTTCAGGGGTGGAGCGCCACCAGCGCCTCCCGGTAGCGATTAACTAGAGGATCCCGGTCTCCTTCCTCGAGGAGGCGGTGAAGCAGCTCGGCCCGCAGCCGACACCGCGCCACGCGCCTTGATCACCGAGCATCGAGACGCCGACCAGCGCGGGACACGATGTGCTCTCCATCCGTGATCCGCCGGAGGCCCGTCGACAGCCTCCGGCGGACGGTGGTCCGTCTAGTTGATCGTCAGGGTCAGATCCTCCTGCGCTTGACTGCCGAGACTGTCGGTCGCCTGGAAAGTGAGGGCGGCGCTCCCGGCAGTCGTGGGCTCGCCAGAGATCTTGCCTGTCGCAGGATCAAGGCTCAAACCGTCGGGCAGGATACCGGCAGTCAAGGCCCACGTGTAGGGCGTCACGCCGTGTCCAGCGCTCAGCGTCATCTTGTAGGCCTTCCCGATCTTCCCTGCCTTCAAGCGCGCCGTGTGGATCTCGACTGCCTTGACGGTCTTCACCTTGAACGTGCCCGTCACCGAGGCGCCGAGCGAATCCGTCACCTCGATCGTGAAATGGACGAGCTTCGCGGGCAGGACAGGGGTGCCCAGGAGGTGGCCGTTCGGATCGACGCTCAGGCCGGCCGGGAGCGCGCCTTTCGTCAGCGTGATGGTATAGGCGGAAACGCCGCCCGTCACCAGCGCGGCGTCGTACAGCACGCCGATCTCACCGGTGGCAAGAGGAGAGGGCCCGATGGTCAAGGGGCCCGCCGGCACCACGGGTCCGAGGTTGACCGCCGCCATCTGTGCGCCGAGGTAATTGCCGATCTCTTCAGGAAGAGGGTTGCTGTCGCTGACGGGTTTCGCCTCATGGTCCTCCGGTTTATAGGGGCCCGTGTACGCGTAGAACTCGTACCGCCGGATGACGGCCTCGTTCCCCTCGCCGACCTCTTTCTCGTTGACCAGCACAGCATGGGGGGCCCCGTCGGGCCCGGCCTGCAAGAGCACCCACTCCACTTCGGTCTCGGCCCCGTCCTGGGGTACGACAGGGTCGTCGGTCACGAGATGGTGCAGGTCCACGGGGTCCGGTAACTCGGTCACGAAGACCTTGACCCATTGGGCTTCGCCATATTGCCCTTCCACCTCGGCCGGCTCAGCCGGGAGGACGGCCTGGACGACGGGGGCGAGGACCGGATCGATATTGGGCACGACGTTCCAGACCGGTGCCGGGATGCTGACCTTGGTGCCCAGCGGCATGAGCTGGCCGGGATTGGCGGGATCGGCGACGAGCCAGCGATACACCGTGTTCGTCGGGTTCCCGGTGATCCCGACGCCGAAGTGCTCGCAGCCGGCGGTCAGGTAGTTGCCTGTCCCACCCGCGAAGCAGGCGTGACCGTTCGTCGGCGTGATCACGGCCGGCGCCATCGGCGTGGCCTGGGTGAACACGTGATTCACGGGATCGTACGGGCTCTGGTAGCGGACGTAGACCCCGCCGGCAAACTCGGTCACGGTGGGCGTCCCGTAGCGGAGATAGGTGCCGCCGAACGTGTACGTCACGTCCGCGCTCGAGATGCCGTCCAGCTCGATCTCGAAGCCATGCGTTTCCTGGCCGGTGTCGTTGAAGACGTCGAAGTTGCTCAGCGTTCCATATTGGGTCTGGGCGAGAGCCGGCTGGATGGCGATCGCCAGGAGCGCGACCACCGCGACGTGCATCACCCACGAGAACGACAGGCCTCTCCTCGACGACGGTGTGAAGCGAAAAGGTCCCATGGTCTTCCCTCCCGGGTTCGTGGTTGTTCCCTTGGACAGCGTAGTCGCTCGCGCGCGGCCTAACCAGACTCGGGAGGGCTAAGAGCGGGGGAATAAAGGGCTATGGCGTCCTAGCCCTTTGGGGCTATGCGGGCATGGTCCGCTGCCGCTACTCGATGGGCTTCGTTCCGCGGACGAGGCCGCGCTGAATCGCGACGGCGGCAGCCTGCACGCGGTTGTCCAGGTGGAGCTTGGCGAGGATACTCTTGAGATGATTCTTCACGGTGTTCTCGGCGATCTTCAACCGGGCCCCGATCTCCTTGTTGGTGAGCCCGGAAACCAGGAGCTCGAGGACCTCCTTCTCCCTTGCCGTGAGGTCTCCGCCAGGAGCTGTCTCGGGGGCCTTCGCGGCCCGCCCGGAAAACTGCTTCAAGATCTTCGCAGCCGTGGCGCGGGACAGGGGAGCTTCCCCGCGAAACACGCCTCTCAGCAGCGCGCACAGCTCTTCGGGCTCCACCGTTTTCAACAGGTAGCCGTGCGCACCGCACTTGATGGCTTCGAACAGGTCCGCGTCCTCCTCGGAGACCGTCAGGATCACCACCCGCGTGGCGGGCAGGGCGCTGACGATCTGCCGGGTCGCCTCCAACCCGTCGGTGCCGGGCATGTGGATGTCCATCAAGACCAGATCCGGTGTGAGCGTCCGCGCCTTCCTGACGGCCTCTGCCCCATCCCCCGCTTCCCCGACGACCTCGAAGCCCTGCTCCTGGGCGAGGAGATTGGCGAGCGCCCGTCTGAAGAGGGCGTGGTCGTCGACCAGCAACAATCGGATGGTCTGCATGGCGGGCTCAGTGTCGCACCAGCGGGAGCCGTATGATCACCCGGGTGCCCTGTCCCGGGGCGCTCTGAAGGGTCAGCGTTCCCCCCACGGCCTCGGCGCGACCCTTCATGGTCTGGAGACCGAAGTGAAACCCGTCTTCAGAGATCTTCTTCTCGATCACGAACCCTTTCCCATCGTCTTCGACGGTGATCCGGGCCGTGTCCCCGTCCTTGTCCAGCTTGACGATGCCCTTGCTCGCTTCCGCGTGTTTGACGATGTTCGTCAGCGCTTCATGGATGATGCGGATCAACTGCGTCTCCGCCTGGGGTAAGAGGGTGAGCGCGCTGGCATCGGACACCTGCAATGCCACCGGGATCTTTCTGACCTCGCTGAAGTCGCTGAGGTAATCCGTGAGCGCGGGGATGAGTCCGCCCGAGGTTTCGAGGTCGAGAGCGCGCAGACCAAAGATGGCCTGCCGCAAGTTCTGGTACGCTCCATCGACGATGGAGAACATCTCGCGCACGAGGCGTCTCGTGTCGGTGGATGTGCTCGGGCCGAGGCTCCGGTCGGCCTCGATGAGCTTGAGACGGAGAAAGGCAAGGTCTTGCGCGAGGTCATCGTGAAGCTCACGCGCCAATCGCTCCCGCTCTTCCAGGATGACCAGCCCCTTCAGCCGCTCTTCGTGCTCCCTCAGTTGCTGGGCCATGCGATTGAAGGCGTGGCTCAAGCGGCCGATCTCGTCCGTTGACGTGATCGGCATCGCCGTGGGGACCTCTCCCCTGGCGATCTCGCCGGACCTCTGGGTGAGCCGGCGGAGGGGCTGCGCGATCGAACGGCGGAAGTAGCGCTGGGAGGCCAGGAGCAGCAGGGTCCCCAGGATGACGAAGGCGACGTTGACGCCGATGGTCAGCTTCAGCGTTTGGTGGGCCTGCCGGACTTGCCGTCGTTCGGACGCCTCGTGTCCCGCGCTTATCCGTTCGGTGAGATCGCGCAGCCTGTGCTGTGTCGCCTCCGAGACGTCGCGGGGGCCACCTCTGTCGGCCAGGAGCGCCGCGCTGGTGATGACGTCCTTCAACTCCTGTACGTCCGCCGCGGCGCCCCCGGCGGCTCCGTAGCGCGTCAGAAGTGACGCGAGGTCGGTCGCGTATGCCTTCTTCACGGAGTCTGGAGTCGCCCGGCCCTGGAGTTGAGCCTGCTCGACAGCGGCAAAGAAGTCTTGAAGGGTTCTGTGCATGCGCTCGGCGAGATGGACTTGCTCGCTCTCCCTCGCGATGTCTTCGGACCTGAGCAGGAGCGATCCCAGCAAGTAGAGAGAGATCCCCCCGACCGCCAACACGAGGAGGAAGAGCGAGCCGAAGACGAAGCTTAACCTGCGGTCGATCCTGCCGGTGAGTCCAGAGGCCGCCGATCTATCGGACTCGCCGCCGGTCGCCATGGTGCGGTGTGCGCTCGAGGGGTAACACGCAGATGAAGGCCACTTCGTAAGCTAGCATACCCGGAAAGCGGGGGGCAATGGCCACGGGGCCATCGGTCCGGACGCCCCCCCGCGGCGGCGGCTGCGCCGCCCCGGCTACCCCGCCCTCCGGGCGTGCCGGTTGCCTACTTCCCGCCCTGGAGGGGGATGGCCGGCGACGAGGAGCTTCGCCAGCTCGCCGCCCGGCGCGCGAACGCGGTGAAGGATGCCCTCTTGCGGTCCGGCAAGGTCGAGGCCGAGCGCGTGTTCATCGTCGAGCCGAAGGGCCTCACGCGGGAGAAGAAGGACAAGGTGAGAGACAGCCGCGTGGAGTTCAAGATCGCGTAGCGCCGCCGGCGGGGCGCGCTCAGGACCGGCGGCGGACTATCAAGTATCTCTCCCTTGAGAACCCCGCCCGAGCGCGTCGTGGGCGCCGTGCTCCAGTGTCTTTGACCAGGTGACCACCGTGGTGCTATGGTTGACCACCGCACGAAGCAAGATGCGATTGCCGCGGCGCTTCGCGTTCGCGTCCGCGGGCAACCACGCTATCGACGATGCAGCGACCGCCGCTGGCGATGCGCAAGGAGACTCCCATGAACCTCCGGCGAGACCAGATCGAGCAGTTCGAGCGCGACGGATATCTCTTCTTCCCCGGCCTGTTCACGGCCGAGGAGATCCCCGTCCTCACCGACGAGGTGCCCCGGCTCTACGCCCAACGGCGGCCGGAGAACGTGCGTGAGCGGGGCAGCGACGCGGTGCGGACCAACTTCGCCGCGCACATGTACAGCTCTCCCTTCGCCCGGCTCGCCCGGCACCCGCGCATGGTCGAGCCCGTGGTGCAGATCTTCGGCGAGCCCGTGTACATGCACCAGTTCAAGATCAACGGCAAGATGGCCTTCGATGGCGACCTCTGGCAATGGCACCAGGACTACGGCACGTGGAAGAACGACGACCTCATGCCCGAGGCGCGCGCCATGAACGTCGCGATCTTCCTCGACGAGGTCAACGAGTTCAACGGGCCGCTGATGTTCATCCCGGGCAGCCACAACCTGGGCGTGATCGACGCCGCGCACGACGTCACGACGACCAGCTACCCGCTGTGGACGATCAGCCACGACACCATCCGGACGCTGGTCGAGCGCGGGGGACTCGTGGCGCCCAAGGGTCCGGCGGGGTCGATGATCCTGTTCCACTCCTGTCTGGTGCACGCCTCGACGGCGAACCTCTCGCCGTGGAACCGGGTGAGCGTCTACCTGAGCCTGTGCGCGGTGTCGAACCACATCCGCCGCTTCAAGCGCCCCGAGTACATCGCCCACCGCGACTTCACCCCGATCCAGTGCCTGCCCGACGACTGCCTGCTCCGGGACTACGACGTCCCCCTGCCCTGGAAGGACGGCACGCCCGAGTCCGCGCTGCACTCCCTGCCTGCCTAGCGCCCCTCTCGGAGGGCGAGGGCCGGGGTGAGGGTGACTGACGTCGCCACGCGACTGACCGCGAGCACGCTCAGCACCACGGGACCACAGAGACCGTCGATCGACGCGGGGCGGGCGCGCACCTTCGTCCGCGCAAATCGCGCGTTCAGCCGCCGGCCAGCGCCGCCTTCACCCGCTCGGCCGTGAACGGCACGGTGCGCAGCCTCACCCCCGTCGCGTCGAACACGGCATTGGCCAGCGCCGCCGGCACGGGCGTCGACGCCGCCTCCCCCACCCCGAGCGGTGGCTGATCCAGCCGCTGGATCAGCTCGAACTCGAGCGCCGGCACTTCCGGGAAGGTCAGGATCGGGTACGACGCCCAGTCGACCGAGGTGACGCGGTCGCGGTCGTAGACGACCTCCTCGTGGAGCGCGCGCGAGAGCGTCTGGAGAATATTGCCCTCGAGCTGGCTCTGCACGCAGTCCGGATTGATCATGAGCCCGCAGTCCTGGGCGCACACCACCCGCGTCACCCGGATGCGCCCGGTGGCGCGCTCGACCGCCACCTCCATGCCCATGGCCACGAGCGTTTCCTCGTGCTTGTAGTGGACGTAGGCGATGCCGCGGCCCGTGAGCACCGCCGCGCCGGGATCGACGGGCCGCGGCGAGGGCCGGGGCTGCCAGCCCATGCGCGCCGCCGCCCGCCGCAGCACCTCGATGCCGCGGGGGTTGGTGAGACGGCGCAGGCGGAACTCCACGGGATCGACGCGCGCCAGCGCCGCGATCTCGTCCACGAACGACTCCACCGCGAAGGTGTTGGCGACCTTGCCGGGCGCGCGGATCGCGGAGGTGCGGAGCGGGGCGTCGGGGATCCAGTGCACGACGGCATTCACGTTGGGCATCGTGTAGGGCGGGTCGATGTTCTGGTAGATCAGCCCGGTCGACCGTCCCTCCGTCTGCGGGATGCCCGCCGCGTCCGCCGATAAGAGCGGGATATTGGGCAGGTTGGCGGTGGCGAGGGGCAACCATGCCCGCGTCTCCCACGCCGCGACCTGGCCATCCGGGTCGACGGCCGCGCGCAGCTCGAGGAGCTGGGCGGGGCCCTTCGGGTCCAGGCCGTGCTCCTCCTGGCGGCTCCACTGCACGCGGACCGGCCGGCCCAGCGCCTTCGAGAGCAGCGCCGCCTCCGCGGCCGCGTCGTCGCCGCCGTTGGGGCCGTACGAGCCCGAGCCGTCGAGGTAAATCACGCGCACCCGGTCCCGCTCGAACCCGAGCACGCGGGCGCACGTCCCCTGGAAGTTGTGGGTGGCCTGGGACGAGCTCCAGACGGTGGCGCGATCGCCGCGCACATCGGCCACGCCACAGGAGGGCCCGATGGAGCCGTGGGTCTGGATGGGCCAGCGGTACGAGACCGCGAGCGTGCGCGTCCCTGCCGGCGGCGCACTCAGCGCCGAGAGATCGCCGCGCCTGGCGATCTCCTGGGCGCGGACGACGCGGCTCGCCCGCATCGCCTCGAACTCCTTGGCGTGGTCGGGCAGCCCGGTGCCCGGGCTCCATGTCGTCCGGAGCGCGCGCGCCGCCCGCACGGCGTCCCACTCGCGCTCGGCCGCGACAGCCAGGAAGCTCCGCATCCGCACGACGCGCGCGCCGGCGATCCCCGCGATGGACGACTCGTCCACGGAGACGAGGGCGGCGCCGTGCGCGGGCGGGCGGATCACGCGGGCGTGGAGCATGCCGGGCAGCGTCAGGTCGTGGAGGTAGCGGTGATGGCCCGTCACCTTCGCCGGCACGTCGGGGCGGGGGAGAGGCTTGCCGATGAACCGAAAGCGCGCGGGCGGCGTGAGCGGCGCCGCCTTGTCGACCTTCACGTTGAACGCGCGATCGCCGATCAGGTCGCCGTAGGTCGCGGAGGCGCCGCCGTCCTTGGCGCGCACGACGCCGCCGGCGACGTCGAGATCCGCCGCCGGCCGGCCGAGGCGCTGCGCCGCCAGGGCGACGAGCGCCTGGCGCGCGGTGGCCGCCGCTTGGCGGAGCTGGGTGCCGCCGCGGGCGATGCCGTAGCTGCCGGCGGTGGCGCCCTGGTTGGGCGTGAGCGCGGTGTCGCCCTCGATCATCGCGATGCGCTCGAGCGGGATGTCCAGCTCCTCGCCGACCATCTGCCGCATGGCGATGCGCCCGCCCGTGCCGATGTCCACCTTGCCGACGAAGATCGTCACGGAGCCGTCGGCGTGCACGGCCAGGAACGAGTCGACCATGTCCGGGGCCAGCGACTTGCCGAGGAAGCGGTCGGCGCCCGGCACGGTCTGAGCGGACGCCCGCCCGTGGCCGTCGAGCCCGACGATGAGCACGCCGGCGGCGGCAAGGAACGTCCGGCGCGAGATTGGCCCCGACATCTCAGCGCCCTCCCGCGGCGCGGAGCACGGCGCGGATCACCCGGGCGTGGGCGCCGCAGCGGCACAGGTTGCCGGCCAGCGCCTCCCGCACCTCTCGCTCGCTCGGCCGCGGCGTGGCCGCGAGGAGCGCGCGCGCGGTCATGACCATGCCCGCCGTGCAGTAGCCGCACTGGGCGGCCTGCTCGGCGATGAACGCCGCCTGGAGCGGATCGGGGCGGCCGGGCGAGCCCAGGCCCTCGATCGTGGTCACCTCCAGCCCCGCGACCGCTCGCGCCGGCACGGCGCATGAGCGGACGGCGCGTCCCCCGACCAGCACGGTGCAGGCGCCGCACTGGGCGAGGCCGCAGCCGAACTTCGTGCCGGTCAGCCCGAGGTCGTCTCGCAGGACGTACAGCAGCGGGACGTCCGGATCGGCCGACTCGATCTCACGGTTACCGCCGTTGACTCGCAGCGTCAGCTTCGCCATGCCTGCCCTCCCCGGTGATGTGGCGGGCTTTACTATAGCGCGAAGCGGGCGACGAGCTCGTGCACGCGCCGCTCGCCCAGCCGGCAGCCCGCGAGGACGGCGCGGATATCGCCTTGCAGGATGTCCGGGAAGCGCGAGTTGCGCAGGAAGATGCGGAAGGCCTCGTCGTTGAGCACACCCTCTCGGCAGATCCGCACTCCGCCGGGACGATGATCCCCTCGTGGAAGATCTCGGTGGCGTCCGGCGAGATGCTGCCCGCGCGCAGCCCGCCGATGTTCCAGAAGTGGCCCCAGGTCTGGGAGAAGATCGGCAAGGTGGAGTAGGCGAAGCGCTTGAATCCCCTCCCCCTGCAACAGGAAGGGCAAGGAGCGGGTCGATGCTGCGCCGAACGACCCCCAGCTACCGGCTCGCCGTTCGCCGCAGCCCGAGCGTGAGCGCCAGCGCCAGCACGTTGGAGGCCATCATCACCGCGAACACCAGGTCGTAGCCGCCCAGGCGATCGAAGGCGGCGGCGCCGAGATAGGCGCCGATGCCGCCGAACATGTGGTGCACCATGATGATCAGGCCGGTGAGGGCGCCGAGGTCTTTCGTGCCGAAGCTCTGCATCACGAAGATGACGGTGAGCGGCGCGGTAACCAGGAAGGTGGCGCCAAACACCAGGGCGAAGATCGCCACCGAGACGGTCGACTGATCGACCAGGATCAGTGCGAATACGGCGAGCCGGGCGACGAACGAGACCGCCATCGGCCACACCGGTCCGGATCGGTCGCTCCACGTCCCCGACGCCACCACGCCGACCAGCGCGGTCAGTCCCATCAACGCCAGCAGGTTGCCGGCGAGGAAGGCATCGAGCCCGCGGTCCTGGGCGAAGGCGACCACATGGGTGGTGACGAAGAAATCATCGAAGCCGCACAGGGCATAGGCGCCGAGCAGGAGCCAGAATTGGCGCGTGCGCGCCGCCTGCCGGGTGCCGAGGCCGGCGGGCGAGGCGGTGGCCTGTGCGCCGCGGCTGCCGCCTGGTGCGGGGATCGCCAGCAACAGCAGCGGCACCAGCGCCAGATGGGCGATGCCGAGCCAGAAGAACACCGAACGCCAACCGATCGCGACCAGCACCGCCGCCAACGCGGAGATCACGACAAGCTGACCGACGCTCATGCCCGAGCTGACGACGGCATTGGCGAGTCCGGTGCGGCGGGGAAACGCTCGCGTCACCATCACGCCCACCGGGATGATCGAGGCGGCGCCGTTGCCGATGCCGAACACCACGCCGTAGAGGACGAGTGCGTGCCAGGGCGCCGCCATCAGGCTCATCAGGCCGATGCCGACCCCGGCGATGGCGAGCCCGCCGCCCAGCACCAGGCGCGGGCTCATGCGGTCGGACAAGCGCCCGGCGACATACATGCAGACGGCCGAGACGATCTGGAACAGCGCCACTGCGATGCCGAGCTCGCTGCGACCCCAGCCGAATTCCTCGACCACCGATTTCAGCGTCAGCCCGATGGCGAAGCGGGCGCCGCCGCCGATGAACAGCACGCAGAACCCGGCGGCCAGCATCATCGTGGCGCTGGTGATGACGGCTCGTTTGGTCACGGTCAATCGTACACGGTATCTACATAGGCGTAGACGAAGACCCGGGCGGCGCGCCCGCACGCCCGGCGCACACGCTTCTCGTCGGGCGGGCCGACGTCGATCCAGACCTCGAGGGCGCCGGTGAGATCCTTCTGCCATAGATCGGGCTCGTCGTCGACACCGAGCCCCTTGCCGTGCCCCTTGCCGAACGCGAGGGTGTCATGCGCGTGCAGGGCAAAGGCCAGGGCGCGCACCATCATGCGCTCGTCGGTCTCCGAGGGATGGCGGGTGATGGTGAGCGCATGATCCCGGTAGTAGTTGCGGTCCATGTCGGCGATCCGTAGCTCGGCCTTGAAGGTCGTTGCCTTGAGGGCCATCCCGCCTCATCTTACCCGTGGACAACCCGGCGGAG
>Ga0214473_10005016_pt1 | contig 15871 bp, 20 predicted proteins | sample RVTome_7_FD_203509 | JGI IMG/M metagenome (GOLD analysis project Ga0214473, IMG submission 203509) | Soil microbial communities from uranium-contaminated site in the Upper Colorado River Basin, Wyoming, United States - RVT98D197 | ecosystem: Environmental > Terrestrial > Soil > Contaminated >... | reverse complement strand
CAGGTGGACGTGCATGTCGATGAGCCCGGGGATGACGACGAGCCCTGGGACGTTGATCGTCCGTTCGGGGACGGCGTCGATCCTCGCGCCGACCGCGGCGATCTTTCCGCCGCTCAGGAGGATGTCAAAGAGTCCGTCGAGGCCGGTCGAGGGGTCGACAACCCGGCCTCCGCGGACGAGGATCGTCACCGTTCTTTTCTCCCGCCGATCTTGACCGGCTCGGCGATAAGGACCTCGTCGACGCCGTCAATCTCCTTGAGGCGGACCTTGACGACCTCGCGGCGCGAGGTGGGCAGGACCTTTCCGACGTAGTCCGGCCGGATAGGCAGGTCGCGGTGGCCGCGGTCGACGAGGACGACGAGCTGAATACTCTGCGGGCGGCCGCGGTCGATGAGGCCGTCCATGGCGGCCCGGATCGTCCGTCCCGTCATCAGGACGTCGTCGATGAGGAGGATGTCCTTCTTGGCGACGGAGAAGCCGATCTCCGCTTCCTCGAGAGCCCCCTTCGCCTTTAGGGCGGTCATGTCGTCCCTGTAGCGGGTGATGTCGAGGATGCCGACGGGGATGTCGGCGCCTTCCAGCTCCTTGATGAAATGGGCGATGCGCCTGCCGATGTAGATGCCACGAGATTTGACGCCGACGATGACCAGGTTCTTGAGGTTCCGGTTCCTCTCGATGATCTCGGTGGCGATCCGGGCAAGGACGCGCCGGATCTTGCTGGCGTCCATGATCCGGGCCTTGATTTTCTTTTCCATGCGGTCACTCCTCATGCCGTGTTCCTTCCCCTTGAACATGCATGAGATCCCCTCAAATGTCAACCCCGCGCCAGGAAGTAGACCCGGGCTTCCTCGACGTCCCGCCCGATGCGGGCGCTGAGGGTCGCGGCGTCCGGGAACTTCCTCGTCGGCCGCAGCCTGCGGAGGAAGCGTATCGTGAGTTCCGCCCCGTAGAGGGAGCCACGGTAATCGAGGAGAAGGGTTTCGACGCTCAGGGGATGGGGCCCGAACGTCGGGTTGGTGCCGATACTGGTCAGGGAGCGGAAAATTTGGCCCCTGCGGACGGTCTCCGTGATGAAGACGCCCTTGGGCAGGAGTTCGCTGGCCGTGTCCAGGTTGGCCGTGGGAAAGCCGAGGAGCCCGCCCCGGTTCTGGCCGCGGACGACCTGGCCGGAGATCTCGTACGGGCGCCCGAGCAGGCGGGCGGCCTCTTCGACCCGGCCGGGGACGAGGAGGCGGCGGATGGCGCTCGAGCTGACGACCCGGCCGTCGAGGACGGCCGGCGGCACGATGTGTACGGCCAGGCCGGCGCGACGGCCTAGGACCCGGAGGCGCCCGGTGTCGCCGCGCCTGTTCCGGCCGAACCTGAAGCCGCGGCCGACGACGACTTCCCTGGCGCCGAGCTTCGCCGCGAGGATGCGGTCGACGAAAGCCGGGCCGGAGAGCCGGGAGAAGGACATGTCGAAGGACGTGACGACGACGGCGTCGACGCACGTCTCGCCGAACCGTTCCAGCCGCTTCTCCGGAGTGTCGATCATCCTGACCGACCTCTTGCCGAGGGCGCGCTCCGGATGGGAGTCGAACGTCAGGACGAGGGATCGGAGACCCTGCTTTTCGGCCAGGGCGCAGAGCTTGGACAGGATCTTCCGGTGGCCGAGGTGGAGGCCGTCGAAATTGCCCACGGCCACGGCCGCGGGGCGGGGGAGGAGGCGGGCGTCGTCGAGGCCGCGATAAACGACCATGCGGCTACATCTTTACGATGTCGGCTTTCTTGAGGTAAGCCAGCTTGAGCTGGTCGATGATACCGTCGAGGAATTTCTGCTCCTCGGCTTCGAGGTTGCCCTTCGTCCGGTCCTTGAGGAGGTCGAGGAGGTCGATATTCCTCTTGGCCAGGCCCAGGCTTTCATGGCGCTCGTTCGTCGCCGGGTCCTCCACGAGGCCGAGCTGGACTAAGGCGGGGAAATAGAGGAGGATGACGACCGAGCTGAATTCGAGGGGGGGGAGGAACTCCGGACCCCCGGGAGTCTCAGCGTCATCCTTGATTTTCGTTTCGTCGTCGGTCATGGCGGAATCCTTTATTTGGCAGCCGAAGCCGTCTTCTTCCTGAGGACGAGCGTGGCCTTGATGAATTCGTCGAGGTCGCCGTCGAGAACCTTGTCCGTGTCGCCGGTTTCGACCCTGGTCCGCAGGTCTTTGATCATCCTGTAGGGGTGGAGGACGTAGGAGCGGATCTGGTTCCCCCAGGCGATGTCGGATTTCGCATCCTCGAGAGCGTCGATCTTGACCCGTTTATTTCGTTGTTCAAGCTCGTAGAGCCGGGCCTTGAGGACCTTCATGGCCGAGGCCTTGTTCTTATGCTGGGAACGCTCGTTCTGGCACTGGACGACGATGCCGGTCGGGATGTGGGTGATGCGGACGGCCGAGTCCGTGGTGTTGACGTGTTGGCCGCCCTTGCCGCCCGAGCGGTAGGTGTCGATCCTGATATCGTCCGGGTTGATGTTGACCTCGATGTCATCGTCGACTTCGGGGTAGACAAAAACCGCGGAGAACGACGTGTGCCGCCTCTTCGCGGCGTCGAACGGGGAGATGCGGACGAGGCGGTGGACGCCCGTCTCCTGGCTCAGGTTTCCGAAGGCGAAGTCGCCCTCGATCCTGACGGTCGCGCTCTTCAAGCCCGCTTCTTCTCCGGGCTGCTGGTCGAGGATTTCCACCTTGAATCCCTTCCGTTCGGCGTATCGGAGGTACATCCGGAGGAGCATCTGGGACCAGTCCTGGGATTCAGTCCCACCGGCGCCCGGGTGGATCGTCAGGATGGCGTTCCGAGGGTCGTCTGCGTCATAAAAAAGCCCCCGGAGCTCCGCCTCCTGCAGGTTCTTGTCAAGCCGGCCGATCCCGGCCTCGGTTTCCGACTCGACGCTTTCGCCTTCCGCGGCGAGCTCCGTGAGGACCTCGAGCTCTTCTTTCTGGCCGAGGATTTGTCTGAAGAACTGGATGTCTTTCTCGAGGAGCTTTTTTTTCTGCTGGAGGACCTGGGAAGTTTTCTGGTCCTGCCAGACCTCGGGGGAGGCGAGGCGCAAGTTAATGGAATCCCACTCGGCGTTCTTGCGATCTAGGTCAAAGAAAGCCTCGGACCTCTTCGATCTTCTCGAAAAGGCCGTTGAGGCGTGTCCTAATGTCAGTTGATTTATCGAGGGCGGCCATTTTTTCGTCTATCCTTCGCTTCTTTGCCACAGCCAGAATAAGGGACAGGTGGAATAAAGTCAAGCCGGTGACCAGCGGGACTTCCCCGGCCCGGGTGTAGCCCGGACCGGCCTAGTCCTGAACGATCCGGAAGTCGGTCTTCTTCTTGGCCTCCGCGTTCAGCTTGTTGAGCAGGGCGACGGCCCGGTCCCTGGACGAGTAGCCTCCCAGCCTGACCCGGTACCATGTCTTCGTGTCCGCGGGTTTGGGGTCGGCGACGAAGGCCGTGTACCCCTGCTTTTTATACTTGTCCGCCTGGGCCTGCGCCAGGGCCTTATCGACGAAAGCGGCGATCTGGACATAGTACAGGCCGGACCCGCCGGCGGGGGGCACAACTTTGGCTTTTTCAGCGGCCGGCTTGACTATGGGCTCCTGGATCGGGGGCTTCGATGCCGCCGCGACCGTGGCCGGGCGGGATTGTCCGCCGCCGGCCGAAAGATCCGTCTTGGCCGACTCCGTTTCGGAAACCGTGGGCTTGACGGGGGGCTCCTTGACGGGTTCCGCGATTTGCTGGGTGACGACCTGGGTTTGGGAGGTGATCCGGACCTGCTTTTTCCCGACCGAAACGCCGAGCAGGAAAATGAATACGCCCAAGGCCAAAACGCCGAGGAAGATGACGACGAGCAGGGAGCTCGAGACCTGGATCTCCCGGAAATCTTTGTTTTTCATCAGCTCTATTTTTTCTCCTGGGATTTATCGTAGGTGAAGGCCTTCAGGAACTCCATCGGCAGGGGGAAAACGATCGTGGAATTCTTTTCGGTGGCGATCTCGGTCAGCGTGCTCAGGAACCTCAGCTGGAGGGCCTGGGGGTTCCGGGAGATGATGTCCGCGGCCTGGGTCAGCTTGTCGGCGGCCTGGAATTCGCCGTCGGCGTGGATGACCTTGGCCCGCCGTTCCCGCTCGGCCTCGGCCTGCTTGGCGATGGCCCGGATCATGTTCTCCGGCAGGTCGACCTGCTTCATCTCGACGAGCTGGACCTTGATGCCCCAGGGGTCGGTGTGCTGCTCGATGATCTCCTGGAGGCGGGCGTTCAGCTTGTCCCGCTCCGAGAGGAGGTCGTCGAGCGGAACCTGACCGAGGAGGCTCCGCAGGGTCGTCTGGGCCAGCTGGGAGGTGGCGTAGATATAATCCTGGACCTCGATCACGCACTTGATCGGGTCGATGACCCTGAAGTAGAGGACGGCGTTGACCTTGACCGTGACGTTGTCCTTGGTGATGACGTCCTGAGGCGGGATGTCCATGGTGATGAGCCGCAGGCTGATCTTGACGATCCGGTCGATGGGGGAGAAGACGAGGATGAGGCCCGGCCCCTTGGGCTGGGGCAGGAGGCGGCCGAGACGGAAGATGACGCCCCGCTCGTACTCTCTCAGGATCTTGATCGAATTCAGGATGTAAAGGACGATGAGCCCGACGACGATGATTGGATAAGTGATCATGATGCCCTCCTTATCAGGCTTTGCCGACTTTTATTTTAAGTCCTTCGAGGACTTCGATGACCTTGACTTTTCCGCCCGCCAGCACGGTTTCCTCCGCCTCCGCCGTCCAGAGCTCGCCGTGGACGAAGACTTTCCCCGAAGGGGCGAGGTCGGTCCGGGCCGTGCCCATTTCGCCGATCATCCCCTCGCGCCCGGAGAACGAGCGGCGGGCGTGGGCCCGGAAGACCAGGGTGAGGAGGAAGAGGACGATCAACGAGACGCCGAGGGCCACGGGCAGGATGAAACGCAGGCTCGGCCGCAACTCGTCGATGGGGGCCTTGATAAGCATGAGAGAACCGATGATCATGGCGGCGATCCCTCCCACGGCCAACATTCCGAAACTCTGGACCTTGACCTCCAGGATGAACAGGATCACGGCGAGGAGGACGAGCCCCAGCCCGACGTAGTTGATGGGCAGGATCTGGAAGGCGAAGACGGCCAGGAGAAGCGAAATGCCTCCCAGGACCCCCGGCAGGATGGCCCCGGGATGGGCGAACTCGAAATAGAGCCCCAGGAGCCCGATCATGAGGAGGATGTAGGCGAGGTTGGGGTTGGCGACGGTCAGGAGAAACTTCTGGCGGAAGGTCATGGGCAGGGCGACGACGGGCTTGCCCAAGAGGGCGAGCGTCCGTTCGGCACCGTCGAAGCGCTTGATGGCTTTTCCGTCGAAGCGGGCGATGATCTCCTCTTCCGTCCTGGCGATGAGGTCGATGAGGCCGCCGTCGAGGGCCTCTTTTTCGGTATAGGACAGGCTCTTTCGGACGGCGTCCTCGGCCATCCGCACGTTGCGGCCCCTCTTCTCGGCCAGGGTTCTGATGTAGGCGGCGGCGTCGTTGGTGACCTTGTCTGCCATGGTCTCGTCCATCGCCTGACCGGTTAGGGAGATGCCGACGGGGTGGGCCGCCCCGGTAGTCGTTCCGGGCGCCATGGCGAAGATGTCGCACGCGACGGCGATGAAGAACCCGGCCGATGCGGACCGGGCGCCGCTCGGCGCGACAAAGGCGGCGACCGGCGTCCGGGCATTGACGATTTTCTCGATGATCTCGCGCATGGACGTGTCCAGCCCTCCGGGGGTATTGAGGACGAGGATCAGCAGGGAGGCCGACTCCCGGTCGGCCCGGTCGATCGACCGGACGATATATTCCGCAGAGATCGGATGGATCGGAGCGTCGACCTTGATCTTGAGCACGGAAGCGGAGGCGAGGATGGGCCCCAGGAGGAGGAAAAAGACGAGTGTTTTGGCGCGCAATACAGTTTCATTATAGGAATTCGCCGAGGTCAAGTCAACACCCCGCGGCCGGCATTAATTATGCTTGACTTTTTATTATCAATAAATTAATTATAGTGGGTTGTTTTCACTGTAGGGAGTTTTTCCGATGATTAAGAATGATGTCGCCCTTGCGATCGAAAAGAAGACGGAATTCAACAGGGCTAAGTCATTGTTGATCGTGGAGGCCGTCCTGGGGTCTCTGAAGACCGCCCTGACGAAGAGGGAAAAAGTGGAGATCCGGGGGTTCGGCAGCTTCAAGGTCGTCGCCAAGAAGACGGGCTTCGGAAGGGACATCCGCCGTCAGAAACAGATCCGCATCGAAAAGGGTCAGCGGATCAAATTTCGCCCCGGCCAGGAACTGAAGACCCTCCTCTCCAAGACCAAGCCCGGCTGACCGCGCGCTGCGTCTTAAAGAACTGACCCCATCCTTTTGAATTCCGCGTCCTGAAGGAGGCGCGCGCAGATCCGCTCGGTCTGTTCGACGGTCTCGGCCAGCGACCCCGTCGTGTCGATGGCGTAATCGGCGTGCCGAAGTTTCTCTTTCCGGGGCATCTGCGCGCCGATCTTCCGCAGGGCGGCCGCCCGGCCGATGCTGTCCCGTTCGCGCAGGCGCCGGACCTGTTCCGCCTTGCTGCAATGGACGACGACCACGCGGTCGAAATGCCGGGCGTAGCCTGCTTCGACCGTCAGGGCGGCCTCGGAGACGAAGATCCGGACGCGGCCTTCGCGTTCGAGCCGGCGGAGGATCCGTTCCCGCTCCGCAAGGACGAGAGGGTGGAGGAGCCTGTCGAGGAAGCGGCGGGCGGATGGATCGGAAAAAACCGCCGGGCCGAGCCGGGCTCGGTCGATCGTCCGATCTTCACGCAGGATGTCCCGTCCGAAGCGGGCGACGATCCTTTTCCAGGCCGGCCGGCCGGGCGACATCAACTCATGAGCCGCCTTGTCGGCGGAGTGGACGAAGCAGCCTTTTTCCTCGAGAAGGCGGGCGATGACGGACTTGCCGCAGGCGATCCCCCCCGTCAAGGCGACGCGAAGAACGCTAGGTCTTCTTGGCCGTTTTTTTCGCGGGGACGACTTTGAAAAAGTCATTGCTGAAGCGCACGGCGACGCCCTGGTGCTTCTTTTTTTTGTCGGGCTTTTCCAAGCGGAAGGTGATGCCGCCGATCCGGAGCCTCAGTCTCTTCCCGTCGGCGAGCTTATCCGGAAGCTCGATGAAGAGATTGAGCTTCGAGCCGACGACAACCCCGGAATCCAGGGTGAAATAGGCGCCGCCGGATGAGATGTTCTCGAGGCGCGTCTCTTCCTTGAACTTGTTGCCATCGGCGAGGCTGCCTTCGACGAAGGCGTCCAGGGGGAAATTGAACCGCCATTCGCGGCGGCGGTTGATCTCCAGGTCCTCCGGGACGGGTTTGGTTTTCTTCTTGGGTCTGGCTTTCTTTGTCATGGCGACCTCGATTCCTTGCTCTAAAAGAGGGCCGAATTGATGGCGTAGAGCGCCAGCTGAAGCCGGCTGTGGGTGTCGAGCTTGGCGTAGATGCTCTTGATGTGGGACCGGACCGTGTTCTTGCTGATGAACATGAGCTCGGCGATCTCGTCGTTGCTCTTCCCCTGGCCGATGAGTCGGAGGACTTGAAATTCCGTGGGGGTAAGCTGGTCCAGGGTTTTTTCCTTGAGGTCCCGGCCGACGACGGAAATGATGCGGTCCATGATGCTGGACATCTTGTCGCGGGGCAGCCAGATCTCGCCCTTGTGGACGCCCCGGACCGCTTCGGGAAGCTGGGTCGAGGCGTCGTTGAGGTCGAAATAGCCGCGGGCCCCGGCGTTGATGAGATTGACAATCTCCTCGTGGGCCGGGATGCTGCCGAGGAGGAGAAGCTCCGTGCGGCCCTGGCTCTTCGAGATCTCCCGGATGGCCTTGCAGATCTCCCGGAGGTTCGGCAGGGCCTCTATGTGGGCAAAAAGAATGACTTGGGGTTTGAGCTTCTTGATCGAGTCCATGAACGACTCGATCGTGTTCTTTTCGATGTTCAGGATCTCCAGGTCCGGGTCCGCCTCGAGTGCCCGCAGGATCCCGGAGAGGATGATGTCGGACGGACAAAAAACGAGGAGGCTGATCTTCGAGTCCGAGGTTGCCGGGGCTTTCTTTTTCTCCATGCTCGTATCGGTCCCTCTTGGCACTTTGATTATCCTTTTCAGTACCTTCGCACCAGATTTTAACGAATCATAGTCAATCCCCGCAGGCTTGTCAACCCCCAGGACTTCACGGGGGTAACCCTGAGCAGGGCTTACCGGTCCCGGTACTAGCTGGACCGGGGCCGCGCTTCTCATCCCCTTTGAAGGGCGGTGCTTAGCATCAAGGGACGAGCCTTCGGCTCGCCACTCGCCCGTGGCTCTTATACACGGGCGAGTACGGCGGAAGTGGACCCCCAGGCTTTGCAGTCCTCAGGCGCGAGGCGAATGAGGGCGGGCAAGCCCGGGGCCCCGGCCGCCGGCGGCGAACGGGTCAACCCCCAGACTCCCCGGCATGAAGGTCGGGGCCGGGCTTACCAGTCCCGGTCCTAGCTGGACCGGGGCCGCGCTTCTCATCCCCCTTTGAAGGGCGGTGCTTAGCATCGGCGAACGGGTCAAGCGCGGGGAGGAGGGGGGGTGAGAGAGAGGTGAGGGAGGAGGTTAGGCCGGAGGGACGTTGTTGGGGTGGAGACGGAAGCCGCGGTCCAGGCGGACGACGACAAACTGAAGCTTGCCGTTCCCCTCCTCGAAGCGGACATAGACGACGGCCCCGGATAGGACCATGCGAAGGGGGCTTTCAAGGATCAGGGTCCGCGGGATGTCCAGGAAAAGGATCACCCGGGAGTCGATGATGAGCCGGGCCTTGAGGCGGAACGAGACTTCCTGGGCGCTGATGGCGCAGACCGCGCTTCGCTCTTCGAACTTCCTGCCCGCGGCGTCGAGGCCCTTAACCAAAGCCGAAAGAGAAAGCTCGAAGGTCCGCTCCCTCTTCCCGGCCCCGGCTGCGTTTTGGGTGGAGGGATTATGAAAAGACTTATCAGCGTCCATGTCAGCCCGCATTTTCCCTCGCCTCACGGCCTCTATCAATCCCTTTTCATGGGGAATAGCGGGGTCATATTCGTTACGCTCTTCTCACCCTTAAAGACTAGGCATCCGGGCCGGCGTGACCGGGCCGGACGTCCCATCATAGGGCGTCCGCCTGGATGATGTACCTCGACTCGAGGCGGAGGGCCACCTGGCGGGGGTGTCCGTCCCCGCCGTTCGGGTCGATGCCGACGATCGTTCCCTTGACGACGAGCTTGAGGTTCCTTCCTTCCCCGAGCTTGGGCGGGAGGGAGACGACGAGCTTGAGCCGCGAGTCGAGGGCGACCTGGTTCTTGAGGGGGAATAGGGCGCCCTGATGGCTCATGAAGGCGAGCGTCGTCTCTTCGTGGAAGAACGTTCCGTCGGGGTCCGGTCCCTCGACGGTCATCGGCAGGGAGAGCTTGAAGCCCCGTTCGGGCGGGCGGTGCCGGACAGGCCTGGACTCCCAGGAAATCCCTCTCAGCATAATGACATTCCTTTTCCTCTGAAATTGGCGAGACCAGCTTCGCATGGGCCTCCGGGACCGGTCAATCACCCCTAACGGTGAACCCGCGGGGGATATTTCCGACCTCCGGAAGGGCGGGGAGGGGTTTTCTTGACAATTATCGGGGGCGCGGCTAGAATCGTAAAACGCTCAAAGACAAGGAGATGACGTGAACGAGAACGAACGGCAGGTCAGACAGATCACGCAGAAGAGCGACGATTTTTCGAAGTGGTACGTAGAGATCGTCCAGAAGGCCGAGCTCGCCGATTACACCCCCATGAAAGGGATGATGGTCATCCGGCCGCACGGTTACGCGGTCTGGGAGAATATCCAGCGGGCCCTTGACCTTCGCATCAAAGCCACGGGGCACGTCAACGCTTATTTCCCCCTGTTCATCCCGGAGGGCTTCCTCAAGAAGGAGGCCGAGCACGTCCAGGGCTTTTCGCCGGAAGTGGCCTGGGTCACGATCGGCGGCAAAGAGGAGCTTGAGGAGAGGCTGGCCGTCCGGCCGACATCCGAAGCCATCATCGGCCACATGTACGCCAAGTGGATCAAGTCCTGGCGCGACCTGCCTCTCCTGATTAATCAGTGGGCCAACATCGTCCGCTGGGAGAAGGTGACGCGTCCGTTCCTTCGGACGACGGAGTTCCTTTGGCAGGAGGGTCATACCTGTCACGAGACCGCCGAAGAGGGGCAAGCCGAGACCCTGAAGATCCTGGGGCTTTACAAGGAGTTCTGCGAGACCGAACTAGCCATCCCCGTCCTCTCCGGCCGCAAGTCCCTGCGGGAGAAATTCGCCGGGGCCCAGATGACCTACGCCATCGAAGCGCTGATGTCCGACGGCAAGGCCCTACAAATGGGGACGTCCCACAACCTGGGCCAGCATTTCTCCAAGGCCTTCGACATCAAGTTCGAGGATCGCAGCCAGACCCTCCAGTACGTCTGGCAGACATCCTGGGGCATGACGACGCGGACGATCGGGGCCCTGATCATGGTTCACGGGGACGACTCCGGCCTCCGCTTCCCGCCCCGGATCGCCCCGGTCCAGGTGATGGTCGTGCCCATTTCCATTGGCAGCTGGCGGGAGTCGGTCCTTCCGGTCGCCCAGGCCGCGGTCGAGGGACTGCGGTCGGCCGGCGTCCGGGCCTCGATCGACGCCCGCGAGGAGGCGACGCCGGGCTGGAAGTTCTCCGAATACGAAATGCGGGGCGTGCCCCTGCGCATCGAGATCGGTCCGCGCGATGTCAAGGCCGGGCAGGCCGTCCTCGTCCGCCGCGACACCAACGCCAAGGAGACCGTACCGCTCGCTTCGCTCGCGTCCTGCGTCCCGGTCCTTCTCGAGAGCATCCAGGCCGGGCTCATGGCCCAGGCCAGGGCTTTCCTCGAAGCCAATATCCGTGACGCCTCGGACTACAAGGGCTTCAAGGACATCCTGGAAAACCAGCGCGGCTTCGTCCGGGCACCCTGGTGCGGCGGCGAAGCGTGCGAGGACAGGATCAAGACCGAGACCATGGCCACGATCCGGGTCATCCCCATCGATGAGAGCGAAGACAAGTCACAAGGCCCCTGTGTGGCCTGCGGCGGGAAAGGCGAGACGGTCGCCTATTTCGCCCGCGCTTACTGATAAGGATCATCTCCGTTGAACGGAGAATTCGCGAAAGAACGCCGAGTGATGACGGATTCCCAGATCCGGGCCAGAGGAGTCTGCGACCCGCTGGTCCTGGCGGCCATCAATAAAGTCCCCCGCCATCTCTTCGTTCCCGAGGGCATGCGGGGCTTCGCCCATGCCGACGAGCCCCTGCCGATCGGCCAAGGCCAGACGATCTCCCAGCCCTACATCGTCGCCTACATGACCGAGGCGCTCGGCCTTCAGGGCGGGGAGAGGGTCCTCGAGGTCGGGACCGGGTCCGGCTATCAAACGGCGGTCCTGGCCGAGATAGCCCGGGAGGTCTGGACCGTCGAAATCGTCGAAAGCCTGGCCCTGCAGGCCCGCTCCATCCTCGACAGCTTGGGTTACGCCAACATCCACTACCGGGTCGGCGACGGGTCCGGGGGCTGGCCGGAAGCTGCGCCTTTCGACGCCGTCATTGTGACCGCCGCCGCGGCCAGGATGCCCGAGTCCCTGGAGGGCCAGCTCGGTCCCGGGGGGAGGATGATCGTCCCCGTCGGGACCGACCTCCAGGAGCTTTTTCTCGTCTGCAGGAAAAAGAAAGGGCTGATGAGGGAGCGGTTGCTGGCCGTCCGCTTCGTCCCGCTGGTGAAAGCCTCGTGACCCTCCCGGCTCATTTCTTTTCGCCGTAATAGACGATCTTGGGCGGCTTCTTGGGGTCCTGTCCGAAAAAAAACAGCCACTTGTCGTGACTTTCCTGGTCGTTGTAAATCTTCACGGACTTGTTCGTCGACGAGCTGACGACGCCAATGATCTGGGCGTTCTTGATAGCCGGAAGGACGCGTTCCGGCGCGACAATGACCTCCGCCGCCGTTTCGCGCCCGAAGGGGGGCTTTCCCATTGTCAGAATGACGTTCCATTGGCCGCCGGGTCCGAGGGGGTCCTTGTAGAGCTTGCGGATGCACTTCTTGTCGAGGAGCTCCTTCAGGCTGGCGGGATAACGCCCGGGGTTCTTCTGGACGTAGATGCGGACGGCTTCGGCGTACTGCTTGCCCCGGAAGATGAGCTCCTCCTCCTTCTCTCTCTGGAGCTCGGTCTGCCAGACCGGGACGGCGACGAGGAGCCCGAGGGTGATGACGAAGACGGCCATCATCAGCATGATGACGAGGTAGCCCCGGGACTCTTTCATGGGGTGGGTCGTTCCTCCGGGCCCTCTCGTCCGCCCGATGGAATCACCAGGTGTTATAAGGTGAGCCATCGATCGGCGACTTGTCTTCGGAGCCGGACTTGACGTCGATGACACCGGGGATCTCGTTCAGCATGGGGTCTTCGGGGGACGGGAGTTCGCGGACCTCGACCCATGTCGTCGATTGCCTGGTCATCGGGTCGACGGGTATCGCCCGAAGATAACTGTCCTGGACGAGGGCCTGGAGGGAGGCCGGGTATTTCCCCTTGTCCTGGGCGTACTGGTCGATGAGCTTGCGCAGGATGAACAGGTTCTCCTTGAGCACGGCCTCTCTGGCCTTGACGGTCGCCGACTTGTAGGTGGGCAGCCCCAGTCCGACCAGGAGCCCGATGATGCTCAGGACGATGATGAGCTCGATCAGCGTGAAGCCGCGCTCACCAGTCCTTGTAACGTGTCCCGTCGAGGGCCAGGGCCTGGCTCTTGGTGTAGACATCATACACATTCTCCTCTCCCCAGACGTCGGAGTCGGGGTCGTCCTGGTAGGACCGGAGCCCCCAGTCGAAGGAGTTGGTCATGGGGTCCTTGGGGATGCGGCGGAGGAACTTGACGATCCTCTTGCGGGCCGCCTTGTCCGTGTCGTTCTTGTCCTGGACCTCGACCCCCTTGACCAGGGCCTCCAGGGTGGGGGGATAGCCTTCGGTATCCTCGTCGACCTCGATTCTCTTCTCGTCGGCGAGCTTCTTCCAGGCGTCGATCGACTCGCGCACGAGGCGCAAGGCCCGTTGCAGTTCGACCTCGTTCTCCCGTTTGACGGCCATCTTGCCGAGGGGCAGGGCGGACAGGGCCAGGACGGCCAGAAGGGACAAGGTGATGATCATCTCCACGAGCGTGAAGCCGTAAGCGCGGTCGTCTCGAAACGTCATTCCGTTGGCCCCGTCGCGTTCGTCGCGAGGAAATTATAGACGAATCGCCCGAGAAATCAAAACCGGCCGCGGTCTCGGCCTCCCCGGCGGTCGGAGGAGCGCTGCGGCTCAGGCCGGGGAATCGAATCGGGGTTGGCGCTGCCGTCCTCCTCCAAGGCTTTCTTGCTGAGCCGGATCTTGTTGTCCGCCGGGTCGATGCTGAGGACCTTGACCGTGACCGTGTCGCCGAGGTTGAGGACGTCCCGGATGCTGTTGATCCGGTAGGGCGCCACCTCGGAGATGTGGAGGAGGCCGACGAGATTGGGCATGATCTCGACGAAGGCGCCGTATTCCTCGAGCCGGACGACCTTGCCCGTGTAGGTCGCCCCCAGCTCGGCTTCGGCCGTGAGATCCAGGATCATCTGCTTGGCGGCCTCCGCGGCGGACATGTCCGTCGAGGCGATGAGGATCTTGCCGTCCTCCAAGATGTCGATCTTGGCGCCGGTCTGGCTGATGATCTTCTTGATGATCTTCCCGGCGGGTCCGATGACCTCGCCGACCTTTTCCGGGTTGATGTTGAGGATGATGATCCGGGGCGCGTAGACCGAGATGGCCGGCCGGGGCTCGGCGATGGCCTCTTTCATCTTAACCAGCACCTTGAGCCGGGCGGCCTTGGCCTTGGCCACGATCTCGCGGAGCATCGGCAGGGTCACGCAGGGGATCTTGAGGTCGAGCTGGATGGCGGTGACGCCCTTTTCCGTCCCGGCCATCTTGAAATCCATGTCCCCGAAGTGGTCTTCGAGCCCGGCGATGTCGGTCAGGATGGCGTAGCCGTCGCTCCCCCTGACCAGGCCCATGGCGATCCCGGCGACGACCATCTTCAGGGGGACGCCGGCGTCCATGAGGGCCAGGACTCCGCCGCAAACCGTGGCCATCGAGGAGGAACCGTTGCTCTCCAGGATGTCCGAGACGATCCGGATCGTGTAGGGGAAAGTGTCGTCGTCGGGGATGGCCGGCAGGATGGATTTTTCGGCCAGGGCGCCGTGCCCGATCTCGCGCCGTCCGGGGCCCCGGAGAAAGCCCACTTCGCCGACCGAAAAGGGCGGGAAGTTGTAATGGAGCATGAACCGCTTCTTGGTCTCCGCGCCGAGGCTGTCGAGCCTTTGGGCGTCGTCGAACGTGCCCAGGGTGACGGTCGCCAGGGCCTGGGTGTCGCCGCGGGTGTAGAGGGCCGAGCCGTGGGTCCTCGTCAGGAGGGCCACCTCGGCCGTGATCGGACGGATGTCGTCGAACTGGCGCCCGTCGGTCCGCAGATTCTTCTTGAGGACGAGCTCGCGGAAGAGCTTTTCCTCGAGCTTGGAGAAGAGCTCCTTCGTTTCGAGCTTCTCTTCGGGCTTATCTTCGGGCACCTTGGCCAAGGCGCCTCCGAGGACCGCGGTGAGCGCGGCCTCGTTGGCCTTCTTGCCCCTGACCTGCATGGCCTCGAACAGGGCGGGTCCGTAATCCTGTTCGACCCGGGCCAGTTTTTCGGTGTCGACCGCCTTGGCCGTGAATTCGCGCTTTTTCAGGCCGAGCCGGGCGTAGAGGTCCTTCTGGGCCTTGATGATCTGTTGGTTGGTCTCGTGGGCGAGCGAGAGTCCTTCGAGGATCTTGTCCTCCTCGATCTCCTTGGCCCCGGCTTCGATCATGATGATGCCGTCCTCGTTGCTGACGACGGTCATGTTGATGGGGCTCCGGTCGAGCTCGTCGGTCGTGGGGTTGACGACGTATTTCCCGTCGACGATCCCGACTTTGACCGCGCCGAGCGGGGTCGAGAAGGGGATGTCGGAGAAATAGAGGGCGGCCGAGGCGCCGATGACGCCGAGCGTATCCGGTTCGTTCGCAATGTCGGCCGAGAGGAGCAGGCCGACGATCTGGGTGTCGAAGAAGTAGCCGGCGGGAAAGAGCGGCCGGATGGGGCGGTCGATCAGGCGGGCGATGAGGATCTCCCGTTCCGAGGGCCGGCCTTCGCGCTTGAAGAAGCCGCCGGGGATCTTGCCGGCGGCGTAGGTGTTCTCCCGGTAATCCACGATGAGGGGGAGGAAGGACTTGGAGGCATCCTTCATCTCCTTGCGGGAGGTCGCCGTGACCAGCATCATCGTGTCGCCGTAGCGCAGCAGGGCCGAGCCGTCGGCCTGCTTGGCGATCTTGCCGATGTCGATGGACAGGGTCCGCTTGTTGAGTTCTAGACTGATGGTGTGAGACATGTGGGGGTCCTTTGGAGGCGGGGCCTACTTGCGCAGGCCGAGCTTCCGGATGAGCTTTTCGTAACGGCCGACATCTTTTTTCTTGATATATTCGAGGAGCCGCTTTCTCTGCCCGACCTGCTTCATGAGGCCGGTCTTGGAGTGAAAATCCTTCTTGTGGCTGCCGAAATGCTTGACGAGCAGGTTGATCCGCTCCGTCAGCAAGGCGACCTGGATCTCAGGCGATCCCGAATCGGTGGGATGAGCCTGATTCTCCTTGACGATCTTCGTCTTATGTTCCTTGCTAATCACGCTTTTTTGTCTCCTGATGTTTTTTCCGGCGTATTTTAACAGAAACCTGGGTCAATGTAAACACTTTCCTTGATTTGCG
>Ga0214473_10005015_pt1 | contig 15872 bp, 15 predicted proteins | sample RVTome_7_FD_203509 | JGI IMG/M metagenome (GOLD analysis project Ga0214473, IMG submission 203509) | Soil microbial communities from uranium-contaminated site in the Upper Colorado River Basin, Wyoming, United States - RVT98D197 | ecosystem: Environmental > Terrestrial > Soil > Contaminated >... | reverse complement strand
GGCAGTTCACTGGCGACTCCTTGACGGTTCGTAAGCACTCATGGGAGCGTGTTTCCCTCGCAAAAGACTTCGTTTGAGCGTCACAGGGTGATGTGTTGAGGTTGAGGGCTGATTTTGGACACAGCTTCCCCTACGCGAAATTTGCCGGAGCCGACGTTTGACGATTTTTTCACAGTCTCTCAAGTTTGCAACCGAGCATGGGCGGTGAAGCTGTCGGGCAGAAACCGATGCGATCTGGCAAGCCGCACCACCAAGCGATGTCCCTTCTTCAATACCTTGGCAGCGATGTAAACAAAGTGGGGCCGGGGTCAGGGCCGGGGGCAGGCGTGATATTTGATATTTTTGGATGCCCTTGCTAGCTGCCCAGGCGTCATGGCACGCTGGCCGAGGGTAGAGTATCCAGGGGCTTTGTATCACGACTTCGGGGCCCGATGTCGGGGCCGGGTCTTGCAAGCCAACAGTTCCCGTTGCCTCCATGATGTTTGCCATCGGTGTGATCATGAACGTCAGTATGCGCCGGTTCATCTTTTAGGAACCGTTCAAACCGTTCAAAGGGTTCAAATCGGGTGAATCAGGTAAGTCTATTGCAGGGCTTTCTCAATCGCGTTCACCAATTTCGCCTTCGGCACCGCGCCGACGATCTGCTCCTTCACGGCGCCGCCCTTCAAGATGATCAGATTAGGGATGCCGCGGATGCCATAGCGCGACGCGGTGGCGGGATGGTCGTCGACGTTGAGCTTTGCGACCTTCAATTTCCCTTCATACTCTCCCGCAACTTCTTCGATGATCGGCGCGATGGATTTGCAGGGGCCGCACCAGGGGGCCCAAAAATCAACCAGCACCGGCAGCGCCGACTGAATGACTTCGGCTTCGAAATTGTTGTCGCCCACCTCGGTAATTTTTCCCATGTCGCCTGCCTCCTTATAACGTCGAGAGAAATTTAAGCACCGTTCGAACCCCGAACCCGGTGCCGCCCTTGTTGCACAGGGCCGTGTCGGTTTCCGCGAAAGCCGGGCCGGCGATATCCAAATGCGCCCAGGGGATATCGCCGACGAACTCTTGTAGGATAAGGGCGGCGGTGATGGCGCCGCCATGCGACCCGCCGATGTTTTTCATATCGGCCACGCTGCTCTTGATGAGTTCACGATACTCCTTGACCAGCGGCAGTTGCCAGAGCTTTTCACCGGTCTCCCGCGCGCAGCGCAATAGCTGGTCCGCCAGCGGCTGGTTATTGCTGAAGATCCCGCCGACTTCGGCGCCCAGCGCCACCATGCAGGCACCCGTCAAGGTCGCCAGATTGATCATGGTGTCGGGCTTTTGTTGCGCCGCCAGCGCCAATGCGTCGGCCAGGATCAAGCGGCCCTCCGCGTCGGTATTCAGAACTTCGATGGTCTTCCCGTTCAGATAGCGAATGACGTCGCCCGGCTTCTGTGCGTTGGCGCCGGGGAGATTGTCCGTCGTTGGAATATAACCGGTGACCTCGATATCGAGATCCAGGTGCGGCAGCCGGCTCATGGCACCGATCACCGCCGCGCCGCCGGACATGTCGAGCTTCATCGTTTCCATGGACTTCGACGGTTTCAAGGAAAGTCCGCCGGAGTCGAAGGTGATCCCTTTGCCGATCAGCGCGACTCTTTTACGCGGTTTATCCGAGGGCCGGTAATGGATCTTGATGAATCGCGGCTCTTCCTGGCTGCCGCGATTGACCGCCAACAGCCCGTTGAGTTTCATCGCCGTGATCTTCTGCCTACCCCAAACTTCGACGGTCAAGCCGCGCCCGCGGCAATGGCGCCGGGCCTGTTCTCCGAGGAACCGGGCGGTGGTCACCGAGGGCGGCTCATTGATCAGATCGCGGGCGAGATAGACCCCTGGCATGATGTGCTGCACGATCGCAATCGACTTTTCCATCGCCGCGCTGCGGCTCAACCCGGGTCGGAAGAACGTCAGTTGTCGTACCGCATCGGAAGCTTTGGAGTTCGACCGGTATTTGTTGAATTGATAGGAAGCGAGAAGCATTCCCTCGACGATGGCGGCCGCCGCCTGCTCCGGACTCCCGGCCGGCGCAAAAAACAGCGCGATATCGGCCGCGCCGACGCCCGCTGCTTCCCGCCGCGCCCGCGCTCCCGCTTTTCGCCAAGCGTCCGACTCGAGGTCCTCCACGCGGCCTATACCGAGCAGCAGTAAATGAGACGATGGCAGCAGGCCGGAGGCCGGATAGAGCAAAGCGCTGCCTTCGGCGCCAGTGAACTTGCTCTTTTGGATGCGCTCGGAAAGTTTTCCCCGCAGGCGCCGGTCGAGCGCCCGCAGCGGCGCTTGTTCCAGCTTTTTTTCCTGAACCGGCACGACCAGCAGGTCGGTCCTGATCGCCTCTACACCGATGTCTCTGAATCGGACCTCCATGAGTTGCTCACTCAGGCTTTCTGCCGGATCAGCGTCATGAATTCATTGCGCGTTTCTTGGCGCGTGCGGAAAGCGCCGAGCAACGTGCTGGTGATGATCATCGAATTCTGTTTTTCCACGCCGCGCATTCTCATGCACAAATGCTCGGCTTCGATGACCACGGCCACCCCGAGAGGCTCGAGTTTTTCCATGATGATATTGGCGATCTGGTTGGTGAGCCGCTCCTGGACCTGGAGCCGGCGCGCGTAGACGTCTACGAGGCGGGCGAGCTTGGAGATGCCGACGAGCTTATGGTGCGGGATGTATGCGACATGGGCCTTGCCGAAAAACGGCAGTAAGTGATGCTCGCAGAGCGAAAAAAAATCGATGTCCTTCTGCACGATCATCTCTTCGTAGTCTTCGGTGAAAAGTGCGTCGTTGATGACTTTTTCCGGGTCCAGTTGATATCCCTGGGTCAAAAAAGTGAGGGCTTCGGCGACCCGCTGCGGAGTCTTGGCCAGCCCTTCGCGATTCGGGTCTTCGCCCAAGGCTTTCAGGATATGACGAACCTGCTCTTCCATTCCTCTCTCACTCCACTTTGATCCGGGATTGCGCGCGGCAAGAAAAGTTTATGCAACAAATGGTGAGTGAAAAAATTAGCATTTACCCCAAGGGAGGTCAAACCGGGCGTCCCGGCGGCGGATCTAGAGCCGTTCAATGAGCCACGCGGGCGTGAATCGGAGCACGTAAGCGTTCAGAAAAGTCATGTAGTCGGTGAGCAAGAGGACGCCGACGATGACCAGCAAGACACCGCTGGCCACGTGAAAAGCTTGAATGTAGCGGCGAAAAGCCTGGGAAAACTGGAAAAATGAATTGATCGCAAGGGCGCTGAGAAAAAACGGCAGCGCTAAACCGGCCGCGTAGGTCGCTAGCAAGACCACTCCTCGACCGACGTCGGCCGAAGCGCCGGCGATCGCCAGGATCGCGCCCAGAATCGGTCCAACGCAGGGGGTCCAGGCAACGGCGAACGTGATGCCCACCAGCACGGATCCGAGATAGCCGGCGGGTTTATCGCTAAGATTGAACTGAAGGTAGCGCTCCAGCGCGGCGATTTTAAAAAGGCCCATCAGATAGATCCCCACGAGGAGTATGAAAAGCCCCCCCACCGTGCGAATGACGTGTCGATAGCCCAGGAAAAGGCTTCCAAGATAGCTCGCGGAGGCGCCGAGGGAAACAAAAACCAGCGAGAAACCCAGGATGAAGGCGACGGAGTTCAACACCACGCGCCACTTCACCCGCGCCAGCGCCTGTTCGCCGCGCATCTCTTCCAAGGAAACGCCGGAGATGAAAGATAGATACGACGGAATCAGCGGCAGGACACAAGGAGAAAGAAAGGAAAGGACACCGGCGACAAAGGCGACGAACGCGTTGACCTCGGTCATCTTTTTCCTTCGGTGAGCTCCTTGATCAAGTTGCGCGCGGCCGGACCATGCCATTCCGCCGGTCCCCAGGCGCGCGCCAGCCCCTCTCCCTTGGGCCCGATGAGATAGGTCGTCGGCAAGCCCCAGGCGCCGTACAAGAGGCCCACCTCACCTTCGGGATCGAGGCCGATGGGATAAGACAACTTTAGCTCTTTCACGAAGTTGATGGCGTCTTGCTTGCGGTCTTTGACGGCGACGGCCAGCACGACGAAGTTTTTGCCCTTAAACTCCTGATACAAGCGATCCATCGCCGGCATCTCTTCGCGGCAGGGGACGCACCAGCTCGCCCAGAAATTCAGAAAGACAATCTTCCCGCGGAAGTCTTTCAAAGAAATTTTCTTTCCATCCGGCGTCGGCAAACTGAAATCCGGCGTCGGAGAATTCTCCTTCATGGGTTCCAGATTGCGAATGACCTTATAATTGACCTTAGACTGCGCCAGGACGGTCGCCCAAGATCCCAAGACAAGACACCACGAAAGGGAAAATACCAAGGGCCGGAATATGATGCGCATAATCCTCACCGTCGCATACTTTAACGAACTGAATGGGTGGGCGCAACAGGAGCCGTCAACGGCATTTCTGGGGTGGCGGGAACATCGCGCCCGTGTTAGAGGGGAAACGTTTTTTTTAGAATTTAATTATAAGCGGGTGGAGCGCATGCCGTACGGGTCATCGAACGCAATGAGCGGGATCAGTCACGGCGCTGTTACTTCGCCGCGCCGGTGTATTACCGTCAGTCAAGAACAGTCCGGCTCTAGCCGCGCGAGGCTTATCGAAGATTCGATCCGAAAAAAACAGAACCCTCCGGGTTGTACTGCCGGAGGGTCTGTCAAATAGGAAGCCAGAACGGCTGCCTGATCGCCTGAGATTAAGGAGGGTTTAACTCACCACCACAACCTCACATAGTAAAACTATTTCTTTTTTTTCTTGGCTTTTTTCTTAGCGGCTTTTTTCTTAGCGGCCATAGACACCTCCTTATTAGGATTCAGAGGGTGGGTTTCAGCTTCGGAGAAAACTATGAGATCGACTCAGGCGGATAGAAGTGAATACGAAAACCCTCCCATAAGTTGTACTGATTTCATTATAGCGACACAAGAAATTGTATGTCAAGAAAAAAATGGCATTTTAGAATATTTTGTCACGCCACTAAAGAGAATGAAATCAGTCACAAAAACATACCGAGTGTAGTGGAAGAGTATCTGGAGCAGTGCATCCAAGCGGGATTATCTGAAGTGCGCATCATCCACGGCCGCGGCGTCGGTGTCCAGCGCAATATCGTCCGCTTGCTTCTCGATAAACATGACGGGTTGTTTCCTTCCAAGACGCGCCGCCGCAAGCCGGCGGCTGGGGCGCCACTCTGGTGGTTTTGAGAAGAGCGGATTAAGGCCGAGTAAAGGGGTCTTGTCCCTTGGCCTTGATGAGGTAGAAAACCGTGATTCCGACTCCCATGGTAATAAAACTATCGGCGACGTTGAACGCCGGCCAGTGGTAGCCCGACCAATAGAAGTCCAGAAAGTCGATCACCTCACCATAGGCAAAGCGGTCAATCAGGTTGCCGATGGCGCCGCCGAGGATGAATGCGAGCGCGGTAACGAGACCCGTTTCCCGCTCCGGCAAACGGCGCAGCATCGCGACGACGAAACCGATGGCGACCAACGAGAAAACAATCAGAAACGGTAAGCGAAAGGCGGCGGCACTGCCGGCCAGAAACCCGAATGCCGCGCCGGTGTTGCGAATGTAGGTCAAGCTGAACAAATTATCGATCACCGGAATCGAATGATGCAGCGGCATGCTGCGGTCGACGATGAATTTCGTCAATTGATCGAAGGCGACGATGACCGCGAGCAAAACAACGACGCGTTTGGTTTTTGAACTCAACTCGGCGCTCCGGAGTTTAACAAGCTAACGGCACGGCTTTCGTCAATTCTATGCTTACCAGTTTGCCTTGAAATTTGAGGCTCGCTTTGTGCGCTTCGCCGTCGAGCGGCTCGGCGCCAAGCTCGATCGCCAGCGTTTCGCCGCAGATGTAATCGCGATGCGCCTCGAGCGCACGGCGCACGGCGGGCGAATCGGTCTCGACACGGAGTCGGATGCGGTCTTCGATTTGCAGCCCCGAATTCTTTCTCAGTTCCTGGATGTGTCGGACCATCTCCCGCGCCGTCCCTTCGCACGCGAGATCTTCCGTGATGCGGGCGTCGAGCGCGACCTGCGTGCGCCCGTCCGCCACCCCGGACCAACCGTCGGCGGCTTTGGTTTGAATGAGCAGATCGCTCTGGCCCAGCGCCAGCGCGGCACCGCCCGCCTGGATTTCAAGGCTCTCCCCCGCCTCGATTTTCGCTGCAACCGCGGCGCGATCGAGCGCGGCCAACGCGCTTTGCACGTCTTTCAGTTTCTCGCCGAATTTCGGCCCGAGCGATTTCAAATTGGGCTTGACGTCATATCTCAGCAGCGGCCCATCGGCCGGATCGTGCACCGTGATTTTCTTTACGTTGAGTTCTTCGGAGATTTGATCGGTGAAGCGCGCAATCGCGCGCCGCTCCTGCTCGCTCGACGGAAGGATTTTGATCTCCGCCAGCGGCTGGCGCACTTTAATCTTGACGGCGTTCCGCACCGAGAGGCCGAGCCAAACGAGCCGGAGCAGCGCCTCCATGTCGGCCGAGAGCGCCGCGTCGATCAGCGCTTCGTCGGCGCGGGGAAAGTCGCACAGGTGGACGCTCGGGGCCCGCACCGCCGCGCCCGCGCTGCCTTCGAGATTTTGATACATGCTTTCGCTTAAGAAAGGCATGATCGGCGCGAAGAGCCGTGTAAGCGTCGTGAGCACCGTATGGAGCGTTTGGTACGCAGCGAGTTTGTCGACCGATTTTTCGCTTTTCCAAAAACGGCGCCGGTTCCGCCGCACGTACCAGTTGCTGAGCTTCTCGGCGACGTAAGTTTCCGCCGCCAGGCAGAAGGTCATCGCGTCGTAATCTTCTAACTTGCGCCGCGCGGTCTCGACCAGAAGCTGGAGATCGGAGAGAATCCAGCGATCGATGTCCGGTCGCTCGGAAACCGGAACGGGAGCGGCGGCGGGATCGAAGCCGTCGAGCCGCGCGTAATTGCAAAAGAATGCGTAGGTATTCCAGAGCTTAAAAACGAAGCGGTTTCTGATTTCGTCCGCCGGGCCGTAGCCGAAATTGATGTTGTTCGCCGGATTATTGCGGCAAAACATCCAGCGCATCACGTCGGCGCCCATTTTTTCCGCCGCCTCTTCGAAGGGAATCGCATTGCCCTTCGATTTGTGCATCTCCTCGCCTTTTTCGTCACGCACCGTGGCGTGGCCGAGAAGAACTCTGAAAGGCACCCGTCCTTCCATCAGCGCGCTCATGGCCAGCAGGGCGTAGAACCAGTTGCGAAACTGTCCGGGAAAACTTTCGGTGACGAAAGCGGCGGGAAACCATTGTTCCCAGTACCGCCGGTCGTGGTTGTAGCCGAGCGTCGAGTAGGGCACGATGCCGGCGTCGAGCCACGGGTTGCCGACGTCGGGGATCCGATTCGTCCGGCCGCCGCACTTTGCGCAGTTGATCTTGACCAGATCGATCCACGGCTTGTGCGGCGTGTGGCCGTCGAATTCCTCCCAGCCGGCGACGGCGCGGCTTTTTAGTTCCTCGCGGCCGCCGATCACGTCAAATGCGCCGCAGCTCTCGCACAGCCAGATCGGCAGCGCGAGTCCCCAGTAGCGCTTTTTCGAGATCATCCAATCGCCCATGTTCTTGAGCCAATCGAGTTCGCGCTGCAAGCCGAAGTCGGGAATCCAGCGCGCCTCGTGGCAGATCTTTACGATCCGATCGCGCCAGCGCATGTCGATGAACCACTCATCGACGAGGCGAAACAGCAGCTCGGTTTTGCAGCGCCAGCAATGGGGATAGTTATGCGGGTAGCGCTCGACGGCGACAAGCAGCCCTTTGCGTTGAAGGTCTGCCAAAATCCATTCGACTGTGGCAGGATCAATTGCCGAGCGCCCTTCGAGCGCGCCGAAGCCGCGGAGAAAAATTCCGCTCTCGTCGAGCGGCGCGATCGGAACGAGATTTTGCTCCTTGCCGAGCGCGAAGTCTTCTTTGCCGCAGCCCGGCGCGATGTGGACGATGCCCGTGCCCTCGGCTTCGCTCACCGCCTCCCACGGGATGACACGGTGGATTTCGCGCGCCGGCATTGCAGGCCCCCATTTTTGCTTGACCGCAACGTTGGCGACTTCCGCCGAGTAGCCGCCCGGATGCCGTTGCGCCGCAAGCTCGTCGAACGGCCCGTCGAACGTCCACCCAACCATTTCGCTTCCCAAAAGCTCGCCGAGGATGTCGTAGCCGCCTTTTTCCTTGAAAATCTGCTCGATGGACTTGAGCTTGGGCACGCCCTCGACCCATTCTTTTCTGCGGAACTCCTCATCGAGGCGCTGCGCCGTAAACGTGCCTTTGGCGAGATAATAAAGCTCGCCGCGATGGCGCACCTTGAGATACGCGAGATCGGGATGGACCGCAGCGGCGACGTTGCTCGTGAGCGTCCAGGGCGTCGTTGTCCAGACGAGGAGATTTTCCCCATCTCGGCCGCGCACTGGAAAGCGCACGAACACGGCCTGGTGCGCGACGCGCTGATAGCCCTCGTGCATCTCCATCTGGCTGATGCCGACCGCGCAGCGCGGGCACCAGGGCATGGAATCGTATGCGCGATAGATCAGGTTCTCGTCGTGGCACTTTTTTAAAAAGCTCCAAATCGTGTAATTGTTCTCCTCCGACATCGTGTAGTAGCTGCGGCGCTCATCCGGCGGCTTCGACCAATCCTCCTCGCGGTCCCAATTCATCCAGTAGCCCAAGCGGATCGATTGCTCGGTCTGGACGCGGGCGAATTTGTTTACGCGCTCTTTGCAGAGCGCGACGAACCGGTCGATGCTTTCAAAGCGCTCGCCGGGAACCAAATTTTCGATGTCCTGCTTCGACTTGAGGCCGAGCTCTTTTTCGACTTCGACTTCAACCCACAGTCCCTGGCAGTCGAAGCCGTTCTGGTAGCGCAGCTCACGCCCCGTCATGGCGAAGTAGCGGTTATAGACGTCTTTGTAGGTGCGGCCCCAGGCGTGATGGACGCCCATCGGATTGTTGGCCGTGATCGGGCCGTCGAGAAAAGACCACGGCGGCTTCCCTCGATTTTTGTCACGCAGCCGCTCAAAAGCGTCGGTCCGTTGCCAAAAATCTAGGATCGATCGTTCGAGAGCGGGAAAATCAACCTCCGTGGCGACCTTGTCAAAGTTAGCGGGCATATTCAGAAAACGCTCGAATGAAGTGAAAAGTTTTTTTCGTGATGAGCTTTAACTAGTAACCTAAGGCAAATCAATTATCTACATCTCGTGTCATTCTGCGGCAGGTTGGCCCGCATGGGAAAATCGGTCTTCGGTAGATTCAGTGGCTCTTGGTAATTCATAGCCGTCGGACCCGGGAAATGAACTACCCCGCAGCAAGCTGCGGGGTATCGAAGCACCAGCACGTCGAGCGAAATTGTCGGGTGGGTGGAGGCGCAAAGCGCCGATACCCACCGCAGGGAACGATGGGTATCGCGGAGTCTATCCTGAGCAACGCCGAAGGACTCAACCCATCCTACGCGTGAATCGCGACGCAGCAAGCTGCGGGGAATTACACCCGTAGAGATTAAAAGCACCGAAACTTACTTGCGATTGTTCAGTCCCCGCGCCATGCGCGAGGCAAACATGTCGGCCTTGTTCTCCGCATCCGCCCAAAATACATAGTGGCCCATCTCATGGTATACTGTGTTTATCCAACTTCTCTCAGAATTGTACTTGCGTCCGTTCTTCCAATTTTCCGGATGGACCAGGAAGATTTGGCCGTTTTCATAGGTCTTGCCGGCGGTCTTTCCCCAGTCGAGATACTCGAACCACTCGACGTTCGGATTCTTCAGATGATAAAAACCACAAAGCGCCGCGATGGCTCTTTTGAAATCCTGAGGCTTGTATTTCTCGAAAAAGCTGGAAAGCAGGCGATCGATAACACGCCGCTCTCTTAGTGGAGGTAACATCATCCGCATGGCAAGAATCCTCGGTCACGATAAGTTTAAACTTTTAGCACAGAAAAGTCTGAATAGGAACAAGCCTGGCCGCATAGGGAATCCGTATTAGCTGGCTAAGTTGCTGTTTTTAAGATGCTTTATCCTTTGGAAATCAACCGTGACTGAAATCTGGGGAAGCTCCCGGCGCACTTGCGACGAAGGAAAAACTGTCGTAGATTGAAGCCCTTAAGCACTTCGGCCGAGGCTCGCTCGGGGATCAACGGAATTTGATGACGCGGCGGTTTGTTGAAAAAGTGGTGTATACGGTCACCCGGCTCGCTTTCAAACTGGGACGCCTCGCCGTCAGGATTGTCCCGCATAGATGGCTGTTTGCTTTCTCCGACGCCATGGCGAACGCGGGCTTCGCTCTATCTCGCGGCTTCCGTTTGAAATCGATTTCAAACATCACAGTGGCCATGGCTGACCGCATGGACCGCGGCATGGCGAGCGGCACGGCCCGGCGATCGCTGCGCAGTTTTTTTCGCGCCTGTGTTGAAATCACCATTGCGCTGGAATCATCTGAAGAGCAATTGCGCTCCGAGATGCCCATCGCGGGACTCAAATATCTCGATGCTGCGCTTGCGAAGGGCAATGGAGTGATCGTACTGAGCGCCCATCTGGGTAATTTTTTTCTGGTCGGCACTCGGCTGGCCATCGAGGGCTACCCGGCCCATGTCCTGGTCAGTCCACCGCGGGATCCACGGTTCGCTGAGCTGATGGACGATGTTCGATTGCAGGTCTGGCAACGAACGATTCGCGCCCGACCGCGGCGCGCGGCGCTCAATGCGCTAAATACCGTGCTACGGCGCAATGAGATCGCTATTGTGGTTGCCGACGAATATCGGGACGAACGTGGAATTCCGGTGCCGTTGTTTGGCGGGAACGTGAACGCCCGGCGCGGTCCGGCGACGCTCGCCTTGAGAACGGGGGCTGCGATTGTCCCGGCTCTTCTCGTTCGGCAATCGGACGATGGCCTCAAATTGATGATCGAACCGGAATTGGAACTTGCGCGGGCCGGCAAAAGCAAAAACGACGTCCGTGAAAGCACATTGCGCATCACCCAATGGCTTGAGCGCACCGTGCGCGCCTATCCCGATCAATGGAACTGGACGAATATCCGATGGCAAGACGGTTCTGATTTTGAAGCGGGCGCTAAAGAGCACAGGCTTCAAAGACTCTCTCACTAGCTTTGGAAAGGGGAATCGAGGTGAACACTAGCAAGAAGGATTTGACGGAACTGAAGAAGAAAGTTGCGCTCGGCAACCGCATCATGTTCCACCAGGGATTGGCGGACTATCACGGTCATGTGAGCGCGCGCATTCCAGGTACGAGAAAGTTTTTTATCAAGCCCGTGCTTGCCCCGCTAGGCGATATTTCGGGCAAAGATATCATCCTCGTGGACATCGACGAATACATGAAAGTATGCGAGCAGAATTACGCCAAGGCCGGGAACAAGCGGGCGGTTACCAAGCTCAAAAATCCGCCGCGCGAAACGATGATCCACGCGGCGATTTACGCTGCCCGGCCGGAGGTTAATTCCGTCGTCCACACGCATCAGACTTTGGCCACGGCGTTTTCAGTCGCTGGAACGCCGATTCTGCCCATTTACAACCAAGCCGCCGTTTTCGCTCCCGAGACGCCGATCTTTCCGAGCCCGAGGCTCATCTACACGATTCAAGACGGTAAGGAGATTTGCGAGACGCTAGGCGACCGAATGGCCATGTTACTCAAGGGACATGGAATTGTTGTGGTCGGCGACAGCTTGGAATATGCTACCGTCCACGCGATCTACTTGGAACGAACGGCGTATATGCAGTTTGTCGCGAGCTGCGTGGGCAAACCGACGATCATGCCACAAAAAGAAATCGACACTATGAAAGAGAACATGGTGTACCGCTCCTATGATGCCTTTGGCTATTTTAGATCCCTGCTGCCCAAGGGCAGCCGGCTTTAGGCAGGGCGAACACCGACGAATAATATTGGAGGAAAAATCGATGGCTAAACCAGAGGAAAAGACATCGGAGTCCGCAAGTCGGAGGCCGATTCAAGATTTACGCGAATGGCTCGAGCGGGTCGCAGCGCTCGGCGATTTAATCCAGGTAAAAGAACCGGTGGGCTGCGAGGAGGAGATGAGCGCCATCAGTTACTTGGTGGCGAAGCAAAAACCATCACCGGCGATTATTTTTGACAACTTTAGAGGATACGAGAAGAGTCCCTACAAAGCGCGCTCGCTGTGGAACATTCTTGGTCCGAGCATGCCACGCATCGCGCTGACGTTGGAAGAGCCGCCTGACACGCCCATAGTCGAACTGATTCGTCGGGTCAAAGATAAGCTCAAACACCGTACGCTGCCGCGCGAAGTTCCCGCGTCGGAAGCCGGCTTTTATCAAAACACCCTGGCCGGAGACCAGATCGACTTGACCCAATTGCCGATCCCGAAGCACTGGCCGCTGGACGGCGGCCGCTACGCCGGAACGGCGGACTGCGTGATTACCCGGGATCCGGACAGCGGTTATCTGAACGTCGGCACCTATCGGATGATGGTGCAAGGGAAAAAAGAGACCGGCCTCTATCTTTCGCCGGGAAAAGACGCGCGCCTGCACATAACCCGTTCCTGGCAAATGGGTAAATCGGTGGAAGTGGCCGCCGCCTGGGGTATCGATCCTTTGTTCATGGTGGTCGGTTCGCAGACCTTTCCCAAGAACGTTTCCGAGTATGAATTCTTGGGAGGTATCAAAGGCGAGCCCATACCTGTGGTGAAGGGTAAGACGACTAATCTCCTGTTACCCGCGAACGCCGAACTTGTCGTTGAAGGCATCATCAAACCAAACTCAGTGAAGAGCGAAGGCCCATTCGGCGAATTTCCCGGCTACTACGGGCGGCCCGAGGCCGGTTGTCCGCTGGTCGAAATCACTGCGATCCACCATCGGAGTAACCCAATCCTGACCAACGCCCTTATGGCGGATTATCCGTCCAACGAGCAAAGCGGTTTCTTTGCCATTATCCGCTCCGCGCGCATCTGGGATGACTTGGACAAGCTCGGCATCCCCGGCATCCAAGGAATCTACGCCCATCCGGCCGCCGCCGGCGGTTTCGGCATGACTGTCCTCGCACTCGAACAGCGCTATGCCGGCCACGCGGCGCAAGCGTTGGCGCTTGCGGCTCAAGTGCCCGGCGGCGCTTACTACACTAAATGGATCGTCGCCGTCGACGAGGATATCGACCCAACCGACACGGACCAAGTCATCTGGGCCATGAGCAGCCGCTGCAATCCCATCGATGACATCGATGTGCTGCGAAACACGTGGAGCACATGGCTTGACCCGACGCAGAATCCACCGGAGAAACGGCCCTACGGATCGAAGGCGTTGATTAACGCCTGCAAGGAGCATCGTTTCCTGCCGGTCTTCTCCAAACGAACGGCGCTACGCAAGGAGATGTACGACAAGGTCGCTGGCGAATGGAAGAAACTTGGCTTACCGGGTCAAGTGCCGACCGTGAGGGCCTTCGAAGAAGAAAAAAAGATAGTTTATCACGAGGTCGGCGGCTTCGAACCGGGTGAGCAGCCAGGGGAAGAGAAAGCGGAGAAGAAGTAGCCCGTCGAGAAATTTTCCGCCGATTTAACAGTTGGAAGAGCAAAACCTCATGCGCGGAACGCAATTCGCTTCCGCCCTGAGGTTTCCCTTTTTGAGGAGATTGAAATTTCGAGTAAAAGCCGGCTAGCTAATCGCCTCCTCGCCCCGTTCGTTGGTTCGAATGCGGATCACGTCTTCTACGTTCGAGACGAAGATTTTTCCATCGCCGATCTTACCGGTCTGAGCCGATTCGAGAATGGCTTCGATGATCTTCGGGGCCATTTCATCCGGCGCCAGGATTTCGATTTTCACTTTAGGCAGGAAATCTACGGTATATTCGGCGCCGCGGTATAGCTCCGTGTGGCCTTTCTGCCGGCCAAAGCCTTTGACTTCGCTGATGGTCATGCCGGTAATGCCGGCGGAAGTAAGTTTTTGTTTCACTTCGTCGAGCTTGAACGGTTTGATGATAGCTTCGATTTTTTTCATCGCACCCTCCTTTAGAAGGCTTAAAGCGCGCTGTCTGCCAATCTAAATATCGAAATACAGAGCGAACTCCCAGGGGTGGGGTCTGAGCCGGATGGCGTCGACCTCGTTCTTTCTCTTGTACTCCAGCCAGGTCTCGATCACATCCTTGGTGAACACATCCCCTCTCAGCAAAAAGTCATGGTCCTTCTCCAAGGCATCGAGCGCCTGGTCTAATGACCCCGGCATCGATTTCACCTTGGCCGCCTCCTCGGGCTCCAACTCGTATAAGTTCTTGTCGATCGGCTTGGGCGGCTCGATCTTGTTTCTGATCCCATCAAGCCCGGCCATCAACATCGCCGGAAAGGCAAAATACGGATTGCAACTGGGATCGGGAGTCCTGAATTCTAGCCGCTTGGCCTTTTCGCTGGTGGAGTACATCGGTATGCGCACGCAGGCGCTCCTGTTTCTGGCCGAATACACCAGGTTGATCGGCGCTTCGTAGCCGGGCACCAGTCTTCTGTAAGAGTTGGTGGTGGGGGCGATGAAGCCGCATAGCGCATGGGCGTGCTTGATTAACCCGCCGATGTAGTATCTTGCCGTGTCGCTGATCAGTCCGTAGCCCTTCTTGTCGTAGAAGATATTCTTCCCCGCTTTCCACAAACTCTGGTGACAGTGCATGCCGGAACCGTTGTCTTGAAACAGCGGCTTGGGCATCACCGTGACCACTTTGCCCCGCTTGCGGGCGGTGTTCTTGACCACGTACTTATAGAGCAACACCTTGTCGGCCATCCTGGTCATGGTGTCAAACCGCATGTCGATCTCGGTCTGCCCGCCGGTGGCCACTTCGTGGTGGTGCACTTCGACCTTGATGCCGCACTTCTCCAGGTTCAAGACCATCTCGGAGCGCAGGTCCTGGTACTGGTCCATAGGGGGAACGGGGAAATACCCTTCTTTGTACCTAATCTTGTTGCCGAGGTTGGGCTGGTCTCCGCCTTTGCCGGCGTTCCAAAAACCTTCACTGGAATCGATGTGGTAGTACCCCTCATGGTGGTTCTGGTCGAACCGGATGCTGTCGAAGATAAAAAACTCGATCTCGGGCCCCCAGTAGCTGATGTCGGCAAGACCGGTGGACTTCAAATACTTCTCGGCCTTCTGGGCAACGTATCTCGGATCGCGGGTGTAGGGCTCACGGGTGATGGCGTCCAGAACGTTACAGATAAAGCTGATGGTGGAGTGCTCGGTAAACGGGTCCATCATGGCGGAGTCGGGGTCGGGAATGAGAATCATGTCGGATTCGTTGATGCTTTGAAATCCCCGGATGCTGGAGCCGTCAAACCCCAAACCGTCTTCGAATATCTCCGCCGATAGTTCGGTGGCCGGGATCGAAAAGTGCTGCCACAGCCCCGGCACATCGATAAACTTAAAATCGACAATCTCCGCTTTGTTCTTCTTCGCCATCTCTAAGGCGTCTTTGGCTGACATGGTACTCCTCGTTGTTACTTTTTTGACTTATTAAGTTTGCGCTGCCGGAGTCACGGAAATTATCACCGTGACCCCGGCAAAAATATTACTCCACAATTCTTGATCCCTGATGGAGCTGGAAGTCGGGGTATCCGAGCACTCCCATTTCAGGACCGTCGAGACCTTCGATCTCGACTTCCTTGTCGACTCGAACCGGTGTGATGAGATCGCTGATTTTAAACCACACGTAGGCCATCACGAACCCGAACACCGCTACTACCACACAATCGATGACCTGCATGAAGAACTGGGAAAAATCGCCGTAGAGCAGCCCGCGCACGCCATCCGAACCATAGAGTTTAACCATCCCTTCGCGCACCACGCCGTTCCACCCCGCACCGTAAGCCCCGTTGGCAAAAATGCCGAC
>Ga0214473_10005014_pt1 | contig 15873 bp, 16 predicted proteins | sample RVTome_7_FD_203509 | JGI IMG/M metagenome (GOLD analysis project Ga0214473, IMG submission 203509) | Soil microbial communities from uranium-contaminated site in the Upper Colorado River Basin, Wyoming, United States - RVT98D197 | ecosystem: Environmental > Terrestrial > Soil > Contaminated >... | reverse complement strand
CTACGCCGTATTCCCTGATGCGGGAAGGAAGACGCAATCGGCAAATTCTCCGCCACGTATGGGCGCCCTGAACGGAAGGCGCGAGACGCCGATGGCAGGTCCGGCGTAGCGGGTCGCCGAGGCGGAACCGTCCGGTTCGGCATTACCAGTCTTGGAACAAACCGGCTTGGCGGACCGAACAGGGTGAACGAAGAGCGGGGAAGTATCGATTGGCACGTAATACCCTATGCAGGGGAGCGAGAATCCAACAGGTAGAGGACAGATGGAGGGTTCGAGCTCCGAGGCAAGCGCCGAGCGAACAGCGAGGAATAGGCGCCGGGGCTGGCGCCGGCAGCTTGCCGAGGTGGACCGCTCGTGCCCGGGCAGGATGACCGGGCATGCGCGGCGAAGGCGAGAGCGAGCACGGAGCTGCCGGAGGCGCAGCGACTTCCGTTTGTGCGAGTACCCGTGGCACTGAATGTGCCGATTGCGGAGTCGGCGCGTCAGGAGACGACGAGGACGCCCGTGCCCTGGATCTCGTCGGCCTTGAGCATCTGGAGAGCGCGGTTGGCCTCGGCGAGCGGGAAGAGGGTCACCTTCGGGCGTATGGGGATCTCCGCCGCCTCCCGCAGAAGATCGAGGCCGTCCTTCCGGGTGTTGGCGGTGACGCTGCGCACGTTCTTCTCGTAAAAGAGGCATTCCTCGTATTTCATGGAGGGGACGTCGCTCATGTGGATGCCCGCCAGCGACAGCGTCCCGCCTTTTTTGAGCGCCCGCAGCGCGGGCGGCACAAGCTCCCCGGCCGGGGCGAAAATGATCGCCGAATCCGCGGGGACCGGCATTTCATCCGGGTTCTCACCCGCCCAGGATGCGCCCATCCCGAGAGCGAGCTTCCGGTGGAGGACCCCACGCGTGCAGACGAATACCTCGCAGCCCCTGTGGAGCGCAAGCTGGATCACGATGTGCGCGGAGGAGCCGAATCCGTAGATCGCCAGCCGCCCCCCCCGGGGAAGCTCGGCGCGCCGCAATGCCCTGTATCCGATGATGCCGGCGCATAAAAGCGGTGCGGCCTCCGCGTCGGAAAACGCCGAAGGGATTGGATAGGCGAAGGCCTCCGGAACGACCGCGTACTCCGCGAATCCCCCGTCCCGGTGATAGCCCGTGAACAGCGGCGCTTCGCACAGGTTTTCCTTCCCCGCCGCGCAGAAGGCGCACGATCCGCAAGTGTGTCGCAGCCACGCGATCCCGACCCTCGCTCCCGATGGAAAGCGATCTGCGCCCTCTCCCCGCGAGTCCACCGTCCCGACGACCTGGTGCCCGGGGACCAGAGGGAGCCGGACGGGGGGGAGATCGCCCTCGATTACGTGCAGGTCGGTCCGGCAGATGCCGCAGGCTGCCACCTTCACGAGGAGCTCGCTCTGCCCGGGCGAAGGGACGGGCAGCTCCGCAAGCGCCAGGGGCGACGCCGACACCGGCCGGATTCCGGAAAGCAGCATCGCCTTCATAGGTGAAAAGACAACGGATCGAGTATCTGGAACCCCGCCTCCTGGATCGCTTTTTTCAGCGGGGCGACGTTCAGCGTGGCGACGCGGAAGAAAATGGCCCGCTTTCCTTCTTCGGGCTGCCCGGTGGTCAGGACGCTGGTGATGTTCACCTTGAATCCCTTGATTATGGAAATGATCTGCGCGAGTCCCCCCGGACGGTCCGGCACCACGACTTCCAGCCTGGAGCTTATTTCTCCGACGCCCAGCACCTCTATGAACGCCTTCAGGACGTCGGTCCGGGAGATGATCCCCGAGACCCGTCCTTCGTTGTCGAGAACCGGGAGGGAGTTCACGCGGAAATCGTGCAGGAGGACCAGGGCGTCCTCCAGGGTATCCGCGAGGGTGGCCGTGACGACCTTCCGCGTCATCACCTTCTCGACGAGGGTCTCCTTGAGGAGGTCTTCGGCCTCCTTCTCCGTCGCACCGCGCAGGAGCGCGACCGGCAGCGTCGCCTCCCGTATGTCGCGGTTGGACAGGATGCCGATGAGCTTGCCGTTCCCGTCCGCCACCGGGAGCTGGTGGATGTTGTGGCGCCGCATTCTCTCGCGGGCCTCGAAAAGCGATGCGATCGGGGATATCGTGACGACGTTTCGCTGCATTCTCCTGACGACGAACATGGTTTATTCCTCCTCTTTCCGTTGCTTATCTCCGTATAGTTCCCGCAGGTGCGCTTCCACCGACGACGTGACGGAATTCAGGTCGTATCCCCCCTCGAGCAGGGAGACGACTCTTCCGCCGCAATGCCGGTCGGCCATCTCGACGACGAACCGGGTCATGAACCGGAATCCTTCCTCGGTAAGCTGGATGTCGGCGAGGGGGTCGTCACGGTGAGCGTCGAACCCGGCGGAGACGAGGATCATCTCGGGGCGGAAGGCATCCATGGCCGGGCGCAGCATCTGCTCGAACGCCAGCCGGTACTCATCGTCCCCCGCTCCGGGCGCCATCGGAGCGTTCAGCGTCGTCCCCTCGCCTGCCCCCTTGCCTGTTTCCCACCTCCTGCCCGTTCCCGGGTAGAGAAAGGAGGGGTGTTCGTGGATGCTGAAGAAGTAGACGGAGGGATCCTCCAGGAAGATGGTCTGCGTTCCGTTCCCGTGGTGCACGTCCCAGTCCACGATGAAGATGCGGGAAATTCCGTGCCGCGCCTGCAGGTAACGGGCCGCGATGGCCACGTTGTTCAGGAGGCAGAAGCCCATGCCCGTCCGGCTGTCGGCGTGGTGGCCGGGCGGGCGTATCGCGCAGAACGCGCGGCGGGTTTTGCCGGTGGCCACGGATTCCGCTCCCGCGATCGCGCCGCCCGCCGAAAGCAGGGCGACCGTGTAGGAGTTGCTGCTGAGATAGGTGTCCTCCGCATCCAGCGTGAGGTCGCCGCGCCGGCAAGCCATCTCGATCTTGCGCAGGTAGGAAGGATCGTGGACGCGCAAAATGTCGGTTTCGTCCGGGTAGTCCGGCGTCACCGGAACCATATTGTCAAGGAGTCCCCTGTCCGCCAGGTGCCGGTTGATGGCCTCGAGCCGTTCCGGGGACTCCGGATGCTCGAAGGGGGGGACATGCAGAAGATAGTCGGGATGATAGACGAACGCGACGCTGTTCATCGGATCTCCATGCGGGCCTTTTCACTATAGCAGAATCGGATATAGTGAAGAAATGAAGACGTACCTGCTGTTGGCGCTGCCTGCGCTTGTCCTGTCCCTCGCCGCGGCGGCGGCGACGGCGATCAGGTCCTCCCTGCTGATCCTGGGGGAGGAGGGGCTGGCCGAGGAAAGCGTGCGCGGCGACGGGAAGGCTGCGCGCCTGCTCGCAGCGGTGCGCGATCCGTCGTTCCGACACCCCTTTTCCCTTTGGGCGCTGGCATGCGTCCTGAAAGCGGTCTCGGCGCTGGCAGCCGGAGCGTCGTCCGTGGCGCTGGGGCACGCCCTCGGAGGATGGGCCGGCGCCGGCGCCGGGGCCGGCTGGCTGGCGGCCTACCTGCTTTTTCTCTTCTACCTGGAAAACGTCGCGGCATGCGGGACGATGGCGAACCCGCGGCGGCTCCTGCGCTGGGAAGGGGTCTGCCTGGCGGCGCTTCGCGCTTCGGTCCTGCCTGCCCGCCTCTTCGACGGCCTGGGCAGGCTTCTTTTCGGCGGGCAATACTCCCCCGAGGCGCTTATGGACATCAGGTTCGGATCCGAGGAGGGGATCCTGGACGTCATCGAGGAGGGGGCGGAGCACGGGACGATCGACGCCACCGAGGAGAAGATGATAGAGGGGGTCCTTCGGTTCGGGGATACCACAGTCGCGGAAGGAATGACGCCCTGGGCAGCGGTCGTGTTCCTGCGGGAAGGCACGCCGCACGACGAAGTGACCGGGATCGTCGGGGAATCCGGCTACTCGAGGTATCCGGTGCTGTCCCGCAGCGGAGAGGAGGTGGTGGGAATCCTGTCCTCGTCCAGCCTGTTCCGGCTGCCGCCGGACGGGCGTTGGGAAGGTTTTCTCGAAAAGCCGATGTACGTTCCCGGGTCCATGAAGGTTTCGGACCTGTTGCGCCGGTTCCAGCGCGCAAACGTGCACATGGCGGTGGCGATCGACGAGCACGGCAAGCTTTGCGGAGTGATCACGATCCACGACCTGCTGGAAAAGATCGTGGGCAGGCTCGCCGACGGAGCCGAAACGCAGGAAGGACCGGAGTGGGAAAAGGACGGGGCCCTGTCGGTCCCCGCTTCGACGCCTGTCCGGGTGCTCCGCGAAGAGTACGGCATCGACATACCCCCGGGGGCCGCATACGAGACCGCGGGAGGGTTCGTGATGGATTACCTGCAGGACGTCCCGGAAGGCATGGTGACATTCCTTGCCCACGGATACCGGATCACGGTTGCGGAAACCGAGCGCTACCGGATCCGGCGCCTCCGGATCGAGAAGACGGCTCCTACCGGAATTCCGTGACCTCGGCCGCCGGCTTGCGGGGGGGTTTCGACGGAGGGGAGTCCGACTTTCCGACCGCGATCATCGAGAGGAGCTCGTCGGGGAAGCGGATCGACAGGGCTGATTCCAACTCCGCCTTCGCGATCAGCGGCCCGGTCATCCAGCACGTCCCGTATCCCAACGCATGGGCGGCGAGCAGGAACTGCGTGACCGCCGCCGAGACGCTTTGCAGCCCGGCGTTGACCTGGAACCGGCGTGTCCGGTGCCTCTCGGGGTCCTTTTCGCGAAGCAGGCGGTCGGTAGCGGATTCGTACGGCGATCCGACCGCGCAAACGGCTGCGGGAGCGCCCCAGAACAGGTTGTAATTGTTTATCTTGTCCGGAGCGATGGACTTCCCGGTGGTACGTGACACCACTTCGTCCACTATTCCCTTCATCCGGGTCAGGAGTTCCTTGTCCTCGACGATGATGAACCGGACGTTCTGCGCGTTGCCCGCCGACGGCGCCCACGTCGCCGCCTCCACCATCTTGAGCAGAAGCGGCCTGGGGACCGGATCCTTGCGGAACTTGCGCACGCTTTGCCGCCCCTTCATCGCCTCGAAGACGTCCATCCCCGCTCCTCCTTGACGGATGCGATTTCGCGACTTCCCAAAATAGCACATAACGTACGCCGGGGGTTAAGGGACCAGCAGCAGAAGTTCCGCGCCCTTTTCCTTTTCGCGCACCCTTGTGAGTATGCGATCCGGCGGAATCTTCCCCGGATTGGCCAGTGCCGCCCGGATCTCCCCTGCGATCTTCTTGTTTCCCGCCGAAATGACGATCGAGGCCGAGGGGAACTCCGTCGCAACCTTGCCTACCGAGGCGGCAACCTTCCTGCCGGCCTCGGAAAGGACGGTCTTGCCTTTCTGAAACAGCAGGTTTTCCGGGAGTGACACGCTCAGGGAGGGTCCCAGGATATGTACCGCTGCGTTGCCGGATATTTTTCCGATGGACCCGGCGAGCGCGGCGAACCGGTCGTCCCTGCGCTTTTCCTCGTTCCTGTGCTCCTCCGTGAGGCGCTCCACGCGTCCCAGCAAGGTGTCGCGTTCCCTTTTCAGCGCCTCGTTATCGACGGGTTTCCCCTCCTGATCCCGTAAATACCCCAGCTCGGTGTCGCGGGCCGCGGCTTCCCTGCGAAGCGCTTCCAGCGATGCCTCGCAGGCCTGCGCCTTCGCGTTCAATTCCTGGATCCGCTTGCCCGTGGCCTTCTCCTTCTCAAGCAGCTCGGTGATGAACTGCTCGCGGGTTATGCGGGTTCCCTCGTAGTTCTTGCGCGCCGAGGCGAACTCCTCCCCGAAACGCCTTATCTCCTCATCCTGCGCCTGGATACGCGCCGAAAGCGCCGCTTCCGAATTCTTGAGGTCGGCAAGCTGCTTCTGGAGCGCTTCGTTCCTTGCCGCCAGCACGGTTTTCTCCTTGTTGGCCGAGGCGACCGCGTCCCGGAGGGTGTCGGCCTCCTTGGTCTTCATCTCGTACTTGGAGCTTGTGACCATGCAGCCGCCTGCCGCAAGACATGATGCAAGGATGCAAACCACGGCCCGCAAATTATTTCCTTTCACTCTTTTCCTCCGGAATTCTGGCGGTTTGGCAGAATAGTAATCATTTTACTTTCCCCCCCCTTTTTTATAAAGTTGAAAACAACGATGAAAAGGCGGGCCGACGTGGGCGGATCCCAAACGGAGCTGCTGGAGACGTTCCTCAGGCTCGGCTACATCTCTTCCGATGCGGTCCAGGCCTTGAAGGTCAAGGCGGCCAACCGTGGAATCGACCCTGTCGAGGCCGCGCTGCTCGATAACCTCCTGGATCAGGACGCCAAGGGATGGGTGCTGGCCGAAAGGCTGGGCATCTCCTTCCTGGAGATAGATCCCGAGTCCGTCCCGCTGTCCCTCGGCGGCATCCTCCCGGAATCGCTCGCCCGCGAGAACCTGGTGGCGCCGATTTCGAAGGAGAACGGCCGGCTGACGCTTGCGGTGGCCGACCCCTTCTGCCACGAGGTCTTTTCCGCCATCGAGTCCAAGACAGGCCTGCGCGTCCGGATCGTGGTCTGCCCGCACCGCACTATCGCCGCGATCCTTGCACGGTTCTATCCCGACTCCTTCCAGCTTTCTTCGAGCGACATCTCCGGCGGCCTTATAAGCGGCGAGGAGGCGGAAAAATGGGTTTCCCAGGGAGGGGCCAGGCGGGTCGTGGAGAAGGTGCTCCTTCATGCCGCGGCGATAGGGATCACGAGCGTCAGGCTGTTCCCGGTCGGGGAGAAGGCGCTGCTCAAGGGCAGGAAGGAGTCGGGGTCGGAGCTGCTCCTGTCGCTGCCGTTGCGTTTCCGGCGCCTCCTGATAGACGCCTTCGCGGAACTGGCGCAAATAGCGGCCCCGATCGGAGGGGTTTCCGAAAGCATCTTCCAGCTGGAGTCCGCTTCGGGCGTCTCCTCGTTCAGGCTCAGTTTCGTGCGCGGCCTGTCCGGGGTGGAGGTGATCGTCAAGATGCTGCCGAGCCAGAGGGCGGGGATCACGCTGGATTCCGTCGGCATGAACCAGGAGCAGATCGACATCACGCGGAGGGTCCTGGCCAAGGTAAGCGGGCTCTACCTCCTGTCGTCGCCGGGGCCCGAGGGCATCGCCACGACCCTGTTCGCCCTGTTGAGGGAGGTCTACCGTCCGCGGACCCGCGTGGTGACCGTCGAGGAGCAGTTCCGGTTCCGGAACGAGGGATTCATACAGCTTGAGCGACGTGACGTGGACAAACAGTTCGCCGGGAACTGGGTGCGCCTTGCCGAATCGCTGGAGCCGGGCGCCCTGATGATAGAGAACGTATCCGATCCGTCCGACTTTTCGGACCTGATACATCTCGCTCAAGGCGGCGTGACCGTATTGTGCGGCATGCGCCGGTTCAATTTCGACAGGACGCTGCGCACCCTGCTCTCCCTGGATGTGGACCCGTTCATCATGGCGCGCGTCGTGCGGATCGTCATGCACCAGCGGCTGGTGAACCTCCTCTGCCAGGAGTGCCGCCGTCCTGTCCCGGCGAAGCCGTCCCTCCGGATGGTGGGGGAGAGATACCGCGACCAGCTCGAGAAGATCGTCGAGGAGTCCTCGTTATACATCCCCGCAGGCTGCCCGCATTGCGGAGGGACGGGATTCTCGGGGAAGATGGCGCTCGTGGACCTGCTGCCTTTCACGCCGGCCGTTGAGAACCTCGTGGCCTCGGACGTGTGGCTGGAGGAGAAGCTCGGGCTCCTGCTGCAGGAGGAGTTCTACTCGGGTGTCGAGTCGGTGAATGACCTGCTGCGCCGGGGGATGGTAACATACGATGACGTATTGCCGTTTTTCAGATAGGCGACGGAGCCCGATCGGATGAAGGAAGCAACGATTGCAAGGATGTTCCTGAACCGGATAAAAGAAGGCGGCGACGCTGTCCGCTACCTCGTGCCGCGCGACGGGAAGATGGAGCCCATGACGTACCGGGAGGTCGGGGCGGCGGCGCGGGAAATGGCCTGCGGGCTTTTGAGCCTGGGGCTGGCCAAGGGGGAGAAAGTCGCGATCCTCTGCTCGACGAGGGTCGAGTGGACGCTCGCCGACATCGCCGGGACCTTTTGCGGATTCGTCACCGTCCCGATCTACCCTTCGAATCTGCCCGACCAGGTGGAGTACATACTTGCCCACTCCGGCGCCCGCGCGGCGTTCGTCGAGGACGAGTCCCAGTGGAACAAGGTGGCCGGCGCGAGGAAGAGGCTGCCGGAGCTGTCCGCCGTCGTCCTTCTCACGGGGAGTCCCGAGGGAATGGAAGGGGCCATCGGTCTTGCGGAGTTCCGCGCGAAGGGCGCCGAATACGCGGCCGCGCACCCCGGCGCGCTGGAGTCGCGGGCGGAGGAAATCCGCCCGGAGGACGACCTGACGATCATTTACACCTCCGGCACCACGGGCCCGCCGAAGGGCGCCGTGATCCGCCACAGCAACGTCGCCTTCGACGTTACGTCCGCCCTCGAGGTGGTCCCCGTTCCTAGAGGATCCGTAATGCTCCAGTTCCTCCCGCTTGCCCACGTCCTGGGGCGGTTCGAGCATTTCCTCTCGTTCGACGCCATGACTGTGACGGCGTTCGCGCGGGGCATCCAGACGGTGGCCGAGGACCTGCCGGCGGTCCGCCCGCATATCATGGTCAGCGTCCCGCGCCTGTACGAGAAGTTCTACGCCGCCGTGATGGCCAAGGTGAGCCAGGACACGGGGCTTAAGAAAGCCATCTTCGGCTGGGCGCTGGGGGTGGGACGCGAGGTTTCCGCGCGCAGGCAGCGCCGGGAGCCTGTCGGGGGATTGCTGGGGGTGAAGTTCTCCATCGCCGACCGGCTCGTGTTCGCCAAGATCCGGGAACGGCTGGGGGGGCGGCTCCGGTTCTTCGTCTCCGGCGGCGCGCCGCTCTCCCGCGAGATCGCGGAGTTCTTCCATGCCATGGGCATCCTCATCCTGGAAGGGTACGGCCTGACGGAAACCCCTTCCGTGACGTCGGTCAACCGCGTCGACGATTTCAAGTTCGGGACCATCGGGAAGCCCCTGCCCGGCGTCGAGGTGAAGATTGCTTCCGACGGGGAAATCCTCATCCGCGGCCGGCACGTCTTCAAGGAATATTTCCGCGACCCGGCGGGAACGCGCGAGGCGATCGACCCGGAAGGGTGGTTCCACTCCGGGGACATCGGCACGATGGACGCGGAGGGGTTCCTCCGGATCACCGACCGGAAAAAGGACATCATCGTGACCTCCGGGGGGAAGAACGTCGCGCCGCAGAACATCGAGAACCTTCTGAAGACCGACAAGATGGTCAGCCAGGCGTTCGTCTACGGCGACAGGAAGAAATACCTGACCGCCCTGATGACTCTTTCAGCGGACGAGATCGTCAAGTGGGCGGCCGAGAACGGCGTCGACGGGAGGGATCCCGCCGCCCTGGCCAAGGACCCGCGGACCGAGGCGATGATGCGCGCCCGGGTGGAGGAACTGAACCGTTCGCTGGCCCCGTTCGAGCAGATTAAGAAGTTCGTCCTGCTGGGCACGGACTTCTCGCAGGAGACCGGCGAGTTGACCCCCACGCTGAAGGTCAAGCGCAAGGTGGTCATCCAGAAGTACGGCATTCTGCTCGACGCCCTCTACGAGAAGGACTAGCAAAGCCCCTTGCCCATCTCGGTCTACGAAATCAACAAGATGGAGGAAAAGGAGCGCGAGCGGCTGCTGTCCGTGCTTATTCCGGCGCGCTTCCTCGAGCTGTTCTCCATAGACGCGGAAACGTACCTGAACCCCGCGGGGGAGCGGTGCGTGAAGTTCGCCTGCCCCGAGAACATGCCATTTTTCCAGATCGACCTGCGGCGCGATCCCCGCGACCGGGACGCCGCCTACTTTCTCGACGTATCGAACTCGCCGTTCGGCCAGATGGAGATTTCGTTCATCATAATAAACGACCCCGGCGGGGAGCGGTACAACATCGACGTCGATGAAAACGGGCAGGACACGTACTTCGGGACCGCGCGAAGGAACCTCCCGGAAGAGATCCGCGCGATGGAGGCGGGCCTCGCTCCGGCCCAGGTGCGGCGGGGCCTGCGGGCCATGCGGGACCTCATCGCGTGCTGGGACGTCTTCTTCGATCGCGTCGGGCACAGGTTCTACTTTCTGGAGCCCTTGAGCTACAACAGCGCCATCCTCTACGAACGCGGCGGCTTCCAATATGTCAAGGGAAAGGACAATATGGAATATATCGACCGGGAATTCCGCCCGGGGGGCGCGCTCCACGCGCGGCTGGACGGGAGCACGCCGTTCCGCAAGCCGGAGTTCTGGAAGACGGTCCGCGGCAGGAGCTGGGCGATTCACGACGGCATTCTGGACGAGCCGTGGGAAAGCCCGAAGATGTACAAAACCGTCGGAGTGAACGGGGGAGTATGCACTTTCACGGGGGAGGGATATTGAGGGCGGCGATATTGGCGGCCGGAGCCGCGGTTCTGCTTCTGGGCGCCGCCGCGATGGCGCAGGATGAGGATCGTCCGAAAATCTTCCTTGAAAAGAAGATCTTCGCGGACACCTCCGAGGGGAAGAAAAGCTTCTACGAGGTCCACACCGTCTCGGAGGGGGAGAGCCTCTGGAGGATCCTCAACCGCAAAAACCCCGTCCTTCCCGCGGATTACGCCTCCCTGCTCAGGGAGTTCAAGCGGGCAAACCCCGCGATCGCCGACCCGGGGAAGCTCAAGCCCGGCCAGAAAATCCTGCTTCCGGCGCCGGCGCCGCCGCCGGATATTTCGGCCCTTGCAGGGAAGGCGGTCCCGCACCGCGTGGCAAAGGGCGACAATCTGACGAAGCTGCTCAGGGAAAAAGGGGTCCAGCGCAGGGATCTTCCCCGCTACCTTGAGGCGGTCAAGGAGATAAACGAATCCGTCCGCGACGTGAACAGGATACTTGCAGGATCGACAATCCTGTTGCCGACGGATGAGTACTTCGGCGGGGGGGATGAAGCGCCTCCGGCGACTGCGTCGGCCGAAGCGCCGAAGGACGCGCAGTCCGAGCCGGCATCCGGAGAAGAGCCGGCCGTCGTGCTGTCCCGGGACGTTCCGCCGGAGCCGGGTGCGGCGGCAGCGGAACCGGCAAAGCCGGAGGCGCAGATTCGCCCACCCTCGACGCCCCAGGCGGCCGCGCCGGCGATGGAAACATCGAAGGACCTTGCGAAAACGGAGCCCGCGAAGAAGGAAGATAGCGCGGCCCCTGCCCCCAGGCCTCCCTACCGGGGTCTGCTTACCGATATTCTCGCGGGCCTGGGGGAGAAGCTGGTCGACCGCGGGACGCTTTACCTTCCCGTTCCGTCCGGAGGGGAGGTGATCTTGAACCTGGAGGATTTCCCCGTCGCACGATTCTCGAACGGCACGCATGCATTGATGGATTTCCGGGGGTCGCTCCCCCGGAACATTCGGGCCCTCATAACGGAAACCTGGAAGAACTACAGGGTGGTTTCAATGGAGGGGACCCGGGACGCGGGGGAGATCATAAACAGGCTGATGCAGGCTGCCGGGTATCATTCGGTCAAGGAGGGGCTTTCCCGCCCCCTGGTCATCGGCGAGGGGGTATCGGTTACGCTGCCGGCGGGCTGGGTGGTGCTGCGGACGCCCAAGAGCCTTCTGACCGGCGAGGTGATCCTGATCAAGGAGGTTCCCGAGAAGCCCTCTGGCGATCTTGCCTCCGTGCTCATATATGCCGACAGGGTGGGCATCCGCGTGCTACCGTTCTCCGCCGACCCTTCAGCGCTGGAGGGGTTCCTGGTCGGGATCGACGACGAAGCCGGCGCCGGCGAGCCGCCGCGCGTTGCGGTGCCGCCGGGGGGTCTTGCCGCACTCGATTTCGCACTGGATTACGCGGGCATCCTGAAGAAGGAGGATGAGCGCCTGAAGATAGGCGGGAAATCGGACGCCTTCCAGTTGATCGTCCAGCCGGAGCGGATTTTCGAGACCGGAGGACGGCGGTACGTGGCGGACACCGGAAAGCTGTCGCCCGCCCTGAAAACGCTCGTCAAGGACTCGGGGTACACGGTTTTTGGGATCCATAAGGACGAGACCGGGAGAGGGATCTTCCAGAGGATTCTGAAGGAGGCGGGCATCTCCACGGAGGCGCGCCGTGACTTCCTCCTCTCCGGCGGGGAAAAGGACGGGTACGCCGTCAAGGCCACGGGGTCGTTCATAACGTCGAAGGAATGGCTGGCGGGAAGGAATGTGCGGGAGGTTTTATTCTTCGGCGGGAGGGTGCACTCCGCGACGAGGGCGCTGATGCGCGACCTCGGGGTGGAAATCGTTGAGTGGTGATCCGGGGGCCCAGCGGTCTTCGCTTTTCGGGCTGGTTAACTTCAAGCCCCGCATGGCGGTCGTACTGATCTTCCTGACCCTCACCGTCGCCGTCGTCGGCTATCACGTCTCGCGCGACCCGGGGACCCGAAGGGTGGAGGGCATGGCGGCGGAAGCGCAGAACATCTTCGCCGCGTCCCTGAAAGCGGAAGCCCCGGGCGACCCCGCGGATGCCGGGGAGATCGAAGAGCGGATCAAGGGCTGGCTGGGGGTGAGCGTGGCGCTTCCGAGGGACGAGCAGCTTTTTTCCTACGGGGGCGCGACCCGCGAGCGGATAGGGAAAAAGGACGCCGCGGCGGTGCGCCTGACCTTCGCGGAAGACCGCTACCTGCTGGTGATCGTGCGGCCGGGTCCGATCCGCGAAGCGGAGCGCTCGCCGTTGTTTTCCGAGTCATCCTTCCTCTCCTGGGAGAGGGAGGGGTACTCTTTCGTGTTCTGGGAGAAGGAAGGAGTGATGTACTTCCTTGTATCCGGGGCCGACCTGACGCGAACGTTCGACCTTGTCAGACAATATTTCACCTGACCGGTGCTCATTACGGCGGGACACCACAGGAGGACACCATGATCGTCGCGAAGCGCATGATGCGAAACCCGGTGTTCGTTGATGAAAACGACTCGATGAAGAAGGCCATGGACCTGCTCAAGGACCGGGAGATCCGGCACCTCCCGGTGCTCAAGGACGGGGAAAAGCTGGTCGGGATCGTCACCGAGCGCGACATCAAGCAGGCCTCGCCGTCCCCTGCGACCGCCCTCGAGATCCGGGAGATCTACTACCTGCTGGACAAGGTGAAAGTAAAGCAGATCATGACCCGCCGGCCGTACACGATATCGTCGACCGCCCCCATCGAAGAGGCGGCCCTCATCATGCGCGAGAAGAGGATCGGCTGCCTGCCGGTGGTCGAGGAAGGCAGGCTGGTGGGAATCCTGACCGAGACCGACATCCTGGACGCCTTCATCGAATCGATGGGCGTCAGCGGGCCGGGCTACCGCATGGAGCTTGCCCTTCCGAACAAGCCGGGGATGCTCTATGAGGTTCTCAAGCTGATGAAGGATTTCGACGCCAGCGTCGTGTCCGTGGCGACGGCGGCGCACGACGAGCAGGGCAAGAAGATCATCATACTTCGCATCGAAACGAAGAATTACAAGCTGCTGAAAGCAGCTCTCAAGAAGGGCGGATACGAAATACTGTCAGCGGATTGATCTTCGTCAAGGAACGGCGGACCGACGAATGACATCGTATAATTAAGGGAGATCCTGAAGGGAGGCAATTACATGAAATTGGAAGTCGAAAAGGTATTGGACAAGATTCGCCCGGCCCTCCAGGCGGACGGGGGAGACGTGGAACTCGTCGACGTCGAAGGGGGAGTGGTGAAGGTGCGCCTGACAGGCGCATGCGGTGGGTGCCCCATGGCGACGATGACGCTTAAAGGCGGCATCGAGGCGGCGCTCAAGGAAGAGATTCCCTCGGTTCAACGAGTGGAATCGGTGTGAATCAAACGACATCTCAGGGAGGCGAAATGGCGTATAAGATCACGGAGGAATGCATCGCCTGCGGCGCGTGCGTACCGGAGTGCCCCGCCCAGTGCATCGCGGAGGGGGACCCCATCTATACCATCGATGCGAGCAAGTGCACCGATTGCGCCGCGTGCGCGGGCGTATGTCCCACCGCTGCGTGCGTTCCGGCGTAGCGGCTCATTCCGCGAACGGAACACCGACGGGAGGCGAAAGCACACCTTTTCGCCTCCCATCGCTTTTTTAAAGGAGTTTCCGGACCTCGCGCTCGAAGGTGTCCTTGTCGATGTAGCCGACGTGCACGTTCCTGATCAGGCCGTCCTTGCCTACGAAAAACGTGGTGGGAATCGAGCTTACGCCGCCGTAGGCCCGGGCGGTGGCGACGTCGCCCATGAGGATCCGGTACTCGATCCCGTTCTGGACCAGGAACGCAGGAAGATGCGACCTGGTTTCCAGGTCGAGCGATATCCCGACAAGCTCGAATCCGCTTCCGCGGTACTTGTTGAATACTTCCACGAATCCGGGGATCTCCTCGCGGCAGGGAGGACACCAGGTGGCGAAGAAGTTGATGACGGTCGGCTTCCCCAGGAACCTGGAAGAACTGACGCTGTTCCCGCTTATGTCCGGCAGAGAAAACGGCGGGGCCATCCTGTGGGCGTTCCCGGCTGCGGAAACCGGACTTTCGGCGGATTCCCGCGATGAGGGCGTACAGCCGCCGTACAGGAAAATCGCTGCGATGAAGGCCAGCGCGAGGATGCCGGCAAGGTCCAAGGGGAGTTTCTTCATCCGAACAATTGTACAACAACTCGATCCTCAAGTATCCTATTAACGTAAACGGTAAACGTAAACGGAGAACCAGACGCAACGGTAAAGGCGCGCCCGCTTCAGCCGGATCACCTTAAGGGAGGGCATCGATGGCGAAATGGAGCATGGAGGAAGTGCTGCGCATGGCGCTGCGGCTCGAGCTGCAGAACTACGGGGAATATCAGAAAGGGGCGCAGGAATCCGATATCCCCTCGTTGAAGGCGATGTTCACGTTTCTTGCCGACGAGGAGAAGCATCACATCAAGCTGATCCGCGACAAGATGGCCGAGTTCAAGGTGAAGGAATAGCGTCCGGAGACCGCCGATGGCGCGAATCTTCTTCGACCACATATCCGCCACTCCGCTCGACGAGCGCGTTTTTGCGGCGATGAAGCCGTACTTCCTGGAATATTACGGCAATCCCTCGTCGCACATACACGACCAGGGGCAGGCGGCGCTAAGGGCGGTGGACGCGGCAAGGGCGGAAGTGGCGTCGCTGATCCATGCCGCACCGGGGGAAATAGTCTTTACCTCCGGGGCGACGGAGTCGAACAACCTTGCGGTAAAGGGCGCCGCGGAAGCGGGCGGGAAGAAAGGCAGGCACGTGGTCGTCTCGGACGTGGAGCACTTTTCGGTGCATAACGCCCTGCTTCCCCTGCGCAACCGCGGGTACGAGGTGACCAGCGTCAAGGTGGACTCAGACGGCAAGGTGGACCCCGGCGACGTCCGAAAGGCCATGCGCGACGACACCGTGCTGGTCTCGGTGATGCACGCCAATTCGGAGATCGGCACGATCGAGCCGGTCGCCGAAATAGGCCGGATCGCCCGGGAGCGCGGGGTCCTCTTCCATACGGACGCCGCCGCCTCCGCCGGGCATATCCCGCTCGACGTCCGGGAGATCGGCGCCGACCTCGTCACGCTGTCCGCGCACAACTTCTACGGCCCGAAAGGGACCGGCGCGCTCTTCATACGCGAGGGCGTGCAGCTGGTTTCCCAGATCGACGGAGGGTTCCAGGAGAAAGGGTACCGCGCCGGCACCGAAAACGTCCCCGGCATCGTCGGCATGGGCGTTGCGGCCAGGATCGCGAAGGGCGAGATGGGCGAATGGGATTCCCGGCTGGGCCGGCTCGGCAAGCGGCTTTGGGACGGCGTAGCGGCCGGCGTCGAGCATCTCCATTTCACGGGGCACCCGACCGACAGGCTCCCGGGGCACGTGAGCTTCTGGGTGGAGTACGCGGAAGGCGAGT
>Ga0214473_10005013_pt1 | contig 15875 bp, 19 predicted proteins | sample RVTome_7_FD_203509 | JGI IMG/M metagenome (GOLD analysis project Ga0214473, IMG submission 203509) | Soil microbial communities from uranium-contaminated site in the Upper Colorado River Basin, Wyoming, United States - RVT98D197 | ecosystem: Environmental > Terrestrial > Soil > Contaminated >... | reverse complement strand
GGCCGGTGGGCCTCGGCATCATGGGCTTCCAGGACTGCCTGCATCTGCTGCGGATCCCCTACGGCTCGCAGGCGGCGGTGGAGTTCGCCGACCGCTCGATGGAGGCGATCGCCTGGAGCGCCTACCGCGCCTCGACCGACTTGGCCGAAGAGCGCGGGCCCTACTCGACCTTCAAGGGCTCGCTGTGGGAGCGCGGCATCCTGCCGTTCGATACCCTGCGCCAGCTCTCGGAGGAGCGCGGCGGCTACGTCGAGTGCGACCTGTCCACCACGCTCGACTGGGTGGGCCTGAGAAAGCGCATCCAGCGGGTCGGCATGCGCAACTCCAACTGCCTGGCGATCGCGCCCACCGCGACGATCGCGAACATCACGGGCCTGTCGCAGTGCATCGAGCCGACCTACCAGAACCTCTATGTGAAATCGAACCTGTCGGGCGAGTTCACGGTGGTGAACGAGTTTCTGGTGCGGGACCTGAAGAGCCTCAACGTGTGGGACGAGGTGATGATCGCCGATCTCAAGTACTTCGACGGCTCGCTCGCCAAGATCGACCGCATCCCGCCGGAGGTCCGCACGCTCTACGCGACCGCGTTCGAAATCGAGCCGAAGTGGCTGGTCGAGTGCGCGGCGCGCCGGCAGAAGTGGATCGACCAGTCGCAGTCGCTGAACATCTACATGGCAGGCGCTTCGGGCAAGCGGCTCGACGACACCTACAAGCTGGCGTGGATCCGGGGCCTGAAAACCACCTATTACCTGCGCACGCTGGGCGCGACCTCGGCCGAGAAATCCACGGTTGCGACCGGGCCGCTGAACGCGGTAACGGCCGACGGCGGATTGACGGCCGAGGAGCCCAAGTTCTGCAAGGTCGACGATCCCGACTGCGAGTCCTGCCAATGAGGAGAGGGTAGATGCTGCAATTCCGGGAACAACAGACTGTCGCCGGGCTGGAACCGCAGGCGCCGGCGCCGCAGCAGGCGCCGGGCGAGCTCGCGCTAAGACGCGTCAACGTCGCCGACAAGCGCGTCATCAACGGCCAGACCGACGTCAATCAGCTGGTGCCGTTCAAGTACAAGTGGGCGTGGGAAAAGTACCTCTCCGCCTGCGCCAATCACTGGATGCCGCAGGAAATCCAGATGAGCCGCGATATCGCGCTGTGGAAGGACCCGAACGGGTTGACCGAAGACGAGCGGCGCATCGTCAAGCGCAATCTGGGCTTTTTCGTGACGGCGGATTCCCTCGCCGCGAACAACATCGTGCTCGGGACCTACCGCCACATCACCGCGCCCGAGTGCCGGCAGTACCTGCTGCGGCAGGCGTTCGAGGAAGCGATCCACACCCACGCCTATCAATACATCGTGGAGAGCCTGCAGTTGGACGAGTCGGAGATCTTCAACGCCTATCACGAGATCCCCTCGATCTGCGACAAGGACGAGTTCCTGATCCCGTTCATCGACACGCTGACCGATCCCTCGTTCCGGACCGGCACGCCGGAAGCCGACCAGAAGCTCCTCAAGAGCCTGATCGTTTTTGCGTGCCTGATGGAGGGGCTCTTTTTCTACGTCGGCTTCACGCAAATCCTCTCGCTCGGCCGGCAGAACAAGATGACCGGCTCGGCCGAGCAGTACCAGTACATCCTGCGCGACGAGTCCATGCACTGCAACTTCGGCATCGATCTGATCAACACGATCAAGATGGAAAACCCGCACCTGTGGACGCCGGAGTTCCGCGACGAGCTGCGCGCGATCTTCACGAGAGGCGTCGAGCTCGAGTTTCGCTATGCCGAGGACACCATGCCGCGCGGCGTCCTGGGCCTGAATTCGGCGATGTTCAAGGAATACCTGCGCTTCATCGCCAACCGCCGCTGCCAGCAGATCGGCCTCGATCCCCTCTACGAGGGCGCCGGCAATCCGTTCCCCTGGATGGCGGAAATGATCGACCTCAAGAAGGAGCGCAATTTCTTCGAGACCCGCGTCATCGAGTACCAGACGGGCGGGGCCTTGAGCTGGGACTGAGGCGGCAAAGGAGGCGAGCTGCAGAAAGGCGTTTGTTCATCAACCAACGGGGGAGGTGCTGTGGGTTCGAGCCTGCTCAACCGGCGTTACCGCAGACGTAGACTGAGCATGATGCATACCATCACCGAATGCCGCGCCGAGGGCAATTACACCCTGTGGCTGCGTTTCGACGACGGGCTCGAGGGCAGCGTCGATCTCGGCGCGCTGGTGCTGACCGAGTCGTATCTGGCGATATCCGATGCGGATACCTTCGCGCGCGTCGCGATCGACCCGATCTCGAACGCGGTGACCTGGGCCGGGGGCATCAAGCTCGATCCGGAGATGCTCTACCGGGACCTCGTGAGCAAGACCCACGCGGCCCGCCACTGAGCAGCCGCAAGCGCCGCGCGGCCAACCGATTGGAGGATCAGATGGCCAAACCGAAGAGACGAGCCGGGAAGAAGCGGGCAGCGAAGAAGAAGCCGGCCCGGCGCGGCGCAAAGCGCGCTCCGGCGAAGCGCAAGCCGGCGGCCCGCAAGCCCGCCGCGCCCGCCCCCGCGGCGCCCCGTCCGGTCGTGATTCCCGGCGCCTGGCCGTTCCCGATGGGCCCAAAGCCCTGATTGATCTAGAGCAAAACCCTCCCAACCCCTGGCCGTAGAATGGCTTGCAGGCGCGGGGCGCGGATTGCCCGCGCATCCATTCCGGGAGGGAAACATGAAAGCACACTGGATTCGCACGTTCGCCATCTTGGCTTTCGCCGCGTTGGCCCACACGTCGTTCGCCGCTTCCTCCGAGATCGTCGTTCGCCCGACGAAGGGCGAGTTCAAGGAGGTGAAGGAGCGGGTGCTGCACGCGATCGAGAACCGCGGGCTGGTGCTCAACTACACCGCGCGCATCGGCGCCATGCTCGAGCGCACCGGCAAGGACATCGGGACTACACGCCGGATCTATGGCGACGCCGAACTGCTCGAATTCTGCAGCGCGCGCGCCTCCCGCGACACCATGGAAGCGGATCCGCGCAACATCGTGTTCTGCCCGTACTCGATCGCGGTCTACACCCTGCCCAAGGAGAAGGACCGGGTCTACGTTGCCTACCGGCGGGTCGGAGCACCCGGCACCGGGCTGTCGGCGAAATCGCTCGCTGCGGTGGACAAGCTCCTCGCCGATATCGTGGCTGAAGCGCTCAAGTAATGGAGCGCAAGCGCGTCAACGCGTCGAGCATCCGCTCGGTCGGTTACGACGCGGGCGGGCAGCTCCTGGAGGTGGAGTTCACGAGCGGCTCGATCGTTGAGTACTCGGGCGTCTCGCCGGAAGTCCATCGCCGGTTCATGAACGCGCCCTCACCCGGAAGCTTTTTCCAGGACCAGATCGACGAGCATTTCCCGTCGAAGCGAATCCGCTGACCGATATACTGCCGCGATGAGCGTGCAGGCATCCGCCGCTGCCACCGCCATCGAGGTGGTGAAGAACGGCCCCTACCGGGTGAGCGGCGCGTGCCGAGTGCACAATGCGCGCGGGGAGGAGGTGCCCGTGCGCGGCAGGTTCGCACTGTGCCGCTGCGGCAGCTCGGCCAACAAGCCGTTCTGCGACGGCACGCACGCGAACATCGGCTTCGACGGGACGCGCTTCACCACCGTGCCCCCGGACGCTGTCCAGACCTACCGCGGAAAGCGGATCACGATCCACGACAACCGCGCGCTGTGCGCGCACTCGGGCATCTGCACCGACGGCCTGCCTGGGGTGTTCCGCCTGGGCAAGGAGCCGTGGATCGCGGCCGACGGCGCGGACGCCGCCGCGGCTATCGCCATTGTCCAGCGCTGCCCGTCGGGGGCGCTGGGCTACTCGATCGAAGGCGTGCCGCCGCCGGCAGGGCCGGGCGGGCCCCTGATCACTGCGTCGGCGAACGGGCCGTATTTCGTCAGCGGGGCCGTGGAGCTGCGCGCTGACGGGGCGCGCCCACGCGAGCCCGGCCGCTACGCGCTGTGCCGCTGCGGGGGATCGAAGAACAAGCCGTTCTGCGACGGCACGCACTGGGCGATTCGCTTCGACGAGAGCCGCGGCCGGCAGGCGGGCATGTTCGCGCCGCCGCTCGGACTGAGAACGCTGAGCTTCATCCTCGGCGGGCTGCTGGTTGTCGGCGCGGCCGTTGCCATCGTTGTCGTCGAGGCCGCGGGCAAATGGTCGGCCTCGGGCTTCCTCGGTCCGGGCGGGCTGATTCCTGATTTCAACCTCACGCTCGAACTCCTGCTCGTGGCGGGCCTCACTTTCGGCGGGTGGCTCGCAAAACGCGGCAACATCGCGGCGCACCGCTACAACCAGACCGTCTGGGTGCTGGTGAACGCGGTGCTGGTCGCGCTCATCATGGCGCGCGGCATGGACAACGCGGCGCTCGAGTCCGCGTCCGACCTCACCAAGCTGCACCTGCTGGTGCCGTGGCTGCATGCGCTGCTGGGCGCCGCGACGGTTGCCGCGGGCCTGTGGCTCGTGCTGCAGATGAACGGGTGGCTCCCGCGGCGGCTCCACCTGCGCGGCTGGAAGACCCTCATGCGCATCACGCTCGCGGGCTACTGGACGGTCGCGGTGCTTGGGCTCGCGATCTACTACCTCTGGTTCATGCGCTGACCCGCGCGCCTCGCGGCGGCTATTTTCTGGCCCACAACTCCGCGCAGGCGCCGACCGCGGCGTCCACGTCCGGCGCCGAGATGTGGCGGTGCGTCACGAAGCGCAGCACGTGGAGGTCGGCCGGCGCGACCAGCACGCCCTTCGATTTCAAGTCCGCCGACCACTGCGCGGCGCGGCGCCCGCTCTTCCTCACATCCACGCGCACCAGGTTCGTCTCCACGTCCTTCGGGTCGCACAGGCTCGGGTCGATGCGGTGCAAGCCCTCCGCGAGCCGCTTCGCGGTCTGATGGTCCTCGCCGAGGCGGCTGACCATCGTCTCCAGCGCGACGATGCCGGCCGCGGCGAGCGCGCCGGCCTGGCGCAGGTTGCCGCCCACCATGCGGCGGTAGGCGCGCGCCCGCTCGATGAATGCCGTGCTTCCGCACAGGATCGAGCCCACCGGCGCGGATAACCCCTTCGAAACACAGAAACAGACTGAATCGGAGTGCTGCGATATTTCGCTCGCTGCGCGGCCGAGCGCAATGGCGGCGTTGAAGATGCGCGCACCGTCGAGATGCACCGGAACGCCGTTCTCGCGCGCGAGCCCGTGCACCGCCCGCATGTGCGCGAGCGGCAGCACGGCGCCGCCCGCCCGGTTGTGGGTGTTCTCCATCCAGAGGAGCGCCGTGCCCATGTGGTAGCGGGTGACCGGGCGGATCATCTCGCGCAGGGCCTCGACGTCCATCGCGCCGCGCCGGCCGGGAACACCCCGGTAGAAGAGGCCGGCCACGCCGGCGATGCCGCCGAACTCCGCATTCAGCGTGTGTGAGCCTTCCTCCAGCAGCACTTCGCCGCCGCGGCTCCCATGCGCGAGCATCGCGACCAGGTTTGCCATCGTCCCGCTCGGCATGAAGGCCCCGGCTTCCTTGCCGGTGCGCTCGGCGGCGAGCGCCTCGAGTTTTTTCACCGTCTCGTCGCCGTCGCGCGAGTCGTCGCCGAAGGTGGCCTCGCGCATGGATTCGAGCATCGCCTCGGTGGGGCGGGTGACGGTGTCGCTGCGCAGGTCGATCATGCTTAAGTTTAGCGCACGGCGAGGAGGAAATCGGCGACTTCGCGGAAGCCCGCGCCGCCGGCCGCGGCGGTGACGTAACGGGGCTCGTGCGCGAGCCGGCCCGCAAACTCGCGGATGTTGGCGACGCCGATGGAGTGCGGGAAGAATGCGAACATCGGCGCATCGTTGGGCGAGTCGCCCACGAACACGCAGGTCGCGCGCGCCGCGTCGAGGTCGGCGCGAAACTCCTCGCGCATGAGCCTGCGCGTCGCGGCGAGCTTGTCGTAGGTGCCGAACCAGCCGTTCACGTGAATCGAGCTCACCTTTGCGGTCAGCCCGCGTGCCTGCATCAGCGCCACGATGCGGTCCACCGCCTCCCGCGGCAAGCGTGCTACGTCCTCGCAGTAATCGATGGCGAGATCGCTTTCGCGGTAGTGCTGGTCCGCGGCAATGGCGCAGCCCGGCACCGCGCGCACGATATCCGCGCCGATCGCCCGCAGCCGCTCGCGGTTCGCCGCGCGCGCCGCCGCGTCGTCGGCATACGCCCGCCTCATCACGTGCGCGGCGCGGTCGTAGCGGAAGTAGAACGCACCGTTTTCGCCGACCACGGCGGCGACCGGCCACATGCGCGCGATGTGATCGCACCAGCCGGCAGGGCGCCCCGTGATGGGAACGACCTGGAGGCCCGCCCGCTCCAGGCGCTCCATCGCGGCGTACGCCTCCGCGGTCAGCCGGCCGCCGGTAGTGAGCGTGTCGTCGATGTCGCAAAGGACGCTGCGCACCGAGCGGCGTTCTTCAACCGGAAACCCGCTCAGCGGCAGCATTAGCGACAGACTTCCTCGCCCGCGGGCGGCTCGGGCCGGGCGCAGAAACCAAAGCGCTGCGCCACCGTTTCCGACCGGATGGGCCCGACCCTCACTCCGGCGCCGCGGAACCTCAACCACAGCTGCGCCTCGTGCCCCTGCTGCAGCCGGCTCATCAGCTCGTCGAGCGCCTCCTCGGCAGGCGGCGCACCGGCGGCGTCGGTGAAATGGGGCAGCAGCCGGTCGAGGTCACGGTCGTGGACCGCGCCGATGCCGTACTCGGTATCCAGCAGCGCCGCGCCGGACTCGTCGATCCACGCGCCGTTGATGGAGGTTACCGGACTGCCGGAGCCCGTCTCGAGAGCGAGCGGAGCCTCGCCGGCGCTCGCGACGCGATAGACGTGGGGCGTGTAGTCGAGGTTGACGAAGACGCGCTGGGGCCCGTTCTGGAAGAACCAGCAGCCGCGCTCGTCGCGCGCGTAGTTGCGGCCGATGAACTCGGTGACCAGGCGGTTCGCTATCCGTTCGCCCTTGATCAGCCATTGCCCGCGCCGGTCGAAGGAGAGCCACCCGTACACCGAGGGAACATTCGGCCACTTCGCCATTCCCCGGAGAACGAGTTCATCCATGTGTGGGTCGAGTGCCTCAGAGACGCTGCGCGTTGAGCGGTAGGTGCTCTATCCGTTCCAACACGCAGAAATAAATCCGGCGCAATGCGTCCGGTTTTATTGTTCTTCGGCATGCGCCGTCTTGGCGTGCTGCTCGGCGAGCGTCTTCTGGATGCTGGGCGGTACCGGCTCGTAGCGCGCGAATTCGATGGTGTAGGAGCCCTGGCCGGCGGTGACCGATTTCAGCCGCGCCTGGTAGTTGCCGAGCTCCGACAGCGGCGCCTGGCCCTTGATCACGAGCGTGCCGGGCGCGAGCGAGTCGGTGCCGGAGAGCTGGCCGCGCTTCGAGGAGAGGTCGCCGGCGATGTCGCCCATGTTGGCTTCCGGCGCTGTGATCTCGATGTTGACGATGGGCTCGAGGACGATCGCCCGCGCCTTGCTGATGGCGTCCATGAACGCGCGCTTGCCCGCGGCGATGAACGCGACTTCCTTGGAATCGACGTCATGGTACTTGCCGTCGTAGACGATGACGCGCACGTCGTGCACCGGGTAGCCCGCCACCGGCCCCGAGTCCAGCACCTGGCGCACGCCTTTCTCCACCGCGGGGATGAACTGGTTGGGGATGGAGCCCCCCTTCACCTGGTCCACGAATTCGAATCCCGACCCGCGCTTCAGGGGCTCGACCTTGAGAAATACCTCGCCAAACTGCCCGGCGCCGCCGGTCTGCTTCTTGTGCCGGTGATGGCCCTCCGCCCGGGCGGTGATGGTTTCGCGGTAGGGGATGCGGGGCGGCTTGGTCGAGACCTCGACGTTGTACTGCTTGGTCATGCGCTCGAGGACGTAGCGCATGTGCAGGTCGCCGAGCCCGCTGATGATGGTCTGGTTGAGGGTCGCGTTGTGCTCGACCTTGAAGGTGGGATCCTCGGCGGAGAGCTTGTGCAGCGCGTCCGAGATCTTCTGCTCGTCGCCCCGGCGCTTGGGCTCGATCGCGAGCGAGTGCATGGGGGTCGGAAACTCGAGCGGCACGAGATGAATCTGGTCTTCGTCATGCGAATCGTGCAGCACCGCGTCGAAATGAATCTCGTCCACCTTGGCGACCGCCCCGATGTCGCCCGGGACGAGCGCGTCGGTCTCGACGAAGTCCTTGCCCTGCAGCAAGTAGGCGTGGCCGACCTTGAATGTCTTGCGGCCTTCGCCGATGAAGAGCTGCGAGTCCTTGGTGATCGTGCCCTGGTGGACGCGAAACACCCCCACCTTGCCGACGTAGGGGTCGATCATCACCTTGAAGACGTGCGCGATCACGTGCTTCTTGGGATCGGGCTCTGCGCGCACCGGCTGGGCCTTGTCGCCCGCGCCCCTCACGAGCTGCGGCGCGTTGCCTTCCGTGGGGTTGGGCAGGAGCTTGACGATGATGTCGAGCAGCTCCGCGACGCCGGCGCCATTGCGCGCCGAAACGAAGCACACCGGAATCAGGTGGCCCTCGCGCAGGGCCTTCTCGAACGGCGCATGCAGCTCTTCCGGCGCCACCTCGCCCTTTTCGAGATATTTCGCCATCAATTCCTCGTCCACCTCGACGACCTGGTAGACCAGCGCGCTGTGCGCTTCCTCCACCGAGGAGAAATCTGCCGTGCCCGACGGACTGAAGAAGCAGTCCACCACCCGCTTGCCGCCGTCGGCGGGCAGGTTGATCGGCAGGCACTCCCGGCCGAAGGTAGCCTGGATTTTGGCGAGCAGCCCCGGCAGATCCACGTTCTCGGCGTCGATCTTGTTGACGATGATCATGCGGCAGAGATCGCGCTTGCGCGCCCACTGCACCATGCGGCTGGTAATCATCTCGATGCCGTTCTGGGCGTTCACCACGATGGCGGCGGTTTCCACCGCGGGCAGCGCCCCGATCGCGCGGCCGATGAAATCGGGCAATCCCGGGGTGTCGATGAGATGGATGCGCGTGTCTTTGTGCTGCAGGTGCACGACCGCAGCGTTGAGCGAGTGCTGGAACTGCTTCTCGATCGGGTCGAAGTCGCAAATGGTGGTGCCCTTCTCCACGGTTCCGATGCTCGCGATCGCCCCGGCCCTGGCGAGGAGGGCCTCGGCGAGCGTGGTCTTGCCGGAGCCGCCGTGACCGGTCAGGGCGATGGTCCGGATCGCTTCAGGGGAAAACTTGGGCATGGCGGAATCCTCCGACCCTCTTCTCGCGGGAATGACTGGGGGTTAGCCGAGTATAAACGGGGGCGAGCGACGGGTTCAAGTTAACCCCGACCGGGCGGCCCCCGCGTTTAACTGACAGGCAGCGGGACCCCAAGGAGGTGTCATGAAACGCGAACTGCTTGCAGCGGGACTGTTGTTGTGGGTGGCGGCCGGACCGGCGGGCGCGGTCGGAAGCCTCGCGGATGTGACGGTTTACGACCAGACGGAGCGGCGTACCCTTCCCGTGTATCGCCACGAGGGCCGGCACTACGTCGTCGGGAAGCCCGGCAATGAATACCAGATCCGCGTGAGGAACCGCACCGGAGGTGACATCCTGTCGGTGGTGTCGGTGGATGGCGTCAACGCGGTGAGCGGCGAGACCGCCGCCTGGCACCAGACCGGCTACGTCCTCGGCCCGCACCAGGGCTTCGCCGTGAAGGGCTGGCGCAAGAGCCTGGAGCGGGTCGCCGCGTTCTTTTTTACCGAGCATCAGAATTCGTACGCTGCACGCACCGGCCGGCCGGACAACGTCGGCGTGATCGGTGTCGCAGTCTTCCGCAAGAAGCCTGATCCCGAGGCGCGCATCGACCCATCGCCGCCGCGGGCGGAGCCTCCGGGGCCGGGCGCTCGCGAGGACAGTCCCTCCCCCGAGGCCGCGGAGGCCGGGGCGGCCGAAGGAAACTCCTCGCGCGCGGGGGAGAGCGCATCCGATCGCCTCCATGCACCCTCTCCACAGACAGCAAAGAAGTCTTCTTCGCTCGGAACCGGGCACGGCCGCAGCCAGGCTTCACGCGTCACCTATGCGAGCTTCGAGCGGGCAACTCCCGGACCCGAGGAGGTGATCGCAATTCACTACGACACTTACGGCAACTTGGTCGCGATGGGAGTCATCCGCGGGCCGCGCATCGCGAGCCCGTTTCCGGGACAGTTCGTCCCCGACCCACGGTGATGGGTGACGAGCGAGGGGTGATGAGTGAAAGGGGGCAGCGCTGGAATTTCGACCCGTGTTTCCCATTTACCAGCGGGGTGGCAGGGGGCATACTGCCAACCCGCTATGGCCTGGAACGCGGAGAGCAGCGATGAAGAGCTCATGCTGCATTATCGCGACGGCGACGCAGGCGCGTTCGAGGCGCTCTACGCGCGCCATAAAGGCGGGTTGTACCGCTACCTGGTGCGGCAGTGCCGCAATGCGGCGGCGGCGGAGGAGCTGTTCCAGGACGTGTGGATGAATCTCATACGCGCGCGGGCAGGCTATACGGTCCAGGCCAAGTTCACGACCTTCCTCTACCGCGTTGCTCACAACCGGTTGGTCGATCACTACCGCAAGAGCAACCAGGCCACCGTGGTGTCTCTCGACGACGAGGACGGCGAGGCGATTGCGGACCCGCCGGATGAGCGCGAGCGGCCGCAGGACGAAACGCTCGACGCAAAGCGGCAAGCCGGGCGGTTGATGGAACTGATCTCCGAGCTTCCCGAGACGCAGCGCGAGGCATTCCTGCTGCAGCAGGAGGGCGGGATGAGCGTGGAGGAGATCGCGCAGGCGACCGGCGTCAGCCGCGAGACGGCGAAGAGCCGGCTGCGTTACGCGATATCCAGGTTGAGACGAGGCATGCTGGAATGGCGTTGAACGAACACGGCACAGGCGGAACGAACGGGGGCGCGGAGCGCGATCCCCGGCTCGAGCGCTTGTACCGCGAAGCCGCGCATGAAGCGCCGCCGGCGCACCTCGATGCGGCCGTTCTTGCCGCGGCGCGGCGGGAGGTCGGGTCGCGCCCGCGCTCTGTCGCATCGGCGCTGCGCCGCTGGCACGTTCCGGTCTCGATTGCCGCGGTCGTCGTCGTTAGCGTGACCCTGGTCATCCTGGTGCGCGAAGAGGAGATGGCCGAGCGACCGATGCAGGCCCCGGTCCCGGCAGCCGCAACACCTGCTGAGCGTGCGGCCGCGCCGCGGACACCGCCAACGCCGGGCAAAGCCACGAGGAATGCAGCGCGAACGCAATCGGCTGCCCCGGAACCGCAGCGTCAGGAATTGCGCGACGATGTGAAGTTCTCTGCCGCCCTGGGCAAGCGGGAAGACAGTTCCCGGGCCGAATCCGGACCACCCCCGTCATCGAGTGTGGCCGCCGTGGCGACGCCGGAGCCTGCCGCGAAGCCGCTGCCCGAGCCCTTCCGGGCAGCGTCACCGGGCCTCGCGGAGGAGCGCGCAGCGCCCGCATCAGCGGATACGGTCGTGGCAGGCCGGCTGGAGAGCGCGCCAGCTGTGGCCAGCGAGTCCGACCGTCCAGCTCCTGGTGCCCAGCGGGCCATGTCAGCGACGCCGGAACCGACGGTGAGGGCTATCGGGAAGAGTCGGGCGGCGATATGGGAAGGCTTCGAGAAGGAACCGCCCGAGAAGTGGCTCGCGCGCATCGAGGAGCTAAGGAAGCAGGGACGGTCGGCCGAGGCGGAAGAAATGCTGTCCGAGTTCAGGCGCCGCTTTCCCGAACATCCCCAGGCGACGGGGCCAAGATAGGCCGCTGATCGGCGAGCAATGGTCTGGCGCGGGGCCGGCCCCCCAAGTCGGCAACCCCGTAGGTTTGGCCCCCCGGGAGGGTAAATTCGGCTATTCCCGGGTCAGGCTGAGCCGCCTGCCGTGGCAAAGGAAGGGGCTAAAATCCAGCGACATAGCTCCTTTATCCTGGTTATATTGCTATGCAGCATATTAGCTGTATGGTAAAAATAAACTATTGACGAAACAGCGTATACTCAGCATAATGTATCATTGCTGCGTAGCAACATGAGTGGCAACGGACGGGGCCGGGCGACGTCCTACCGAAGTGATTGCGCCAGGGTAGCCCAACCACTAGAATTGGGAACCTTGGTAACTTAACCCACAACCTATTGTGGCGATGATCCGGCTTGCTCGAAACCGAAGGGTCGTGTTATCGCGCAGTAGCAATCCTTGGCCGGCGCGGGTCAAATGCGGCGGCGGGGGAAAGGTGGTTATCGTGCATACAGGCAAGTCTGGAATGACTCCAAACGATGGAATGCCTCTGGATATCGGGGGGCAGTGGGGCCGCAGGCTCGTCTCAACCCTGGTCTTGCTTGCCAGCTTGGCGGCTTTGACCCTCATCGTGACCGACCATGGCCATAGGGCCCGCTTCGTGTCGGCCGAGGCCGGTGTCGTCATGCCGATCCCGTCCCCGGTCACAAGCGAGCGCGCACGGGTGGCGGTTACGGACACGGCAGTGATGCAGGCTGAGGAAGCCCGTTATCGCGCCTTGTCGGGGTTCGTGGCCAAACGCTACCTGGTGTCCCAGGAAGTAGCATTTGACCTGGTCACGGTGGCGCATCGCGCCGGGCACGAGCTCAAGCTCGATCCCCTGCTGATCATCGCGGTGATCGCCATCGAGTCCCGCTTCAACCCCATTGCAGAAAGCCCGGCGGGCGCGAAGGGGTTGATGCAGATCATCCCCAAATATCACGGCGACAAGCTGGAGGCGTTCGGGGGCGAGCAGGCGGTGTTCGAGCCCGAGGCCAACATTCACGTCGGCGCCAGGATCCTGAAGGAGTACTTGCGCCGTACCGGCAATCTCGGCATCGCGTTGCAGATGTATGCCGGCGCGCTGGGCGACAACGAGGACCAGTACACGCGCAAGGTGCTGAACGAGCGCCACCGGCTGCAGCAGGTGGTAGCACCTTCGCGCCAGCGTCCCGCCGCCCCGGCTCCGGTGCGAACCGCCTCCACTCCGGCCAGCTATCCCTACGCCCTGCCATCCGCGCTCGACTGAGCGCTGCCCGTCAGCGGCGGATGGCGCGGATTCGAATCGCCTGGCAGGGTGGTGAAGTAACCGCTCACTTACGGGACACACCTACCGCAAGGCAGCTGCTTGCCGTCCTGCCCTGCGACGCCGGTGCGCACACGTGGGGCGACGAGGTCTATTTCGAAGTGCCGCTCAACGCGCCGCTCGAGTCCGACGCCCAGCAGGTCGTGGATCCCGGCACGGTGTGCTTCTGGGTGCAGGGAAGCTCGCTCGCGCTGCCGTTCGGCCCCACTCCCGTTTCCAAGGGCGATGAATGCCGACTGGTGACCCGCTGCAACGTGCTCGGTAAGATCGAAGGCGACCCGCGCCGGTTGAATAAAGTGAAGCAGGGAGCGCGGATCCACGTCGAGCTCGTTGACGCCTCATCACAGCTTGTGTGAGCCGATCATCAGCCGCTTGAATACCGAGTAGCGCTCGCCCACGCCGTCCGCGCTCGGCTCGCGCATGACCGTGATCCACACCTCGGCGGGGAAGCCGCCCGCCAGCTCTGCGGTGTAGGCGCATTCCTCGACCGCGGCGGCCCGCGCGGCGTCCAGCGAAGGCGCCCCCAGCTCCGCGAGGAAAAACCGGGCCAGATCCTCCGTCAGCTGCGCGAACGCCGAATCGCCGATCTCGGCCACCTCGGCGATCGTGCAGCGACGGCGGCTACCCGCGGCGATGAACGTGGTGTCGCAGTGGCAGCGGGGTGCGCGGTGCCCCTGCTTGAGATCGCACACCGCATAGCCTCCCGAGACGACCCACTCGCCGTCCTGTGTCGCGCCGCCTTCCTCTTCGAGAATACGCGCATCCGAGTCGTCGAGCCGGACCGCCTTGAGAAATTTCATCGTCCGATTAACCCTATAATGGGCACGGGCGCAACCGCTCGACAGGAGCGCACGATGGCACAGCAACCGGAACTGCCCAAGGACTGGCTCGAGTTCATGCAGAAGATGTGGAACCCGATGTCATTTCCGATGCCGGGCATGGCGATGCCCACGGTCAACACGGGCGAGGTCGAGAAAAAGATCGCCGAGCTGAAAGCGGTGGAAAACTGGCTCACCATGCAGGTGGGTTTCTTGCAGATGACAGTCAAGACGCTCGAGATGCAGAAGGCGGCGCTGGAATCGCTCGCCGCCTCCGCGCCCAAGGCCAAGCCGGACCCCAAGAAATGAACGCGGGCGTCGCGCCCGCGCCTTCCTCCCGGCATCGTTGCGGCTAGCCCGCCAGCGTGGCCGGGTCAAAAAACGGCCTGTCACCCTGGATCTGGGTGCGATGCATGAGCCGCCGCGAGGCGGGGTCGAAGGCGTCCCTGCGGTGCATGGCGCAGCGGTTATCCCACAGGATCAGGTCCCCCACCTTCCATTGCTGGTACCAGGCGAACTCCGGTTTGCTGGCGTGCGCCCAGAGTCGGTTGAGCAGGTCCTCGCTCTCGGCGAGCGGCAACCCCACGATGTAGGCGTTGCGCCGGCGCCCGAGAAAGAGCGCGTTGCGGCGCGTCGCAGGGTGCGTGCGGACGATGGGATGCACCGCACCGGGCGCCTCGCGCGGATCGGCGACATCCTTGAATCCCTTGCGCAGGTCACCCACGCTGGTGCGGCTCGAGTCATGCTTGCAGGACTTGCCGATGATCGCGCGCTTCAATTCTCCAGGCAACGTCTCGAACGCCCGGTACAGGTTGCTGAAGCCGGTATCGCCGCCCGCCGGCGGCACCTCCAGCGCATAGAGCAGGCTGCCGATCGGCGTCTTTTCGTTGTACGACATGTCGGTGTGCCACTCCGCCTCGTAGTGGCCGAGGTTGCCGATCGGCTTGCCGTTCACTTTGATGTTCGACATCACCGTGATCTCGGGGTAAGGATCGGCGTCGGTATCAGTCACGGCATGGACCGGCGCCTGGTCGAGATCTCCGAAGCGCCGCGCGAATGCGAGCAGGCCGGGATCGTCGAGGCTCTGGCCGCGGAACCGCAGGACGAGGTGCCCGTGCCACGCGGCCTCGATCCCCCGGAATACCGCGGCATCGAGCGGTTTCGCGAGATCGACGCCAGCCACATCGGCGCCCAGCGCGGCCCCGGTGGGGATGACGGTTATGCCCGTGCGTTGAGGCAAGTCCATGGCTTCGCTCCGGTGGATTATGGGCGCATGCTAATGCTGCCCGGGCTGCCCTGCAAGCCGCGTGATTTCGCACAACGGGGAGAGCATACTATTCGATCCCCTCTACCGAACTTTCACAGGAGGCAATCATGGCCACAACGGTACGGAAGTCCGCCTATTACAGCATGAAGACACCCAATCGCTCCGGCCAGGGCGCGCGCTTGCTGAGCGCGCTTGCCGCGCACGGCGTCAACCTCCTCGCGTTCACCGGTTTTCCCAGCGCCGGGCGTGCGCAGGTGGATTTCATTCCCTACGACGTCTCCAAGTTCAGCACCGCCGCCCGCAAGCTCGGCATGAAGGTGAGCAAGAGGAAGACGGTGTTCCTCGCGCAGGGCACGGACAAGGCGGGGGCGTGCGCCGGGATCTGCAGCAAGCTCGCCAAGGCCGGCATCAACATGGTCGCGATGGATGCGGTCGCTGCCGGAAAAGGGCGCTTCGGCGCGATCTTCTGGGTCCGGCCGCGCGATGTGGCGCGCGCATCGCGGGCGCTGCGTGCACGGTAACAATGTGGTTAAATCACGCGCTCCAATCACGGCCATACAGCAAGGAGTATTCCCATGCCTCACGCGATGCGAATCTACGAATACGGCGGCCCGGAAAAGCTGCGCTGGGAGCAGGTGCAGGTCGGCGCGCCCGGGGAGGGCCAGGTGCTGGTCCGCAATACCGCCGTCGGCCTGAATTTCGTGGACACGTACCAGCGCAGCGGACT
>Ga0214473_10005012_pt1 | contig 15877 bp, 18 predicted proteins | sample RVTome_7_FD_203509 | JGI IMG/M metagenome (GOLD analysis project Ga0214473, IMG submission 203509) | Soil microbial communities from uranium-contaminated site in the Upper Colorado River Basin, Wyoming, United States - RVT98D197 | ecosystem: Environmental > Terrestrial > Soil > Contaminated >... | reverse complement strand
TGCCTTCGCCAAAGGCTACGGCGAGGCAAGAAGTCCCCTGTACGAGAACCAAGAGGTATTCATCATAGATGGATACTACCAAAAGTACCAGCCTAAAACAAGAGCAGGAGGCGATACTTAGGAGATTAAGCAGAGAGGGCTACTGCCATTTTGCGAAAACATTGTCAAGGAACATGGGGTTGTCTAAGGCGTTTCTTGAACAACAGGGGCTTGTCTCTATTCGCACACTGCGGATTCAGATTCACTATCCGGCTAAGGCGTCCTGAACCTGCCGAAGGATAATTTCTGCGAACCGCCTCGTGCGCGCCCATCGGAAGTGCCCTTGGGGTAGACCCGCATGGTGGTGTGGGGAGGGACGGTTAAACGCCGTCCCTTACCCGATTATTGCCCCCGCCTATGCTTCCAGTTTCCGGCTTCGTCGTAGTTGAAGGACCGTTCATACCCAAAGGCGTTCCAGACGGTATCGAAGACGGGCCGGAGCAAAGTCGGGAGGTCCTCAGATTGAACTTCGACAGTAACTTCAGGAATCAGAACCAGGGCTCTATCGAGCGCTTCTCCTTGGTCGAAAAAAGAGTCAACACCAAGCCGAAAGCCTCTCATGTCGATTAGGGAGACAAAGAGGTAAATGGGCCCGTTGATGCCGAAAATTTTCAGGCTAGCGAGGTATCTCCGCGCGGTTTTGACTACTTCCTTCTCGTACCACTCGCAAGGCAGCAGCTTACGGCCTTCGATTTCTTTCAAGACTGCAACTGCTTCGACCGCTCCTGAACGGAATACCTGAGCATACGTTCTTGATTCCTCGTTGACGCGGTCATACGTGACAAGCCCGTCCAAATTGATACGGTGATTCCAGCCTCCGGTGCCGAGCGGTGGGAAAAGGGTGGCATGATTTGATGTCGGGGCGATAGGATTCCGATCGGGTCCGGAGAACGCGGAAAGAGGAACTATGTGAAGCGCCAACTTTCCGCCTTCCGCGATGAGCGCCGGCAATTCTTGTCCAACGAGGAGGGCGGTGACCCTGCTCTCACGAAACGACCGGATACGTTCGCCTAATATCTCTGAAAGAGTAAAGGCTGCGCGCAGTTCATTGACGTCCAAAGGGTACTTGCCCGCGGAATTTCTGCCGTAGAACTTAGAGTGATCTTTGTAGGAAACGCGGTGTGGCGCGGCCCAACTCTTGCCCACACGGAGAATGAGAATCTGCAGGCCATCAGGCCTTTTCACTCCTTTGATCGAGATCTGGGGTATCCTCGGCTCGATTCCGTTCAGCACAGCACTACTTAGTCTAAGGTTCTCGGCATCCATATCTGCCGCTTCAATACCCTTGATCGAAACTGGCACACCTTCCTTTTCCTCGATTCCGAAAACCATATCGCCGCCTATTGTGTTAGCGAACGCGGAAACCTCAGCCAGAAAGGGTATTTTCTTGCTATCGCCCTCGTGGGGTAATTCCCGCTTGTACTCCATTGTCTTCCCTTCAGGGACACGGCTGTCCAGAAGCGCTTCAATGTCCCGAAAAGAGATGTCTTCAAGGGCTTTTGGTATCAATTAGTTCCTCCTCCTTGGCCATAACGACGGGGCTCAGCGCGTTTGCGGTGAAAGGTTGATGCGCCCCGGTGGTCTTTTTGCAATTCGGTCATCAGTTCCTCCAAAGAAAGGCGGATGAACGTCTTGGTTACCCACAGACGACCTTGCCGAAGAATGTGCGAACAATAAACGAGGGTATACAGAACCCCGTACTCACATTCACGAAGGCAGTAGCTACAAGCGACCAGCCGACGATGTAGCCGAGCATTCGCATGCCTGCCTAGAAGCCCCATGCGGCTGCGATAATCATTATCGTTGCCAGGGCACATGCGAAGCGTCGACGGGCCCCATAACGGGGCAGTGCTGGTGTACCGAGTAGATGACGCAGGCCGTAGTTATAGAGAACATCAAACGGGTGCCCGGGCAGAATTGCGCCCAGTGCAGCAAAGGGCGCCAAGGCCCACAGAATCGTTGGCGAGGCAAGCGCCGTTCCCACGGCCGCCCACAGCATGCAGATTGCCGGCGACAGTCGCAACGGATAAGTTGATCTGCGTGCAGGTCTTGTCATCCAAACCGCAGAAGCCCTGAGCTTCGATATTTTCACGGACAGTTCCAAGACCTGACGACATGTCACGCCTCCTCTGTTGTGTGCCTAACGGCCCGTTTCACCGGGCGCGACGATCTATCAGCGATCCGGTGCAAACAGGGATCGTAGAAGGGTCGCGGTAGGGGCGCTGGGTGACCAGCGTTCCTACCGCGACCCATAGGTTTTCTATCAGTGTCATCCGCGAATTTCTTTCGCGTGTCCGTGTTGAGCGTCTTGATACTATTTATCGATTAAACGATATTTTTCCCTCATTGAACTTGTGAATCAACATTGATATGAGGGATTGATAAGGTAGCCCCTCTTCAATTGCTTTAGCCTGAATTTTCTTTAAATCTCTTTCAGTCATTCGGATATTGATCCGCTTTTGTTTGTTCAGGCTATAGCGGGCATATTCCTCGTATTGTTTCTTATCCTTCTTACTGAGGTCGGAAACCCATTCTTCATTTTCAAGTGATTTTGCCAATTCCATTTCGTCTTTATCCAAATATGCTGGTTTCTTCATTTCTTGCCTCCAAAATACTTCTTTATTGCTTTGCTATTTGGTATTATTGTTTTCAAAAATATTTTCTCGTTATCCTCAATATACGGCACCGAATAGATATAATTCTCAATCTTTACCAAAAAAACCTCCTGATTCGGATATTTTTCCAGATTTGGATGTTTTATTCTGTCAACCAAATCTCCTAATGCAATGGCCAATTCAACCTGTTCAAATGACACGCCTCTAACTTTCTTCAGCATTTCATTTTTCTCATCATTCCAATCGAAATATTTCATGAACGTGTGCCCATTGTACTCTTGTATACTCTTGTATATAATAACGATGATTCTTGTTTCTGTCAAATCATCCTCTACCCCTCCCCCCAAGAAACCGACAATCATTTGACAGAGGAAGTTTTAACTCTAATATGTTTGCCCGTTCGATACCCCGTCCCATCACATGATTTAAAGCTCCGGGAGCATCCAATCTCGGCTGCCTTGGCATAACGACACCCTGCATCACTTCGCTTCAATTGTCAAGTTGTTTTAGAACCTACGTCCCCATCTTCTCCCATTGGTTATAATCAGGGGCGTTGGGATCATCAACCCATAAATCTTCTTCCGAAGCCTGGCGGTAAGGCATTTTGGTCTTGACGGTTTTGTTATAGCCGAAAGTCCGCTTTAGTGAAAATATCCCCGATGGTGTTTTTCCGTCCCCCTCTCTTTTTTCGCCGGGAAGGGCGAAACCATTCTTGCCGATCGTGGCTTCCATAGGCCCTGAAACCAATTCCCAATGGTCATGCTTTTTTCCAAGTGCATAAACAAAATAACCGGAAGAAAAGAGACATCTCCTCTCCCGAACAAGTATCATTTGAGTTGATTGCCCAATTTTGTTTTCATAAGGTGTTAAGAGTGCTTTTAAATTGTTTTCATTAATGTTAGGATTTGCAAAACAGCAGGATAACAGGAAAAAGGACACTGTAACGAATGGACACAAACCGATGGTTAAGCGAGATATTTTTGTATTCACGAGAATTCACCAAACTTTATTGAATCCATATTAACCCTACAGCGAATGTTTTCCGTCATTCCCGTGAAAACGGGAATCCAGGAAGTGAATTGGCTCTTAGAACCACTGGATACCCGCTTTCGGGGGTATGACGGATGCAGTGGAAGCGCTTTTTGCTGGTAAATTAGCCCTTTCCCTCAAAAGGTTCGCTGTAGTATTAACCTTACTTTCAACAAAGAATTTGTTGAACCAACACAAAGGTTGCAACGCCAGGGCTGTGCGGCTGGCGCTTGCGCCAGTTCGAACCAGCCCTTTGTGTACGCCCGGCACGGGCGTGAGCTTATGGGGTGACCTGCCTTCGCCAAAGGCTACGGCGAGGCAAGAAGTCCCCTGTACGAGAACCGATGGTGTTCATGTTCATGAATACTACCAAAAGTACGAGCCGAAGGCAAGGGCGTCTCCGCGAGGAGGGGTCCGAAGGGAGCCTGATGGCAAACGTGCGAGCCCACGGATTCCGCCAATGGGCGGGACATACAAGGCTTAGCCCCTGGGCGAGTTGGTACAACACAACAAAGCCCTCAGGTTCAGGGGGGTAGGGTAAATGGGGCGGTTGTGCACGGAAAGTTCACGTCCTTATCCGGGAGATCTATTTAGCAAGCAGCAGGAGGTTGATGGCTAAATTCCGGAAAGGGTTGACCCGGATGACCAAGAACCCGGCATGTCCGTTCGCTGTTGACGGATATGAGTCCCAAGGGAACCTTGTAGCAAATCATAGATAATCAATTTGAATGTCAATATTTAAGTCTGACCCCACAGGGTGTCCCCGCCTATGGGCGGGACGTATAAGGCTTAGCCCCTGGGCGAGTTGGCACAACACAACAAAGCCCACAGGGTCGGGGGGGGCGGGGTAAATGCGGCGGTTGTACACGGGAATTTCACGTCCTTATCCGGCGGTTCTGCCCGGTATCAGGCGATACTGACGGGACTAAGCAGAAAGGGCTACTGGCATCTTGCGAAAACATTGTGAAGCCCCCACGGTAGCAAATTACACAGATAACCAACCTAAATGTCAATATTTAAGTCTGACCCCAGAGGCTTTTCCTAAGCTTATCGTGATTAGGTCAGTTTTGGGTATCGCCTACACGTGCCGTGGTTAGCCCTTATACGCAAGCTTTGTTCCTCCTTGGAATAGTTGTTCAAGGCTGTCTGAAAGCCAATGGAGCAATTCATCAAATGTAGCCTCATCTCCCGACAATGCTTTACTGCTCCAAGTAGCTGCAAACTCAAGTGGATTGGCCGGAGGTGGTGGACCACCGATAGCTCCATGTATTATGCGAGGTAGGTTCGCCCGATGGGTCATGGTGTTACGAAAATCTTTCCAGAGCTTCCACTGGTCGGAAGTAACAAGCTGCTGTAAGACTGAAACAAGCCCCAAAGATTGATCGATAGACTTGAGTTGGTCCAGCAGGGGGTTCGGGCCGCTTTTATGTCTTCGGGTATTTTCGTCAAACTGTAAACCAAACACATTCGGGTGGCTGGCAAGAGCATAACAGCCGTATACCGTTGCTTCAATGCATGACACACCTGAGACAAACGTTCCAAAGAGAAGCCTCTCGCGAAGGTAGATAGCATCAAAGGAAACATCTGCACCGTACTGCCGCCATGATGCCATATAGCCCTCCTTGTCCTCCACGCAGGCCCGGAATCGCCAGCCAATAAGGTTTGACGCGCCATTAAATTCGCGCCTTGCCTCGGAGCTATCCGCGGTCACCGCTCGGACGCTTTTGACGAACTCTTCAAAAGCTTTGAGGGGAAACAGAGATGGCATATATAGCTGCAATACGTCAGAAAAAGGCACAACGACCCTCCTTTTGGGCTAATAAAAAGTTCACCGGGAGCCGGATTTATCGGCGATCCGGTGCAGCCCTTTGTGTACGCACGGGACGGGTGTGAGCTTATGGGGTGACCTGCCTTCGCCAGAGGCTACGGCGAGGCAAAAAGTCCCCTGTACGAGAACCGATGGTGTTCATGTTCATGAATACTACCAAAAGTACGAGCCGAAGGCAAGGGTGGGAGGGCGACTGACCGCATGAAGGAAGCCGGAGCGCATACGTGCGGGCCATAGCCTGCCCCGGACTTGCTCCGGGGGACAGAAACCGTATACAAGGCTTAGCCACTGGGCGAGTTGGCACAACACAACAAAGCCCGCAGGTTGGGGAGGCAGGGTAAATGCGGCGGTTGTACACGGAAAATTCACTCCTTATCCGGGAGATCTGTTTAGCAAGCAGCAGGAGGTTGATGGCTAAATTCCGGAAAGGGTTGACCCGGATGACCAAGAACCCGGCACGTCCGTTCGCTGTTGACGGATATGAGTCCCAAGGGAACCATGTAGCAAATCATAGATAATCAATTTGAATGTCAATATTTAAGTCTGACCCCACAGGGTGTCCCCCCGATCGCTTGCGCCCTAACCGATTGCACAGTTGCGGGTATACAGCATCGTCAAGGCCATATCCCAAAGCCTCCCGTCCTGTCACGAAAGAGACATGCAAATCCGGATCGGTTCCCAATTCTTGCCAGGCCAGCTTTGCCGCCGCTGAGAACTCCTGGTACGTGTCCCAAACTACAGGGCCGTAGCTATCGACTACGCCTATGATCATTCGTTTCGTACAACCGGCCTGCTTTGAGGTAGACTCAAGTTGGTGAGTTTTCTTCTCCCCACGGACGCGTCCAATTAGCCATCTCGACAGATCTTTTGGGAGGATTCGCCCAGTTGCCTCATATATCGAATTTGCTATTTCAACTGCATAAATATCACCATGCAGAATAGCAATTATGTCGGCGGACCGGCTGGAGCTCATAGCGAGAGGTTCAATTTCGACAAATCCTTGATGATGGAGCCAATTGATACCTCGTACCTCTGCAAACGCTGCCTCTAAACGTGTTGGGTCTATATCTCGATAGTGGAAATCGGTGCGCCTCAGAATTTCATTTGGGTGGAGCCGGGTCGCTGATGCAGCAGTTCTGAACATTGCGTCGATGGCCCCGCAAGTCTTTTCTGGATCGGCACCAAGGGCGTCCAGCAACCGGTTGGTGCGGCCCCTCTGCCGGAGGCGCTCCACGTAATCTACCAACGTCGACGGAATGTTAGGGAATCGGGCTCGATCCCGAAGCACACTCACTGGACCCGTCAAATTGTTGCGGGTTTTATAATTCATATTTAAGTTGCCTAACGATGAGATGAGGGGACGGCGCCAGCCGGTCCCCTCGATTGATTTGTTGGCCCTTATCCTGTTTTGAAGAGTTCGCAACGGATGCGCATGCACGCTCCAACAAGATCTGTCGGTCGTCTGTTGCCGATATCTAGGAAATCGGGGAATAGTCTTTCTTCTGTAACTCCGAGGATCTCTAGATGTTTGCGAAGTTGTGTTTTAGACTGTTTCGGAACAATGAACTTTTTCAGGGATTGCGTATTTTGATCGAAGATCTGTTTGTTAAATTCTTTTGATAAATCAGGCTGGGAAGTAAGCGATCCGCGTTGTGCTTTCGTTCGCGGAATTTCTAATTGCAGGTCTTGCCATGCTCGATAAGGACGAGGGTATTTGAGTTTGCGCAGGCCACTACCATCGCGGAACGACGCTACGTCTTTAACAAGGATTGTCTTGTCTTCGAATACCCAAATCACACCATCTTTGTCATCGTAATTATTGTCGTCGAGTGCGAAATAAAGGCCCACAAGCGGGTTCTCTGACCAATCTAGAAGTCGGGTAGGAACACCATAGTGTTGAGCGATAGTAGCACGTTCCCAATCGTTCACTTTCGGCAATATTTCTGCAAGTCTCTCGAAGCACTCCGATTCCTTCGCCCGCTCCTGCTCGGTTACACTTTCGCGGGCCAACGAAGGCCTTAGTGACCAGTCGCAAACCTGCCCGCGAAAGTACATGATTCATCCAGAAGTTCGATCTTCGAATATATGAAACAAGTCTGACAAATTATTTATTTCACCCATTAGAAAGCCTCTTCATATTTAAGGTAGGCCAACCATTGATTAACTTGCCATTTTGCCCTGATAATGTGATAATGGCCGGGTTTTCGGGCAGTTTTGCCCGATGCCCGTTATCAGCGATCTCGGGGTATCACTATGGGAGTCTTATATGCCTGACTCGACAAAAAGTCAACCCTTCGGCTCCCCAGCCTAAAGGCTGGGGCTTGCTCAGGGTTGACCCTGAGCGGCGTTTTTCTACCCCACCTTTAAAGGGAGGGCTTGGCGCCGTCGATCGGGTCACAGCCAAAACTCCTCGATCAAGTCCGATAGTTTGCATCTTACCGCCCACTCGTCCTCAAAGGATAGGACTCCTTCGAGTCACAGAGATCGCAGAGGAGGATTTTATTTCTGGAGAATCGGGAGATGCCGATTCTCCAGAAACCGTCGGCCTTCTTCCCCGCAGAAGCCAGGATCGAATCGTTCCTGACCGACCTCGCCGTACACGCAAACGTCGCTCCCGCCACCCAAAGAGGGGGGATTCCTCCCTTTAAGATAAGGGAAGGTTAGGTGGGGGCGTGGCACTGGTTGTTTTTTGCTCGTTTTAGGATTTATGTAAAGGTCATGTCGCTGGCCATGTCTCAGGAGAATACATCCAACGGAAGTGATTCTTTTGATAAGCTCTTTCCGCTTCATACAGAAAGGGTGAGCTCCTTCACTTTATGCTCTTTGGGGACATCGTCCATTGTCATAAGCATGTAGGCTTCTTTCATATTTTCCTCAAGCTCTTTTAAGGTTTTGCCTTGAGTCATTATGTCGGGATATTCAAGAAGTTTCCCTACCCAAAATTTGTCACCCTTCCAATAAACCATCCTTAATTTAGTTTCCATTTTCTCACCTCACATTTCTACAGTCTTCTTTAAAATGATAGCACGAAAGGTAGGCGATATTCAAAATTGCGCGAGTCAGGGCGCGAGGGAACGATTTTATCCATGGGCTCATCACTCTTTTGGTAGTTCGCAGAGCTCGATGAGAACTCCATTCGATGACTTGGGATGGACGAAAGCGACTTTTGTCCCGTGAGCCCCGGGTCTGGGTTTCTGGTCGACCATCGTGGCACCTTTCTCAATGAAGGCCTTTACCTCTGCCTCAACGTCGGCGACCTCGAAACAGATATGATGGATCCCCTGGCCTTTTGTCTCTAAGAATTTTACAAGGGGAGAGTCCGGTTCTGAAGGCTGCACCAGTTCGATGTTCGATTCTCCTATCTTGAAAAAGCCAACTTTCGTCTTCTGGGCAGTAACCACCTCCACGCCGGTAAGGGTGAGCCCCAGCACATCCTGGTAGAACTTGGCCGCTTCTTCAACATTGTTTACCGCAACGGCAACATGATTAATTCTTTTGAGCATGGAGCCCTCCCTTCGTGAATCATGGGCATAACATCATAGGTTTAGGTTAAGGCTGAGGTTGAGGATTTCTAAACCTGAACCTTAACCTAAACCTAAACCTTATTAAAGCCTTGCGCTTTGTGCTCTGCCAGATATATTAAGGATCTCAAAATAGTCTATACATTGATGGTGTCGACACAAGGATTCATAACCCCACCTAACCTCCCCTTACCTCAAGGGGAGGGATATTCCCCCTCTTAGGTTAAGAGGGGGGAAGGGGGAGTTACTCTATGGATTGCGACCGTGAGTTCATTGCAAAGGGTGTCCGTCCTATTATGAGACTGTTAATAAGTCACTCCGTTTTGACAGTCTCCTGAATATATTTGATTATATCTTCGGTGGAGGCTCCTGGAAGAAAGACCTCCTTGATGCCGGCCTTTTTTAACTCCGGAATATCGTCTACCGGAATGATTCCTCCTCCAAAGACGAGGATGTCCTCCGCGCCTTTCTCCTTGAGTATCTGAACAACTTTCGGGAAGAGATTATTGTGGGCACCGGATAGGCTGGAGAGGCCAACGATATCGACTCCTTCCTGGATTGCCGCGTTTGCAATCTGTTCCGGGGTTTGCCGTATTCCGGTATAGATGACTTCCATTCCGGCGTCTCTCAGGGCTCGCGCAATGACCTTGGCCCCTCTGTCGTGACCGTCCAATCCCGGTTTTGCAATAAGCACTCTTATTTTTCGAGCCATACTTCCTCCTTCGTCGGAAGTTCGGAGTCATCCTAGTGACCCCGCCCAAAACGGGGGAACGATCATCCCTCGTCCTTCGTTTCTCCGGCTAAGACTCCGAGTTCCCAACTCCGAACTAATTATCTTTCCCGGTATTCCCCAAAAACCTCTCGCAGGGTATCAGAAATCTCACCGACGGTGGCATAAGCCTTGACGGCCTCTACGATGGGGGGAACGAGGTTATCCTTTCCCTGGGATGCTCTGTCCAGGACAGCCAGGGTTTCTTTCACTTTGCCGTTATCCCTCTCTTTCTTGACCCTCAGGAGTTTTTCCTTCTGATACTGTTCCAATTCCGGCCGGATGCGGAGAACATCCCTGAGAGGTTCCTCCTCGATCTGAAACTGGTTCAATCCCACGATGATGTGCTTCTTTCTTTCAATCTCCTTTTGATACTCATAAGAGCTCTCCGCAATCTCCGCCTGGATGTAGCCCGATTCAATGGCCCTGACGGCCCCTCCCATGGCTTCGATCTTTTCGATATATTCGATGGCCTTTTGTTCTATCTTATTCGTGAGATCCTCCACTGCATAAGATCCTCCAAAAGGATCGACAATGTCGGCCACCCCGCTCTCGTAGGCAATGATCTGTTGGGTCCTCAAAGCGAGCCTCACCGAATCTTCGGTGGGCAGGGCATAAGCTTCATCCCTTGAATTGGTGTGAAGCGATTGTGTTCCGCCTAGTACTGCAGCCAGGGCCTGAAAGGCAACCCTGACGACATTGTTGTCCGGCTGCTGCGCTGTAAGCGAACAGCCCGCAGTCTGGGTATGGAAACGGAGCATGCACGACTCATCCCGTTTTGCTTTAAAACGCTCTTTCATGATTTTTGCCCAAAGCCTCCGGGCAGCCCTGAACTTGGCAATCTCTTCGATGAAGGTGTTGTGGCAGCAGAAGAAGAAGGCCAACCTGGAGGCGAAGGAGTCAACATCGAGACCCACCCGGATAGCGGCCTCTACGTAGGCGATTCCGTCCGCGAGGGTAAAGGCCACTTCCTGAACAGCGGTACAACCCGCCTCCCGCATATGATACCCGCTGATACTGATCGAATTCCACCGGGGAACCCGGTCCTTGCAAAAGGCAAAGATATCGGTGACGATGCGCATCGATTCGGCAGGGGGATAGATATAAGTGCCTCTTGCAGCGTACTCTTTCAAAATATCATTCTGTAGGGTCCCCTGGAGGACCGCGGGTTTCACACCCTGTTTTTCTGCCACGGCGATATACATGGCAAGAAGAATGGCCGCTGTCGAGTTGATCGTCATCGACGTCGAAACCTTATCGAGCGGGATGCCATCAAATAGGATCTCCATGTCCTTCAGGGTATCGATGGCCACGCCGACCTTGCCGACCTCTCCCTCCGCCAGGAAATGGTCGGAGTCGTACCCGATCTGCGTCGGAAGGTCGAAGGCAACGCTCAGACCTGTCTGTCCGTGATCGAGGAGGTACTTATACCGCTTGTTCGTCTCCTCCGGCGTTCCGAATCCCGCATACTGGCGCATCGTCCAGAAGCGTCCCCGATACACGGTGGGCTGAACACCTCGTGTAAATGGGAATTCCCCGGGAAAACCCAGGTCCTCGCAGTAATCTATATCGGCAGTGTCCAGAGGTGTATAGAGGCGGTTCAGTTCGATGTGGGAGGTGGTTTTAAAAGAGGGTTCCCGTTCAGGGGTTTTTGAGATGACTTTTTTAACAGTCGTCTTTTCCCAGCGTTCAAATTCCTGTCGAATATCCTTAGGCATACTTCACCTCATGAGAAATCTTAAATCCGAAATTCGAATATCGAAATCCGAAAGGGATCTAACTTAAGAAACCGATTTTTCACCACAGAGGCACAGAGGTACAGAGGTACAGAGGGGGATATTTTTCATCCGGTCGGGAGACGACGACCGGATGAAAAGAGTTTGTCCCTCCGGGAATATTCTGAACATTTATGTATGCATATGCCTTTTGTACGGGCACGCAATATATGTGCGTTGCCTCGTAGAAGCTGAGGCTTTTGTGTTTGTCGGCATCTCCCGATAAACACAAAAAAATCGCTCCTCTCTGTGGCCTCTGTGCCTCTGTGGTGAGATGAATCTTCTCGTGTAGCCGCTTCGGCGAAGGAAGGATTTCGTGCTTCGGATTTGCGCCTACAGGGGAATGTTTCCGTGCTTCCGCCATGGGTTCGTATCCACCTTAGTCTTCAGAGTCTCCAGGGCCTGGATGATCTTGGGCCGGGTCTCTTCGGGCTCGATGATCTCGTCGACATACCCTAATTCAGCCGCCTTGTAGGGGCTGGCAAATTTCTCCTGATATTCAGCGACCAGTCTGCGGTGCGTCTCTTCGGAATTCTCTGAATTCTTGATCTCATTCCGGAAGATGACGTTGACCGCTCCCTCCGCGCCCATGACGGCAATCTCAGCAGTGGGATAACAGTAATTGATATCCCCGCGAATATGTTTGCTCGACATCACGTCATAAGCCCCTCCGTAACCCTTACGGGTGATAACGGTAATCTTCGGAACCGTGGCCTCGCAAAAGGCGTAAAGGAGCTTAGCTCCGTGACGGATAATGCCCCTTTCCTCCATGTCGATGCCGGGAAGAAAACCCGGAACATCGACAAAGGTGACAATAGGGATATTGAAGCAGTCACAGAAGCGGACGAATCGGCCCGCTTTGACGGAAGAGTCAGGGTCAAGAGAGCCGGCCATCCAGTTAGGTTGATTGGCGACAATGCCCACAGGCATGCCGTTAAAGCGGGCAAAGCCCACAATGATATTCTTTGCCCAATCCTTCTGAACCTCGAGAAAATAGCCATCATCCACCACAGGGAGAATGACCTTCCTCATATCGTAGGCCTTCTTCGAGTCTTCCGGGACAGCGGTCTTTAATGATTCGTCCATTCGATTCGGGTCATCCGCGCATTCGATGATGGGCGGCTTCTCGCGATTATTCTGGGGAAAAAACCTGAGCAGCTCCCTGATGAGCTGGATGGTATCTTCGTCATGGTCTACGGCAAAGTGTGCCACGCCGCTCTTTTCCATGTGGACCTTCGACCCTCCCAGAAGCTCGGAAGTGATCGGCTTGCCGTCAGCGGTTTCGGTCCTATTCAGCGCCGCCTTGATGACGTCTGGCCCGGTGATATGCAGATAACTCGTCTTTTTGGTCATCAAAATGAAGTCTGTCATCGCCGGGGAGTAGACCGCGCCCCCTGCGCAGGGTCCCATAATGGCGGAGATCTGCGGGATCACACCGGAGGCCAGGACATTCCTGAGAAAGATATAGGCATAGCCAGCCAGACTTTCGACGCCCTCCTGAATCCTTGCTCCTCCCGAGTCGTTCAGGCCGATCACCGGGGCACCGGTCTTCATGGCGAGGTCCATGATCTTGCAGATCTTCTCGGCGAAGACCATGCCCAGAGCACCCCCAAAGACTGTGAAATCCTGGGAGAAAACGTAGACCAGGCGGCCGTCGATCTTACCGTAGCCTGTGACGACTCCATCCCCGTAAAACTTCTTCGTTTCCATCCCGAAATCGGTACACCGGTGTGTGGCAAAGCGATCCAGTTCAACGAAGGTCCCCTTGTCAAGGAGAAGATCGATCCTTTCGCGGGCCGTCAATTTTCCTTCCTTGTGCTGTTTTTCGATCTTATCCTGGCCGCCTCCCAGCAGCGCTTCTGCTCTCCTCTTCTCCAGTTCCTTTCGAATCGCTTCTATGGATTTCATGAATCACTCCCTCTCAACGCTCTCCCACTTTTCCAAATGCTTCCGCGATCATCTTTTCTGCCACTGAGTAAGGATCCGTTCGACGGCTGATCAGGTCATCGAGAATCGAATCCAGTTTCTTCTCTTTCTCCATTTTTTCAATGAAGTGGGTCATGACTTCAGATTCAAGGATTTCGAGGAAAGTCGTTTTCGTCCTTTCCCTCAGTCTCTTTGCAAGACCCTGATTTTGTTCAAGCGCCTGCTTATGGCGGTAAATCCCATAGACCAGCTCAAAGATCCCTTTTCCCAGGATTGCCTCCGTTCTGAAAATCAATGGCTCCCAGGCATCCGCTCTCTTCCTGCCCATTTCCAGAACCATCCGGAGATCGCGCTCCGTTTTATCTGCTCCTTCGCGGTCAGCCTTATTGACTACGAAGAGGTCCCCGATCTCGATGATGCCGGCTTTGATGGCCTGGATGTCATCCCCCAGTCCTGGAACGAAGACGACGATAGAAGTGTGGGCAGTATGGACAATCTCCACCTCGTCCTGGCCAACCCCCACGGTTTCAACGAGGATGATATCCTTTCCCATCGCATCCATCACGTTGATGATATCGTGAGTCGACCGGGAAAGGCCTCCCAAACATCCCCGGGTCGCAAGGGAACGGATGAATACACCCTCGTCCGTGGCATGACGCTGCATCCGGATGCGATCGCCAAGAATCGCTCCTCCGGTAAAAGGGCTGGTGGGATCTACCGCGACGATCCCGACCGTCTTCCCCTCCTTGCGAAAGATGTCAATCATCTTGTCGACAATGGTGGATTTGCCGGAGCCAGGGGGGCCCGTAATTCCGACGATATAGGCCCTTCCCGTTTTAGGATAGAGTTCCCTTAATTCCTCCAGGGCCGAAGGCATGCGGTCGTCGATGTCCCGCATCAGCCTCGACGCAGCCCGAATATCTCCTTCTAAGATTCGTTTGGATAGGCTCATGGCAGCTCAATGTGTTATAAGGAGAGAATTGTTCTTTTCAATTTCCGTCTTTACCCATTGACGTCTCACCGGTGAAAACCAGTGTCCAGTGTTTTTATAGTTATCTCAAATTGCTGGATTCCGGCTTTCGCCCGAATGACGATCATCAGGGATGAGACGGCTTTCCTTAAAGATGGAGTAACTTCCGGGCATTCCCTTCGTAGATCTTCTTCTTGCTCGATTCAGGAATGTTCATATCTTCAATGGCCTTTATTGTTTGCTGGATTGAAGCGGCCCCGTTTTCAACATCATAAGGCATATCCGTACCGAAGAGCAGGTGGTCTTCTCCGAAAAAATCATAGCCACACATGAGGCCAGAGGGATTCCCGTTTATGGCCGTATCGTTATAAAACATCTTGAAATACTCAATGGGATGTTTTGTTAACCCAGGGAAAAAGTTTTGTCCAAGACGTTCCAAACCATTGTTGTAATGGACAACAATTCTGTCGGCGAAGTAAGGAATCATCCCGCCCAGGTGATGCGTGATAAACTTGATCCCGGGAAATTTTTCGAAGATGCCCGCAAAGACCAGGCGTGTCATTGCCACTGTCGTTTCATAGGGCCATCCGAAGATGGAAAAGATCTGGTGATAGGAAACCGATTCCGTCGCGTAGTCCGGCTGATTGGAGCTGCGCATCGGGTGGATCCAAATAGGTAAATCGAAGCGTGCCATGAGTTCGTAGAGAGGCATTAATTCATCCGAGCTCAAAGGCTTTCCGTTTACGCGGGTGTGAATCTGGATGCCCTTGAAGCCAAGCTTCTTAATTGCCCGTTCCGCCTCCTTGACCGCAATATCGGTATTGTTCAGTGGCACATTTGCGATGGCGGCAACATAGCGCTTGGGATATTTTGCTACCATCTCGGCAACTTCGTCGTTAGCGATTCTTGCCAGATCTGCTGCTTCCTCCGGGCCGACAACCTCCTCGACAGGAGGCATGGTTACAGATAATACCTGGACGACACCTTCAAAACGATCAAGAATTTGCAATCTTGCTTCGTTGTCAGTCAGAACAGGCCGCCTATCCTGGACAGCCTTTTCCGTGGCAAACTTGTCCGCATACTTGTAGAGAGCTTTCTTATACCTCGATGGCATCACATGGGTGTAAATATCGATCTTCATGAATATTTCCTCCTGTTCGGTAGTATCGATTTACCAGAACACACGACATATTAAGGGTCTCATATTACTACAGCGACATATATACCCCATCCCCCTCCTGCCCTCCCCCTTGAAAGGGGAGGGATTGGAAAAACTTCCATGAAAGTGAGAAAAACCCATAAAATCTCCCCCATGTAGGGGAAAAACCCCATAAAATCCCCTCCCCTTCAGGGGGAGGGTTAGGGTGGGGGTGGGGTTTTTGGTGATCTGTCGCTGTAGTATTAG
>Ga0214473_10005011_pt1 | contig 15884 bp, 12 predicted proteins | sample RVTome_7_FD_203509 | JGI IMG/M metagenome (GOLD analysis project Ga0214473, IMG submission 203509) | Soil microbial communities from uranium-contaminated site in the Upper Colorado River Basin, Wyoming, United States - RVT98D197 | ecosystem: Environmental > Terrestrial > Soil > Contaminated >... | reverse complement strand
GTCCCCGCCGAGCCGCGCAATGGTGTCGCCCGGACGGACGCAGTCCTTGAGCCGCCGGCCGATGGCGGCGAGGAGCTGGTCCCCCGCCAGGTGGCCGAGACTGTCGTTGATGCGCTTGAAGTGGTCGAAATCCAGGAACAACACCGCGAACTTCAGATCGCGCCCCGACCGTCGCGAGCGCTCGAGAAGGCGCCTCAGATGCTCCATGAACGTGGAGCGATTCGGTAGCCCGGTAAGCTCGTCGTGGGTTGCCTCGTGCCGGAGGCGGTCCTCGGCGAGCTTCTGCTGCGTGATGTCGGAGAGCGAGCCCGCGATCCGCAGGGGGTCTCCGGTCTTCCGATGCGTCACTTCGCCGCGGGCGAGCACCCAGAGATAGCGTCCGTCTTCATGGGCGAGCCGATGCTCGCTTTCGAAGAGGAGGCTCTCGCCCGAAGTTGCCGAGCGCAACTGCTCCTCGACTCTCGAACGGTCCTCGGGGTGGATTCGGTCGAGCCACTCCGCGGGGGTGGTCGATCGCTCGGTCTCCTTGAGACCGAGCAGCGCCGACCAGCGAGAAGAGAGCAGGAGCACGTCCGTGTCGAGGTTCCAATCCCAGAGGCCGTCTCTCGCACCTCGGGCGGCGAACGCATACCGGTCTTCAGCCGCGCTCGGGCGGTCGATCGCGGACGCCGGACCCGACCTCGATTCTCTCGGCTGATGCTGCAAACAGAAACCCCCCGCTGAAGTTCGGAGGGACAGAAACTGCAAAGTTCGTACCGGGAAGCTCGTCGCATTCTTTCAATGAGATAGAGGAAGCAGCTCCATCGTGACGTAGGGCGAAAGCTACGCTTCGCCAGGAAAACGAGGATTTTGGGGGATCGATCCTACGGCCAGAGAGGCTTCGCCAGCCCCAGAAAATCCCCCGGCGCCAGCCTTTTTCCGCGGGCAAAGGCGGAGGCAGTCATCCTCCCTTTACCCGCCGGCTGAACCTCTTCCACGATCAGTGCCGACCGTCCTCCACAGCCGACGGTGAGCCCCTCGGGCTCGATGCCGAGGATGCGTCCGGGGTCTGCCGCTGCGCTGCCCGCGGGCGCAACCCTGGTCTTCCAGATTCGGAGCGCACCAGCGTCGAGCGGCACGAACGCGACCGGCCAGGGAGCGAAGGCCCGCACCCGGCAGTGGATCTCGGTCGCGGGGCGGCTCCAGTCGACGAGAGCCTCCGCCTTTTTGATTCGCGGCGCGAGCGTCGCCCTGGCATCGTCCTGCGGGATGGGGGCGAGGTCGCCCCATTCCCAACGCGAAAGTGTCTCGAGCAGAAGCGCGGCGCCGAGTGGCGCGAGCTTCGCCTCGAGGGTTCCCCCGGTGTCGTCCTCGGAGATGGCGATTTCCTTCTGGAGCAGGATCGGACCCGTGTCGAGCCCCACGTCCATCAGCATCGTGGTGACTCCGGTCTCGGTCTCCCCCCGCGCGATCGCCCATTGGATCGGCGCCGCTCCTCGATAGCGGGGAAGGAGCGAGCCGTGGACGTTCACGATCCCCCGCGGCGGGATCTCGAGAATCGAGGGGGGAATGATCTGGCCATAAGCGACGACGACGATGACATCCGGCGCGATTCCGCGCACGAGCTCGATCGCCGCCTCGGCCCGCACCTTGAGAGGCTGGTGGACGACGATGCCCCGTTCGAGCGCGAGGGACTTCGTCTTCGGCATGCGCAGCTCGTGGCCGCGCCCCGCGGGTTTGTCGGGCTGGGTGATGAGGGCCAGGACCTGGTGGCTCGAGTCGAGAAGAGCTTCGAAAGAGGGGAGAGCGAATCCCCCCGAGCCCATGAACAAAACTCGCATTAAAGAAAACTTCCAACGCAAAGTCGCAAAGACTTGCAAAGACGCAAAGCCAAGAGACGAACCGGATTTCTCCTGGCGCCCTCGCGGGTCTTTGCGTCCTTGCGTTCTTCGTCTTGGCCCATTCGGAGCCGGATATTTACCAGTCGCCCTGGCGGATCTTCTTCCGGATCTTCCGCTTGATGAGGTCCCGCTTCAGCATCCCGAGGCGCTCGAGGAACAGTTTCCCGTCGAGGTGGTCCATCTCGTGGCAGAGGGCGCGCGCCAGAAGCCCGGTTCCCTCGAGAGTGACCTCTTTGCCCTTCAGATCCTGTCCACGGACCTTGACCCAGTCGGGGCGGGACACGACCCCGCTGTAGCCGGGGACCGAAAGGCAGCCCTCCTCTTCGTGCTGCTCGCCCTCCTGCTCGAGCATCACCGGGTTCGCCATGACGATGACCTGTTCCGGGTCCTCTCCCACGGTAATGTCGATTACCATCAGCCGAATTCCCAACCCGATCTGAGGCGCCGCGAGACCGACGCCGGGCGCGGCGTACATCGTCTCGATCATGTCGTGGGCGATGGTGTCGAGGTCCTCGGAGAACTCGGTGAGCTCCACCGCGCGCCGGTCGAGGACTTCGACGCCGAACTTCACAATCGGTACTATGGTCATCGTGGCTCGAAGCTACAATAACTTTCGATGACGAGTCAATTTCGGCCACGAATTCTAGTGTAAGAAAAGGGGATAAGAGGATAGGAGGAGATAAGGAGATAAGAACAAGGAGTTTGATTTATCCCCACATGTCCTCCTATCTCCCCATCCCCCTTCTTACACCAACAGTCTCCACGTGAACGGCCTCCACGCGGACGTCCTTCGGGCGAAAGCGCCCGTAGCCTTCTGCCAGTGAGGCGGCCGCGGCCGCCGCGGCCAGGCGCGCGGACTCGACGAGAGGGTATCCCCGTTCCGCTCCCGCGAGGAGCCCGGCGGCGAGCGCGTCTCCGGCGCCGGTGGGATTGCCGAGGCGAAGGTCTCCTGAGAGGCTCGAAGCGCAGCGATGGACGCGTTCCACGCTAGCGACGAGAAACCCCTCTCTGCCGAACGTGATGACCGCCGTTTCCGCGCCGAGCTCCCGGATGCGCTCGACGGCCTCCTGCCGCGAGGCGTCGGTCGAGAGCTCACGGCCGAGGAGCTCCTCCGCCTCGGCGCGATTCGGCTTTGCGAGACTCGGGCCGGCAGCGAGACCGCGACGCAGGGCCTCACCGGAGGTGTCGAGAAGCGAGCGCCGGCCAGTCTCCCGGGCGCGAGCGATCATCGAGGCATATAGGTCGGAAGGAAGCCCCGGCGGCAGGCTCCCCATGAACGCCACCGCGCGCGACTTCTCGAGGAGGGCTTCGAACGTCGAGAGCAGGGCGGACGCCTCTTCGATGTCGGGGCCCGCCTCGTTCACCACGGTCGCTCGGCCCTCTCGGTCGAGCACGATGGTGCAGGTGCGGCTTTCGCCGGAGAAGGGGACGAGCTCGAAAGCGATTCCCTCTTTTTGGAGCCCTTCACGGATCGACTCCCCCGCGCGTCCAGACGCGAACCCGATGACGAGCGGCGGATCCTCGGGAAGCCCGAGAGGACCGAGAGAGCGCAGAGCTCGGGCGAAGTTTACCCCTTTTCCTCCCGCTTGCTTCCGCACACTCCGCGCGCGATGAACCTCTCCCGGTTGGAGAGTATCGACCTCGACAGTCACGTCGACCGCGAGGTTCGGCGAGACGACGAGGATCATGCTCTTGGCAGCGTGAGAACGAACGTCGAGCCTAGACCGGGCTCGCTCGTGAGCGACAGCCGCCCGCCCTGCGCCTCGGCGAGCTCCCGGGCGATCGAAAGCCCGAGCCCCGCTCCGGGTTTTTCCCGGTCGAGGCGCGCGAACGGCTCGAAAACGCGCTCCTGTTCGGCGAGGGGAATGCCGATCCCCTGGTTCTCGACCAGAACCTCGACCATTCCGGCGATCTCCCGCGCCGAAACCGCGATCCGGCTCCGCTCCGGCGAGAACTTCACCGCGTTGTCCAGGAGGTTCGAAAGAATTCGCTCAGTGGCGCCGGGATCTCCCGCGACCCCTGTCTGAGCCGCCGCGGTCTCGAGAGTGATTCCGCGCTCCGCGGCGAGCGGCCCGAAGCGGCGCGCGAGCGTCTCGAAGAGGGGAACGAGCGAAAAACTCCGGGTCTCGAGCTCTCTTCTTCCCAGAAGCAGGAAATCGCGCACCAGAGAGCGAAGCGCCTCAACTTCGGCGAGACAGGATTCGGCTTCCGCGCGCCAGGCGCCCTCTTCCGCGAGGGATCGCAGGCGAAGTTGGATCGAGATCAGTGAGGGCTCGAGCTCGTGGGCGAGAAGGCTCGCGAGATCGACGTCGGCCACGAGGGTTACGGCCGGCTCAGCGTGGCACGGTCGCTCGAACGGGATCGGGAGCGCTCGGGCGGCCGCCGTTCGAAGAAGCTCCGGCAAGCGCGCTCGAATCGCTCCGCGAGCGCCCGCCCTTCCTCGCCGGGGACTGGAGCGGTCTTGGCCCAGGTGGCTTGGAGCCGCGAGACTTCGTCCGAAGCCTGCCGCCAGTCCAGCTTGGGCTCGCGCCTTCCGCCGCCCCCGATGGTGTTGCTGGCGAGGGCATCCTTCAAGCGCTGCGCGAGACTTTCCAGGGGTTCCGCCGCCGGCTTTCGATCTTCGAGCTCGTCGACGATCGATTCCAGGCGCGCGACGATCTTTCCCCGCTTCTTCGCGCTCACCGCGGGGTCGAGCTCGGTCCCGATGAAGGCTGCGGGGGCACCGAGCAAGAGGGCTCCCACTTCGCTCTCGAATCGACCGACGATCTCCGACGCCACCTCGGGGATCGGGCCCGCGCTCTTCCAGGCGTTCCAGATTCCCTGCACTCGCTCGGCGAGGCCGTCGTTCGTCTCCCGCTTCGACGGACCGAGCTCGACCAGCTGATCGATCAAGCTCTGCCTCTTCTTCAGTCGTTCCTCGATCTCGACTTCGTCGCGGCGCTTGTAACGGTCGAAGAAGCGATCGCACGCGGTGCGAAATCGCTTCCATACCTCATCGGATTTCTTTCTCGGGACCGCGCCGACCTCGCGCCACTCGGACTGCAGACGTTTCAGCTCGTTCGCCGCCTGCTGCCAGTCGGTTGCGTCCTGGATCGCCTCCGCCCGCTCGCAGAGACCCACCTTGGCCGCCAGGTTCGAGTCGCGCTCCGACTTGAGGTGGTCGAATCCCTGCTTGCGCCGGTCGAAGAAGAAGTCGCAGGCGGCGCGGAAGCGCTTCCACAGGGCGTCTCCGGTCTCCTGGGGAACGGGACCGATCTTCTTCCACTGAAGCTGAATCTCCTTGATCGCGTCCGCCGTCCGGTTCCAGTCCTCCGATTCCTTCAGCGACTCGACCTGGACACACAACGCTTCCTTCAGCTTCTGGTTCTCGACCCGTTCCTGGCTCTGCTTCTCGAAGAACGCGTCGCAGCGGGCTTTGATCTCGTCCCGGATCGCCTTGTAACGGTGCCAGAGCTCCTGAGCTTTGTCCGGGGTCGCCGCACCGGCTTTCTTCCAGTCCTCATGAATCTGCCGGAGCTCCTTCGCGACCTTCGGGAGGTCGTTCGACTGCTTCAGCTTCTCGATCCGATCGATGAGGGTTTGCTGGACGTCGACGTTCGCCCATCGTTTCCACTCTTCGAGCTCCCGGGTGTCCTGGGTGCGCTTGAAGAGCTGTTCCCGCGCGTCCACCAGCCGCTTTCGAGCCTTCTTCCGGTTGGCGGACTTCGGAAGCGGGCCCATCTCCTTCAGGAAGTCCTGCGCTTCCTTGAGGACCCGATCCGCATCCTTGATCGACAAGTTCTCCGATGCGGCGAGCGTCTCCATGAGCTGGATTCGCGCCTCGAGATCGCGAAGGTTCCGCTGCCCGGCTTCGTCCTGCCGCATCCGCGCTTCGTCCTGCCGGGATTTTCCGAGCGATAACGCGGCGCAAAAGCGATCCTGGAGCGCGGCGTCGGCGGGGTCCGCCAGGCGCGACCATTCCCGCTCTAGGCTTCGAAGCTCCGAGGCTGCCCGGGACAGGTCCGGCTCCCGGGATGCCGTCTCCGCCCGCTCCACGAGAACCGCGGCCTCGCGGGCTCCGGCCTCGCTGGCTTGGATTCGCTCGAGCCTGGCGCTCGCGCTCTTGAGCGCACGCCGGAACCGGGACTGAACCTCAGAGCCTGGAGGTTCTTGGGACACGAGCCCTTCCCATTCGGCGGCGAGCGGCTCGAGGACGGAGGCGAGCTCCCTGTCGTCGAGGGATTCGACCCGTTCCAAAAGCGCGAGAAAGAGGGGTGCTCGGGAGTCGGGGGTTTCCGGCGCCACGGCCTTCGGTTCGATCGCGGCCGCTTTCGGAGGACGACTCGACGGTGCGAGGGCAACGATGGCCTCGAGGGCGGCGCGGAAGCGCTCCGCGGTCTTCGGATCCGGCGCTCCTTCGGATTCGATTGCCGCCCAGCTCTCGCGAAGGCTCGCGACCTCGTTCGCCGCGGACGGCATCCGCGCATCCGCGAGGCCCTCGGCGTGCTGACTGAGCTCCTGGAAACGCTCCTGCCGGGCCCGAGCCTTGATAGGGTGATCCGGTGGAACCATCTTCTCCAGCTTGGAAAACGCCTGGCGCCGGACCGAACGCGGCAGGGTGTGTTGGTCGAAAACCGATTCCAGGGCTTCGAGGTCATCGATACGCGACAGCGCCGCAAGCGCGAGGTCTCCCGACGCCTCGTCGAGGACCACCTTCTTGAGCGCTTGGGGCGACGTAATTTTGGCGAGGGCACGAACACGCACGTCCGGGTCTTTCGCCTTTCGCACGACCTCGAAGAGGGCGTCGTCGTCGGTCAACGTGTCGAACGCCTGGGCCCGCAGCTCGGGGAAGTGAGCGCGCTCGGCGACGGCGACCCGGTCGGGAGCGTCGGTCAGGAGGGCGAGGGCCCGCTTGGACTCTTCGAGGTCGCGCTCGTCGCAGGCGATATGGACCAGACGCTGCCGCGCCCGCTTCCTGGCGAACGAGCGAATTGCCTGGTCCCCGTCGGTATCCGCGATCGAAAGGAGAAGCCGGGGAGACTCGAGCTTCTTGAGGGCGATGCGGCGGACGCGCGGATCCGGATCCTGCTGGGCGACGGCCGTGAGGAGCTCCAGCTCGTCTTTCGGAAGCTCGCGCACGGCCTGGGCGCGGACCTCGGCGTCGGCGCTCTGCCACTTCGGACGCAGGCGGTCGAGCAAGCTCATGAAAGCACGATCCCGCTTGTATCTTCTACCAACGGCACCCGATGACGGTAGGTCGAAACGCTCACGGGCCAAAACAATATACCGCAATTCCCGCGCGCGTTGAAGAACCTGGCCGGCCTTTGCGCCGCCCCGTCCGGGAGGAGGAGAATGGTCCCATGCGGAAATGCGGGATCGCGCTTCTCGTGATCTGCCTTCTCAGTGCCGTCGCTTCGAGCGGCCAGTCGCTCGCCGAAGTGGCCAAGAAGGAGCGGGAGCGCCGGGCTCAAGCAGGCAAAGGGGGCAACCGGGCGGCGGTCATCTCGGAGAAGGAGCTCGAGGAAGCGCGCGGCGACTCGCTTTCGGTCTCGGGGGCGTCCGAGGAGCCCTCCTCCGGGCCTCCGGCCGAGGCGGCGGGCGACGCGGAAGCGAACGCCGTGAGCAAGCTCACGGCGAAGGATATCCGGGACCTGCGGGAGGAGTGGGCTCGGATCTGGCAAGGGCAGATGAGTCAGGCGGAGCAGGAGCTGGAGCAGGCGAAGGACGACGTGTATCAATGTCGCTCCGCCGAGCGGTACTTCTTCGTCCCGGTCGCGGTCGATTGCGACGGGGTCGATCTCCGTCTCGCGCGCGCCGAAGCGCGGCTGAAGAAAGTGAAGAGCAACCGTTACCATTGGGAGCTCCTTCTTCCGGGGAATCCGAACCCCTGACCGTGCTCGCGCTCTTTTGGAACCGCCTCAAAGGCTACGAGCGGCTCAAGGAGCGAGGGGATCATCTTTTCCTCGGGGGTGAGTTCGAGCGCGCCCTGGGCGAGTATCGAAGGGCCCGCTCCGTCCTTTCGGCCACGGACCACCGCGCCATCGCCATCGACTCCCTCATTCGTTCGTGTGAGCGGCAGGCACGGGAGGACGAGGGGGAAGAGGGCGACGGCATTGACGGGGAGGACTCACACTATTTGGTTCTCGACGATCTGTTCGAGCTCGCGATCGGCGACAAGCCTCCCTCCCGCGCCGAGGCCTATCGGATCCTGGGCAACGATTTTCGCTCGGGCTACGTGGCCCTGGTTCAAGGCAACGCGAGACGCGCGGTGCATCTTCTCGAAAAGGCGGCGGCCGCGACTCCGTCTTCGTTCGTCGTGCACCTCGAGCTCGGCCGAGCGCTGAGCCTCGGGGGCCGGCTCACCGACGCCAGGGCGGCTCTCGAGATCGCGGAGCGGTTCGCGCCCCAGGACGACGAGGGGCGGATCCTGGCCGCGGCGGTGCACATCGAGACCGGAGGGTTTCCGGAGGGTCGAGCGAGGCTCCTGCCGGTGATCGAGCGCGGAGGGGGAGGGCCGGAGGCTCGATTCCTCCTGGGGAAGGCGCTCGCGGGAATGGATCGGGTGGATGAGGCGCTCGATGAGCTGCGCGAAACGGTGCTGATGGAGCCGCACTTCCACGAGGCGTTCTTCGAGGCCGGTCGGCTTCTTCGCAAGCGCGGCGACATCGAGGCGGCGTTCGAGCTCCTGAAGCGCGCCTCCGGCCTCGCGCCCGACGAGGTGCGCTACAGCCGCGAGCTCGCTTCGCTCGTGCTCGAGAACGCGCTCGAAGAGGAGGCCGGCCTTGCGGCCTGCGATCGCCTCATGGTCGCCGACGACGAGAACCGCTGGCAGTACCTCTCCTGGATCGCGGAGCTCTACATCCGGCGCGGGTGGAAGCGCGAGGCCCGCGACCCGTTGGAAAAGGCGCTGTCGCTCGTGCCTCCCGAGTGCCGGAGCGAGCGGCACGCGATCCTGGCGCGACTTCAGAGCCTGTCGGATTGACTCGTGAGCTCAAGAAGAAACGCAAACGCGCAAAGACGCGAAGAAAAAAACCAATTGCAAGGGGATAGGGAGATGGGAGGAGATAAGGGGATAAGAAAACAATCGGTCGGGATTTCTGATTCATCTCCCCATCTCCTCCTATCTCCACCTCCCCCTTCCTTACACCTTCCAAACCCCGACCGTGGTGCGGCGCGGGGTTGAGGTAGTATCCGGCTCCGGAGGTAGGGGAGCTCTTTGGAGTCCGAACGTGTCCAGACGTTGAGCGCCGCGCCCGCGGAACGGACCGCCGACGAGACGCGCCTGGTGCTGGTGCTTTTCGGCCTCCTCGCGCTCGGCAACGTGGATAGTCAGGTCATGGCGCCGCTCCTCCCGGAGATCGCTCGCGGGCTCGATACGCCGGATAGCTGGGTCGGGCGGGCCGTGAGCGGATACGCGATCGCGGCCGCCTTGGCCGCGCTGGTCGCGGGACCGCTCTCCGACCGCCTGGGTCGCCGGCGGTTTCTCGCGGGTTCGGCGGCGATGTTGGGTCTCGGCAGTGCGGTGTCGGCCGTGACGACCTCGTTCACGGGATTCGCTCTCGCTCGAGTGGCCACCGGTGCCGGCGCCGGAGTGATCTCGGCGCTCTCGATCGCGGCCATCGCCGACCTGGTCCCTTATGAGCGGCGAGGCCGGTCGATGGGGTGGGTTGCCACCGCGTACACTGCGGCTCCCGTTTTTGGCGTGCCCATCGCGACCTGGGTCGCCGAATCCCTCGGCTGGCGCGCCAACTACGTGGCGTTCGCCGCCGCGGGAGCGTTTCTCGGGCTCGCGGTCCAGGGATGGCTCCGGGAAAGCTCGGCTTATTCCATTTCTGAAGCGCGGTCCCGCCGCTATCTGTCCTTCTTCGCTTCACGCGCGACGGCTCTCGGGGCGCTTTCGGCGTTCTTCATCACCGGAGGCGTGACGGGGTTCCTTTTGTTCCTGGGCGCGTATTTGCAGAAAAGTCTCGGCCTCACGCTCTTCCAGGTCGGCATGGTCTTCCTTGGGAGCGGGGTCGCGAGCCTCGCCGGGGCCTTTGGGGCGGGTCGGCTGTCCGACGCCGTCGGAAAGACGAAGGTCGCCCTCGCCGGATGCCTGTCTCTGACGGTATTCGTTCTGGCCGTGCCCCACGTGGGAGGGCCGCTCCTGTACGCGACGCTCGGGCTCGTGGGAGTGTCGGTCGCGGCGCGTCTCGCCCCGCTGCAATCGATCGTAACCGAGCTCGTGCCGCCGGAGTCCCGCGGAGCTTACGTCGCGCTTCGGAACACCGTGTCCCAGGCGGGAAACGCGGCCGCGGCGATCGGGGCGGCGGCGTTGTACGAGCGCGGATTCGAGTACGTCTGCTACATGGCCGCGGCATTCAGCTTCACCGCTTTCGGGCTGCTTTTCTGGATCGAGGAGCCCCGCTGACGCGGGCATCGCAGTGCGGAAACACTGGAAACGGATCTTGCTCGGCCTCGTCGCGGTTCTCGTCTTTTTCGTGACCGTCGTGGTTCCGTATCTCCTCGCGGTCCTCATCACCCGGGCGGGAACGCGCCCGATGGATCTCGATCTCACCTCGTCGCCATCGGACTACGGGCTTTCGTTCGAGGAGATCACGTTCACGTCGACCGACGGCGTCGCGATCTCGGGGTGGTTCCTTCCCGGCGGCACCCGCAAGGCCGTGGTGGCCTGCGGCCATGGCCTCTTTCGATCGCGGCGGGAGGTCCTCGACCGGGCGGCCTTCTTTCGGCAACAGGGCTACGACACGCTGGTCTTCGACTTCCGGAGGCATGGAAGGAGCAGAGGGGAGCGTGTGACCCTGGGCTACCAGGAGAGACTAGACTTCGAGGGCGCGGTCGAGTTTCTGCGGAAGCGGCGGGCGGAGGCGCCCGTGGTGCTCTACGGAGTGTCGATGGGCGCGGGCGCGGCGCTCCTCGCCGCCCGGGAAACTCCCGCGGTCGCGGCGGTCGTGGCCGACAGCCCCTTCCTGAACATCGAGCACACCGTGGTCCACCACGTGGAGCTCATCTTCGGACTCCCGCGCTTTCCCTTCGCGAGCGAGCTCCTGTGGTTTCTCGAGATGCGCGGGGAATTCGATCGCGAGGATTTCGATCTCGAGGCCGCGGCTGAAGCACTCGGAGAACGCCCGCTTCTGGTCATCGCCGGTTCTGAGGACGAAAGAATGCCACCGGACTTACAGAAGAGAGTCGCGGAAGCCTCGGAGAGCCCTCTCACGCGATTCGTGAGCTTCGAGGGGGCAGGCCACGGCGCCGCCTATCGTGTCGCAGCCGAAGCCTACCAGCGAGAGATTCTCTCGTTCCTCGAGAGAGCGGGGTTCTAACCCGCTCTTCAGAGAGTGTTCGCCTCGCTCTTCAATCACTGCGCTGGGGCCCACCCCCAGCGCTTCTCGCTTCCGCCTCCGCCGTTCGGGCTACGGCGGACCCGCCGAAGCTTCGCGAAGGCGGGTCGGGACTCGCTGCGCTTTCATCAGCGCGCGCTCGGGCCGACGGCTCCGCTCGGCTCGCGCAGGCTGCAGATGCTTTTTTCGGCAGCCCTGCTAGACCTCGTGCTCGACCTCGGGAACGTCCGGGAGCCAGGGCTGGATGTAGTAGCCGCGGGTCTCGCCGATGCGTTTCCGAATCACCCGGCGCCCATCGGGGGAAGGGACGTCGGGGTAGTGGCCCAGAAACACGTCCCGGATGGCGTCGTACTCGTCGAGAGGAAAATAGCGCTGAACCATGGCCGCGGTGTGGAGAGAACGATCCCAATACTGGAGATCCACCCGCAGCACCGATTCGAGAGGTCGAGCCTGAGCGGGAGGCTGCTCGGAGTAGCTCTGGGCGTCGATCCAGACGGATATCTCCTGTCCCGCCACGATCTTCTCGTGGGCGTGGGTCATGTAATACCGCCACAACTGGAACTCCCGAAGGGGGACGTACCGCACGGCGGGGGCTTCGCCGGGAGAGCGAAGCATACACTTCACCATCTTGATCTTCGTCATCAACTCTCCCAAAAGCGCCTGCACTCCAGCTGTGCCCGACGTGTTGGGTCGCCAGTTTGGGACTGGAAAAGTGCGGAGTGAGTATACTGACTTCACCCGGGAAAGTGAAGCTTCAAGCGGGCTCCGCGACATGACCCTCGCCAATCAGCTGACGCTCCTCCGCATCTGCCTCGTGCCGGCGCTGGTCATTCTCGTGGTCTACGGATATTTCGGATGGGCGCTCGCGGTGTTCTTCGTCGCCGCCGTCACCGACGCCCTCGACGGTCTAGTCGCGCGGATTCGCCACGAGCGAACTCATCTGGGCGCGATCCTCGACCCTGTGGCCGACAAGCTCCTGGTGACCGCGCTCCTCATCGTGCTCGCGCTTCCCAACCCCGAGCTCACGGTGCGGATCCCGCCGTGGATCGCCATCCTCTCGATCGGGCGGGACGCGGGAATCCTCCTCGCGGTTCTGGTGTTCCATCTGGCGGGCGCGAACCGGAGCTTTCCTCCGAGCTTCCTCGGCAAGGCGACGACGGTCGCGCATCTCGTGACCATCCTCTGGATCCTGGGGTGCAACTACCTCGGTCAGGACCACCCGCTGACCCAGGTCTTCCTTGGAGTAACCGTGGTTCTGGTGCTGGTCTCCGCTATGCACTACCTCTACCTGGGCCAGCAGGTGGTGGCACAGGAGACAGAGAAGGAGAGCGGCTAGTGCCGTTCCAACTATCTTCGCCGAGCGCCGGCGTCGTTGATAGACAGCCACAGCCCGGCCAAGGCAATGATCTTTCTAGGCGAAACAAGTTGGAACGGCACTAGAGTGATCGCATCCGTTCTCGTCTCCTTTGCGTTAGCGGGCGGAGTTTTCGCCCAGGGAGCCCTTCTCAATCGCGCGCTCGCAGAGCTCTGGTCCGCCGAGAACGTCTCGTCGCGGGAGGACGCGGCGGGCGCGGTCGCGCGTCTCGGAGCCGACTTCGACAATCTCTATCAGCGCCTCGAGGCCGGCCCAAGCTACTCGAAAGACGTGGAGACGGGCCTCATCGAGGAGAGCCGCAAAGGGAAGAACGGACTGCGCCAGGAGTATGTCTTTCTCGTCCCCGAGGACTACGATCCCCAGAAGAAGTACCGGGTCTCGTTCTACCTCCATGGCGGTGTGAACCGGGCCGAGCCATGGCACAGGGGCGACCCGTGGTGGAGGCGCTTCGATCGCTCGTTTGGATCGGAGCAGATCTCGGTCTTCCCGTCCTCCTGGAGGGGATCTCTCTGGTGGCAGTCGAGTCAGATCGAGAACCTCGAGGCCATCCTCGATCGGATCAAGCGCGAGTACAACGTGGATGAGAACCGGGTGTATCTCTTCGGAGTCTCGGATGGAGGCACGGGCGTCTACTACCACGCTGGGAAGGCGCCCACGCCCTGGGCGGCGATCTTCCCGTTCATCGGCCATCCCGGAGTCCTCGAGAACCCCGGGACCGGAGTCGACGGAGAGCTCTTCGTCGACAACCTCACGAACCGCCCGTTTTTCGTGGTCAACGGCGAAAAGGACGAGCTGTACCCGGTAGCCCGGGTGAAGCCCTACCTCGACGCGTTCGAGCGCGCGGGAGTGGAGATCGTTTTTCACTCACAGCCCGGAGGACACAACACCCGCTGGTGGAACGGTGAGCAGGAAGCGATCGATGCCTTCCTCTCGAGCCATCCGCGAAATCCGCTTCCCGATCGGCTGATCTGGGAGACCGAGCGCACGGATCGCTTCGCCCGGATTCACTGGCTGGTCATCGAGACGCTCGAGGAGGGAGCGGCTTCCGGGAAAGTCGCTCTCAGCCGAAAGGACAACCGGGTGGAAGTGCAGGCTCGGGGCGTTGCCCGCTTTCGGCTGCTTCTCTCTCCCCGCCAGTTCGACCTTTCTCAGCCCATCGAGGTGCTTACGAACGGTGTTTCTTCCTATCGCGGAACGGTGGACCGGAGCCCCGAGACTCTCCTTCGCTGGACGGCGCGCGACAACGACCGCACGATGCTCTTCGCCGCCGAGGTCTCGATCGAAGTCCCGTCGACGCGCTGAAGGATCAGGGCCGGCCCTGAATCCTTCGCGTGGCGTCTTCCGCGGCCCATTGGACCCGCGGCATCCGTGCGAGCTCTTCCAGGATCGGTATCGCTGCCGTCGCTTCCCGACCGATCGCTCCCAGAGCCGATGCCGAAGCCCGCAGCACCTGAACGTCCTCGCCCCCGACCGAGGCGGCGGAAATGAGATCGGCGATCGCGGGCCGGGCCGCCGGACCGATGCCGGCGATCGCGTTCGCCGCCATCATCCTCACGTTGACGTCGGGGTCGCGCAGTGCGGACCGGAGCGCGTCGAGCGCAGGGGCAGCGCTCGGGCCCGAGTCGCGGAGCGCAATCGCGGCGAGACCGCGGAAGATCGGATCCTCGCCCGCGAGGGAGCGAGCGAGGGAAGAAACCTCGAGGGAGGGGAGTCGGCGCGGCGCCGCCTTCGATGCGGAAGCCCAGGCTTCGGATCCGGTCTTCGCGAGAATGATGTTGTCGACCCCGAGGCGGTGCCCGGAGGACTCCTCGTGCTTTCCGAGGCAGACGAACGTCAGGCTGTGGCGTCCTCGTCGAAGCCGAGGCCATCCGACCTGGTAGTCGAAGCCGACGTAGGTCTCGGGAGCGTAGCCGTCGAAGCGACCCTTCACCAGGACGTCGGCCCCGGGCTCGTGCTCCAGCTCGGGCGCCTGCGGCGGTTTCCCGTCGAGGAGAACGGTGTAGATGCCGTACTCCGGTCCCTGCGCGATCTGGGCGTACACCTCGTAGCCCCCGTCTTCGGGAACGTCGAACCGGATCTCGATCCGCGAGCCCTCGCCTTCGGCCTCGAAAGCGAGGACGTCCTTCGACCAGAAGAGCTCTTTCACCAGGGAGGCGTTGCCTTTCTCGGCCTTGACGTCGGAGAGAGCTTTCTCGACCTCGATCTGATGGGCGTTTCCCTGGGGAAGACGCGCGCTCCCGTAGGGAAGATCGGGAAGACCTCGCGCGATCCCCTGCTGGTACCAGAAGGCGACGCTCGAAAGGAGATCGGTCCTTTCGCCGAATGCGGACTTGACCGAGCCGTCGGGCTGGAACGTCCAGCCCCGATGCTCCATCTCGAGGCGCAGCGAACGGGTGAAGGGAACGGGATCGAGAAGGTGCCAGCGATAGGCGGTCATGCGCGAGCCGAGCCCCGTGCCCTGGGCGACGGGAACCCCGCTGTAGAGGCCCTCGCTCACGTGGAGCCCCCAGGCGTCGTTGAAGTAGTCCTCGGTGCCGGTCCCCTCGATGGCGGGAGTCTTCGCTCCGTCGACGTAGAAGAAATCGTCGCCTTCGCCGAACCAGCCGGCCTCGGCCTGAACGACGGAGAACACGGTTCCGACGTAATGGCCCTTTCCCTCGACGTCGAGGAGCGTGTAGCGGCCGCCGCCTTTACTCGGAAGCGCCTGTCGGTAGTGCGCGTGGAAATAGGGCGTGTCTTCGGGGAGGGAGGGAACCTTCCGCCAGTCGACGTGGTAGTAGAGGTTCTGAACGCGCCGGGTCCCTTCGTTGGTGATGGTGATGCGACAGGATTTCCGGAACGGCATCGGCCAGAAGGCGTTTCGCGAACGGCCTTCCGAGCTCACCCGCACCATGACGGACTGGACCTTCGCCTCGAATCCGTGACCCACGCCGAAAAAATCACCGAGGGGAACGTCGACGCTCGGGATCTCGCTCCCGTCGTAATAGACGCGAAAGCGGAGGAGCCGCGGCCATGCGTACTCGCTCGCCGCGACGGTGATCCACAGGTGGCTCACGACCCCCGGACCTTCGAGGTCCGCGAGAACCGTCGTCTCGCCCGGAATCGGACGCTTGCTGTCGTCGTTGGAGTCGAGGTTCGAGTTGTTGGACGAGCTCCGATACGCCGCGAAGTCTTTGGGCCGAAGGAGTCCGAAGGGGTCGTAGATCTCGCTTTGTGCCGACGCTTCGAGCGCAACGACGAGGCAAAAGGCGCCAAGGAACCATCGCATGGCGCGGTATTGTAGAAGCGCGCGTGATATCTTGCCATCGA
>Ga0214473_10005010_pt1 | contig 15890 bp, 13 predicted proteins | sample RVTome_7_FD_203509 | JGI IMG/M metagenome (GOLD analysis project Ga0214473, IMG submission 203509) | Soil microbial communities from uranium-contaminated site in the Upper Colorado River Basin, Wyoming, United States - RVT98D197 | ecosystem: Environmental > Terrestrial > Soil > Contaminated >... | reverse complement strand
AGATCGATTCTTAATTTGTATGAAGTTAAAAAGGAAAAGATATCAGTAGTAACACGCTCTCAATATGCCATAAAAGCAGTTGACACGCTGTTCAAAACTCCGTTTTTTACTACAAGCAGCTTTGTCCTGGAATCAAAAATTCCGAAATATAGCGCTCTTCGCATTATTGAACAATTGCATCAGAGTAAAATTCTAACTCTAATCAGGCGGGGCAGTGGTCGAATGCCTGCAATATATGCATTTGATAAGCTGATTCAGATAGTAAAAACTTAAAACTTTGTGGAAGCCGTATGCAACACAAAATTCTTTGTGTTGCATATATTCGATTTTATGCAACACAACGACCTTTCCATTGCATAGACGCAACACAAGAAAAGTTATCAATGGATTTTAGACTCAAATAATAAGCGTTGCGGGAGCCAAAATTGGGGAACTTTTTGGGGGTTTGGATGTCTATTTTGATAGCGGCTTAGCGAGGCGCTTCGGGCAAAAGGCTTAGTTCTCGTAAGAGCTTCTGAAAAAAGCAGTTAATTTAACATTTTAAAGCCGAATGTCCGATAAATATTTAAGCGCTTGCACTGGAATGCAAGTGGTAATTTTCAGTGTCTTGATGCGTCTTTGCACAAGGTGGAGTGGTTTTATGGCTAAAAAACGGCGTTTTGAAAGCCGATGCGTCGGCGGTTCCTTTATTTTTGCGCTTATCATCTGCATTTTTAGCGGACTTTTATTTGCCGAGGAGCAAAACGGGTCAAATTCATCACAGGTGTCTCGCTACCGCGTTTTCGCGTTGAAAAATATCCCCGGCCTGCAGGGCAAGGAATTCCTCGAAAATGTGGGTATCGGGACGGTTTCGCTGCTGCCTACGAGGACGGATACGATTCTTGTAACGGCCTCTCAGGCCGACCTCGTGAAGGTTACTTCCATCCTGGAACTGATAGATTCGAAGACGGAATATACTTATGGGGCGATTTGCTCGGCGGAGGAGCTAAGTGCGATGCCCACAAGCAAGCAGCTTGAAAAAGCGGTCGGCGGTATCGCGGTCGGTACGCTGTTAGACCCGCCTCCTCTTTCAGCGCCGGTGAAGTCAATCGTCGATGTTCATAACGAAAAGGTGGTTGCGATTGCGCCGGTGTCGGAGTATGACAAAATCGCGGTTGCGGTGATGCAATTCGGGAAAACTGTGTCGCAGGGCGTCAAAGCGGCGGAAGCGAACGAGGCAAAGGCGATACCGGATGAGTTTGGGGTTTTGCTCGAACCGGAGCAAGTCGCTGTTCCACCGCAAAAAGCGCTGGAACCCAACAAGGCAGTAGAAACCAAGAAGGGGACTGAGGCCAAAAAGGAGAGCAATTCGGGAGAGGACTTTTTCGGGAAATTGATGAATAAGCTGGATGAAGCAGAAAAGGCGGAGGCGGAGAAGCAGACGGCGGAAAAATTCGCGAAGGCGCGTCAAAAGTATGAAGCTGCCGTGGCTGAGAAAGCGAGGGAAACTCCGGAAGCGAATGTTCCGGCTGCAAAAGTCGCGAAACCGGTGAAGGCGGCGGAAGTTAATCAAATAAGCGAGGCGGCGGAAAAGCCTGTTAGCGGCGCGATAAAAATTTCTTACGAACCTGAGCCGAATTTGCCTGCGGCGGATGAAACACTGGATTTGAATCTTCCTGAGAGTCTGGAAATCGTTCAGTTGCTGACGCTGGTGGGTGATTATCTTCATCTGGATTATATGTACGACCCGAGCAAGGTGACGGGTGCGGTGACTTTGAAGCTTCGCGGGCCAATAAAGGTAAAAGAGCTGTATCCGCTGGTGGAATCGGTTTTGAAATTCAAAGGATTTGTGATGACCCGCAAGGGCAATCTTGTGACAATTGTGCCGATGGGGGAGGCGCTTGATATAGACCCTGCGTTGCTGAAAGAAGACGGCAAGGTTCGGTATGGCGACGTTATAGTAACGAAATTTTTCAACCTTCAGTATCTGAGCACGGACAACGCGAAGAATCTTCTGGACGGGATGAAATTGAGCGTCAATATTACACCGATACCGGAGACGGGGACGCTGATTGTTACCGGCTATACGTATCGGATGGACCGCATCGATGAGATTTTGTCAATCATCGATAAACCTGGTCCACCGAAGCAGTTCCGGTTCCGGGCATTGAAATATACGATGGCCGAGACGCTTGCACCGAAGGTCAAATCGCTGGTCGAGCAGCTCGGTGAAATTTCGATTACGGTCGGTGTATCAACCGCCCCGACCCCTGCGCCGACGCCTGCGAGAAGGCGGCCGCAACCTGCGCGTGCGCAGCCTCCGGTAGCTGAAGGAGGCAGGCCGAGTGTTTATCTTGACGCCGATGAAAGAACGAACCGCATTTTGATGATTGGCTTTGAAGAACAACTGAACACTGTCGAGGAACTGATTGATTCTCTGGATATTGCCAAACAGGACCTGCGGGCGATACGGCTTTATGACATCCAGCACGTCGGTGCGGAGGAAGTAAAAAACAAACTCATCGAACTCGGTATAATCGGCGGCGAACTTCAGGCGGGGGCATATAGAACAACGCAACAGACGAGAATAACGCGGCAGCAGCAGCAACAACCTCAGCCCGCGACCGCACCGCAGGCAGAGGGCGCTGCTCTTTCTGTTACCGAACAGCCGGTAGTGGTAATAATCGAATCGACGAACTCTCTGCTGGTAAACGCCACACCGGAGCAGCACGACCAGGTTGCATCGATTATCAGCTACGTCGATACCGAGACGCTCGAAAGGGCGGTGCCGTATGAAATTTACTATCTCGAAAACCAGGACCCGAAAGACCTTGCCGAGGTTCTTACCAAACTCATTCAGGAAACCGTAAAGGACAAGGAGGGCAAAGTCGAAAGTGTTGTAAAGAAGACGGAAGAAGAAATAGTTATCGTACCGGACGAAAATACCTTCGCCATCATCGTATATGCCTCGAAGAAAAATCAGGAATGGATAAAGAAACTGATAACAAGCCTCGACCGTCGCAGACCACAGGTTCTCATAGACGTTACCCTTGTAGAAATTACCAAGACAGATTCATTTGAATACGATTTGAATATTATTGGTGCTGCAGCGGGCGTCGCAACTTCTGTTAAAAATAACGCCTTATTGCCTCCTTTCCTTAGCGATGCTAATGCTAGTAAGCCCGGTAATAGATTTGAACTGAAGTCCAATCCTGCCGACAAGGGGGGGCAGGTTTTTTACAACAACAAACATGTGCAGGCATTGCTTACGGCGATACAGTCGAAAAGTTACGGCAGGGTACTTGCCAAGCCTAAAATTCTTGTCGATGACGGTTCCGAAGGCAGTATCTCCACGATAAATGAAACTACTTATCAGAAACAAACCGTTCAGGTTGTTGCCACCGGCACCGACGCTATTCAGGCAACCGATTTTGTATCGGTTCAGGCAAAAATTGAGCTTAAGATTACGCCGCATATAAGCGAGGGAGAACTGCTGCGACTCGATGTTTCTATGTTACGTGATGATTTCGGTACGCGACCCAGTGATTTCGCTCCACCGGACAAAACAAGCAGTATAATTAATACCACGGTGTTTGTTCCGGATGACCGTACTATTATTCTCGGTGGCCTTGTCAAACTTAATCAAGGCAAGGGCGGCTCGAAGGTTCCTATTCTTGGTGATATACCTCTTGTTGGTATGCTATTCCGAAGTGTCAACAACAGCGATGTCGAGTCAAAGTTGTATGTATTTTTAAAGGCCAATATCGTGAGACCTACTACGGAGGGCAGATTACGTGATTTACAGACAATTTCCCAAAAGCATCGTGAGGCTTTTGAAAAAGGTGAGGAGACATTCCAAACTCACCAGGATTTGCCGGGTATCAAGCCTAAACCGGTTCCTCCAACGAATGTGCTTGATGAATTATAAACATGCAATGATATAATATTTATAACACATACGCGACATGAAAGATTTACTTATACAGACAGCTCAGCGAACGGGGATATTAAATGCCCAGCAGCTTGCCGATTACCTTGAAAACAACAAAAATGAGAAATCTCGGCTGGACGACGTGGTGCTGGCCTGTCCGTATTTTACCGAAGACGCGGTGCTGAAACTTTTCGCAGCGGCTTTGAGCTGGGAATATCTGAACGATGTTTCACCGAAGGATGTTCCTTCGGAATTTATCGAAAATGTCCCCGCGACGTACGCGCAGCACCATTTTCTCATCGGTATGAAAAAAGACCAGCACGATAAAGAACTTGTCGTTGTTCTGTCAAAACCGCTCGATGCCAACGCCCTGGATAATGTCTCGAAAATGACGGGGCTATCTGTCAGGCCGGCGGTCGCGACGCGTGCGGCCATTACCGCCGCCATTGATGTGGCGTACGAGCAGCGGACCACGGTCATAGAGGAAGTGGCTGACGAACTCGATTCGCAGAATCTCGAACAGCTCGTCGATGAAGTGGCGACCAGCGATGACCTTTTGGACGTTGTGAATCGCCCGCCTGTTATCAGGCTGGTTAACGATATTCTTTTTCGCGCTTTGCAATTGCGGGCGAGTGATATTCACGTTCATCCGTACGAAACTAAAATCCAAATCCGCTACCGTATCGACGGAATTTTGTACGATACGCTGAGTCTGAACCGCAACGTGCTGCCTTTGATTATCTCGCGTATCAAAGTCATGGCTGGTATGGACATCGCTGAACGTCGTATGCCTCAGGACGGGCGATGCAGCGTCCGGCTCGGTCAGCGAGAAATAGACCTTCGCGTCAGCACGGTGCCGACAAGTTACGGTGAGCGAAGCGTGCTGCGAATTCTCGATAAAAGCTCCGGTATTTACACACTTGACGAACTCGGTCTGTGGGCAGACGATTTGAAAAAATTCGACACGCAGCTTGGGCGCTCGCACGGAGTCATCTTTGTTACAGGGCCGACGGGTTCAGGTAAAAGCACGACGCTTTACGCGTGTCTGAACAGAATTAATTCGGCGGAAAAAAATATTATTACCATCGAAGACCCAATCGAATACCAGCTTGAGGGTATCAGCCAGATTCAAGTCGCCAGCAAAAAGGGTATGACATTCGCCACGTCGCTGCGTCACGTTTTGCGTCAGGACCCGGATGTCATAATGATAGGTGAGGTCCGCGACACGGAAACCGCGCGAATGGCGATACAGTCGTCTCTGACCGGGCACCTTGTTTTCAGCACTTTGCACACCAACGACTCTGCCGGCGCTATAAGCCGACTTTTGGATTTGGGTGTCGAGCCGTATTTAGTCAGTTCCTCACTGATTGCGGTAATGGCGCAGCGTCTTGTCCGGAAGGTCTGCCCTGACTGCAAGCAGCCTTATGAACCGCCGGTGCACGAATTGCGGGAGCTTGGTATTGGCACCAGTGATATTGAGCGTCAAGGCTCGAAAAACTTTTTTGTCGGGGCAGGCTGCGACAGGTGTTTTAATACGGGCTATCGGGGCAGAACAGGCGTATATGAGCTTATGATGATTAGCGTTGATATTCAGGACCTGATTTACAAAAGGGAAAGTGCCGGGACCATCAAGCGAGTCGCCCTGAACGAAGGGCTTCAGACGCTGCGAATGGATGGTGCGAGAAAAGTTCTTGCTGGAATTACGAGTGTGGCGGAAGTATTAAGAGTCACGCAGGCTGATATAATGTAGGTGAATTATGCCGAGATTTCAATATATAGCCATTGCTGCCGACGGTAAAAAGACCAAAGGCACCATTACCGCCGAAAGCCCCTTCGCTGCGCGCAAACAACTTAGAGGCCGCAATATCCATCCCGTTACGGTCGAGGAAATTACATCCGATGACAGCAGGGCTGGCGTGTTCTCGTTTCTGTCCAGAAGGAAGAAGACGCAGTTGATTGATTTTACCAAGCAGATGTCAACGCTTCTGAATTCCGGGATAAAGCTGACCGAGTCGCTTTCAGTTATGACGATGCAAATTTCCAACCCGGCGTTTAAGAACGCAATCAGCGACGTGCGTGACCGCGTTATGAGCGGGGAGTCTTTCACCGATGCGCTAAAAGATTACGGGGACTATTTCGACATCATTTACGTAAGTATGGTCCGCGTCGGTGAGGTTACAGGCTCGCTTGGCGACAGCTTCGCGACGATAGCGGGTTTTATGGAAAAGCGGCAAAAGGTCGAATCAAAGGCAATTACCGCAATGGTTTATCCTGTTATTCTTATTTTGTTTTGCCTTGCGGCGGTCATCATTCTTACTACTACGGCGATTCCCAAAATCGCCGCCCAGATTGCCGCTACCGGACAAACTCTGCCTTGGATTACAAAGCAATTAATGAATGTAAGCTACGTTCTGACAAGCTGGTGGGTGATTATAGTAATCGCCGCTGTCGTCGCAATAGTAATAGCGTTGAGGCGATTTCTCAAAACTCAAAAAGGTGCGTACATGCGTGACAAGTTATTGCTGTCACTGCCGTTGTTCGGCCCGCTTATCAAGCAGCGTGTCGTTGCGCGATTCGCCTCGACGCTTTCAACGCTTCTAAGTTCGGGTCTTTCGATGTCGGACTCGCTTCGTGTGGTGGCGGAAGTTACGGGCAATACTTTGATGAGGCAGGCTGTCCAGCAGGCACGCGAAAGAATTATCGCCGGCGCAGATATAGCGACTCCGCTTCGCGACAGCGGAGTCATCGCCCCAGCTATTGCGCATATGGTGGCGGTGGGTGAAAAAAGCGGGGAACTCGAAAAAATGCTCAAAAACATAAGTGAAAACCTCGAAGCCTCATCCGACATAGTTATCGAAAGATTGAGCGCGGCGCTGGAACCTGTTATTATTATTTTTATGGCGGTAATAGTCGCCGTAATAGCGTATGCTACCATTCTGCCTATTTTGGAGATTTCGGCAATAGGACTTAAATAATCACGTTTAGGAGATGACTGATATGAAAAAAGAAAAGATAAATCGCAGATACGGGTTTACCCCGTTAGATAGTTCAAAAACGAAGATGAATTTACGCTTGAGGCGTTATCTGACTGAACAGGCACATCTGAATTCGCGTCAATATCGAACGGGGTTTACGATGGTCGAGCTGATGGCGGTGCTTATTATCATCAGCCTTTTGGCAACGCTTGTCGCAACCAAAGTTGTTTCAAAAATTGACCAGGCAAAAGTCACCACCACCAAGGCCAACCTGAAAATTCTTCACACCGCTGTCAATCAGTTCAAGATGGATACAGGGCGGTTCCCAACCGAGGAAGAAGGCTTAAATTGTCTCGTTGAGCAGCCGACGGATGTCACCAACTGGGAGCCGGGCGGATATCTCGAAACTACCGAAATTCCAAATGACGCGTGGGGACGCGACTTCATCTTTGAGCTTTATCCTGAAAGCGGAAAACCCTTTGTAATCAAAAGCCTCGGCGCTGATGGTGAAGAAGGGGGTGAGGGCTATGATACGGACCTTTTCAGCACCGATGCCAACTGACAAGCTGCGGCCCAAACTTAGATTACAATTGTCGGGGTTTACGCTTACCGAGCTGGTGGTTGTGATTCTCATAGTTTCCCTGATTATTCTTTTGGCAGGGGCAAATCTCTACGGGCTGCTTGTAAAAAATACGTTCAGGGGCCAGCTTCAGGAAATCGTATCGGCGATGCAGATGGCCGGCAACAGCGCCGCCGAAACAGGAAGGAGATACGAGGTTATTTTCGATTTATCGTTGCAAAGCTATTTGCTGCGCCAGATTACGACACCGGACCTTTTTGCCGACGTACTCGAAGATGAAATAATTACCTCAAATGAGTTGGGCGATAATTGCCGTATCATATACGTAATTTTTGACGATGGTGTCTATACCAACCAGGACATTGCCAAATTCCGCGTCGGCAGGTCCGGCTGGCAATGCGGCGGCAAAATTGTTTTTGTCGATGCCTCGGAACGCCCATATTCCATTATTGTCAACAGACTCAACAGGAATGTCATCCTCAGTGATGGTGACGTTAATATCCTGCTTCCGAAAAGCCCGGAGGAAGTTCCGTTTTAAAAAATGAGAAGCTTTAGACAATTATATACTGGTTGCCGCAGGCGGTATGGCGCGCGGGCGTTTTGCCTTATGGAAGTGGTGGCGGCATTGACCATACTGGTATTTGTCACCATAAGCATCCTGGCCGTTTACGACCGGTGCATGACTGCTGCCGCCGATTTGACTCTGAAAATGCAGGCCTTTGAGGTGGCGAGGGAAAATATGGAAAATCTTCTGGCGCAAAGCTCCGTGGAGTTGAAAGTCGAAAACGGGCAGTCGGAATTATACCCCGATATACTCTGGCAGATGTCGGTTGAGAGTTTTTACGAACCATTGACCAGCCGAACGTGGCTTCAGGCAACCTGCACCGCCAACTACCTCGATACTTCCGGCAATGAGCAGACGATTGAATTGAAGCACTGGCTGACAGAGCTGTCGCAGGAAGACATACTCAAGATGGCCGACCAGAACGAACCCAACATGCCGCAAACGAATGAACCTAATGCGACGAATCCTGTTGAACCGAACGCTCTGAAATAAAGTACCGTGAAACAAAACTTTAAAAATATCGCGAATCGAAAGGGTTTCTCGCTGGCGGAAGTCCTCGTGGCCATGACAATAGGGGCTATGGTCCTCATTGCTGTTATCGCGGTGTATAATCGTGCACAGAGCGCCGCTGCCGCCATATTGCGCCATCTCGACAGCGAGCGGCTGACTTCGGAAGTCTTGCAGCGAATCGCCGAAGACCTTGACGGGATTATCGATGCCGGCAAAAACGTCAAAATTACCCTTCGAAATAAATGGGAAGGTCACGGCCTACACACCGCAAGGCTCGAAATCATCAAAAATGTTTACGACGACCAGCAACGACCCCAGCTGCTTGAAAAAATTGTCTGGCAGGGCAATTTCGACTACGACGGCGGCAGCGGAGGGCTGGTGCTGTATCGCAGCCACAGCGGCATAGCTTATGAAGACAAACTGCTCGAAGAGTTCAAAGATGATTTTGAAAGGGAGCTTTTTGTGCCCGTCTGTTCTGGTGTGACATATTTTGCCGTGGAAATACCGCAGGGCGACGAGGTACGTGATTTTTGGGAAGCGGATGCGCTTCCTGCCGGTGTGCGTGTCTCGCTTTCGTTTACCGAACCGGTCAAAAGTGCGGCCGGTGTGCTGGATGTCCCCGATTTCGATAAAATAAGGCGCACCGTTGCTATCGACAGAACCAGGAAAATGAATTTTATTTATGAGCCGCCTCAATTTGAGGACGTGAATCAGCCGCAGGAACCGAACGAACCTAATAAACCTAATTAATCCGATGAGACAATTGTACCGCCAATACCACCGAGATAATTTCAGGCGATGTAATCGCCCTGGTATCGTGCTTATGCTGACCATCGTGCTGCTGGTCATACTCTCGCTGGTCGGTTATATGCTCGTTACTCGCATCGCTTCGCAGCGGCACCGCAACCAGTACATCATAGACTACCAGGTCGCGCGCTATGCGTGCGATTCCGCCATAAAGTACGCCCTCGTGGCCCTGACCGATGTGAACACCTCGCGGCTTATCTCCCGTCCGAATGAACCGGATTTTTCGGATTTGTTCGCCCTCGACGACGAGCAGTATAAAAAAATACTGGATGACTGGGCGCGTCAGAATGCGGCCAACCAGGCCCATGATTCGAATTTGACCGATGTCACCGAGATGCCATTGGTCGCGGAACTTGAAAGCCCGAATGACTTTAACGATTTAAGTGATGCCAACAGGCTTTTTGCCGCCATGGATATGAATGAGCTGAAACCTGCCTTCATCCCCGGCCCTTATGGTCCGGCCTGGCCTTATGTTATAGAACCACTCGAATTTCAAATCGGTTCGGCCACCGTAAAAATCGAAATCGAGGACGAAAACGCCAAATTCCCGCTCGGCTGGTCAATGCTCGATGAAAAAGAAGGCCAGCGAGAGGGCAAAGCGGGCTTCGAAACTTTTTGTGAGTGGATGAAATTGGACCGCGGTGAAATTGATGCTCTTGAATCGCAGGCGGGCGATGTAGCCGGGATAAAGACCTTCAAACTTGATTTCAAGACCACAGAGGTATCACAGCCGGCTGCTTCGAAGCCGGCGGCAAGGCGAAGCAGAAGGGGACGGCGCGCAAGGCCGCAAACTACAACGGTTTCTTCGATTACACATACCGCGGATTTCGCGAAGCTTTTCCACAGCGGCCTTATCGACCTCGATACTCTTGCCAAACCAACCACTGCCGGAAGCGACCGGCAGGAGTCCGCTCTGAAATACATGGGAGTCTGGGCTTCTAAAAGCGTCAACATCAATACAGCTCCGCGTCACGTTCTCGAAGCAGCCTTTGCCTTCGGTGGCGACGGTGAAAGAATTGCCGACGAAATCATAAAACGCAGGCGCATCCAGCCTTTTAGCAGTATCGACGAACTGAAAAAGGACAGGACACTGCTGCGGTATTCCGATTCCATTAAAAAGACGGAAAAATATATTACCACTACCAGCGACTTTTTCACCATCCGTGTTACCGCCACAAGCGGTGTCGCGCGGGTGTCAGCCATTATCGCTGTGACAATGGCGGATAAAAAAATGCAGAAAATCGCCGTGCTTTCAGGCTGAAACTTTTTCGAAACGCAGGACTGCTATGCCGAACCTGAAAATATTTAAAAACCTTAAAACTTACAAAGACTCTTTCAAAGGTTCGCTCGAGATAAAACCTCAGAACGTTCTCGGTATCCATCTGGGCAAAAATACCGCGACGGTGGTTTGTCTGAATATCGAAGGCAAAAACAAGAACCTTCTCGGCTCCTTCACAATCAGCGTCGAGCAGACCGGTGAGCAGACCCTTGCGAACCTGGCGCTGCTTATCACGCAGGGCTGCGCCCAGAGGAACTGGCAGTGGTCCGATGTCGCTGTCGCACTCGATGCGGTCCTTTATATGCAGCATAGCGTGCACAGCGAGTTCACCGACCCGAAACAAATCGCGGCGACCGTCCGCTTCGATACCGAAGAAGCTTTGTCGATGGATGTCACCGACCTTGCGATTGCCTTCAAGGTTCTGACCGGCACGCAGGCCGGCGCAGCTCTTACCGTTTTTACCGCCCGCAAAAAACAATTGACCGACGTTATTCTGGCTTTGCAGGCTAATGGTCTCGACCCCGCCGTCTGCGAACCCGATGTCACATCCCTGACAAGATTCATCCCCTCTGTGGCTTCCATCCCGGATGATTCCAACAGTCTGTATTGCCTTCTCGCGCTGCGTGCCGCCTATTTCATCGATTACGCTAAATTTCAGCAGCCCGTTGTGATGAGGACGTTTATCGTGGGCCAGTCGCAGGACCGCACCGAACTGCTCAAAAGAGAAATTTCCGTAACTTCCGGTCTGCTCGGTTCGCAAGGGCCCGTCAATTTCGTTCGCGCTTACGATTTCACTTCCCAGGTCGATTCCCAGCAGCTCGGCAAGGCGCTTCATATCGATACCGAATTGTTCGATATTGCCGGTGCCGCCTCCGCGCCCGCCGATTGCTCCGATTATGTCGGTTTCGCGATTGCCTGCGGCGCTGCTCTTTCGCTTTTGCAAAAAGAGCCGACCGCCAATTTCCGCAGCGACTTTATGCCTTATCTGGCCAAGAAGGTCGCCTTCGAAAAATCCGTCAAAATCCTCAGCATCTGCGTCGTCGTCCTGGTGATTGCCGTCGGCCTGTTTCTGCAGATGAAACTTTTCCATATAAGCAAATATCGCTCGCAACTACGGGAAAAATTACAGAAGGAATATTCGGCGGTCCTGCCCGGTAAAAAGCTCGAAAGGGGTGTTGACCCGGTAAAAAAACTTGCGGGAGAGTTGCGGCGAGTCAAGGATGCCAAATCCGGCCAGTACGGTCCCGCAAATCAGCAGACACCGGTGGCGAAATTGACGCTGGTCCTCGAGGCCTTCAACAAGTGTGCTTCGCAGGTGCACCTGAGTGTCGATTCGGTTTCCATATCGGCAAGCGTGATTAATGTCGCGGGTTCAACCTCCAGCAGGGAAAACACCCTGAAATTGTTCGACAACCTCCGCGCAAGCAACCTCGACATCCTGCAGCAAAGACTCGACTCCAAGGCAGGTCTCGATGTCTTCAGTATTTCCGTGGTGCCGAAAAAATAGGAACTAACTAAATTATGATTGTGAAGGACTTTTATAAAAATCCGCTTTTCTATTACATCCTCGCGCCGGCCCTTTTGGCGCTTTGGCCGGTGTTTCTCTGGCTGGTATATCTGCCCGCCACCGAAAAAGCCTCGGCACGCGACCAGCAGCGTTACGAGGATGCCCAGCCCATAATCGAGGAAATTCTCACACTCGACCCCGACAGGCTGCGTATTACCGAGGGCAAAGCGGCTGGCGACCAGTTCGATTACGCCAACGCCGTCCAGAAGGTCGCGTCGCTCAACCGCATCGCGGCCTCCAGTTACAAGCTCGCTTCCGGAATGCTCATCAGCACTTCAGGCCAGAAGAGCCAGTCCGCTCGCGTCTCGCTCAAGGACGTCAACATAACGCAAATTTCAAGTTTTCTCTCCACCATCCAGTTGTATTGGCCGGACCTGCAGTGCAACACGCTCAAACTGACCAAACGCAAGGACTCCGCCGACTCCTGGGATGCCGACTTCGACTTCAAATATTACTTTTAAACGATTAGCCCCGAAGCCTGCTTCGGGGTCATCCATTTCCAAAATTTAGAACCGCTGTTTCAGCCCAGCGTATAAAAAGTAAGAATGAGAGATTCTAAAAAGGCGTTTAAATAATGAATACGCGATGGGTCATAATTATCGGTTTGGTTATCGCAGCAATCGCGCTGCTGGCAAATCAGGGGGACAAAAAAATGACTTCCAATAACAACTACAATAAACTTACACCGCAGGAAGAGCGCGTAATCGTTCATAAGGGGACGGAACCGCCGTTCTCCGGAGAATATCTCGATAATAAACAAGTAGGTGTCTATGTCTGCAAAAGATGCGGCGCACAGCTTTATCGTAGCAGCGACAAATTCGACAGTCATTGCGGCTGGCCTTCATTCGATGATGAAATAAAAGGCGCTGTCAAACACGCGCCCGATGCCGATGGAATGCGCACCGAAATTATATGCGCAAATTGCGGCGCGCATCTCGGCCACGTCTTCACCGGTGAAAAGCTTACGGGAAAAAACACAAGGCACTGCGTAAATTCGATATCGCTCACTTTTATACCGGAGGAAAAACTCGCCGCGGATAAAAAAGCAAAGACCCAGAAGGCGTATTTCGCGGGCGGGTGCTTCTGGGGGGTCGAATACCAGTTCGAGGAGCAGCTAGGTGTAATCGCTGCCCACTCCGGTTATATGGGTGGTACGGTCAGGAATCCGACGTATGAGCAGGTCTGCACCGGAAAAACCGGGCACGCGGAGACCGTCGAAGTCGAGTTCGACCCCAATAAGACGACCTTCGAGGCCCTTGCGAAATTCTTTTTCGAGATTCACGACCCCACGCAGCGCAACCGGCAGGGGCCGGATTTCGGAAAGCAGTATCGCTCCGCGATTTTTTACGTCGATGATGAGCAAAAACAGACCGCTTTGAATCTGATAGAGCAATTGCGTAAAAAGGGCTTCGATGTCGCCACGCAGGTTGAAAAGGCCGGCCCGTTCTACAAGGCTGAGAACTACCATCAGGATTATTACCAAAAATCCGGCGCCCAGCCCTATTGCCACACCAGAACCAAAAGATTCTAACATCTTTACCCCGCAAGACTTGTCCGCCGTAGAGTTTTTGGTATAGAAATTGGCTTTGATGGTTCGACGCTTCGACTAAGCTCAGTGCGGGCGGGCTCACCATAAATTGGCTTTGATTGGGTTTGTTTTTATTGGTTCGTAGTTCATAGTTCGTAGTTCATAGTTCTTTGTTTTAACATAACTTACATTCATTTGAATATTCAGCAAATTGGGTTTGTTTTGCATAATTTAGTCTTTTCGCTATGGTTAATTTGGTTAAAGTGGGAAAATTGGTTAATTTGTTAAATGGTTCATAGTTCATAGTTCGTGGTCCGAAATCCTGAATGAACGAAACGGTTGCGGTTTCGCTGCTCGTTTCGTAAATCGTTTTGCGGTTGTGTTTTTTTAACGAAAATCTTGAACGTAGTTTCGCGCCCCGTGGGCCATGGAATGTGAGCCCAGCCGGTAGATATGATAACTGCCGTGTTAGATAAATCAAGAACTTTTTGAAAAAATTAAGTAAAAATATAATAAATTTTGCGGTGTTGTAAGTCGTTGAAGGGCAGGGGATTAGCGAAGGTAATTTTTGATTTCTGATTGCTGATTTATGATTTGAGGGGGATGTGGTATGGGTCTCGGTCTTGGTAACGTCGCGTGTTTCGGTTTGGAAGTGGTTTGCGGTGCAAACAAGTTTGCGACGCAAACTGGAATCAGTGATTAGTGGTTTGTGGTTCGTGGAATTTGCAGTATTTATTTCTGAGGCCGGTATGAGCGCCGTCCGGTATCACGCAGGCGATTAGCCGGAGTGGAAATTTGAGGCGAACTGAAGAAATAAATACGTTCAACTTTCGTCGGGGCGAGCAAGGTTGACTGAAGGTAGAAATGCGGGCAGTGTTAGTCTGCGAAAGGCGATATTTTAGCTATATTATTATGGCTACTTTGGCTATAATATATCCGAAATCGAGGTAGAAGAAGAACCTTTTTTATTTATAGGACATTATTTTTATTTTGGGATGGATGGATTTTCTTGCTGTGGGGGTGGTTGGTGTTAGGCGGATTCAACGCATTTCTGGCTGAAGCCGCAATGAGCAACCTCAAGTACCACGCAGCAAGGCGAAGTGATAAGGATGGGCGAACTGAGGGTAGAAATGCGGCGGGGAAATTTTGGGAATTGCCAAAAAACGGGGTGGGTAAACGGCGGCGGGTCCTAAATTCTTTTTCTCAGGATTACCGCACCGAGGCCGCGCAGTATATCGCTCTGGCTGGCTGGTCAAGGGTTGTTGTCAGCGTTTTCTTCTCACTATCTTCTTTATGGTTGCAGTTTCTCAGCAGCGGCTTTTGCTTCAGCGGCAGCTTTTGCTTCAGCGTCGGCTTTTGCTTCAGCAGCAGCTTTTACTTTGTCGGCTTCTACTTCAGCAGCGGCTTCTACTTTGTCGGCTTCTACTTTGGCAGCTTCAGCAGCGGCTTTTACTTTGGCAGCTTCCGCTTCAGCAGCGGCTTCTACTTTGGCAGTTTCTGCTTCAGCAGCGGCTTTTGCTTTTACCGCTTCCGCAGCAGCTTTTTCTTCCTTAGTCTCTTTGCAGCCCGTCAAAACAAGCGAACAACAAAGTAAAGCCAAGAAAATGATTGTAATTCTTCCGTTCTTCATTTCTGTCTCCTATTAAATTTATTTACCCTAAAATTGACTTTATTGGACTTTGTTGAAATTGTATATCGCTCTGGCTGGCTGGTCAAGGGTTATATTTTATCGTCTTTTTCTAAACATCATCGCACCGAGGCCGACATTATTAAGGTTTTGGCAGATAAATTCGATGATTCGCATCTGGCGGTCGGCGTAGCGGAAACCTTTTTGGATGAATTCGAGTTGTCGTTTGTTAAAAAATTTGTAAGACATGAACGTCCCTTGCTTTCAAGATGGTCTTTACTTCTCTGTCAGGCATTATTTCTCATGCCCTTTCTCTCGCTTATCCATCTGACTTAATGACTGGTGTATCTATCGAAACATCAGTGCAGTTTTCCCCAGTGGTGTGGTGGAAGTGGAACGATAACGCCCCGATGTAGGAAATCTCCTAATTCACGGTCGACCACAGCTACAACAAAACGAAAGGTGGAAAATTATGAGGTGTCGAAACCTCCTAATTCACGGTCGACCACAGCACTTGATTAACCTTTAATATAGGAGCGAAA
>Ga0214473_10005009_pt1 | contig 15891 bp, 12 predicted proteins | sample RVTome_7_FD_203509 | JGI IMG/M metagenome (GOLD analysis project Ga0214473, IMG submission 203509) | Soil microbial communities from uranium-contaminated site in the Upper Colorado River Basin, Wyoming, United States - RVT98D197 | ecosystem: Environmental > Terrestrial > Soil > Contaminated >... | reverse complement strand
CAACCGCTTCATCCTGCCCTCCGCCGGCGAAGGCGCGAAGGGAATCGACATTGTAGGGAACGGGGAGGATCGTCTTCCCATCCTCGGAAGGGGGAAGGGATTCCACGGCGCTCCACGCCGCCACCCGGGCGAGGCGATATGCCGCCGGATTCGACAGGCTCTCTTCACGGAAGTAACCGGCCGCGCGGGCTACGTCTCCCAGCGCCTTTTCGAGGGCTGCATACGCCGTTTCGGGGGAGGTGATCTCGACGGGTCCCTCCTCCACGCGGGGTGCGGACGGTTCCGCGCCCAGCGTTCCGAGGCTCCCCTCCGGGGGCCGCGGGGGCGCGGAAGCCGGCTTCGGTTCGGGGGCCTTCGATTCCGGCGGAGGAGCGATCGCCTCGAGAGAGCCGGCGAAATCGAGGAGGGGCCGGATCGACGGCGCCTCCTCAAGGACCTCCGCCAGAATCTGATCGACCTTCTCGAGGTTCTCCCGGAGCGCGTTGATCCGCTCCTCGGCGAAGGGGCCTTTCGGAAGCTGCTCGAGAACGCTCTCCGCCTTTTCCGCCCACCACTGGATCGCCGCCACCCGTCCGCGCATGCGCGCCTTCGTCGGGAAGAGGGCGTCCCAGTGGCACTCGACGAGATCCCGGTAGATCCTGCTGCCGATCTCGACCCCCTCGAATTTTTTCGTCTGGATGAGGGCGATGGCCAGATACGAGGCCACGAGGAGGTCCTTCGACTTCTGCGAAAGGATGTCGGACGAAAGCGTGACGACCTTCTCCCAGTCCACCGCCCCCGACGCGCTCGGGGAGGAGAACTTGTCGACCTCCGCCTGCAGCTCCTCGTAGAGCGGATCGTACCGGGCGTCGTCTCCCGCCGGCTGTTCGGGCCGGATCGGCCGCTTGCCAAGCTCAGCGAGTTCCATCAGTTCGCTCCCCGCTCCATGAACCCTTCCTCCCCGGCCGTCACGTTCCAGATCCGCGCGAAATCGGGCGTCGCCAGCGCCTTTCGGAAAATTCCTAGATACGCCCGGGAGATCGTGCCCCCGAAAAAGACGGCGTTCGGCGCGCTCCCGTCTTCCCGCCGCAGGCGCGATTGCCAGCCGACGGCCTCCGGGAACGGGTCTCTCCCGAGCCCCCCGTCGAGACGGAGGAACCGGATCGCCTCGCCGGGAACGCCGTCGTTTCCTTCATGGACCGATGCGGCAATTTCACGATCCCTCCGTCCGGAAAAGTCCGCCCACTCCGGTGCGGGGGGGTGAAGCCCCCGGATCGCCGACTCGAACCTTCCGATCTCCTCGTACCGCTGGGCCCCGAGGTATTCGATCCTCTGCCAGACCGGCAGGCAGGCGTACGGAAGAAGGTCCCAATGCCCTTCCCACTCCCGGAGCGACCCCGTACCGAGGACGAGCAGCGGGTACGGCCGGCCGAGACGGTCGACGCTGTCCCGGACGACGCCGCAGACGAGCGCCCCCGTCCCGAACCCTTTCGACCAGAACCTCCACGACGCCGCATCCGCCATCCCCTTCCTCTTCCCCTCGATCCCCGCGTATCCCTGGTCGACCCAGTCGGCGATCCCCTCCAGCATCGGAGTCGTGCTGCCCAGCCGGATGTAATCCTTCGCCCCCGGATGCTTCCCGAAGGCGGCGAACCTCCACCCCTCGGGGGCTACTAAGGTGCCCAGCATGCGGCGACGCTCCGCGGGGCGGTTCCCGGGGCGGCCTTCGCGGCCCCGACGACCGCCTTCTCCCCGCTGAACCGGAAGCTCACCCGGATGTACTTGATCCCCATCTGCTCCAGCGCGGCCCTCTCGGCGGGAAACTGCGCCGAATGGAACGTGTGCTGGCCGCCGGGGAAATCCTGGAGGAACGCCGGGAACCCCTGGTCCCCCGCGTACGTTTTCCTCAACACCAGGTTTCCCACGCTGATCTGCAACCCCACGTCCGTGCACGATTCGGGCGACCAGTTGAACACCTTGGTCACCGGGTAGTTCAGGTTGACGAGCGTCTGGGGGCCGGTCGCGCACTGCAGCTCGAGGCGCGTTCCGTGCGGCTTGACGCGCGCCTCCGGGTTCGCGTCCGTCGGAAGCCCCTTGATGGAGACTCCGGACGGACCGGATCTCCCTCCCGCCGCCGCGGAGGCGACCGCCACCGACGCGCCCCGTGAGAGGAACTGGTAGAACCCGGGGACGAACGGGATCGTCGCCCCGAGGACGTCCTTCCCGGCGTACCCTTTCAACGTGCGCGTCAGGAACGGCGCGGCGGGTCCCTTGACGAATTTCCAGACGAGGCCTTCCGGCCCGAGCAGGAGGACGGAGGCCTGGTGGCCGGTCGCCCCCTGGGATTCGGCCAGTACCGTCTGCTCCCACGTCGCCTGCATCTGGCAGCCGGCTTCGTTGCGAACGTACGTCCAGAGGAAATCGAACGGACCGGTGATCAGCTTCGACACGATGTCGTCCGCGGGACGGTTTCCCCCCACGGCTGCCTTGAGACGCGCCGCCGCTCCCAGGCCGGCGTAGAAAGGGGATTTCCCCGCGGACGGGTCTTCCCCGAACGTCTGCGCCGCGAGCTGGAACGCCTGCGCCCGCGAGGCGCTCGCCTGGGCGACGGCCGTCAACGAGGCCGAGTACTCCTGGTACGTCTTCTGGGCGGCCAGCGCCGCCGAGCTTCCTTCCGTCCCCTTGCCGAACGTCCGCTCCATCCTCGCCAGAAGCTTCTTGCCGCTCTCGGTGGCCTTCGCGGCGACTCCCGCCGCCTGCGCCTGCGAACGGATCGACTGGTACTGGTACGCCTGCTGGAACCAGGCGGGAAGATTCTCCTCCTCCCCGAGGAACTCGAGCTCCGACGCGAGCCTCGCGACGAAGGCCATGTGCGGTCCCTGGTCGGTCGCCGCGCGCGCCGCCGCCGCCTGCCACTCCTTCTGGCCCCTCAGCGTATCGACTCCCCGCTGGAATCCGGCGGCGAACTGCCCCCACGCCGACAGGCACGCCTGCGGGTACCACTTTCCAAGCGCCGCCTTCTGCGACGCCATGGCGACGGGATCCGCCACCGCCGACTCGATCTCCGCAACGAACGAATCGACCTGATCCTTCCCCTTCTTCGTGAAGGCGGGGGAGATCGGCCGCTCCCCGGAGACCGGCTGGGAACCGCCCCAGAACTCCTTCAGCGACACCGGCGGGGAACCGCTCTGCTTCTCGGCCCAGACGACGAGCCACTGGAAGTTCGTCCCGCGGGACGCCAGGACGTGCCGCAGCCACCCTTGAAGGATCCCGACCTCCTGGTGGATGTCGGAGGTGTCCGTCCGCCAGGCCAGGTAGTAGAAGTAGAGGGAGCCGAACTTCTTCCGTAAGTCCGGACCGACGTCCTGTCCGCCGGGGGAGAGGAACGCGAGATACGCCGGCTGCGGCAATTTGGTGATCGTCTCCAGCCCCTGCCCGCCCAGGCGGGCCTTCAGCAGGTTGATCCGGCGGACGAGGTGGTCCACGTATTGGGCCGCCGCGTCATCCGGCGTGGAGGCCGACACCGAGGACATCTCCCCCGCCAGCTTCCGGTCGAACGCGGTGAGAAACCCCTCACGGAACTGTTTGCAATACTTCGCCTTCAGCTCCTCTTCGACCCGGATGCTCTCGGTGAGCCCGAATCGGGGAGTCCACCACCCCTGGTTGCTCTTCTCGACCTTCAGGATCGACTGTCCGAACCGGTCCATCACGATCATGTCCGCCAGAAGCTCCCGCTGGAGCGCGGGGGCCTTCGCGAACTCGTTGGAGGCCTCGCGCACGGTCCTGAGGTTCTTGACGAAGGAGTAGCTCATCAGCCCGCAGACGACGATCCCCAGGATGACCCAGGTGGTCAGACCGAGATTCCGGGTGAGGGTCTGCCATTCGAGCGCGCGCTTCGTCGGCGCGAAGAGGCCCTTGTCCCGCGGCAGGACCTTCGAATAGAAGTCGTGCAGGAACAGCCCGCGGTTCGTTCCGGGGAGGACATCCCTCTCCCCGACCAGCCCGAGGGAATTGAGGAAGTGGGAGTAGGGGCTCCCCTCCTGCCGGCCGCTGCTGAAGAAGAGCCCGCGCAGGATCGGCGTCTCCTGGTACGGATTCGCGAGGAACGCGGCTTTCATGAACGGCTCGAGGCCGCGTCGCAGGTTTCCGAACTCCTCGGGGAAGAGGAGAAGTCCGGGCTCCGTGCCGCCCGAGCCCCCCGAGTGGAGCAGGATCAGGCGAAGGTTCCGCAGCCGCTCGGAGATCGTGTTCATCGCCCGGTCGAGGAAGGTCGCCACGTCGACGGAGAGGTCCTGGTTCACGTATCCCATCGGCTGGTTGAGGCCGCCCTCGGGGAGCCGCTCGCAGAACTGCGTCATCCCCTGGACCAGGTCGCACTTGGTGACGAGGACGTAGACGGGGAACTTCGCCCCGAGGACGCGCATCAGCTCGTCGATCCGGGAGCGGATGCTCTTGCCGTCCTCCGTCATCGTCTCGGGCGTCGACTCGAGCATCTTGTCGGCCGCGACCGTCACGATCAGGCCGTGGATCGGCTCCTTCTTCCGGTACTTGACCAGCAGGTTCAGGAACTGCTGCCACTCCTCCTTGTCCTTCCCCTGGTCGACCGGCATCGCGTACCGCCCCGCCGTGTCGAGAAGGATCGCCTGCTCGAAGAACCACCAGTCGCAGTTCCGGGTCCCGGAGATGCCGGACACGCGGTTGACGTCCGAGAAGGTGGAGAGCTTCGCGCTGCCGATCGAGGTCGTTTTCCCGGAGCCGCTCTCCCCGATCACCATGTACCAGGGGAGGACGTAGAGCGGATTCCCCTGCTTGCGGAGGTGGGACCCCTGCAGGGAGGCGATCGCCTCCTTCCATCGCTCCTGGAGCTCCTTCTCCTGCGTCTGCTCCTTGGCGGACATCGTCTTGATCCGGGCCTCGTCCTGCTCGATGACCTGCTGGACGAACGTCTGCTCCTTCCGGCGCGCCTGGAGCTTCCGGACGAGAACCGCCCCCGTACCGAGGCCCCCGATCAGACCCGCGAAGACGAATCCCATCCACCACGGAAGGTTCACGGCCAGGGCGATCCCGAACAGGAGCAGGACGAGCAGGATCGCCGCGGCCACCAGGAGCACGATCTTCAACGATTTGATCAGCGCATTGCTCATTTAATAAGGTACCGTCCTGAGGAGATTATCCCCGAGCCCGCTCAGGGAGAAACGGTAGATCAGGAACAGGACGCCGAACAGGACGACCGGCGCGGCGATGCAGAGAACCGTGAACAGGGAGAAGCCCGGTTTCGACGGCGCCGGGGCCGCCACGGCCGCCTCGGCCGGGTACCCTTCCGGGAAGAGCTCCGCCCGTTCGAGGGACGGGATCCCGGCGGAGCTCCCGAGCAGCACCTGGAGGTTGGACGATTTGAGCTGGGCGAGGAGGAAGTCGTCTCCCGCGTGGCAGTGGCGACCCATGAATCCGAGGGCCAGGCAGAGGTAGTACACCTCGCGGGCCTCCCTCTGGTGGAAGCCGAGGGCGTTCATCCGGTCGAAGAATTCCTCGCCCGCCTCCGTCGTGTTGTACATGATCCGCTGGAGCTGCTCCCGCTGCCAGAGGTTCCGGTGGGTCCACGGCGAACTGAGGATCGCCTCGTCGACCCAGGCGCACACGGCGAACCGCGCCGTGTCGAACTCTTCGCGGGAGACCTCCCCCTTCCGGGAAAGCGCCTCGCTCTGGGAGAGAAGGCGGGTCACGTCGGCCTTCACCTGTTCGAAGGGCGGCTGCCGCTTCTGGGACGTCCGCTGGAAATAGACCACGTACGCCATGAGCTCCATGAAGCAATCGGTCAGATGCATCGTCACGATCTCCCCACGACCATGAGTTCGGCCTCAAGGTCTTCCGGTGCGTCATCCCAATAGAACGCTAAGTTGCGCCCCTTCTCCACCCCCGCCCACTGCTCCCCGTGATGGTCCACGGAGAAGTAGAGGGAGTTCGCCCTCCGGGGAAGCTCCTGGGGCGGAACGGGCAGGTGTTCCAGGCCGACGCCCGGCAAGGCGCGGGCGATGAGAAGGGGAAGGTTCTCCCTCGAGCCGAGCTTCGCCGCCGTCTCGATCGTCTCGAGGACCGCCTTCGGATCCTCCTGCGTCCTGAGGACCAGGTAGAACCGGTTCTTCCCCTCGAATACGGCGGGGGCGAGCTCCGATGCATAGTAGGTCCCGTCGTACAGGAGGCGCATCACGTGCTCCGGGCCGGCCGTGATCTCGTCGAGCAGCTGCGAGACGAGCCCCTGGGCGGCGAGGAAGCAACGATAGAGGTTCAGGTGGTCGTAGGGGGGAAGCAGCCGCGTGCCGTCGGGCGACTCGCCGAGGACCGATACCCCTTCCGAGAAGGAGGAGAGCTCGCCGATCAGCTGGCGGAGCGCCCCGTAGACGGGCCACGGGTGAACCTGCCCCCCCTCGGTCACGTGGTAGAGCGCCGGGACGTACCGGTTGAGGGAACGCAGGGCCAGCAGGTACACCATGTCCCGCGAGCCGAATTCCGCCGTCTGGATCCCCCGCTGCCGCTTGTACTCCTCGAGCTGCCGGCTGCGGGCGGCGAGCTGGTCGCGGATCTCCCGGATCAGCTTGAACAGCGGATCGGAGGCGGTAACCGCGAGGACCGGGGGGGCGAATTTCTCGGATGCGCGGATCTCCTCGCCCATCCGGTCGAGCTGCGCCACGGGGAGCAGGAGGTAATCCCCGAGCTGCTCCCTCTCCGCCTCCCAGAACACCTTGAGGAGGTAGTGGAGCCGCTTCACTTTTCCCACGGGACCGCCGGCGTGGAGGTCCCGGATCTCCTCGGGATCGGCCGCCGCGACGAAACGGGTCGTCACCTCCGACATGCCGGCGAGGCGGCTGAGGACGGTGACGTTCTCCCCGGCGTCGTTCCACTTCCGGATCCCGACGTACACGGGGAAGCTCTTTCCCCCCTCGACCCACGCCTCCTCGAACGGACGGGCCTCGATCAGGGCGTTGCCCGGGTATTCGATCCAGGTGCCGTCGGGAAAGAGGAAGCTCCCCTGGACCAGCCCGAACGATCTCGTCCCGAGCGCCGCCTTCTGGATCTCGAGGCTTCCGGCGCCCCAGAAGTGCGGCTCGAGGAACCGGCGGTACGGCTCGTGGGCGACCTCTCCCGAGAGATCGTGGAGCTGGAAATGCTGGGGCTGGAGGAAGAGCCCCTGGTGCCAGAAGAGGGGGCGGTGGACGGTCATTTTTTCTCCTTCACCGCCTGGATCTCGTCCGGCCCGAGGAATACGTCGAGGTCCAACTTCGACGCTTTCTTCCCGAACATGCCGGAGACCGGAACGGGAATGATCCGTGAAGCGCGCTGCTTGTCGAGGTTGTAGTACCCCGCCACGATCCCGATGTAGCGGGCCCCTTCCGCGCGATCGAGCGACTCGGTGATCTCCTTGCCGGGCTGGAGAATGAACTTCTTCGTGTTCACGATGCTCGGGTCGAACCGCCCGCACTCGAGAAGCTTCGACACGTCTTCGGCGTCCTGGAGGACCTGGTTGAGCGCGTTCGGATCCCGGAGCTGATATACGCAGACCAGCAGCGTGTGCGGTCTCTTTTCGAACAGGTTGAGTTTCGGATCCCCCTTAAGGTGGAGGGAGATCGCGTCCTTCTCGTACTCGTACACCCCGGAGGCCGAGCCGCCGCCCGCGCCGCCGCCGGAGGACGAACCGCCGGCGCAGGAAGCGAGCAGAAGCGGAAGGACGATGCCGCAGGCCAACATCATGGACGCGCGTCTCATGATTTCCCCTTTCTCTCCGTCTTGTACATTTTCTGGCAGCTCCGCTCGAATTCGCGCAGCAGCGACTCGCGGAGCCTTCCCGATTCGAGTGCCTTCTTCACGGCGCGGAACCTTTCCTCGTAGATGTCCCACAGCTCGGCCTTTCGCATGGGGCCGAACTTGAGCCCCCCTTCGGCCTTGGACGAGATGTTTTCCGGCGACAATTCGTCGAGAAGTTCCCCCGTCTTCTTCTCCGCCGCCTCCTGGAACGCCCGGTGGGCCACGGCGAACGCCTCCTGGATCCGGTCGAGGTACTCCTGCAGGGAACCGGAAGCCTTCTTCCCTCCCAGGTCCGAACCGATGAGGAAACGGATCGTCTCGAGCTCCTCCTTTTTCCCGAGGAGCGTCGCGTTGATCCCCCCGACGATCGCGTTCAGCGAATCGAAGACGGTGTTGAGGGAGGCCGCCAGCTTTTCCGAAAGTTCCCCGGGGGGAACTTTCGCGACGTCCACCCGCTCCCCGAGCAGCAAGGCGGCGAGACGGTTCCACTCCTGCGCGACGTTCCCCGCGGGGGTCGGCCCCGTCGAAGGGCGGGAGGACCCGCTCCGCCCGCGGATCTCCCGCACCGCGGCGATCCGTTCCTCCGGAGAAGCCCCGGCCAGCTTCTCGTCGAGGATCCGCTCGATCCGCGCCGCGGCGCCGGCCGGATCGGACCGGTACGCGGCGCGGACGTCTTCCGCCAGCCCGGAGACGTCCGCGTCGGAGATCATCGACCCTGTCTCCGGATCTTTCCGGTGTCGGGAGGCGCCTTGAGGATCACCGTCTTTTCGAGGTCGAATCCCGCTTCCGGCTCCGCCGCGGGCGGCGGCTCCGGCGCCGGAGCGGCTTTCGGCTTTTCCGGCGCGGGTGGGACGACTCCCGATTTCCCCGGTCCGAGAATGACGGTCCTGTCGAGGAAATCGTCCGCCGCCGGTGGCGGTGCGGGCGGAGCCGGCGCGGTCCGCGAGGGAGCGGGCGGCGCGTTTCCGGCGCGGAGGATCATCGTTTTCTCGATCGCGTCATCGGGCTCGGCCGGGGCCGCGGGCGCGGGTGGCACGTTCCCCGGGTGGAGGATCATCGTTTTTTCGATCGTGTCGTCGGTGGCGGGAGCCGCCGCGATCAGGGGGACGCCGGGGGCCCGGCCGGGGCCCGGTCGCGCGCCCAGAACGACCGTCTTGACCTGGAAGTCGTCCGCGGCCGGCGGAGCGGTACGGGGGCGAGGCGGGCTCGGCGGCGTTTGCGGCGGAGGCGGCGCACCTGCCGCGGCCGCGTCGGCGCTCCATTTCCGGAGGATGGCGTCGAGGATCCCCGCGATCGCGGCATCGGCGTCATCCCCCGCGGCCAGGGCTTCCGGCTTCCGCGGCAGCAAAGCGGACCCGGTTTTCCGCGCCTGCGCCCCGCTCTCCGGGAGCGCCGCCGGCGTCACGCCCTCGAACAGGCGGTCACGCACCCGCGCCCGCAACGTCTTGATCTTCGCCGCGATCGTCTCCCGCCCGGTTCCCGTCTCCTGGCCCGCGCCGGAGAGAAGAATCGACCAGCCCGCCGCGAGCGCGCCGTCCCACAACTCCGCCGTTCCTTCGGACAAAGGCTCGGCAGCGGGCTCGAAGAAGAGGTTCCCCGCGAAGAAGGGGGATCCCGGATCCCGTGCGCCGGGAAACGCCGAAGCCTCTCCCTGCGGAGGATTCCGGAGACGTTCGGCCAGGGCGCCGCGGACGGCGGCCCCGTCCTGTTTCGCGTTGACGAGCAGCGCCTCGAACCAGGCCACTCCGAGGAAGGAGAGGTCGTCGCGACCCGGGACTCCGGGGCTGGAGACGTCCTCCTCGCCGTAGCGTCCGATCTCAAGGACGGTCGCGCGGAAATTCCAGTACCGGGGGAGAAGATTCCGGGCGGCTCCGAGGGCGACCCACGCGCGGTCGACCGACGGACGGAACTCCGGCGGTCCCGCAAGCCTCTCCCCCGGCGGAAGGGAGTCGAAGATCTCTCCGAGGAGGGAGAGCTTGAGGTAAAGGATTTCGAGGAACCTGCGCTCCCCGCGTTCGAACAGGAGCGGAGCCGCGTCCCCCGCCGCGCGAACCAACGCCGCCCGCCCGCGCTCCCCCGCGGATTCCAGCCGCTTCGCCAGCGTCTCCGCCCCGGCCCCGGAAAGGAGCGAGAGAAAATCGGGAGCGCACAGCGACATCGCGTCGAAGGCGAACGCGTGGAACGGGTAGAAGGAAAACGGGACGATCCGGGCCAGCGCCTTCAGGGAGGGGCCGAAACATTCCTCGCGCTCCGGACACGCGGGGCAGGGAAATCCCGTTTCACGGGACGATCCATCGCCTACCCTCCCGAATTCGCGAACGAGGCTGATCCGGTCCCGAAGGATGGAAGGCGCGCCGCTCCCCACTTCCAACGCGTAGAAGTTCCCCGCCGCGGAACCGGCGCACGCTTCGCAGAACAGGTGCCTCTCGAGGGAGCCCGAATAGAGCGGCAGGCCGGCCGCGGCGAGAACCGCGTCGTCGGCGCACAGGGCAAGGGAACGCCCGCAACGGGGGCAGGGAGGATGGAAATATCTCCCCTTCTCCTTGCAGAAAAAGAGCGGCGCGAAGTGGGAAAGGTTCCCGTTCGCATCCAACTGCCCCTCGAAGAAACGCGGAGCGCACCCTTCGCCGACGCCCCGGTACGCGACGCCGGCGCGCTGCCACGCCTTCTCGACCTCGACGTTCGTCACCGGATGGAGCGATTCTTTCCCGAGGCGGTATCGGTCCTTCTGGACGAGGAAGAACAGGGAGGCGACGCGATCTCCTCCGTCCGTGTCGACGCGCGCGGCGACGACGCGGGCGGTCGGATCGGAATCGGAGATCAGGAGAAAAGGGAACGAGGAGTGGGCGAGGGCTTCAGGATCTTGGGACGCGAAGGGAAACAGGAGATGGAACGTTCCCGGATTCCGCTCCAGGAAGGGAAGCAACGAGAGTCCGCGGATTCCGTCGCTCATCGGCGAATGTCGGGGCGTCTTCGATCCATCGGATCACTTTACCATTTATGGTTCAGACCGTGTCAAGACAGGAAGTCCCGATAAAACAGCGTTACTCCCTGATCTTGCGTGCCGGGTAGACCCCGGGGGTGGAACCGGGAATCGGGATCGCCCCCAACGTCTTTTCATAGAAATCGGCCGGTCCCGCCGCCCCGATGATCGCGTAGGCGTATCCCAGTTCCCGAAGCCCGATCATCGACCGGACCAGGAGTTCCTTCCCGATCCCTTTTCCCCGCTCCGATGCCAGCACACCGGTCGGCCCGAAAAAACCGCGGGAGGTCGCTTCGTATGTCGCAAAACCGACGACAGCGTCGTTTTTCAAGGCGACAAAAGAAGTTACCGGGAATGATTTGAAGCTGCACACGAACTCATCTCCCCACCCTTCGCCGAACGTTCGGGCGATCCATCGCCGGACCTCCCCCATTTCGTGGGGCATCGGTCTCCGGATCGTCACCCCGGGGAGTTCGGTCGGAGCGAGGTCCAATTCGTACAATTTCACGAGAAGGTCGGGCATGCTTCCTCCTGCGGGAACGACAGGGGCACGACGCTCCCCGACCTTCGGGGAAGGCGCCGTGCCCCGGACTTCCGCGAAGACGGATCCGCTACTCGGAGAGGATCAGGATCTCGACTCTCCGGTTCTTGAACTTCCCATCCGCCGTCTTGTTATCCGCGATCGGGCGGGTTTTCCCGTAGCCGACCGGCTTGATCTTGTCGGCCTTTGCGGCGCCGTTCTCCACGAGGTACTTTTTCACGGCGGCGGCTCTCCGTTCGGAGAGGCCCTGGTTGTACTTGTCCTTGCCGACGTTGTCCGTGTGCCCTTCGACGGAGATGTTATACCCCGGATACTTCTTGACGAAATCGATCGCCTTCTGCAACTCGGCGGTGTCCGCCTTCCGGATGATCGATTTGTCCGTGTCGAAATTGACGCGGACGGTCAGCCGGTCGATCACCTTGGTGACGGGCGGAGGAGGGGGAGGCTTGACGGTGACCGTCGTCGACGCCGTTCGGGACCCGCCTTCACCCGTCGCGCTGATCGTGTAGAGCGTCGTCGCGGCGGGGCACACCTGGCGGGATCCGCTCTTTCCGACGTCGCCGATCCCCCGGTCGATCGACGCGCCGCTCGCGTTTTCCGTGGACCAGAAAAGGGTGGTGCACTTCCCCGCGTCCACCGCGGGAGGATTCGCCGAGAGCGACACGGAGGGCGCAGCCGCCGGGGGAGCAGGAGGAGGAGGAGGAGGAGGAGGAGGAGGAGGAGGAACCATCATCATCGGGACGGGCTTCGGGGGGCAAAGCGCCTTCGCGAGCGCCGCGGCCTCGTTCGCCTTCGCGATCCCTTCCTTCGTGCGGCACGACCAGTAGATCTCGTACGCATCGTTCTTCGCCTTCTCGGCGGCCTGGAACTCCGCGGGGCACTCCTTGTCCTTCCCCGCCGCCCTCGCCGCCTCGACCGCCCGTTCCGCCGCAGGCAATTCCTTGTGGTAATAGAGCACAGTGCGTTTCGGTGCATACTCCAGCCCCGCGCACCCGGCGAGGACGCCGAGGAACATGCAGGCGCCCAGAACGGCGATCACCTTCAACGTGGAACGAGTCCGCATCGTATTCTCCTTTCATATCGACGTTCATTTCTTTGCCGCACTCATCATAAAGCAGGAGAAGATTCTCCTCAAGCGCGTTTTCACGGATCCGGATCATTGACACTCCCCGGGGGGAGAGAGGTATAAATGAGGGGAGAGCCACACCGGGAATCCGGAAGGGTGGAGGATGAAGAGCATCGTGACCGTCGCGCTCCTGCTGGGCGCCCTGTGCCTTCCGGCCGCCGCCGGTACGTCCGTCGCCGGGGAGACGATCGGCGTGGTGCGAACCGCGTCGGGCGCCGCCACCGTCACCCGCGGGGAAAAGACGCTAACGGCCACCCCGGGGTTGAAGCTCATGGTCGGGGACACCCTCGGCACCGGTCCGGACGGGTCGCTCGGCGTCATCCTCCGTGACGACTCCTCTCTCTCCATCGGCCCGGGAAGCCGTCTCGTCCTCCGGAGTTTCCTCTTCTCGCCGTCGGAGGGAACGTTCGACCTGGTGGCGCGCATCACCCGGGGAACGATGGCGTACCTCTCGGGCCTGATCGGGAAGCTGGCCCCCGAAAAAGCCCGCTTCGAAACCCCCACGGCCACCATCGGCATCCGGGGAACGCGCTTCGCCGTGAAGGTGGGGGAATCTTCCGCCCGATGAACGCGATCGCGCCGCGGAACCGGGTTCCCGTGTGATTCCCCGATCCTTCGTCCTTCCGTTCGCGCTCCTCCTGCTGGCGGCCGCCTGCGTCACGCCGCCGAAGCCGCCTCCCCCGGCGTCGCGTGACATCATCGTTCTGCTTCCCGACGACCAGGGAAAGACCGGAGCCATCGTGGTTTCGAGCGCGGGGGTCAAGCGGAGCCTGGACCGTCCGGGGCAATCCGTGACGGTCGAGGCGGGGTCCCCTCCCGGACTCCCCACCGTGATGCCCGGGCAGGAGGTGCAGGCGATCGCAGGCCCCGCCCTCGCGGCCCTCCCGAAGCCGCCTGCGCGGTTCATCTTCTACTTCGAACACGACTCGGCCGACCTCACGGCGGAGTCGCAGGCGCTGCTGAAAAAAGTGCTGGGGACGATCCTCGAACGCGCCCCGGTGGACGTCAGCGTGGTGGGTCACACCGACACGGTGGGAAAGAAAGAGTACAACTACGCCCTCTCCCTGAAACGCGCCAAGGCGGTGGCCTCCATCCTTCAAGGGAAAGGGGTCGATCCCTCCACCCTCGACATCACGTCCCACGGGAAAGACAACCCCCTCGTCCCCACCGGCGACCAGGTCTCCGAACCGCGGAACCGCCGGGTGGAGATCACGGTCCGGTAACCGGTACGGTGAGAGGCGCGGCCCGCTACCCCACCCTTCCAACGATCCTTGCGGGCGTCGTCCTCACCCTCCTCGGAGGAGCCCTTTCCGTCTGGTCCCCGCCGCTGGCCGATTCCATCGAGGGGAAGGTCTACGACACGTTTCTCCGGTCCGCCCCGCGACACCCGGCGCCCGGCCCGATCACGATCGTGGATCTCGACGAGGCGAGTCTCGAACGCCTCGGCCAGTGGCCATGGCCGCGGTACCGGATCGCCCGCCTCCTCGAACGGATTCGCGAGGACGGCGCGACGGCGGTGGGGCTCGACATGGTGTTCGCCGAACCCGACCGGACGTCGCTCACGCCCCTCTCCGGGGAGATCCTGCGCGACCTCGGGACGCGGATCGACCTCGCGGGCTTTCCGCAGGAGGCGCTGGACACCGACCGGGCCCTCGCGGCGACGCTTGCCGGCGGTCCCTTCGTCCTCGGCTACCAGTTCGACTTCGAAACGGCGCGGGGAAACGCATGCGTCCTCCACCCGCTTCGCGCGGCGGTTCACGCCGGCGGAGGAAAAGGAGGTGCCGACGGCCTCTTCGACGCCCGGGGGGTCGTCTGCAACCTGCCCGGACTGTCGAAGGCGGCCGGTTCCTCCGGCTTTTTCAACGTCACCCCCGACCCGGACGGAGTCCTGCGCCGCGTTCCCCTGGTGATCCGCCACAAGGGAGCGCTCTACCCGAACCTCGCCCTGGCCCTTTACCTGCGCGCTCGCGGAGGCGACGCCGTCCTCGAAACGGGATCGGAAGGGGTCGAGGCGCTGCGTCTTGACGGGAGGCGGATCCCCCTCGACCGCCACGGCAACCTGCTGGTGAACTTTCGCGGACCCCACCGGACCTTTCCCCACCTGTCCGCCGCCGCGGTCCTCGATGGGACCGCGGACCCGGCGCGCTTGAAGGGAAGGATCGTCCTGCTCGGGACCACCGCCGCCGGGCTCAAGGAGATCCGCACCACGCCGCTCGACGCCGCCCAGCCCGGCGTGGAAATCCACGCCAACGCCCTCGACAACCTGCTTTCGGGAGACCCGATCACGACGCCGCGATGGGCGCGGGCGCTGAGGCTCCTCCTCGTCCTGTTCCCCGGATTCCTGCTGACGGGCCTCCTGGCGCGGTCCAGCGCCGCGTGGGGGCTCGCGCTGATCGTGCCGTCCGCGGCGGGGATCTGGCTCGGATCCTGGGGACTCCTCGCGTACCGGCAGGTCTTCCTTCCCCCGCTCCTGCCGGTGGTCACGTTGACGCTCGTCTTCACGGTCCTGACCTCCATGCGGTTCCTGCGGGCCGACCGGGAGGTACGCGAGCGCACCCGCAAGCTATCGCTCACACAGGACGCCATCATCCAGAGCCTGGCCGCCCTGACGGAGACCCGGCACCATGAAACCGGCGGCCACATCCAGCGCACCCGGCACTACATCCGGGTCCTTGCCGGACGCCTGCAGTCGCGCCCGGGGTTCCGGAACCGGCTGGACGACGCCACCGTGGATCTCCTCTTCCGCCTCGCCCCCCTCCACGACATCGGCAAGGTCGGCGTGCGCGACCGGATCCTCCTGAAGCCGGACCGGTTGACGCCGGAAGAGTACGAGGAGATGAAACGGCACACGCTGTACGGGTCCGAAACGATCCGGCTGGCGAAACGGATGATGGGGGAAGACGCCTTTTTCCAGGTCGCGGACGATCTCGTCCTCAACCACCACGAGCGGTGGGACGGAACGGGGTATCCGAACGGCTTGCGGGAGGAAGCGATCCCCCTGCCGGGGCGCCTGATGGCGGTGGCCGACGCCTACGACGCGATCATCTCCCCCCGCGTCTACAAGCCGGCGTTCACCCACGAGGAGGCGGTCCGCATCATGAGCGAAAAACGGGGGACGTACTTCGACCCCGACGCGGTGGATGCCTTCCTCGAAGTCCACGAGGAGTTCCGCGAGATCGCCGCCCGCTTCGCCGGCGCCGGCGTGGAGCCCGAACCGCCCCCGGGAGTGTGAGTGTCGCGATTCAATAATACGGCAACGTATCGGAAAGACAGCACGGAATGCGCACGCAACATGAGGATCGGGCGGAGTCGCCGCAGGAGGGGGGGCGCCCCAGTACGAGCTTCGCGCTGCTGGGGTACCCCCGCAGTAGGAAGAACGGGGGGCACAGTGAGACCGGCCTCCAGGGTTCCGTTCCCACAGAGGCCGTGCACCGAGAGGGTCGATGCGCCGCCTCCGGCGAG
>Ga0214473_10005008_pt1 | contig 15892 bp, 12 predicted proteins | sample RVTome_7_FD_203509 | JGI IMG/M metagenome (GOLD analysis project Ga0214473, IMG submission 203509) | Soil microbial communities from uranium-contaminated site in the Upper Colorado River Basin, Wyoming, United States - RVT98D197 | ecosystem: Environmental > Terrestrial > Soil > Contaminated >... | reverse complement strand
TGATCTCGCCCTCGGCGGCGAGGAAGGCATCGTAGCAATCAGGGAATTGGGACCTTATGCGGCCGTCGTCTCCGACCTCCGTATGCCGGGGATGAACGGGATCGAGTTCCTTGCCCGGGTCCGCGAGTTAAGCCCGGACACGGTACGCCTCATGCTCACAGGCAACGCCGACCTCGATGCAGCAATGGCGGCTGTGAACGAGGGCAACATCTTTCGATTCTTGACCAAGCCGGTTCAGACAGAAATGCTAATCAAAGCACTGCAAGCAGCGCTTGAGCAGTACCGGCTCATCACAGCCGAGCATGACCTGCTGCAAAAAACACTCAGCGGAAGCATAAAGGTCCTCACTGATGTGCTTTCTCTGGTTAATCCGATTGCTTTCAGCCGCGCTTCCCGCCTTAAACGCTACGTTCGGCAGATTGCAGTACGACTCGGAGCCTCCGTGACCTGGCAGTTTGAACTGGCGGCCATGCTTTCTCAGATCGGTTGCGTTATATTACCTCCCGATACTCTTGAGAAAGTCTATGCAGCGCAACCTTTGTCTGAAAACGAAGAAAAGATGTTTGCTTCTCATCCTAATGTTGCATATGAACTACTGGTAAATATTCCGCGTCTTGATTCCGTAGCTCACATAATTGCCAGGCAAATGGAACCTTTCAGTAGAAATAGCTCAACAAATCCGCCTAAGGATCGGGACGTCGTGAGTCTGGGCGGTCAAATACTGAAGGTGGCGCTCGATTTTGATCAGCTGATAAGCCGAGGGATGTCAATCGAAGAGGCTGTCGGCGAGTTGCAGAAGCGTCCCGGTGAATGCGACCCCCTCATTGTAGCCGCACTTGAGAATATAGAGGTAGTGCCGCCTGAGATGGCAGTGAGAAATGTAGCCCTCCGGGAACTTCAAATCCGCATGATCTTTGATGAAGATGTCCGGACAGCAGCAGGTACGTTGGTCGTGGCCAAAGGGCAGGAGGTTACCTTTCCGGTGCTGGAGCACTTGCGGCGATTCGCGCAAACAGCGCAGATTGCCGAACCCGTCCGCGTCCTCGTGCCTCATTATCCTTCTGAAGAAAAAGCTCCTTCGCGCAAACTGCAAAAAGTCTAGCCAGGCACCCATTGGGTGAATTGTTTTTGCCGCGATCGGGCACCCTGACCTCCACCCCTCCAGGCTAATCAAGGACCTTTATTGCCATCATCCGGCTGTTTCTTCTTTATTGGTGCTTCCTAAGAAATACCTGATTGATTTGCCAGCGCATGCTATTCATCCCAAATCCCGTGGGGCATCCGGCTGCCGAACTGCTCAAAGAATCTGCGCACAAGCAAGGCGCTAGAAAGCAACTCATACATACAAGAGGGTTCCAACTCTCACCTTGACAATCTAACAACATTGTTATATAACGTTATTGTTATATAACATTTTTGTTGTCTAACAGCCAGAGAGGTTGAGTATGGAAAAACCGGGCTTCGTTATTGGAAATATTGCTAAAGGAAAAGATCTGTGGGATAGGGGCAAACTGATAAGTGATATCTGGAAAGCACTCAAAAAAACCTCTGTCCTCCTCAAAGCACCTAGAAGGTTCGGAAAAACGACCATAATGAACAATCTATATGAGTATCCGAAAGAAGACTTCAAGGTTTTCTTCATAGACACAGAGGGAATGAGTAGTCCCGAAGATTTAATTAGTAAACTGCTATCGGAAACACTATCCGAACTTCGGCTTTTGAAAACCTACAAGACAGCAGCAGAAAGTGTAAAGAGGTTCCTGAAGGTTTTTGAAGGAATAGGAATTACTGCGCCCGGAATGGGTGATGCTGAGATTAGGATAAAGATAAGAGAAAGCGTTGAAAAGGACTGGCAGACAAAAGGATCCGAACTGATCACTGCTCTGAGATGGCTTGAAGACGAAATCATCTTTATTCTTGATGAATTGCCCGTGCTTGTTCAATATATCGAAAAGAAACACGGCAGCAGCACGGCTGCACAATTTCTCCATTGGTTCAGGGGAATCCGGCAGATGCCGGAGCTATCAAATATTCGTTGGGTTGTGGGTGGCTCAATCGGAATTGAACATGTTCTAGAGAAGATTGGGGCCGGCACTCAAACCATAAACGATTTTCAAATTCTCAATGTGGGACCGTTTTCAGAGGAAGATGGCAAAGCTTATGTCAAGGCGCTTCTGCAAAATGAAGGCGGAATCAAAAGGATAGCAAACTCGACGCTTGAGGCAATCCTAGAATTAATTGGTGCTCCGGTTCCATACTTCCTACAGATTCTGACGTACGAAAGTCTTAACGAGATGGGAAGGGCCCGCAAAAAAACACTGAATAACGTACTAATCGACAAGGCTTATCAGGAAGGAGTCCTTGGTCCTGCAAGCAGAACTTACTTTGAACACTACTATTCTAGATTGAAAGACTACTACGATAAGAACACCGAGCAGATAGCAAAACACTTGCTGCTTGAAGTAGCGAGACAACGAGAAGCTCCTAGAGCCGAATTGTTTAGATTATTTAAGCAAATAAGCAATGGTGAAATGACCGATGAGGCATTTAGTTATCTCATGACCGACCTTGAAAATGACTTTTATATAGCTTTTGACACCAGCAACGCGTCATATAGGTTTACGACGAACATTCTTCGTGATTGGTGGCTACGGCATCATGATTTGATGGAGGCGTTGAATTGAGATTCTATAGGTATACACCGGCACTGCTCACGCCCAGCCGTCTCAAGGAAGCCTTGATTGGGCGAGACCAGGAGCTTAAGAACATAAACAGAATTCTCAAGAAAGCAGCTTCGGGTGGAAGTCTATCTCACCCATTGCTGGTTGGACCAAAGGGAATTGGCAAGACTCATGTACTTCAAGTGATCTACCACGCAGTGAAAGGCAACATTGAAACGACTTGGTTTGACCGATATGACAGATACTTCGTTCCGGTTATATTCTCGGAGGAAGAGTATGTAGGAAATATAGAGAAATTGATTCTACTAATTCTCCGGTATCTATCCCAATCAGAAACCGCACAAATCCCGCCGATTCCAAAAGAGCTCATCGAACCCAAGATACTGGGCAGAACGGAAAAAGAGCTGGCCCTGTCCTATGTGGAAACTTTTAAGGAACGCACCGGGAAATTGTTGCTTCTCCTAATCGACAACGTAAACGATATTTTGGAAACGTTCACAGAAGAAGATCAGTCCTTGCTAAGAAGTATTCTTATGACTTCCAATAGTGTCTTGATGATAGGCACCGCGCCTACTCTTTTTGACTCAATTGTTAACCACGACAGGCCTTTGTACAACTTCTTTGAAATAGTCTGGCTAAAAGACTTGCCATTTGCCCAAACCAAGAACCTTTTGAGCCAATTCTCGAAGCTTGAAGGACGAGACGACTTGCTTCATAAAATAGAGGGATCTGAGTCAAAGATTCGGGCAATCCACGAGCTTGCCGGAGGCAATCCAAGACTGACCTTGAGCCTATTTCACATAATGGCGGAAGGAGACGTCGGTTCAGTTGAAGCGACATTTCTTAGGCTTTTGGATGAACTTTCACCATATTTCAGAGAAAGAATGAAAGACCTATCCGAGCAACAAAGAGAGATCATTGACGCAATGGCAATCGCGGAGAAGCTATTGACTCCAACGGAGATAGCAGCTCGCTGCCACTTGCCCGTCAATATCGTGAACGCGCAGCTTAACCGCCTAGAGAAGCTTGGCTGCATTAAGAAACTGCCCAAGTCGAGAGAAAAAAGAGCGCTCTATGATATCACCGAGCGGCTCTTTAGCTTGTGGAGACAAATGAGAGTCGAGGCAGGCAGAAGAAGACTTGGCTTCATTGTGAAGTTCCTTGAAATATGGTTCACGAAAGATGAGTTGATTGTTCATCTCGACAAGACAATTGGCAGAATCCACAAGCAACTACCCTTTGGGCGAAGTCGGATGGCAGCAGACCTGGACAGACTTTGGTACATCAAAGAAGCCATTCCTGAATTCAGGAATCGTCATGAGATCTGCGTGGCTTGCGAACGAGGCGACTATCAAGTTGTGCTCGGACTCGCAGATGAGGCTTCTGGAACCAGTGAAGATAAGTTGAAGCACGCCTCAAGATCAGTCTGCCGCGGCGTCGCACACTTACATCTTGGCAAGTATGATCAGGCGATCGAGGCATTTAAGGAGGCGATAGAGATCAAGCCAGGCAATGAGGGAGCTTGGTACAATCTTGGCATTACCTACGGCAGGCTCAAGAAATACGATCAGGCGATCGAGGCCTTTAAGGAGGCGATAGAGATCAAGCCAGGCAATGAGGGAGCTTGGTACAATCTTGGCATTACCTACGGCAGGCTCAAGAAATACGATCAGGCGATCGAGGCCTACGAGAAGGCATTAAAGATTAGACCGGATAATCAAGCAGCTTGGTACAATCTTGGCAATGCTCATTATGAACTTAAGAAATATGATCAGGCAATAGAGGATCTCAAGAGGGCGTTAGAGTTTGAACCGGATGATGAAACGGCTTGGGCTAATCTTGGCATTACCTACGGCCAGCTTGAAAAATATGATCAGGCGATCGAGGCCTACAAGAGAGCACTGGAGATTAAGCCGGATATGAAAGAAGCTTGGGTGAATCTTGGGGCTGCCCACTACGAACTTAAGAAATACGATCAAGCAATCGAAGCCTTCAGAAAGACGATAGAGACTAAGCCAGACGATGAAGGAGCTTGGTACAACCTTGGCAATGCTTATTATAAAGTTGAAGAATATGATCAGGCGATCGAGGCCTACAAGGAGGCGCTAGAGATTAAACCGCAAATGCAAGAAGGTTGGGTTAATCTTGGGGTCGCCCATTACGAACTTAAGAAATACGATCAAGCAATCGAAGCCTTCAGAAAGGCGATAGAGATTGAGCCGGATATGAAAGAAGCTTGGGTCAATCTCGGCGATGTCTATCACAAGCTTAAGAAACATGAAAAGGCGATCGAGGCCTACAAGAAGGGGATAGAGATTGAGCCAGATGATGAAGCATCTTGGAGCTGTTTTCTAGACTTCTATCTGCGCCTCCTTGTTGAAAAAGCTGTCAAGGGGCGCACCGGATTGACCGAAGAAGAGTCCCGTAACTTGTCAAAGAGCTTCTCGCGCATGCCGATAACGGATGGCCTGTTAGGGAAGTATTCAGGCACATTCAAAGATATTCTGAAAACCGGCAAAATCGATGCATTCAGAAAAGCAATGGAGGAGATTGAACACTCAGACAATCCTGATCTACTTCAATTTCTCCGCCCGTACAAAATCGTTAGCGAATATTTCGACAAGAAAGATACACAGACCATTGAGAGACTCAAGCCGGAAGAAAGACTAGTTGTGGAAAAGATCTTGAGCATCGCTGAAAAAAGAAAAAAATAGATACGTGGGACGCTGCTTTGGTGACCAGAGATGTTTACCTCAGCGTCAATGGTTTGACATTTGACTTGTTTGGCCAGCCACTCTGCCTCATTGGCTTCTTAAGAAATACCTGATTGATTAGCCAGCGCACGGTATTCGTCCCACATTCCTTGAGGTATCCGGCTTCCGAACTGTTCGAAAAACTTGCGCACCTCGTCAAGTTCCACACCCCAATTTTCCGGGCGGACTTCAAGCAACTTCTCCAGTTTGTCCTGCGGAATATCCAAGCCGTCAAGATTCAAGTCCTTCATATGCGGAACGAACCCGATCGGAGTTTCCTTTGCCGAGACCCGGTTGTTTACTCTATCCACTATCCATTCCAGGACACGGATGTTTTCGCCAAAGCCGGGCCAGATGAAGTTGCCCTCATCATCGGTCCGAAACCAATTAGCGGAGAATATCTTGGGGGGATTCGCCATTCTTGCACCCATATCGAGCCAATGCCGGAAGTAGTCGCCCATGTTGTAGCCGCAAAAAGGAAGCATAGCCATGGGGTCCCTTCGCAAGACGCCTTCCTGATGAGCAGCCGCAGCGGTAGTCTCCGAGCCGGTTCTCGCGCCCAAAAAAACACCGTTTTGCCAGTTGAAACTCTCCGAAACCAAAGGCACAAGATGCGTTCTTCTTCCGCCCAAGATTATCGCGGAGATTGGCACGCCGCCCGGATTGTCAAATTCCTTCGAGAGCGTGGGTGAATTATATATTGAGACGGTAAAGCGGGAGTTGGGGTGGGCTGCTTTGCCTTCCATTGAGCCGTCCCACGGCCGTCCCTGCCAATCGGCCAAATTCTCGGGCCTATCTCCGTCTAACCCCTCCCACCAGGGCTCATTGGCATCCAAATCCAGAGCGGTGTTCGTAAACAAAGTGGGATAGAATGTGCCTTTTTTCAACGTCCTCAACATGTTGGGATTGGTCTTGAGCGATGTCCCCGGCGCCACTCCAAAAAAGCCCGTCTCCGGGTTGATTGCATAGATCCGGCCGTCGGGACCAAAATCCAGCCAGGCGATGTCGTCGCCAAGAGTCCACACTTTGTAGCCCGGGAGAGTCGATTCCAGCATTGCCAGGTTCGTCTTTCCGCAGGCGGAAGGCATAGCAGCAGTAATATAAGTGACCTTGCCCTCAGGATCTTCGATCCCGATGATTACCATGTGCTCCGCCAGCCATCCTTCCTGAAATCCAAGCCAGGAAGCAATCCGAAGCGAAAAGCATTTCTTGCCCAGCAGCGCGTTGCCGCCGTAGCCGGACCCGATACTCCAGACGAGATGCTCATCGGGAAAGTGCATGATAAAGCGCCTGTTTGGATCCAAATCGCCCATGGAGTGGAGCCCTTTTACAAAATCATCGCGGTCCCCTATCAGGTCGATCACCCGATTGTCCATTCGGGTCATTATTCTCATGCTTGCGGCGACATAGGAGACATCGGTAAGCTGAACGCAGGCTTTGGCGTAGGGCGAGTCGGGATGCCCCATCATGTAAGGAAGGACGTACATTGTTCTTCCCCGCATGCAGCCGTCAAACAACTTGCCGACACGTTCTTTCGCCTCTTTTGGATCCATCCAGTTATTGTTCGGTCCCACGGTTTCCTTATCCGGATGACAGACAAAGGTTAGCTGTTCGGTACGCGCGACATCCGTCGGATGGCTTCTGTGCAGGTAGGCAGTCGGCCAAGTTTTTTGATTGAGCTCCCGGAATATGGGATTGGCATCAATTTTCTCTTTTTTTATACCTATCTCCACGAGTTTGCGCGCCTCTTCTTCCGAGCCATCGCACCAAAAGACGTCATCCGGTTTCGTTAACCGGGCCTGTTCTTCGACCCATTCTTCAAGCGGTGTGGACATGTTTGACTCCTTCCCTTGAAAACCAGGCGAAACTTGGTTGTCAAGCAGTATAATATCGATTGCCTATGGCTCTATGAATGCAAAATGCAAATTTCAAAGTGCAAAATGCAAAATTTTAAGAGCGTAGGGCAAAACCATTTTGAATTTTTCATTTTGCATTTTGCATTCTGTTAATTAACATGCTTCATGTATTCGAAACCAGCAAAGTTGTCAACAGAAACACGGCGCTTAGGGGACAAGCGTAAGTATCTTCCTTGCTTGTTCCGGATATTTGGCGATGAACCTTAGTTCGTCTGCTACCAAAGGCTTCTGAGTTGTAACATTAGCACATCTTACAAGGTCCAGTATTTCGCGGGCCTCGTCATCATTGTGGAATTCTATCTCGAGCTTCTCGTAGACATCTCTAAAACCTTTGATTCCTCCGTATGCGCCGGTCGTTATTGTCCTTCCTGTTTCAACGATATGCGGCTCGCCCCTGCCTAACTCCTCGAAGTCAAAAAGCTCATAATTCCTTCTATCTTTTAGCGCACCGTCGGCGTGAATACCGGATTCATGAGCAAAAGCATTATCGCCCACGCCAACCTGGTTAACGGGAATCGGAACACCAAATGCATAAGAGGCGTACTTTGCTATCTTCCAGGATTTTGAAAGGTCAACCCCCTCATCCAGAACATATTTGCCTTCAAAACCGGCGGAATGTTTTATCGCGAGAATTGTCGCCAAAAGGTCGGCATTCCCGGCTCTTTCTCCTATGCCGTTGACCGTGGTATTTATGTACGCATCAACACCCCCGTCGACGGCTCCTTTTGCGCCCGCCACAGAACAAGCAACGGCCATTCCCAAATCATTGTGGCAGTGCATCTCGACAGGAAGACCGACTTCTTCCGCCAAAACCTTGACCCGGTCATAAATTGTAAAGGGGTCATCGTAGCCCAGAGTATCGCAATAGCGGACTCTATCCGCCCCATGCTCCTTGGCGGCAGCGGCAAAACTGATTAGGTATTTGATGCCCGTTCTGGAAGCATCTTCCGCGTTCACGCCAATCGACTCCAGGCCGAGCGACTTTGCCCTGTCCACAGCATCCGTCATCTTCTTAATGACGTCCTCATGGCTTATTCTTCCCTGGAATTTTCCGAGTATCATCTGGTCCGACGTGGAAATAGAGACATTTACGTGCTTTAGGCCGGGAACCGCTTGAAGAGCCAACTCAACGTCTCCGACCACCGCTCTTATCCAACCCTCGAGCCTCATTGGACCAATGGCTCCCTTTTCTACCAGTTCAAGATTGGCATTGAGGTAGTTAGCTTCATGATGAGTCGTGGGGAATCCAAACTCGCTCTGAAATATCCCCGTCTCGTTGAGGTAGATATTGATCATCGTTTTTTCAAGCTTGGCAAGCCCTAAGCGCGACGTCTGGACCCCGTCTCTGTTTGTTACATCCAGAATGTATATCTTGTTTGATGACATAATGAACCTTTCTCGGTAACAGCGCATTCATTTTCTCTTGAACTGAATTAGCAAGAGATCAAAAATCAAAACTCAAAGATCAAAATGACAAATCAAAATGCAAAAATATTTTTGATCTTTGATACTTCATCTTTCATTTTGACGTTAGGAGAAACCGCCCCCGGCCAAACAACGGCCTTAGGAACTCTCAACATCCCTTACGGCCTCCAGCATTGTGTCAAAAAGATCCTGTATATCCTCAACTTCCAAACAGGAAAATGCTATCCTAATGTCGGTTTGACCCAGAGAAATCACCCCGACACCGTATTTGTCCAGGAGGTGCTTTCTTAGCTTTTCAGCATCGACGGTTCTTAGCTTCAAGCACATAAAATAACCTGAATTAAAAGGATAGGACTGCCACACCGGGCTATATTTCGGATCTGCCAGAACTTCGTGCACTCTCTCCGCCCGGCTCTTCATAATCTCGTATTTTTCTTTCTTCTCCCGATCATAAGCGGGTGAATGCATTGCCCTCAAGATGATCGACTGAGAAATAAGCGGACAATTGGAGATTGTCCCTCTGATTGCTCCTCCTATCTTGCGCTCAAGAGCGTTATAGAGCCCTGGTTTGTCGCCGTCACCGCCAACGCCGCAAGTGATAAATCCGACGCGAAATCCCCAAACGTAGTCCTCTTTCGTGGCTCCATCCAGCTTGATTGCCGTAATGCGTTCGCTTAAGTCGGCGATATGCGCAAATATCGATTCCTTCATCGTCGCTTCATCGTAGAAAAGACCGAAATAGGCGTCATCCGCAACGGCGACAACATTGTAACCTTCGCCCGCCACGTCCAGGAAAACATCCCGTATACCCGAAGCCTCTCTTTCGGTCAACGAGTAACCGGTCGGATTGTTCGGAAAATTAAGGATGGTGACTACTTTTCCCTTCTCGCGGGCTGCATCTTTTACCGCTTTGGCAAATGACTCGATATCGAATCCGCCCTCAGATGTAAAGAACGTATGGTGTCTGATCTCGGCCTTATTGCGCGTTGCAAAGATCATCCTGTAGTTGCCCCATATCATATCAGGCAAAACCACCACATCGCCGGGATCGACAAACATGTCTGCGACTAGACTCAGACCGTGGGTCAATCCGCTCGTGACAATCGGCAAACTGGTTGCCTTTCCCATAAGCGTAGGATTCTTCTTCACCATCTCCTCGGCCCATTCTTTTCTGAGCTCCGGCCTGCCCGTTGAGGGAGCATAAGATACGATCTCATTTGCCGTCAGACCGTTGATGCTTTCCATAACACATCGAAGGTGCATCGCCTCCGGTCCTTCTTTGGCGATCCCTATGGTCGCGTCGTATTTGCCGGCCTTCTCCTTGGCTTCCGCCGATTGAACCAGAATGCCTTTGGGAAAGAATAGTTCCTTTCCTAGGTCGGAAAGCATATCAAAGAGGTAGGGATTTTCTCTTTTTATCTTGTCGTTAAGTTCCGCCGCTAACGGGTTCACTTTGTACTCCTTCACTTTTTCCCCAAATCCCCCGCCCGTTTGTCGATAACAAAAAGCCAACATTTACCACCTTTGCAGGTAATAAATATTGGCCTTTCCGCCAGCTGAACGTCTACGTTCCTCTGGAAAAACTGCCGCAAAGCCAGAAAACCGGGTGGACTAAATAATAACAGAATCTTTCCGGCCTTTCAAACTTTTCAGGCATTTAGGCCGGGTGTCGCGGTGGATTTGGGCGAGTCAGCCATGCCCGCTCTATCGTTTCAACAGGCCTTGGGCAGAGCAAGTAGCTGCAAAGCTTGCTTTGCCTATGTATTGGGCAGAGCAAGCTCTGCCGCTACGTTTTCACACGGTCTAACGCGGAACACTTCAGGATTTGAGTGACTTCGCCAAATCTTCATCCAAAACAAAGATAATTATTCGCTCACCTGTTCTGGTGCTAATATCAGTATGCATACTTACAAGTTGAGCACCTGTGATGCCGGAGATCGTCTCTTCCAATGTGGTTTTTGCCCTCTCCAACAACTCCATCCGCAGTTTCTTTATGAGCTCGGCGCCTTCCTGGGTTTTGGCTAGCTGCTCTTCCGCAGGCGTAAAGACACCTCTGAGACGCACAACCACCATGTCCTCCAGGATATAGGTCTTGGTCTCAGTAGGTCCCCTGCCCATATATTCTCTCTCGAACCTGGTTATCGCCTCGCTGACCTCGGCCTCAACCCGGCCTTTTGTCTTGTTTTCCATCCTATAACCCCAAAATGGAACGGAGTTTCCGGGCGTTTCGGCGGCTGACGGGGATTTCGCTTTCCTTTGAGTCTTTTACGCGCAGAAGAAAGCTTCCGCCAAACATGGGAACAATCTCTTTCACCTCGTGCAGATTGACGATGAAGCCTCTGTGGGCTCTGAAGAAAGCGTGATCGTGAAGACGGTCTTCAAGCTCTTTCAAGGTGAACGAAGTAATATAGTTGTCTTCGTAGGTGTGGATGAACGTATAGTCGTCTTTTGTGTCCACAAAGATGATGTCCTGGGTCGAAAGAAGAATCGTCTTGCCCTTCTTCTCCACCGGAATCCGGCCGATTTTCAGGATATCTTCAGAAAGTGAATTTGTCGCTCTTCGCTGGTACTCTTTCCTGCCGTCGGAGATCTTGGTGATTGTCTTGAGCAGTCTCTTTTCATCAAACGGCTTAATCAAGTAGTCGATTGCATCAAGCTCAAAGGCCTTGACAGCGTGTTCCCCGAAGGCGGTGACGAAAACGACGGCCGGCGACCGGGGCAGCTCTTTTATTATTTCGGCCACATTGAGGCCGGTAAGACCGGGCATCTGAATATCCAAAAAAACAGCGTCATGATTGAGCGCCCTGATGAGTTCAATCGCCTCTCTGGCATTCGAAGCCTCGCCGACTATTTCGACATTATTGATCTTTTCGAGCATGTAGCGAAGCTCGGACCGTGCGGGAGGTTCGTCATCTACAATTAGCACTCTTAGCTTCATTAAGACCCTCCGTTATCGGGATTCTAACGATAACCTTTGTTCCGCTTCCGACAGTACTTGAGACATCCAACCCATATTTTTCGCCATAGAGACAAATTAACCTTTCGTTAACGTTATGCAGCCCGATCCCCAGCCCTTTTCCGAATCCGGGCATCAGGATTTTCTTCATGTCTCCGCGAGTAATGCCCACACCGTCATCTTCAACATTTATCACCAAGGCCGAATCTTCGATCTTTGCCTCGATTCTTATCTTCAATGAGCCGTCTGAAGAAATGCCGTGTTTTACGGAGTTTTCAACCAAAGGCTGGAGAGTGAAGGCCGGGAGCTGAAAGCCCAGTGCTCTCTCGTCTATCTTCTTTTCAATTTTCAATTTCTCTCCGAATCTGGCACTTTCCAGAACAAGGTATGAATTGACATAATCAAGCTCCTCTTCCAATGTTACTAAATCGCTGCTTCTTTCCAGGGACTTCCGAAAGAAATCAGCAAATTGAACGATCAGCTTGCGGGCCTGGCTCGGGCTGGTCCGGCAGAACATGCCGATCGTATTTAGAACATTGAAAAGAAAATGAGGGTTGATCTGGGCTTGTAGCGCTTTGAGTTCGGCGCGGGCCGCCAGTTCCTCTTTGCGCTCAAGATCTGAAAGTTCAAGCTGAGTGCTAAGCAAGCGGGCCAGTCCTTCAGCAGTCATCACCCGCCCTTCCGTCAGCCTGTCACGCGAAGAATAGTAGAACTTCAGGGCGCCGGCCGCCGTTTTCTTGAACTCCAGAGGGGCAACAATGGCTGTCTTTAGCGGGCAATCCTTATAAGGACAGCCGATTTCTCTTTGAGATCTTAATATCCGCACTTCATTGTATTTAAGTGCATCCTTGGTTGCTCTTGTTAAGATCGACTCGCCCGGTTTGTGGTGATCCGAACCGGTGCCGCTAAAGGCCAGGACACGATCAAGGTCGGTTATCGCCACCGCGATCGCATCACTTCTCTCGTAGATAATCCGGGCGACCTCACCGGAAGACTCCATACTCAAACCCGTCCTTAAGTAGGGCAGAGTCTTGTTGGCAATGTCCAGAACCTGCTGCGTCCGGATCGCCTCTTCCTGCTCCAACTTCCGCTCCCATTTGGAAAAACAAATCAGCGCGACAAAGGCGCCGCAAAACAGAACTCCGGTCAAAGTAAGATACGAATAGTTATTCTCAAGAACAAAACCCATCGAGGCGCCGAACAACCTGATAAAAGTCGCCAGAATAAAGGCGCCCAGGAAACTGATTAATGCAAAAGTGCCATATGTCTTTGAGGATACGCGAGCACGTCTTATTGCCATTTCATGACTCCGGAATCCTACGACTCCAAAACAAGGACATACCGGTCTTCACCCAAAGGCTTGAAGCCGAACTTTCTATACAAGCTTAGGGCATTTCTGTTCCCGACCTGCGTGGAGACTAAAACCGATCTCACATTTTTCTCTCGAAGCCTGCTGGGGATATGAGAAAGAAGCTGTGAGCCGAATCCGCGGCCTTGAAAATCAGGAAGGACCGCCAGGCGCACAATTGTCCCTATTTCTCCAGTGACGGTAGTAATATTATAACCGATAAGAGCGCCTTTGGAAAAAACCGCGAAACAACTGCCTGCATTAATGAATGAAAGAAGCTCGTCCTGACCGAGGCGCCAGAATTTTGAAAAAGCTTTTTCCTCTATTTCGATAAGGTAAGGGAGGAAAGAAGAATCGAATTCGCGGATTTCCGAGCTGGTTGCGGAGAATTGATTCCTGACTGGCGATGTCTCCAGGGTCTTCCTCAGTAGGGTGATCTTTTCGCCCTCTTCGAAGCCGGATTCGAGGTAAGAGCCAAGCTCATTGCGTTGAAGCAGAGGAGAGACGATTGTCGCAAAACCTTCCGCCCGCACAACATTCGCCATTCGCTTTATGAATTGCTTTCTATCGCGATCGGGAGCAACCAGGGCCTTGATAGCGCCGATCCCACTGTTCGAGCCGGAGTACCAACTACCGGCGACTCCAAGGCAAGACAGGCTATCCGCCGAAACCTGTATCCTTGCCGGATTTTCTTTGTAAAAAGATCCAAGCTCCGCAAAATTATGAAAAATACCTTTGCCTTTCAACGCCCGCCAAATCAGAACCAGCTCACTCTCGCCCGCAGCACGAAAATCCACCTTCGCTAACCTTTCGGAATAATGAAATTTTGCGTAGGGTACAGTTGCTATTTAATTCCTGTATTTGCGATTCAACTAACGCGAAATGCAAATTTCAAAGTGCAAAATGCAAATTTTTGAAAACCCAAAACAAAACCATTTTGCATTTTTCATTTTGCACTTTGCATTTTTCATTAAGGATGTTTTAAATCCTCACCTTCAGCATCATGGTCAGTATTTCGTAGTAGGCGAAATAAATTGAGACCGCCATTAGGAAGAGTCCGAAAATTGATTTTAGAAAAGGGGCGGGTAGCTTGACTGTCGCCTTTGCGCCCAGATAAGACCCGGGAACAACGCCCAAAGCCATGAGGAGTGCCAGCTTGATATCAATATGCTTAAGCATGAGATGTATTATCGAACCCGGCAACGCATAGACTGCCATGACCACCAGTGAAGTCCCAAAGGCTTTTTTGATATTCTGCCCGAGAAGCATGGTCAGAGCCGGCACCAAAAGAACACCCCCGCCGAGCCCCAAAAAACCTGCGAAAAAACTGGAAACAAGGCCAACGAACAAGCTTCTGATTCTCAGTTTCTTAGGATCAAGATAGCGAGAAGAGTCCGGACCTTGAGATTCCGGCTCCTCCCCTTCCATCTGTGAGGCCAGGAACCAGAGACCCAATGTGAAAATGACAAAGGCCGTGAGGAGCATTAGAAAATTCGCAGAAACAAGGATGGTTGCGGCCGACCCTATTGCCACCCCCAGAAGTCCGGTTATCGAAAGGGGCAAAACGAGATCGAAGTTGACCAATTTGTTCCTTTTGTAGACATAGGCGCCGGATATTACAGTGGGAATCATGATGAGCAAAGGAGTACCCAAAGCGATCATAGCGGATTTGCCAAGGATGAGACGGATTGCCGGTGTGGTGATGATACCGCCGCCGACCCCGAATTGTCCCGAAAGATAACCGGCGGCCAACCCGATCAAAACAACCTGAACATTATAGGACATGCCTCTCCTTTGCAACCTTCGCTCAGCAGTGATACTTCGATCACGCATATGAATTCAATGCAAAATGCAAAAGTCAAAATGCAAATTTTGAGAGTCCGGAGAGAATCAACAATCCTAACCCCATATCCCTGGTATTCCCTCAAATTCCCTGATCGTCCTTGAGCCTAGTCATTTTGCATTCTTCGATTTGCACTTTGCACCTGGCATCAGAGGCTTTCGGGAGGTTTTCGGTCGCAACCTCAATCCCCAGTGACATCCCCCTAATCCCACAATTAAATCGGACAAGTCCTCTTTTGTAAAGCCAATCACTTACCCTTTTGCGGCCGCCTTTGAAAGCTCTTTCAAGCGGGTTTGTGTCTGACAAAACGAGGATGGCCGGCGCTTACGTTTCGCAGAGCAAGTGGGCCTTTGAAGTCCAAGGAGAGAGAATCAGGAATGGAAAACCAACGACGGTGGCGGGCCAAAAGCGGATTGGCATCCGAGCCTTTTCCCGGGTTAAGGGTCGGTTCATCTGCCGCCCGCGGGATGCTCGATCATCTGCTTAGCTTGTGTCATTACTTTTCGCTCACTTTTATACGAAAGTATCTTTATGGCTTCGTCGATCGGCATCCATTTTACCTCGTCGAGCTCAAAATCGTGGTTCGAAACATCACCGCTCTTGTATTTCATGAGGAAAAAATGGACAAACTTGTGATATTTTGTATTCTCCGGCTTCCAGTAGAACCAGTAGTCGATTTTGTCGATCTTGCCTACTATTTCGCCTTCAAGACCGGCTTCCTCCTGCACTTCCCTGAGCGCAGCTTGCTCAATAGTCTCATCCTTTTCCACAGTTCCTTTGGGGAGACACCAAATCTTACCATCCTCGCGAGCAGCCACAGCAACTTCAATTTCCTGATTTAGCCTACGAAAGACAACTCCCCCCGAAGATACCGCGATTTCAGTCTTCAAATTACCCCCAAATCAAATGCAAATTGCAAAGTGCAAAAGGCAAATTGCAAATTTTAAAGCCTTGAAACAGTTCAAGACCG
>Ga0214473_10005007_pt1 | contig 15893 bp, 18 predicted proteins | sample RVTome_7_FD_203509 | JGI IMG/M metagenome (GOLD analysis project Ga0214473, IMG submission 203509) | Soil microbial communities from uranium-contaminated site in the Upper Colorado River Basin, Wyoming, United States - RVT98D197 | ecosystem: Environmental > Terrestrial > Soil > Contaminated >... | reverse complement strand
CAGGGGCTATAATAACCTGCTCATTAAAGGTCGGGATGAACTCACCCTCGCTTACTTCCCGTCTTATACCATTGTAAAGATTATTAGATAAAGGGTAGTAACAAGTTGAATCTGCACCTCCTGAAACATAAATAGTATCACCATCACCAATAATAGCCCAGTTAATGCCCGAATAGCCAAGCCAAACAGAAGAATCCAGGTACTTCCACGCATCAGTCCAGCTTCTGCCAGTGTTAGCACCAGTTGCATCTCTATCAACATACCAGATGTTCTGTGCGTTAAGAGTTGTTGCTAATAATATGAATAAAAGATATTTCATTAATTTGTTTTTATTACAACCATTGATACTTCAAATATTGTCGGGTCGCCTGTAATAGAAGTTACAACTAAACAGACACGATTATTTTTTGCCAAGACAGCATTACTAAATGTTGTAGTTTCCTGTTGGTTATCGTCTGCGACTAAATCAGAAGTCATTATATCCGTCCCTGCTGAATAAGGCGTTGTCTCTGCTCTTTCTTCGATATTGAAAGTAACCGTCCCAGTATTACAGCTTGCAGAAATTTCTATAACCGTATAATTATTCGGGATTTTAATGGGGATATAATCTCCAGTTGTTACTGTGTCCATCACACCAAAGTAAATCGGTATAGTATCGCAAAACTCAGTATGAGTGTGTGCAACCGCCGAATAAGTTTCATCTAATTGGTTGAGTGCAACATCAGGACTATTAAGGTCAGAATCTAAGGGCTGATAAATAGTAGCAGCATCAGCAGGCGTTAAATAAATAGTCGAGTCTGACTTATTCAGCTTCGTAAGTAATGCGTTCCTGTAAACAGTATTACTGTCAGGCTGTGCTAATGCTTTTGCTAATGCCGAAGTTACGTTTGCGTTTGTCTGCCCAACATTGTAAACTGAATCTACCATTTCCGCGAACACCATCATCGGTAAAAGCAATAATATTATTAGTATTGTTTTCATAAACCAATTCATTTTGTATTGTTATTAAAGTATCACCTTCGTTTGAAAGTAATGTGTCGCCTTCACTTGAAATTAAATAATAAGTTACGTTCTGTCTTGGAAGTAACCCGCTTCCTCTTGAAATAATTGCTTCCTGTGCAAAAGAAGTTATTGTTAAAAGGAATATTATTATTAGTGTTTTCATTCTACACCAGCACCTATTTCATCCATATACCATTCTACACAATTATTTATTTTTCTTATCTCTGTTGTAGTAAAACCCGCACCAAGAAAAGCAAAGGCAAATTGTCTATTAGAAAAAGTAGCCGAACCATTCGGGGCGCATACATAAAAGTTTTTATTTGGGATACCTATTGCTGCGTCAGTATCAGTTGCTAAGGAATCTGCATTATAATATCTTTTAGCTACCGCAGCCGCAGTTCTTGTTATTATATGTAAACCTGCGGAAGAACTCATAGCGGGGGATAAATTTGATAAATTATTAATAATTGAATATGTATTATTATCACTCCATTTTATAGCTAAGACTGTAGATTGTGTCCCATCCGCACCTCCACCATCTCTTACTGCTGCTGCACTATTAGTGCGTGAGTATAAACCGAAACTTGCATTATTCACTGTATAATTATTGCCTTCTGTGCTTGGGTTATAATTTGTAGTTATTATACCTCCTACTCCATCCCCCGCAAATCCCTGCCAAGCTGTAAAAGTAACTGTCGCTTGTAAAACTTCCGCATCATTATCTCTTTTAACTAAATTCAATAATCCAGCTTCGCTTGTTTCGTTAGCAAATAAATACATCACATCAAACTTTTGCGGGAGTGAATCTATTGCGAGGGAATCCTTTAACATTCTAATAAAGGTATTTATATTCACTTCTTGAGAATCAGATAACGGGGTCGTAAGTGCTGCCAAATATCTTGTTGTTTCCATTTCATCTGGGACAACTGTGGTTGCAATATCACCCATCATAATTATAAGTTCGCTTTGTGCTTGAAGTGTAAAGCAAAATATCAAACTAAATAAAAGACTTTTCATCAATCTCTCCAATATAATTGTGAACGTATGTAAGCCTCTGTATCACCTAAATAAACAAAATACATATAAACCTTCGCATCAATAGGAATAGCAGTAACATCAAAGACTATTGTTTCATCAGAGGCTAAGGTATCAACTACTGTAATTAAATTAGTGACTGCCCCATCATCATAAAAAAACTGAACCGCTATACTGTCTTGAATATCAAAAACAGCCAGAGAATCATAATATCTTATTTTATTCCACTTACCTAAAAATAAAGTATCATCAGTCGACGGATTTAATAAAGTAATCGGGCTAATATGCGAAGTACTAATAGAAATAAATGAAGCCACACCATTTGAATCTATGTAAGCCTTCTCAGTATTATTTGAATTTCTAAAACTTAACTTTTCATATAAAGAATTAGTATTATACTTATCTACTATCGGTGAGAAACGTGGTTGTGTTAGTCTTAATGGATAGTATTCTATTTCTGATATTGAAGCATCAGAAGTACTCTTAGCTATAATATAAAATCTAAATTGTTCTGCGTTATTTTTAGTACCAACAGTTAATTTATAAATACTATATAAAGCATTAGTTGAAATATCCTCAAGCCCCGTCATCGAAGTCCAGTTAGTGCTATCTTTATAAAGCACTTGCCCTATAACTGTGTCTGGTAAGTCAGTATAGTAAACATTCAGTAAGACATAACCATCGGCATATACTACTCCATTAGTCCCAAATTCACTTTTAGCAGTGAAGTCAATGTAAACTATGCCTGTATCGGAACTATCAACTACCGCCCAACTGCCATAATCATTATCAAATAAATCTCCCTGAGTTATAGTTTGGAATCCTGTATCGCTTACCGTTGTCCTGCTCGTTGCTGAATATAAAACATTCTCTAATCTTGAAGTATAATTTCTTCCAGCACCCCATTCGTTAGCATTAAAAAATGAAACACCCGTGCTTGCACCTAAACCAGCAAGAGTAGCTTTAAGACTGTCTATTGTTGGCGAAGTTATTGCATTACTAATATCAGCGTTATAACCTCTGAAATCTATATTATCCCCCCCAATATAAGTTCTCACGCCATTGGCATTTCTTAAATGAAAATATCCATCAACATCATCCGCACCAGTGATAACAAATGTAGATGTGTTTTGTTTGTAAATATTCCCCTCTAAAATCGAAGGTAATTCCACACGAACACCAGTTGAGTTTTGTGAGAATTTGAAAATCGTATCTCTTAGAGAAACTATACATCCACCTGTGTAAGTAAAAGTGTAACTAACATCTACCCAAACTGTTGGGAATTTAGCTACTGGGCCGTCTAAAGTTCCAAGCCCTATATGAGTTGCTCCAATAACATCCATAGAATTACGAACAGATAATGTCTCGCCAAATTTTATATCTATTCCTTTATTCGATTCAAAATACGGAGCTATAAGGGTAGCAGAACCTTTTCTAAATCTAATCCCCGAAGATGAATCTGGGTAAGTTTCCCCATTCCCCTCAAAAATACATTGGTCGAAGGTTATGTTTAACCCGTAATCTATATCAACACCAGAACCCTCTTTAGCTTCTCTAAAATAACACCTCGTAAAAGTTGTACTTGTCGGTGTTGTTGCGTCTATTTTAAGTCCTGCTTTTAATCCTAAGTTACAAGTTACTGTTTCAAACCAAGAATTTATTAAATCAGCCCCGAAGTGCATACAGTATCTATCGGCTCGGTATAGATAAACATTCTTCATCGTCATAAAAGTAGCACCCGAAATATTTATCAAATCTCTTACTGCGATTGAATCTGTTACCGTCTGCCCTCCTATGATACTCATATTTTCTATTGTTATACTTTTGGGGTAACTTGGTGAATTAGTCGAAATAAATCCATCTGTAACTGAATCAATTTCTACAAATACAATTGTCTGCCCTATACCCTGACCTACAAATCTAACCTTCGGCATATTAGACCAGTCTATTGTAGATTTAATAATAAACACTCCGGCAGGCAAAATAACCGTAGCTCCTTGTGCCTTTACAAAATCATAAGAAAAATATAAAGCAGGATATGTTTGCGAAATGGTATTAGCATAATCAAAAGCTGCCTGCAATTCAGTTGAAATATCAGTTGTCCCATCTGAGATTACCCCAAACGATTCCGCAGAAATCATCCAGTTAGTCTTATCATAGAGAGAATCTACATCCGTCTCAAGAGGGACAAGCTCGCTTGTGTATATAATGCTGTCGGGTAAAGAGGTCGCAGATGTTACAGTATCCACACCAAGCAAAACTCTCATCGAATCAGTATCTATTTGACTCCAGCTATCTGCAGAACTGTCGCCTATAATATAAGCGGGGTCGTGAACCGGCGGCGAAAGCGCGATTGTGTAATACGGTGAAGTTGTCGGCACTCCATCCGTGGGAGTTTGTCCGTTCAGCATCAAATTAAAATTGCCGCTTGTAACCCAAACCGTATCAGGTCCGTAAGCATAGATCGAGTAATAATATCTTGCCGCATTAAAGCTTGCGGTTTCATCAACAAACAATGTGCAGGTCATTGTTGTGTAAGGCTCGCTGTAAGATATAGTTGTCGGCTTCTGGATCAACCGGGCGCAGGTGTTGCTTGTGCAGGGTTTAACTACAAAGTAAAGCGAGTCGTAAGCAGAGTAATCACCGGCTGCTTTCCACTCCATATAAGTTGTGGATCCACGTTCAACAAAGACGTGGTTGTTTTCCTGAGCGTAACAGTAAGCAGTAAGAAGTAAAAAGTAAGAAGTAAAGACTATAAACCATATTTTTATTTTGATGCTCATATTTTTTTTCTATCTACTTTTTACTATTTACTATTTACTATTTATTAAAATCCACTCCTGATCAACGGTATCAACTTCCGGTCTGCTGCTTCAGTTTCCCAGGCATCGCCGCTGGTGTAACATCCAAACCGGATATATCTTTTAAGCGCATAAATAAGCTGCGGCTTAAGAATATTTATCCCCGCAACTTCCGGCGTGAATGTGTAAAGATCGCCTTCATAATAAACCGGTTTCCAATCGTAAGGTTCTCCGCCGGTTGTATCTGCAGCCGAGTTATATGTTGCAGAAGTTTGTATGAAAAACTTTGCGGCTGTAAATGCAGAGGTTGTATCAAAATCCACCCCGACAAGTATTTTACCGTTAAGATCGTAACCTGCGGTTGTATCACCATCTTCATAATAGTATGATGTGGAGTCATCCGTAAGGATTACAAGCGTGTCGCGGTCGGTTGTAAACTGTGCGAAACACACAACCGATAAAAGCATCGCTAGTATGATTGAATGATTGAATGATTGAATGATTGAATGTTGTTTTTTCATTTTACTTACCTTTATCCCGTGAGATAATTTTTCACAGATTTTTTTAATTTTACTTACCCGTGTATCTCACGGGATGAATTTTTAATTTCTAATTGCTTTAATTATCACTTTCTGAAATTTCATACCAGACACCCTCGCCTTCTATATACATTAGCTTGATTGGGTCATCCTCCGTTAATGTAAAATCTCCACTAAGTTCTAAGTTCCCATCTGACGAATTTGTCCCATCTCTATCTTGTAGTGTCACAGTATAAGGTGGGTCTGATGATTGGGCTTTGAATATTACAATATGGGCAGAACCCGTTGGTATATCAGACATAACTATTGTTTCAAGATTAGTCATATTCGCCCCTGGTAAGGAGAATAATACTACGTTAGCATAACCAACCGTATCCACACTGTCCGCAACGTCAGGGACGCTATAAACAAGGTCAGTATGGCTTATAGTACTCAGTCCTTTTATCTCTGCTGCTTGTATTGTTTTATCAAAAGTTAAAGTTGAATCATCATAACTTATCACACAAGAATCATTCCCCTCTGGATTCATTGGAACAAAACCCTTCGAGTACATCCTATAATATGGAATACCAACAGTCCCGACTGTTCCTGTCGGACTTGTCGAAGGAACCATCCAATTAACATAGTGAGAACCCGTCTGTTGCCATACTGAATCAGCGTAAATCACTTTCCCGTGGCTTCCTGAGTTAAAAGTTGCACCATCAAAATTGTTTATTCCGTTCCAACTATTGGAAGCGTTGAGCAAAGTTGTTATGCGGGCTTCGGTTGTGTCAGTAATGCGGTCCCACATACTTGTGCCGGTTATCTTTCGCCAGGTGTATTTGTTAGCCACCTTAGTTTGGAACGGGAATATATCGGTTAAGCTGATTGTGGTTTTAGAAGTGAACGCAGCAACCGAATCATAAGATGCCTGGCCAAAGCATACGGTCGATAAAAGTATCACCAGTATGATTGTATGAATGTATGATTGTATGTTTTTCATTTTACTTACCTTTAACCCGTGAGATAATTTTTTATCTCCCGGAATTTTATAGTTAATGATTATTTTATTTTTATTGCTTAAGTCTGTCATATTTTATCTCACGGGTTTAATCCGTTGGAATAACTCCATCTGTATCACTGGGTAATAATCCGTCAGTATCGCTCGGTGCAAGCTGCTCATAATAAACCTGCAGAGACCCAAGGTTCACGGGCTTCTTGCTTTTAAATATTATCCTGAAAGTATCGTAAGCCCAGGGAGTTTCAAGAGGAAACAACTCGGTTATCTGCATCCTGAACTTTACATAGTCGCCATCTTTATCCACAAAATAATCCGCATTCTGACTCGGTGATAAGGCATCAACTTCTGTTTTGTTATAGGTGCTATAAAAATTCTTAAACCAGGCAAGAGCATTGGAAGTTTGCTTATGAAGCCTACACAAAACAGTAACGGTAATATGGTCGTGGTCTGCTTTGTTGGTCCAGTTGCGCACGGTGTTAAGGATACTCTCGTGCTCAATATCCCTGCTTTCAAGTTCAATAGATTCAATAAAAGATTTTTCAATGCTGATTTCATCCTCATCAACTAAAAACTTTGGAACACCTGTGCCGAATAAATAGCTGATCATTCAAGCTCCTCTGTAATTTCGGCCTCATAATTATCCACATCAATTAAAACTTCTTTGGCCGTGCCGTGAATTGTTGTGTCAGAGCGCCATTTATTTACATCAAAATCCTGAGTTGCAGCTTTAATTTTGTTATCAAGGAAAGCCCTGGGCGGAAAAACATAAAGCGGGTAATCGTGCAGCAGGAAACTATACCCTTCAGCTTCCCAGTATTTTTCATAGAGTATCATAAAATTCATAGGATAATCAACCGAGTTGCCGCCGTCCCCTTCAAATTCTTCGTGTTCGCTTATTATCCGCTCCGTGGTTAAAGCGTAATAACTTCTTTCAGTGAACATTACATTGTAGCTTACACCGTTCTCATCACCGACTATGTTAGAAACTTCCTTATTGTAAACAACATCATCGTTAATATTTATGGGGGTAGATGATTTTTGAACAAAGGTAAGCGTTTCAGGTGCACCGCTTGTGCTCCATCTTAAATGAAAACCGATAATATATTCACTTGTAAAACCCTCCGCCGTTCCAATACCGGAGCAAAACGCCTGGATGATATCCCAATATGAAGGCACAAGCAGTCTCTTCTCACCATCAGCTTCAATAGTTGTGTGGAATGTTGCAACGTTCTGATTAACAGCATAAAGCATATTTTCATCAATGCGTAAATGCTTAAGCTGCATTAATCTTTCCACACCGCCGAAAGTTATTGTCTGGATTATAATATTTTCATTTGGAAGACTCACAAGAATATCAACATCAAAAAACATTCTATCTAACAGCCATAATAATTGCACTGCGGGGTAACCTGTATTATCAGATGGATTGTATTGCCTTAAGGTTGCGCCCATTGCAATTTCATTATGAAGATTATAATATGATGTTTTTTTCCTTGCCAGCTTTGAAAGTATGCTTATCACCTGCAGCCTGTATGCAGAGAGCTGGTAATCATATTTTCTTTCCGAGATCAGACCGATGTAAAAAGGATAGAGAGGATTAGCAGAGCTTGCAATAGTTATTTTTTGTCCCTCACCTGGCGGCACCGGGACTTTAGCACTTATTGTGATATCAATTTCAGATAATATTGGAGTCCAATCCCTATTCCTTTCAAGTGCAGGAACAAGCCCGCAGTCAATTACATAATCGCTTCTGTCAACATTATTTATTTTTACAATGAACGACATTAAATAAGCTCCCCGGTATTAACGCCTGCGCGTGAGGCACGGTTGTTTCTCCTGGTGTTTACCTTGAACAATGTTTGACCATCTACATTAACAATTATCGGCTGCGATTGATTCTTGCCGCCTTTGCTTACGTGAAGATTGGTTGTCAACACTGCATTTATCAATCTATCCATCTTGTTTTCCATTCGTGAAGTCTGGCCTGCATTGTAAACATCGAGTGTTTCATTTTTATGGACCATCACGGGGTAGCCGCCGCCGTAAGCAGGGGTTGTGTAGCTTCCACCCATCGCAAAAGAAGGAATTTTTGTGTGTGTAATATTGCCGCCCAGGTTGGTAATCCTCCCGCCTTTTTCGAATGCCATAGAAGCCAAACCCGCAGGACTGACAAAAGAAGCAACTGCGCCGATTATAGAAAAAATGCTGCTGAGGATTGAGCCCGCATCATTTAAGCCCCTCAGCATTGTGCCAACAAATGTGTGTGCACCGACATTCAAGATGCTCGCAATATTTTGCGCACTACCTACCATTGAACCAAAATTATTGAGCATATCTTCTGTGGTCATCCCTGCAACTTCGAGTGCTTTGCTAGCCCGCTCAGTTTCTGATGCAGGACCACCAAACACCCTGCCCTTGCCAAAGCCGAGTTCCCCCGGACCCTCCCTTATTCGTCTATCCCTTTCAGATTCTCCAAGTTTTCTATTTTGAATTGAATCCCATAAATCCGCTGCAGTCTTAAATTGGATAATTCTTGTAGCTTCTAATTTTACTTGTTTTTCCTTCTCAAGCGTTAAAGATTTTTCAATTGTGGCCTCTTCTTTTTTTAAAGCCATATAACCCGACTCGCTAAGATTACCAGCGTCTATGCTTTTTTTTATTTCTTTAAGCCGGTCCTGCTGCTGCTTAAGCCAGGGGATAGATTCTTTAACATTGCCAACAAATTCAAACATCGGATTATCTAAAGATTTGCCTGTCTGAGAACCCAAAAATTGTTCTGCTAACATTTTACCGCCGGTTAAACCACTTGTCGCCTGCATTAGTTTTAAACCAAAAGCAAGAGCTTGATTTAGTGCAAGCCAAACAGGAAGCAGACCGGCTCCTATATCTTCCTGCTGATCATTAAGTTCATTATTCAAAATTTCCATCTGCCCGGTTAAAGTTTTGCCCTGCGCCTCTGCCTGCCCCAGATAAATTGTCAACGCTTTAAGAATACTATTATATCTTTCGGTGGAACCAGCTGCACCTTCGACTTTAATTCCGTAACGTGCCAAAGCATTTGTAGATGAGGCAAATGTTTTTGTAACAAGATCGGCTGCACTGGAGAGATCGACTCCCTTTGCAGTTGCAAAGTCTTGAGTAACTCTTATCAGTCCCTTTATTTTGTCTTCCTCTTTTGTAAAGGCAGCAATCAAACTCATTGCTTCAATGGTTGCATCATCGCTAAAGGTCGTTATTTTTTGCAAATCTTTTGCATAGTTCTGAAGTGATTTTGAATTTTTACCGAGTGCGGTATCAAGCTTTTTAATTGCAATTTCACTTTCCTTATAAGCCTCTATAGAGCTTTTAATAAAGCTTAAAACCTGCTGAGCAGAAAAAGCAGCAACCAAAGCCACACCAACTCTATTAAACGCTTTGCTCATCCTGTCGGAAGCTTTTAAAGTTACACCCTCAACTTCCCGTATCTTTCTTAATGCAGCTTCGTTGCGTGCATCTAATTCAACTATGTAAACTTTTTTAGCCATTTAACCCGTGAGATAACTATTTTATTGTTTTAATCATTTTAATTCCCGTGTATCTCACGGGTTGAATTCTTCCAACTCTTCCTTTAATCTTTTTTGCTTATCCCAGAATGTTTCCATCTCAAGTTTTCCGCTAAGCTTAAAGCCCACAATGTTAAAACATTGGTTAAGCAGTGCGTTGTATTTTCGTTGTGTTATTTTATTCAAGTCCAGTCCCGGATAAGTATGCAGCATCAAAGCTTCCGCAACTTCAATGCTTATCCTTCCTTCTTTTTTTTTACCACCACATTATGTTTTAGAAAATCGTAAATGTGAGGCTGTGCTTTTTTAATTTCAATCAATTTATTCTTATTGATTTTCAATTCAGAGCAAACCTGCTCATCAGTTAATCCTTCATCATCTTTTTCAAGATTGATTAACATCTTAAAAAGCTTGCGGACAAGTGATTCATCCACAAGCTTCTTGAATTGTTCCGGGTTTATTTCTTTGTTTTTTGTTTTGAAGGATTGGTAAACAAGCTTTTCAACTTCTTCGATATGTCCGAGTATGTATTGCCAGACTTCGACATCGTTAAAAATTGCTTCAAATAGTTTTAGGATTATACCATCACGCAGCACTTCTTCTTTGATTAACTGATATACCTGTTCAACTCTGTCTTTTCGTAAAAGAGCCTGAACATAATAAAGACTTACATCTTCTCTTAACCTTTCACAAAACTCATACTGCTTACCGTCCTTAAGCTCGTAGAAAAAAGATTTTGTTTCCAATGTTCATCTCCCTATGCACTTGAATCAGTTAGTGTAAGCTTACCGTTAACGGTAAAGTTATAAGGTGTCATTACAACGCTGTCACCTTCAACATCAACCGACTTGCCTTTTGATGTCAGGATTATTTTCCCGCTGTAATAAACTTCGTCTGTGCTTGTATCATCCATACCAAGATGCGCTTCGTATTCATTTCCAACAACCAGATCAACATCACCATACCTGGTTATGTGATCGAATGAACCGGTTACGGTTATCGCTTTGCCCGCAACGTGCGGAACTGCTATACCGGAATCACCAGAATCTTTTGCGGGTATTGCGGAACCCTGTTCACTAAAATTCCAGTTTTTAATTCTGAAAGCTGTGGCACTTGCATAAGTTGCATTGCCCTGTTTCAGATGTCCGTTTTTGCCGGAGATAACACCAGTAAGAACACAATACATTTCGGCACGACTCCATACAAGAGCAAGTGCGATATGCAGAGATCTCCAGATGATTTTTAACGATTTGAATATTTTGTAAATCATTTAACTACTCCTTTAACCCGTGAGATAAAGGTAGTCTCACAGGATAATTTATTTATTTTTATTTCTTTTATTTCTTTCATCAACTTTATTTATAACCTATCTCACGGGTTTAAACTTGTGAATTATCGGTCAGTGCAAGCTCACCATTAACTGTAAAACTGAATGAAGTCATTACAACACTATCGCCTTCAACATCAACAGACTTTCCTTTTGATGTAATGAATATTGTGCCTGTGTAATACATTTCATCACCGCTTGTATCATCCAGAAAGAAAAGAACCACGTAAGATGTATGCAGTGCAAGCTCGGTAGCCTGCGCACCATATCTTACAATCTGGTCAAATGAGCCGGTTGTGGTTTTTGCTTTCCCGGGAACGTGAGGAACGTAATCATCAGTGTCACCAGAATCTTTGCAGGGAATTGCAGAACCCTGTTCCGAGAATGACCAGTTTTTAATTCTTACTTCGGTCCCGCCCAGGGTTGCTAATTGTATTGTTCCGTTTTTGCCGGATACTACTCCTGACAGAGTGCAATAAATTTCAATACGACTCCATAATAGAGCGAATGTAATTCTTAAGTGTTTAATAATTTTTTTTATCATTTTAATACTCCTTTAACCCGTGAGATACAAACACTCACGGAAGTTTAATTTTTATTTTCTATCTATCTCACGGGCTGAATTTTTAATTTTATTTTTCATTTTTGTGAACCATATCTCACGGGTTTAATAAACCGTTTCATCCAGCTCCCACTTTTCATCAAACTTATGCTGAAGCTGCATTTCGATTGTCCCTCTGCCAATTTCAAACTCTTTTTCTTTTGTAATGTCGATTGTTTCATTAACAGCAAACCATCTTGAACCGTTCTCACTTATTGCAGTTCCAAGTGCTGCAAGATTATCTTCAAAACATTTCTGCACATCCTGAACCATATTTGTAATGGTTGTGTAAGTGCTTGCCACTTTGCATCCAAGCTCAACAGTAATATTTAATGTTTCCGTGTGTCCGTTCTCGTGCGTGTTCTCGCCGTCTTTTAAGTTAATCCACAATTCACCTTCACGAGGAACAATCTGCGTAGCCCAATGATGAACACTACCAGTAGTCGGATCTGTTAAATATCCATTTACCACGGAAATATTTTGAAGGTAGCCTTTAAGTAGTGATGTTATTTTTTGTCTGCGTGTCATTCGACATCAAACATTATTTTGTTTGTATCTTTATTAATTCTATAAGCGAGGATTTTATAAACCTCCTTGACTCTTTTAGGCTGATGATTTTCATCTACCACAACAAGACCGGAAGTCCTGTCCCTGAGATAAAATTCAATTTCAACAATTGCCACCCTATCGAAAGCACCACCGATATTAAATGCTGTGTATCTCAATTCTTTCCCGTTTCGATTAAACCTGAATGCGTCTTGTAATTCCATTTAGTTGCCTCTTTTCTAATTTTTAATTATCAATTGACAGCGGCATATAAACCCATCCATCATCAGTCTCATATTTATCTTCGATGTTATAATCAACACCGCCGACTGCAAGTGTGTCATTTTGTTTTGCATCTGTAAACTCAGAGGCAAGCCCTTTGGCCATAAAAGCATAAGAACTCCAGTCACCATCACTTCCAACGTCCGTTGAATCATAATCTTTTGTGAAAATAACGCGAACATCAACAGTGCCGGGAGGCGAGGCAATTGTCAATGTCGCGTTACTTCCAACTTCGCTGTTAAGAATTTCCGTTATTTCACTGCTGAGATCGAGATCCATTATTTTGCTTTCTTGCTTTTCTTTGGTCCGAGTTTCTTTTCATTAATAACAATAGTCTCAAGCGTTTGAACATTTGAGCTGTCTGTCATTGTGATTTGTTTCTCTTTTATTTCATCAATAGCAGGATCGTATCTGCGCACCTTACCAAGCCCGATACAGGATATGAGTGCATCACCGGTTAAAGTTATTTTATCACCCGGTAAAACGATTTTTCCGTTTGTGCTGAATCTTTTAAGAACTACAACCTTATCCTGGTATAGCTCATTAGTCCCCTTCTTAAAACCTTTTGAATCTAATTCCAACATCTTAACTCCTTTTTGTTTTATTAAAGCGGGCAGCTTTAACTGCCCGCGTGTTTATTTTCAATCAGGATTTAACCCGTTAGATAATTATTTAACTTTTTTATCATTTTAATTTTCATTTATCTCACGGATTTAATTAGTCGAGATCGTTTGCATAATAGAAAGCTTCATCGTGCCTTACTGTGGTGTCTGCAAGCTGATTAAAGGTTATTCTTACCTGGTGGTAAGTTGCAAGTGTGAACGGATCAATAACAACATCAAGAGCATCCCACATAGCATAATATGCCTGGTTAAATGCACCTAGGAAAATGTATTTTTCAGTTATTGATTCAGTGAACTTTGCCATTCTTCCTGCAAGGCGGTCATCATCACCCATCAAATAAACAGGATAACCGGAAGCTTTTTCTCTTCCTCTCAAAACAGCTTCACCATAAGCATTTGTAACAAAGCTTAATGGTCCTAAAGCAGCCTTATCACTCTTAATGCTTTTTATGGCATTAAGAATACTTGCCCAGCTTGCAGAAGCCTGAGATGAATTGTTAATTGAAGTAAGATTCACCAGTCCTTTGAACTGTCCGCCTGCACCTGATCCGTGGAAGAAACCAGCCTGGAATCCAAGAGCCATTACCTGCCTTCCATCTTCCTGCAGAACAACATCAATCGCAGGATCTGATTGGATGATGGCTTGCTTGCTTATATCAACAAAGAAACCGCCTCTTTTTGGGGTCATTGTGATTTCAGTTGTTGCGGGATCACCTTCAAGCGCAACAGCATTTTCAGTTGCAGCCCAGCCGAAAGCATTTCCGGTTGTCAGCTTTGGTATTTTAATGTCGCCTTTTCTGCCGGGAAGCATTCTCAATCCCAACTGATCAAGAATCATTTCGGCTCTCAAAGCGTCAATCCATTCACCGCCAATGTGATCAACACCAACAAACTCACCGCCGGTTGTTGCGGTTGTGTTAACATCGGTTGCAAACCTCTGCATTCCTCTTCTTTTCATAAAGCGATGATCAAGAACTGAGTGAGGCATAAAGAAACTCAATCCTTTTTTGCTTTCGCCTCTCTTGCCGGTTACTTTTGCATACTCTTCAGAAATATCCAGCTCAGGCGAACTATCACCATTCAGCATTGCCGATATTGCACGGCTTAAGCTGTAACCTTCAACCTGTTTTTGAGTAAGTTGAATTGTCGGCTTCTGAGCTGATTCTTTAAGCTGACTGGTTGTTACGTTCAAAATGAATTCTGAAAAATCAGTTGCAGGTCTGCCAAGCTTGATGTGATTATCTTTTACATCGGCAAGCTTAACACTTGCAGGCACTTTATCTTTCCATTCATTATAGAAAGCCTCGATGTCGGCCTTTCTTAACTTTTCAGAATTTTCACGGTCCTCAGAAAGTTCAATCTTAACTTTCTTTTTTGCTTCGTCAAGAACTACATTCTGCTCTTCCTGACTTAGTTCATTTAATTTAGGTGGCATTTCATTACTCCTTTTATTAATGTTTAAATTGTAATTAATTTTTTGGTCAAACTTTATGGGCAGGCCAAACTCATTAGCAAACTTTATTATCTCTTCTTTTTTCTGAAGATCGAAATAATCTGCACTGAAAACTCCCACAGTCGGCACTTCACCCATCCACGCGGAAGAACCTTCAACCGGTTTCCAATTAAAAATTTCATAGACAGGCATTTGTGTTAAGACTGCAATGTTTTTTTCTTCCTCATTCATTTCTTCAAGAGGCAGTTCGCGGTATTCAATTATTTCAAAACCAACGGATGAATAAGGGCGTATGCCGTCAATAACATCATTCATCAACTCTTCACCAAGCCCGCTTTTACTGAACTTTACATCTCCGCCAAGCACTTCATCAGTCAAATATCCGTTCAGGACCATACCACGCTGATCTTCAATGTTATGATTCATCAAAAATGGTGCGCCCTGTTTTTGTTTCCACCTTGACAGATTAACATTCTTTGGTTTTGCGAGAACCTTTAAGTTGCCCCACCACTTGGAAACAAGCGCAGGTTTATAAAATGTCATCGGAATAATTCTCTTTTCCGAATCGAAGTTCACCGCGTTGTGCTCTATCGTAAAGCAATGCGGATTTTCAAGCACGTATTTTAAAATCTTTTCGTTCATTTTTTAATCTTCATCTATTTCAAATATTGGAATTATTTCAGGTATGATTTCGCCCAATTCTATTTTGGGAAATGTTTCAGATTCAATTATTATTTCCATAACATTTCCTTCAAATTGATTTAATCTGCAATCAATTATTTTTGCATCATCAGGGATCTCATTTTCAATAATTTTATAGGAAGGGTGTTTACCTTTCATAAATAAATTCAAAAATATTTGGGGAGATATTTTTAATATTTTTCTTTTCATTGTTTAACCAATTTTTTGTAATGTCCGTTGCCGTGTTTTTTTATGAGCAAAGCCATATCTTTTAATATCAGATGGTTTTCTTCTTTTTTATTTTCATCTTTATCATCATCTTCATCATCTACCATTTTATTATCAGCAGTTACAGAACCGGAAAAAGAAATTCCAGCCTCTTTGAGTTTTTGATTTTCTCTTACCAGCTCGTCAACAATATCATCAAAATCATAACCCTGCCGTTTAAGTTCTTTGGTTCT
>Ga0214473_10005006_pt1 | contig 15895 bp, 34 predicted proteins | sample RVTome_7_FD_203509 | JGI IMG/M metagenome (GOLD analysis project Ga0214473, IMG submission 203509) | Soil microbial communities from uranium-contaminated site in the Upper Colorado River Basin, Wyoming, United States - RVT98D197 | ecosystem: Environmental > Terrestrial > Soil > Contaminated >... | reverse complement strand
GGCTTTGTCGCGCCCGTCGGCGGCGGCGGCGGCGTAGGCGGCGTCGGCGGCGGCGGCGGCGTCGGCGGCGGCGTCGGCGGCGGCGGCGGCGGCGGCGGCGTCGGCGGCGGCGTAGGCGTCGGCGGCGGCGGCGGCGGCGGCGGCGGCGGCGTAGGCGGCGTAGGCGGCGTAGGCGGCGGCGGCGGCGTCGGCGGCGGCGGCGTCGGCGGCGGCGGCGGCGTCGGCGTCGGCGGCTCGCGCTGCTTGAGCTATTGAGCGCGCTTCGCGCGCGTGCTTTTCAATGGGTTCTTTTTCACACAGGTTGGCCGCATTGCGCAGCGCATCCTGATGCTTCGGATCCTTGTGGATCGATGCCGCAGCCCGCAGTGCCTGCGGGACCGACGTCTGGATCGCAAGCGTCGCAACGCGCTTGGCAAACTCACGCTCATCCAGCACGCCGCGGCTGCCGAGCTGCGCCAGTGCCAGGCGGCGCAATCCCTTGGTCCGCGCCTCGTTTGAAGACCATCGTGAATCATTCAACTTGATCTTGAGCGACCGTAAGGCAGGCGACACGCAATCCGGATTGTCGCCATGCGGCAGGCCCAGTGCAAAGCAGACCGCCGCTTCGACGCACATCTGACCGGGGATCGGTTTGCCCAGGCCACTGACCAAGCCGGCGTCGACAACTTCAAGCACCTTTTTGGCAATGGCGATGTCGATGACAACAGGGTCGCGCTCAATCTTGCTGCGGTTCGGATGGTTGATCATGGTCTGTCTCCCGCCCCTGAAAATCGCCGAGGCGCGCGATCTGCAAAAACACTCAGCCGCGCACCCGCGAGCGAACGAAAACCCACGCCACGAACGGCCAACCAACGATCACGGCAAACGACGCGAACACGATCGCCAGCCGCGGATCGCGCCGCTTCGCATAAGCCTCCTGCACGATGCCGAGGCCATAGAGCAGCATCCACACGATCGAGCCGATCGCGAGATAGACCAGAGCGCAGGTGACGACGTCATGGGCGCGCATCGGAACGCTCCGCGTTTTACGGACAAGTTTGCTCACGCCCGGAAATGACCGGACGCGCGACGGATACGGGTTACGCAGGGAAAGCTACAAAACGCTGGGCGCGGGAACTTAGAAACTCAAGATTTGATTCAGCGCGACACTGCCGATGCTTTTGCAGCGGAGAAGTCAGGCATCAATCGTTGCTCGGCTCCTCTGATCAGCCTGCCCCGGGCCGATATTCAACATCGAATAGGCACGCGTGACGCATTTAGCCTGATGCCGCGCATCAGCTATGGCGTCGTGCTGCACACCTTCGAATCTAACTGCCTTGGGATTCAGCCGCGCGAGATGCCAGCACGTCCGCGTATCGCGCACATTCCAATATTTCCAGGGCGTGCCGTGATCGACGCGATCGGCGGCGATCCGCCAAAGCACTTCATCGAAGTTCGCACCATTCGACCACACATAGGTGCCTTGGATTGTCTGCCACCAGATCGCAAAGTCATGCACCACATCGCGAAGCGGTCGGCAATTTTCGAACAACCGATTTTGCGCTTCGAAGGATTGGCCTTCCCACCATCGTTCCGTTTCTGGATTGATATTGAGTCCGACCGCTTCGCAGGAAGCGCGGTCGATGTTCGCGTAAAAACTCTGTTCCGTGTGGCAATCGCCGTAGGGCGAGAATGTCACAGCGCCGATTGAGCGCAGTGCGCTACCCGGCAGCGTGCCCCATGTCTCAAGATCGATCATCACATGAACGGTGCCGGGGTGACCGATAGGCTCCGACGCGGATTCGCTAATGAGGTGATCCATTTTACGCCCTTCCTTCAACTGATGATCTCGGTGTAGACGGCAAGGGCCGCGCGCGCGTTCGGCTTGCGGTCGCCCTTGATGATGAGATTGGCGTGCCGCTCCGTGCAGTCGATGCGCCGCGCGAGCCAGTCGGCCGGCTTGACGCCCTTGGCGCAAAGCACGACGTGCTCACCGAATTTCGAGATAGGGAACGATTGTTCCTTAAGAGGCTTGGACCGGCGACGTATTCGCCGCTTTGATTCGCCCGACATGCAACAACGCCCTCAACACAACGAGACTGGAAATGAACCGGATCAACCGCATCGGCCGCCGCACGCTGATCGCTGCGGGAATTATTTCGTTGACCGCGCTCGTGGTGTGGTTGTGCAGATGACTGCACAATTCCCGCTATACACAGCCTGGAATAATCAACCTTTGGCGAAGTTCCGCCGTCGCGATTTCTGTTGTGTTTTCTGCCCGCTAACACACATACTTCATACGCTGAAGTGCTGGGGAGTGGCGTATGCGGGGTTTGCAGGAAGTCGTCCCAATTCAAGACACATTGTGCTCCGGCATCGGAGCGATCGAGCGCCTCGAAGGCGATCTGTTTCGGTTCTGGATGTACGTGAGCCAGGCATCCGAGGACAGCGGCTCCAGGGAAAAGGTCCTGGTCGCCAAGATCGTGATCTCGAAGGCCGCCATTCCAGATGCCATCCTGCAGACGATCGCCGCGATCACGGACTGCGAGACGCTCGCCCCGCCGACCGTCCCGCTGATGTGTCACTAGCTGCGTCATTGTACGTCACCGGGTGCGAGCGGTGGCGTAGCGGAAGTTTGAGAGGCCAGCCGGTCGACGGGGATGCCGGACGCTTGGGCAAGCTTGTGAGCCGTCCCCAGCGGCAAGCGCGACAACGGACGTTTGCCGCTCAGGATCTGCGACAGATACGCCTGCCCGATGCCGACCGCCTTGGCGAACTCGGCACGTTTTCCCGGCCGGCGATCAATCGATTGCGCCAGCTCGTCCAGAACAGTCATTTCCGTCTGATTCGACATGCCTAGATTTAGCTATCAGCGAAACCGACTGTCAACCCGTTATTTAGCTATCAGCTTTGGACAACTCCGCCCAGCGGGCCAATCATGGTTGTATGCCGCGCGCTTCATCCAAGCTTTTCAGGCCCCTACACGTGGGCGAATGGGTTGCCCAATCCGGGCGCCAACAAGAGGATATTGCGGAGTCCGCAGGCATCACCGATGCCTATTTGTCGGAACTCATGTCGGGGAAGAAGAAAAACCCCTCCGCTCACGTCCTGTTCGCGCTATCGGAAGAATTGGGCATCACAATCAACGACTTCTACCGAAAGCCGCCCTCTCAGGCGCAGATGAACCGGCTGAAAAACCTATCCCCGAGCGACGCGGCAACCTTGACCCGCCTATTGGAACAGGCCAAATCGGCAAAATAGGTAATAGATCATGGCATCCAGGCTCGGGAACATCCTCTATTGGGCAGGTTGCCTTTTAGCGGCCGGCTGGGTCGTCCTCGCCTATTTCGGCACAACCACCCAGGCGCAGCCGGATTGGTCCTTTTTCTGGACCGCGGGCCTGATTCCTGCTGCTGCCTTTTGGCTCGTTGGCCGTGCCGCCCGCTATTTGCTGGCGGCGAACTAACCCTCAAACCTCGCAAATCCGGCACAAGAACCCTGCAATTCAGCGGGGGTACCGGCATGTCCGAATATTTTTTCGCTGATAGCTAAAATTATTCTTGACGGATATTTCGCTGATAGCTAAGTTTACTCCATCGACAACCCCGATGGAGCCGCCGATGTCCGCCGACCTCGCCCTCTCAAAGACCCTAAGCCGCAACCCGTTCGAGGTTGCCCGCTCGCATCTGATCCGCCGCATCCTCGAGCTGCAGGCGCCGGTTGCCTATCCGAACTTCCCCACACCAGGCCATCACGAAGGCGTTGCCTCGCACATCCGTGAAGCCGCCGAGATTTTCGACGAATGGCTGGCCGCGATCGGCGCGGAAGTCCGCGACAACGCCACCACCTCGATCAGCGCCGGCCTGTTCTCCGGATCGTTTACGGCCGCTGTGGATGGCAACGAGGCCTGGGCGTGTGAGAGCGAGGCACAGGCGCTGATCGAGGACCGCCGCGCGATGCGGAGGGCGTCATGACATTTTACCTGATCGCGATTCCGCTGGCGCTGCTGGTCAGCGCGCCGGTCGCCATCGCGTCGTTCTTCGTGTGGGGGATCTGAGATGGCCTTCCACCAGATCAACGGCGTCAAAATCCACACGTCCTTCGATTACCCGCCGATCCCGGTTCGCAACATGGACTGGTCCGCAGTCACCGACAATTACGACTGCGATTGCGACCAGGACGGGTTCTTTTCGACATGTCCGATCGGCCACGGCGCGACCGAGCAGGACGCGATCGACGATCTGCTTGAGCAGCTGGAGGACGCGTGATGGCCGAAGCGAAGCAATACGAGCCCTTCATTTTCCTTTCGACCCGCGTCGTCGGCGCCGCGAGCGATATGATCGAGGAGATCGGTTTCCTCCAAGGCGTCCGCCACAGCAGCGACGAGCGTGCTTTCAAGCCGCATCAGATATCTGACCTTCGAGGGGCAATCGCGAAGGTGCATCGCGCGATCGAAAATTACGACGCGGCCATAGGGAGCGGCGTTGAAAAGTTGACGAGCGACGAGTTCGAAGCCGCCGCAATCACCAAAGCGGGGGCCTGATCATGCACGACCGCACCAACCACAACAAATTCGCCGCCCAGTTCGCCGAGCGCCTTGCTGCGCAGGACTTCGTCGAAACCCGCGTCACGGAGCTCGCCGCTTTCGAGAAGAAGGCCAAGGGCGAGACGCCATCCCGCAAGCCCAAGCGTACCCCTTCCCCCGTACGGACCGCGCCCGCCGCCTCGGTCGCACAACAGGAGCAACCCGCAATGAACAACTTCTCTCTTTTCCAGCCGGCCGCCAGTACCTCCGCCTATCTCAAGATGGGCATCATGGGCAAGCAGGGCGCCGGCAAGTCAATGACGGCAGGCCTGCTCGCGATCGGGCTTGCCAAGCACCTGAAGAGCCTCGGCATCGACTACGCGTCCAAGCCGGTCGCGTATTTCGACACCGAAAAGGGGTCGGACTGGCTGATCCCGATCTTCGCCAAGGAAGGCATCCCGCTGGTCGTCGCCAAGAAGCGCGCCTTCGCCGACCTGGTCGCGGCCGTGAAATGGGCGGAAGAGAACGCGTCTGCGCTGATCATCGACAGCATCACGCATCCGTGGCGCGAATTGCAGGAAAGCTATTTGAGGAAGAAGCAGCGCTCGTTCCTGCAGATTGACGACTGGGCGGTCTTGAAGGGACCGAACGGCTGGCAGCAATTCACCGATCTCTACATCAACTCGAAACTGCACATCATCATGGCCGGCCGTGCCGGCGACGAGACCGAGCAATACACCGACGACAACGGCAAGCGGCAGTTCGAAAAAGTCGGCGTCAAGATGAAGACGGAAACCGATACCGGTTTCGAGCCTGACCTATTGGTCCTGATGGAGCGCGACATGGACCTGCGCTCCAAGCACGTTGCCCATGTGGCGCGCGTGGTCAAGGACCGATCGATGCTCCTGGACTCAAAGGACTTCACCTTCGCAAGCTACGACGTCGCGGGCAACGGCTTGCCGATCGAGGTCCTGGTCAAGCAGACGTTTTCCGCCTTCCTGCCGCATATCAACTGCCTCAATTTGGGCGGCGCCCACATCGGCGTCAACCTGACGGGCGACTCCACCCACATCATCAAGACCGAAAAGCGCGACTGGGCGCCGGTACAGCGGCGCATCGTGCTGGACGAGATCAAGGATGTTCTCGCCATGCACGTCCCCGGGCAGACGACCGCCGACAAGCAGCGGCGCATCGTTCTTCTCAAGACGCACTTTTCCGCCGGATGGGTCGAGATCGAGGAGACCTTCGACCTGCTCACGCTGCGCGCCGGCTACGACAGCCTCCACCAGGACCTGACCGGGAAACCCTCGCGCTACGCCGCGGCGATGGAGGCCGAAAAGGTCCCGCTGGAGCTCAATGACGACATCCCGGCGCATTCGAAATCCAGCACGGCCCTCAAACAGGACGCGACAGCGGCCGTGCTGGGCGATGGTCTACCCGAGTTTGCGGCGGCAGCCGGGTAGGCATCGTCCGCGGGCGGCGGTTCTCACGCCCCGCCGCCCGCGCCCTTTCCCCTTTCAAACACACACGAGGACATCATCATGGAACGCGCAGAACTCTCAGTTGACGGAAATGCTGGCTGCGCCCTGCTCGGCGAAAACCTTCAGGAAGGCGAAGCCGAGTTTGTTGTGGTTGCTCAGCGGCCCGGCGAGCAGCTCTACGAAGCCGAAGTGCGGGCCTGCTGGGCAGCATTTCAAAGGCTCAAGGCACGGCTCGGAAAAGAGCTGACCTACGCCTGGTATCCGCGCCGGCCGGGTAGCGCGGGCGCATAGCGCCCGCCTCTCACACCAACCAAGGTCAACTCCAATGGGATTCTATCGCCAAGGCCAGCCCGCCGCGCTCGATCGCGCGAGCGCCACGGCCATCATCACCCGGATCGTCGCTGAGGAAGTCGGCTTTGTCACGCGTACCGCCGACCCCTTCAACGTCGACCACGACTGTCTCAACCCGGCCGGCCACGATTTTGTCGCCTCCTGCGGCGAGGTCGTCTGCTGCCACTGCGCAAAGGTCGTTTCGCTATGATGCCCGCAGAATTTCGATGGCTGGAAGGCCCGATCGTGATCAAGCCCACGACCTATCGCCAGCAACTGACCGAGAGCATGGCCCGCTGCTTACAGGAATCCGGCACCGCGCACGATGAGCGCGACGCCATCCGCTATCTGTTCCACAACGGCTACGCGATGGCCGACATCGTCATGCTGCTGGACGAAGCCCGGGCGCTGGCGTTTCAGGAAGTGGTGGCGCGGGAGATGTCGCGGCCATGAGCATGTCACCCAATACGTTCGGCAAGGTCAAGGATCCGTGCGGCGATTGCTGGGATGGCCACTGCACGATGAATTGCAGCGGACGGGAAACGGTTGAGGAACTGCCCGAGCGCTGCAGCTGCATGGAAGCAATCAACGATCACTTGAAGCCGCGCAACACCAGGCTGTCGGTCTCTTTCTGCCTGACGGGCGACCGCGCCGGCATGGATGTCTTGCCGATGATCATGGTCGAAAAGATCGACACCAAGAAACGGCAGCGGCCAATGAACGTCATACCCACCTTCTGCCCGTTCTGCGGCACTAAATATCCGCGCCGCGGCGAGGAAGGCGACGGGCTGCCTGAGGAATTGCGATGACCGAAAAACCCATCTGCAAGCGTTGCCGTGAGCCCTACCAAGAGGACGAAGACGACGATTCCTTCGAAACGGGCCTTTGCTATCGCTGCTTCGAGGACTCCCTCGAAGAATACGAAGAGCGCAAGCGCGAGCGCATCGCGCGCCAAAACGAATACTGAGTTCGGCTATGGGAACAATCTACTGCGACTGCGCGGGGAAAAACGTGGATCGCCGCGACTGCGACCGCTGCGAGCCGGATTGGTTCGACGACGCCGACGATTACGAAGAGCCGCCGCTGTATCCGCCGGGCCAGCTTGAGAAGTTCACGGCAGTGGAACTGCTCGCCGAACGCAACCGACAGAACAGAATCCACGACATGGCGGTTGATCGCTGCGAAGAGATCAATTCCCCGACGATCGAAACCGCGGCCGGCCGGGCACGGATGGTCCAGAACGAACTCGCGCGGCGCGGACTCAATCCGCACGCGGACAAGCCGGAACCCAAGCCATGAGCGAAAAACCCTACGGCGAAGTGCTCGACGAGATGGACCATCAGGCCAAATATCAACCGGCGTCCAACCAGAGCGACCAGCAACTCGTTGCCCACATCAAGCGAAGTTCCAAATATTGGGGCCAGACCGCCCCCAATGAATGGTTCGACGTTCGCGTCGTCACCAACGACTATTATCAGCTGCGCGGCAATCAAAATAACTACCGTTTCAGCGACGTCGTCATGGGCATCCGCATCGGCAGCGCCATCATGGATTTCAAGACCGGAAGGTCATCGAAATGACCTTCCCTCGTCCCCGCCGCCTCACCCCGCCCGCCGCGCCAGGCGAGCTGCTCAAGCAGCTCCTTGCGCCCTCGCCCCGTCGACCGCACAGATGCGAAGGCGAGCGGGATCCTGACTACCTCGCGATGGTCCGGCAGTGCCCGTGCCTGCACTGCGGCATGGAGCCCTCGGAAGCAGCCCACGTCCGGATGTCGTCGGCGGCCTACGGCAAGACATCCGGGATGGCCAAGAAGCCGGAAGACCGCTGGGCTTTGCCGCTTTGCGCTGACGACCATCGTCTGGCGCGCCATGCCCAGCATAACCAGGGCGAGGCGCAATTCTGGCACGCGATCGGCATCAATCCATTGCTGACCTGCCAGCAGCTACATGCCCAACGCGGCGACCTCGTCGCGATGCGGGCCGTGATTTTTTCAACGATTGCTAACCGAGGGGGCACACGATGAGCGACAACAAACTGGAAGGCGCCGACTACGACAGATGGCTCAGCCAGTCGGAAGTGGCCGCGCATAACGCCGTGGTCGCCAGCAATGACGCCTTCATTCTCGCGATGGCCAAAGCCGTCAAGCGCGGCCGCGAGAAGGTGACGCCCGGAACGTTCGTCGACACCTCGCCACCGATCGGCGCGCTGCGGATCCGCGGCGACGTCGTCATGTCCGCCTGCGGCTCGCCGGCGGCGATGTGCATGGAACAGGGCGGGGCCCATAGCGGCGCGGAATCGATGAAATGAGTGACGGCGGCACATGGATCAAGGTCGACGCCCAGCGCGTGCTCTACGTGGACCGTGGCCGGAACGTGATCCTGTGCACTGAGCACACCTTCCCGAACGGCGCGGAGTTTGTGTTGCGGCTGTCCGACGAAGCCAAAGCGGCGTTACGCAAAGAGCTGGCAGACGATGAAATAAGGGTGCGCCAATTGGCGCAGGCAGGAGGAAACGATGGATATCGTCGATAAGGTCGCCGCTGACATCGCCGAAATTCCCGGCAACCCTTCTGCTCGGGAGATCGCCCGCGTGGCGATCGAGGCCTACCAGCGGGAACTCTGGACGCCGGCATTCGATCAACAAACCTTGCAGCCAGAATTGCGACGGGCGCGAACGCAGCGTCTGGTGGCCTATATCATGCACCACGTCGGCCGGCATCTTTGCGATCATGGTGAGAACCACGGCCCGCGCGATGCCAGCCGCGATCTATTCGAGGCTCTGTACGAAGCCGGCGCAGAGGTCGTCACCGATGCCGATCGCGCCGCCGCAGGTTTACCTCCGAGAGATCAGTACGGACTGACGCGCGAGGAATTGGTGCTGCTGGAGCAACGGCGCCTGGACGCCATGCGCGCGCCTCTATGGCAGCCAGGCCCGGACGCGTCAGGCTCATATAGCAGCTGGAGCGGCGGAGCCTACAAGCCATGACCGAGACAACCAATATCCGCCGCGAGCGCATTGAGCGACTGCTGCACGAACTGCAGTACGAAGTCGAACGTGGCATGCTCGATCGTGACATCGACGAAGAAATGACCTTCCGCTTCTACGTCCCGATTAGCAACAAAATCCCCGAAGGCGTTGTGTTTTGCGAGTTTCGCACCAGGCCGGTCCCTCGTGTCCAGATGGACCCGCGACACCTAGAACCGCGTCTAAAGCTGGTGAAATGACCGACGCCGGCCCCTACCTCACCCTCCGCGAGGCTGCCGCAAAGCTGCGGAAAAGCGAGCGTTGGCTGTGGGACTGGCTCGACAAGCACCCGCGCGACCGCTTTGATAGGCCCTACTACCGTCTGGCCGGCCGCACCAAGCTGCTGTCGGAAGGCGACCTCGCGCGTATCTTCGAGGATTTGCCATGCCCCTCACGCTCCGACCGCCCCGCAAAGGCAAAACGCCGAACTACGAAATCAGAGGCTCCTATCTCGGAGTCGCTGTGGAACGAAGCACAGGAACTCCTAAGAAGTCCGTTGCAAAGCGCGAGCTCGACAAGCTCGTCGCCGCCATCGAACGTGGTGAATATCCGCAAAAGCCGAAAGCCGCTGACGCACCAACATTCCTGAGTGCGGCCGTTGCCTACATGAAGGACGGCGGGTCGCGCCGCCACATCAAGGAACTGATCCAGCATTTCGGCGAAACGCCGCTCGATGATATCGACCAGGCCGCGATCGACGCGGCCGCGGCCAGGCTGCACCCCAACGTCACACCAGCCACGCGCAACCGCGCCGTCCACACCCCCGTCTCCGCGATCCTGCACCACGCCGGGGCGGACATCACGGTCAAGCGCCCCAAGGGCTACAAAGGGAAGCAGGTCACGCGGTTCCTGTTGCCGCCGGACGCCTTCGCCATCATCGAGGCCGCGCGCGCCATCGATGATGAGATGGCGCGGCTCCTGACGTTCCTGCTCTATACCGGGTGCCGCATCGGCGAGGCCTTGGCGCTGAAATGGGAAAACGTCGACCTTGGCCAACGGCAAGCCTATATCGAGACTTCGAAAAACGACGATCCGCGATCGATGAAGCTCAGGCAGGATGTTTGCGACCTGATGGAGCCGCACAGGAAGGCCGCAGGCAAGGTGTTCCGGTTCAAGCAAGGCGGATACCGGAATTTCATTTTCCTCAATGCCAAGGTCACGGCGTGCGGTCTGGCGCCGGTTAAACGGCCAGCGCGCGGCGGAAAGCAGGTCGTGCCGGTCTATCGGCTATCCTGGGTGACGTTCCACACTTTCTGCCACACATGGGCAACATGGATGCGTCGTTTCGGCGGCGCCGATCTGCAGGGACTGGTTGCAACCAACCGCTGGCGGGATCCGCGATCGGCCGCGCGCTACGCGCACGTCGCAGCGCACGAAGAGTGGGACCGCGTAGATCAGCTGCCCTCATGGGGAAACGCCGGGGAATTGCCGTTGGCCCCGGCGAAAGAGAAACAAAATCAAGGTTGAGGCGGCGCCTCCCCCAAAGGCTGGCCGCACCTTTTTTAAGGGCCGGAAATGCTGATTTTATTGATGTTTCCGGCCAGACAAGTTGCAGTATCCCGCAGAACGCTGCAGGAACACGTCCTCTCGCGGCGGGGAATAGCCGGGGAAGACGTTCTTGGCTTGTTCTGCTACGCTCAACCCATGCCCCGCCCCGCCTACCAGCCCTTCGGCAAGCCATGGACCATGGAGGAACGCGGCGAATCCTTCATCGTGCAGGATTCGGCCGGGCGCACTCTCGCCTTCGTCTATTTTGAGGATGACCCGATCCGGCGGGAAATGACGAAGCGGCTGTCGAAAGACGATGCCCGCCGCATGGCGAGGCAGATACTGCGACTGCCGGAGCTCGTGCGCATCGCCCGCGGCATCGATCCGGACCAGGCGTGACAAAACAGCCCGCAAGCGGGAAATCCCGCCCACGGGCCAGGTAAAGCCGACCGAGGTTCCCAGCCTTCGCTCTTTGAGCTACGGCGGGGCATGTCCGGATCGATCGCCAGTATTCCGCCGTCGCGAGCAACCGACGCGGCGGTTTTCGCTAGACCTTGTGCGTGCCCTCGACGCCGCGCGCCATTCGGGCCCGCGTTCGATGCAACAGCCAGTGCTGCGCTTCCTCGAGCTTCGTCAGCGCCAGCGCGTTCTCACGGCTGGCGAACGGTCCGGCCTGAAACGAGCGCAGCCGATCGCAGACGATAGACAGCAGCACCTCTTGCGTGATGCCGTTGAGTCCGGCCTCATTGATCGGGCCGTTCTGGAACAGGATCACGACACGGTTCGACGGCATACCATTGCGATAATCGAAAGAACTATTCTTCTCGGCATCAAACCCCGTGATGTCGTAACGATGGTTCGCGCCACCGGCACCGGGGCTGTCCGTCACTTCGACCTTCAACAGATCGTTGGCCGGGTTGACCTTGAAGTCTTCAAGCGTACGCATGTGGCAATCTCCTTTTGAGAATGCTTAGATTGCCCGGCATCCGGCCGGGCGCGGTTTTGTTGTCAATAGTGAGCTACGTCAGCCTGTCGCGCGGCAGCGCCAAACTCCAACGCATCCGGCTCTGCGCGCGTGTAGCCCTCAAGGAACGCCTTGCGCGGTGAAAACGATTTGTAGCCATCCTCATAGAAGACGAGGAAATCGCCCGGGACGGGCACGTAGCGGGAGAACATCTCCTCGCTGGCGGCGTAACCGTCGAACCCCTCGTCCTTGAACCGAAGGTGCCGGAAGAGACCTTGACGATCGGACGCCATCTCGCGCGGGCCAACGCTCGCGATTTCCAGCGCATGGACCCGCTTGTGACTTTTGTAGAGCGGCAGTTGCTCAACGTCCTTCATGAATCAACCTTTCCTCGTTGAATGCCGAGCATCCGGCCGGCACGGTTTTCAAAACGGGATATCGCTCATCACCGGCCGGAAGACCGGCACGACAGGCTGCGCACGGATGCCATACTGCTTGGCCCTGTTCTCTTTGGCCGTCAGCCATTGCAGTTGCTGCAGGCCCCGATCGTTGATCCGCCGGTTGTCCAGGCTGTCGCCGTTCTCATGATCGGTGAAATGCTTGTCCGACGGCCGCTCCAATCCCATTCGCTCGGTGATGATGACGCGATGCATCAGGATCGTGACGTTCTGATCGCCTGAGCGCACCGAGCGACGCGCATAGACCAGGCCGCCGTGCTTGTGCGACACGGCGTAGGTCCACTTCCACTGCATCAGGAAGTCGTAGTCCTCCGGGGAGACCTTGACGGCGTATTGCGTGCGGGCGCCGCAGATGATGGTGCGGTAGGGCAGGATATGATTCAGCGCGGCACCTTGTTTGCTTTCGCAGCGGAGAAGTCAGGCATCAGAGGGCCCGCTTGGGTGATCGCAAACCAAGAGCCGATTGCTCCGTGTCCGATTGAACCAAACCTTGCTTCACGTCATCGACCCGGGCATGAAGCAGCGGATGTCGATGCGATCGAGCTTGCCTGCATTGTGGTAATAGATCGGCCAGACCATCGTTCGCCCGGCACGGTTCGGTTCGGTAATCACGGCATCCTCAGGCACGTCCCACCACTGGCCTTCGAGTCTGACCCGGTAGCGACCGTCCTTGGTTTCCCAATCAGCGTCGCTCACGGCTGACCCGTCGGCATCCGAACAGCACGGGCCCTTGCCGGACTTCAGGCTGTCGAACCATGGCTTCAGGGGCGAAGCCGCATGACGGCCGTCGAGGTCGCGGCCGTGGCTGATGTTGCAGAAGATGCAAGGGACATTGAGCGACCACGCCAGCACGGCGTTGGTGAGCGGCAACAGCAGCCATAGCGCGAGCAAGACCGCGACCACCTTCAGCGCAACCTTAGTCATTGATGGTGCCTCGTTTTTCATGGTGCAACTCGCCCCAGCGCGACGAGCGTCAGTGCTTGGCGTCGATCTTGTTGCTGAGATTGCGGAAGTCGGTCTTGATATCGGCCGCCATGCCCTTGATCGCATCCTCCAGCCGGTCGGTCGCCTTCACGAAATCGTCTTTCAGGACGAAATTGTCCCGCCCCCAGATTTCGATCTCGTGCATTTCCCTCTCGACCTTCGAGATGTATTCCCGCATGGCTGCACCTACCTCACCGAAGTTGTGATCCTGCGCTCGCTGCTCGACGGAAAAATCGGTGCGGAGCGCGTCAAGCTTTGCCGTGAGAGCCTTGCTGGCCGCCGCGACTTTTTCGGTCGTGTCCTGTTTGATGTTTTCGACCGCCCGCGTCGCCCCGACGATGACGAGCGTCCAGGTCAGCAGGAATCCGAGGATGCCAAGGATCAGCGTGGCCCATTGAAATCCGGTCACTCCCATGACGATTAATCTCCTAGGAACCACCGTCCGCTAGGATCATTCCCAGCCTGTGCCCGGTTTACGCCGAACATGGGTCGGGGTTGCTGCGTTGGGTACAACCAGCGCGGCAACCCCGCGTGCTATTTGTGGATTGCCTTGATCTTGTCGATCGTTCCAACGTAGCCGCGCGGGACTACTGCGACATCGATGATTGCGGCTGCGGTTCGGTGACGCTGGAAAGTCCAGCGTCGACCGCCTCGCGCTTGGGCACAACCGTGATGCCGTTGCCCTGAGTCTCTACGATCGAAACCGCTTTGCCGGTCTGCGTATTGACGAGCGCGGTGAAGAGAGCCGACACGGCGGCATAGAGCGATGCGGCGATGCCAGCGGCGTCGCCGCTGATCCAGCCGGCACCGATCGCATACATCACGCCGGCGAGAATGCCCTTTTCCAGGATGCCGCCGATCGGCCCCGAAAAGGTGTTGAGAACTGAAACGACAGATCGCAGCATATTTTTTCCTTCACTGCAGGGGTGAGATTGCGCGATGCCGTCGCGCGGCGGTTCATTTCACATTAACGGGGACGCGCGTCAGTCGATCTTTCCGGCCGCGAAGCGATGCCGGACCTGCTCGATCATCCAGACGTTCTGCTCTGCCGAGCCCTGGTAAGGACTTGCCCCGCCCATCTCGTCGTAGAGCAGCGCGCGCGTGTGCGCGTCGTTCTTGATCTCAAGCAGCGTCAGCAGGTCGACGATCGACACGCGCCAGTTGAGCCGGGAGAGGCCGCGCTCTTGGGCAATACGCGTGAGATTGGCATCGATCTCCGCTTCGGTCGGGAACGGCTTTGGCGGCGGAGGCGGCGGCGGATCGTTGCAGATCAGATAGCGAATGGCGCGAACGATGAGCGGGAAGATAATCATGGTGGTCTCTCTCCTGGTTGCGAAGGTTGAAAATTCAGATTTCAGAGTCCGAGACAGCGCTTGCCGTGCGCGATCTCTTCCGCAGTCGCGCGGCGATAGGCCGACATCCGCTCCGGCCAGGTCATCGCGTCGTATTCGCGCTGGACGACCGCGCAGGACGGCAGCGACTTTTTCGGAGGTGCCGAAGAACGCGGTTTCTTCGCGGCCGCGGCTTTCTCGGGTTTCGGCGATGCCTTCGGCTGCGGCTTGGGTTGCGCGGGCCGCGGCAGCGGCAATGGGGTCACCTCGACCGACGCCGGCGCGCTGACGGGTAGTTCGGTGATGTTTGATCCATTGCCGGGCATAATGGATGTCGGCGGCACTGGCGCCTTGGATGCAACCGCCGCGGGATCGGCTGGCGCGGCTTCTGCCATCGGAATGCGTATCACGCGCGGCGGCATCCGGATCAGCCGCACCTCCGCCGGCGGATCGGGCACGCTGATCCGGCCGCCGGTGTACCCACCGCCGCCAAAGAGTGCCGCGACGAACAGCAATGCCCGCGCATGGTCGTTCATGAGATCTACCGTCTACTTCTTGGTGAAGGTCGACAGGATCGTGCCAAGGATGTTGACGATGGCCCCGCCCCAGCCGCTAAGGCCGAGCGCGGCACTGCCGATTGCGACCGCAGGGACCGCGGTTGTCACCGCAGTCGCCCCCTCGCCGACAACAGGAACACCCATCAGCTGCATGATCGCAGCAAGGGCGGCGGACACGATGCCGAGCGAAGTCGGCGCAGACAGTGATGGTACGGGCGATGGAACTGGAGACGGCGCTGGCGCGGCTACAGGGGGCGCCTCGACCACCGGCGGTTTCACGGGCGTGGTGCCCTTCAGCGCGTTCATGAGCGCAGCTGGCAGGCCTGCGATGTCGGCGCGCAGTCCCTGAATTTCCTTCAGGAGGTCGGCAGATTCGATATCGGACATGGGTAACGGCTCCACTTCTGTTGCGGGATAGAGATCGGCGGCGATGTCGGGGCGTTTCTCGGCGAGGCGGATCAGCACCGCGGCAACGCCGAGCTGGGTATCTTCGGCATCCTCATCAAAATTGTGATCGGACGTGAATTTGCCCAGCTGCTCGTGATTGGTGCCGGCCCACACATAGGGTGAGTTGATGCCCCTGCTGACGTAGCCGACGCCATTGAATACTTCCGCTTGAAACAGCATCCGCGCCACGGACCACGACTGCACCCGGTGCATGTCCTTCAGCTTCAGCGCGTCGACCGCGGACTCTTCCCAAGTCGCGAACGGGCCGCGCCCGGCCGGCACGCGCGTCGTCAGTCCGCCGGTGCCGATAATGCGGTCGCCGTTGTG
>Ga0214473_10005005_pt1 | contig 15899 bp, 14 predicted proteins | sample RVTome_7_FD_203509 | JGI IMG/M metagenome (GOLD analysis project Ga0214473, IMG submission 203509) | Soil microbial communities from uranium-contaminated site in the Upper Colorado River Basin, Wyoming, United States - RVT98D197 | ecosystem: Environmental > Terrestrial > Soil > Contaminated >... | reverse complement strand
AACGCGAGCGTGACGTTCACCGCCACGGCCCTGCCGACGGCGGGGGCCGTGCTCGTCACGACCCTGCCGATCCCCCAGAACTACGGGGTCCACGACCAGTTCGTTCGCGACGGCCTGGCCTTTGTCTGCGCCTGGAATACGGGCGTGCTGATCTACGACGTCGGGAACGGCATCAAGGGCGGTACACCGGGCACCCCGGTGCTGGTGGACAGCGTCACCACCGTGGGGCGCGAGGTGCACAACGCCTGGTGGTTCCACAATCCGGCGACGAGCGAAAACAAATATCTGTTCATCGGACAGGAAGGCCCGGGGACGATCGGTTCGGGGTCGTCGGGCGACATCCACGTCGTGGACGTGTCCAACCTCAACGACATTCAGGAAGTGGCGTCATTCCACCTGCCCGGCGCGGGGACGCACAATTTCTGGGTGGACGAGCCCAACCAGATCCTCTACGCCGCCTACTACAATGGTGGCGTCGTCGCGATCGACGTGTCAGGGACCCTGTCCGGCGACATCTCTTCCCGCATGGTCGACACGCTCAGCTTCGGAGCCAGCAACACCTACACGTGGGGCGTGCAGATGTACAACGGCTCACTCTACGCGTCCGACATGTTGTCGGGGCTGTGGCAGCTCAGCACGAATCTGGGAACACTTGGAACGGCGGGAGGCGGCAACAACGAGGCGCCGCGATTTACCTCGGACCTCTGGGTCGCCAACGGGTACGCCTACACCGGCACGTGGGACCACTTTCAGCGCACCGGGCAGAGCGGGAGCCTGCTCAAGATCTGGCAGTTGAACGGCAGCGGCGCGCCCGTGGCCCTGGACTCGATTCTCGTCTCAAACGTCGGCGCCGTGAGCGACGTCGAGGTCTCAGCGGACGGAAAGCTCCTGATGTTCAGCACCGAGAGCGGCCCGAACTCCGGGTTCTGGTTCTACTCGCTGGCCGACCCCGCGCATCCCGCTCTCCTGGGCAACTACCTCGTCTCGAGCGGCGTGCACACCGCCACGTTCGCGACGATCGGCAGCAAGCTCTATGCCTTCGGGGCGAAGAACCCGAGCGGCGCCGCGTTGATCATTCTGGATGTGACGAGTCTGGATCAGTGAGGGGCGACTGCCTGCCTACATTCGTTTGTACTTCGGCCCGCTGCCCCCTTCGCGCGGGGTCCAGCGGGGACCCAGTACGTCGGTCGCTTTGCAGTCCACGCAATTGGGGGCGTTCACCCTGAGCTTCCCGTCCACTTCCTCGTAGACTCCCGCGGGACAGACGTGGGTGTAGAACCGCGCCACCTCGGGCGTCACGTCCTGCCCCACGATCAGATGGCTGGGAATCGAGTCGCGCGTCGTGTTCCCCGCCTTGAACACCGCGTCCACCTTGCTGAACGTCAGCTTGCCGTCGGGCGCAAACGGCTCGGCCCCGTCCGCGTGGCGGGGCGCGTCGACGTCGGCGTGCATCGCGATCCTGCCGCCCGGGAACCGACCGCCGGTGAGGGTCATGAGGCCCGCCTTGAGACCACCGGCGTAGAAGCCGTCACGGAAGGCGAGCCGCATGTTGCGGGTGCGGTGCAAATCGCTCACGAGGTATGAGCCATTCACCAACCGATCGTATTCGGCCAGCCGGCCCGCGGACCCGTCGCCGCTTTTCAGGGCCTGGAAGATCGCACGGGCCGCGTACATCCCGGACTGCATCGCGTAATGGATCCCCTTGAGCGACGGCACGTCCACGAACCCGGCCGCATCACCCAGCAGCACCACGCCGTCGCCCGAGCGGCGTGACGGCAGCGCGTAGTAGCCGCCTTCGGGAATCGTTTTCGCGCCCCATTCCACCATCTCGCCGCCCTCGAGGTATTCCCGGAACAACGAATGGCCCTTGAGCCGCTGCAACAACACGTGGATGTCGAGATCGACCGCGCCGTAGTCGAGTCCCACCACGATCCCCAACGCCACGAGGTTCGGTGCGAGCGGATAACAGAAGCTCCCACCGAAGGCGTCGTTGGAGAGCGGCCAACCGAGCGTATGGATGACCCGGTCCAGCGGGCGCTTGGTGTCCCAGATCTCCTTCACGCCCAGCGCGAAGATCTGGGGGTTCTCGGAGTTGATCCGCTGCCACTCGAGCCACGCCTGCGACAGGAGCCCGCGCGTCCCTTCGGACAGCGCCGTGACCTTTGCCGTGAGATCGTTCGGGGCCATGTACGAGGAGAGCGGCTGGCCGTCGCGTCCCAACCCCGAGGCGGCGGTACGGACTCCGGTCACGCGATCGCCGTCGGTCAGCAGCGCGGCCGCCGGGAATCCGGTGAAGATGTTGACGCCCAGCGCCTCGGCTTGCTGTCCCAGCCAGCGCACGATCTCGCAGATCGACGCGACATAGTGGCCATGGTTCTGCATCGTCGGCGGCGTGGGGAGACGGACTTTGCCTCCCGCCGTGAGGAGATAGACCGCCTCGTTCGTCACCGGGCCGCGAAATGGAAGGTCGGCGTCCTTCAGGTCCGGGAACAGCTCGCGCATGGCGCGGGGATTGACCACGGCCCCCGAAAGCGAATGCTCGCCCAACGCTTCGGCCTTTTCGAGGACGCCGATGTTCAGCTCGCCGACGCTCGCGTCCTGCTTGGCAAGCCGCGCCAGCTCGATGGCCCCCGCGAGCCCCGCCGGCCCCGCCCCGACGAAGAGCACATCGAGCTCCATCTTGTCGCCCGCGCCCTCGGTTCCTTCCTTGAGGATGAGCCGGTCGAGCGGCAGCGGCGGTTGGTATTGAGAAGGAATCACCCGCGCAGCTTCTTGATCTCGTCGGTGAGCCGAGGAACGATTTCGAACAAATCCCCCACGATCCCGTAATCGGCGACTTTGAAGATGGGAGCGTCCTTGTCCTTGTTGATGGCGACGATCACCTTCGCGGTCCGCATGCCGGCGAGATGTTGGATCGCCCCGGAGATGCCGACGGCCACGTAGAGCGACGGGCTCACCGTCTTGCCCGTCTGGCCCACCTGGTCGCCGTGCGGCCGCCATCCGGCATCGACTACGGCGCGCGAGGCCCCCACCGCCGCCTTTCCACCGAACGCCTGCGCCAGCTCCTCGAGCAGCTTGAAGTTCGCGGGCTCTTTGAGACCGCGACCACCCGACACCACAATCGGCGCTTCGGCGACGTCGAGCGAGCCGCCGGTGGCGGCCTTGATCCCCTTGACCACCACGCGGCCCGCGTCTCCGGACACCGCCACCGTCTCGACGGCACCCGCTTTGGGGCGCTCCACCGCCGTAAACACGTTGGGCCGTAACGACACTACCGCCGGCGACGCAGTCACCTTCACCTGGAGCAACGCCTTGCCGGCGTAGACGGGGCGAGTCACGATCACCGCGCCGCCGTCGACCGCGACTTCGGTCACGTCGGCGGCGAGCGGTACCCCGAGCCGCGCGGCGACGCGAGGAGCGAGATCCTTCCCTTGAGCGCTGGCCGCAAAGATCACTGCCCCGTAGCCCCCGGCCTTGGCCTGCTCGGCCGCAACCCGCGCAAACCCCTCCGGCGCATACTGACCGAACCCGGCATGCGTCGCGGTGATCACCTTGTCCGCGCCATAGCGGCCCGAAGCCTCGGTCCCTTGTACGGGGCCCGCGGCGAGCACGAGCGCGTGTACTTCGCCACTCCCCAAGGCATCGGCCAGCCGCCGCGCACCAGTCACCACCTCGTGGCTGACCTTGCGCAGGCTCCCGTCCCGCTGCTCCAGCACCGCGAGCACGTGGCTCATAAGACCTTCGCCTCTTCACGCAGCAACTTCACGAGCTCGGGCACCGCGGCAACCCCTTCGCCCACGATGCGTCCTTCCTTCCGCTCGGGCGGCGGCGTCAGCGCGAGGACCTCGAGACCAGCCGCGCCGAGCGCGGCCGGTTTGACGTCGAGCGGCTTCTTCTTCGCGGCCATGATGCCCTTGAGCGCCGGATAACGCGGCTCGTTGAGCCCTTTGTCGGTGGTGAGCACGGCGGGCAACGGGAACTCGACCTCCTCCATGCCGCCTTCGACTTCGCGTTCGGCGGTTCCCTTTCCGGCAGCCAGATTCAGATGAGCGACACAGGTCACGCAGGGCAGGGCCAGCAGCTCGGCCACCATCGGACCGACCTGCTGGTTGTAGTCGTCGATCGCCATCTTCCCGAACAGGATGAGATCGAAGCCGCCGTCTTTCAGCTCGGCGGCGAGCGCGCGTGCCACGACCAGTCCGTCCGCCGGGACGGAGGCGGCCTCGAGCAGCACGCCGCGATCGGCCCCCATGGCGAGCGCGGTGCGGATCGTTTCCTGTGCGCTCTGCGGTCCGTAGGCGATCACGACGACTTCCCCGGACCCCGCCTTCTCCTTGCGTTGCAGGGCCTCTTCGACCGCGAACTCATCGTAGGGATTGAGGATGAACTTGACGCCGGCCTCGTCGAGCGACTTCCCGTCGGCGGCGACCTTGACCCGTGTCTCGGAATCGGCGACGCGTTTGATGCAGACCGCGATCTTCACCTGGCACCCGCCTCAGTTGAACGCATTGAGCCCGGTGATCTCCTGCCCCAGGATCAGCGTGTGGATGTCGTGCGTGCCTTCATAGGTGTAGACCGACTCGAGGTTCGCGAGGTGGCGCATCGCCTGGTACTCGGCGAGGATGCCGTTGGCGCCGAGCAGCCGGCGCGTTTCGCGGGCGACGTCGGTCGCCATGCTGACGTTGTTGCGCTTGGCGAGCGAGACCTGCTGCGGGGTCATGGTGCCGGCATCCTTCATTCGGCCCAGCTGGAGGCACAGGAGCTGCGCCTTGGTGATTTCGGTCAGCATGTCGGCCAGTCGCTCCTGCTGCAGCTGGAACGCGCCGATCGGCTTGCCGAACATCACGCGGGTGCGCGCGTAGCTCACCGCTTCGTCGTAACAGGCCATCGCGGCGCCCACGGCCCCCCACGCGATCCCGTAGCGGGCCTGGGTGAGGCACATCAGCGGTGACTTCAAGCCACCCGACTTGGGCAGCACCGCGTCCTTGGGGACGTGGACGTCCTGCAACACCAGCTCTGAGGTATCGCTGGCGCGCAGGCTGAGCTTCCCTTTCTGGTCCTTGGCGGAGAATCCCTTCGTGTCGGTGGGGACGATGAAGCCGCGGATCGAGCCCTGGTCTTCGATCCTCCCCGTCTTGGCCCAGATGATGGCGGCCTGGGCGGTGGACCCGTTGGTGATCCACATCTTGGCCCCGTTCAGGACCCACCCGTCCGCCGTCTCCTTGGCGACGGTGATCATCCCGCCCGGGTTCGAGCCGTAGTCCGGCTCGGTGAGGCCGAAGCATCCGATCACCTTGCCGCTCGCCATCTGTGGCAGCCACTTCTTCTTCTGCTCGTCGGAGCCGAAGGCGTAGATCGGATACATGACGAGGCCGCCCTGCACCGAGGCGAACGAGCGCACGCCCGAATCGCCGCGCTCCAGCTCCTGCATGATCAACCCGTAGGCGACGTTGTCGAGCCCCGCGCAGCCGTACTCCTCGGGCAGGTTCGCGCCGAACAGTCCCAGCTCCGCCATGCCCGGGATCAATTGTTTGGGGAACTTCCCCTCGACGTAGCACTCGCCGATGATCGGCAGGAGATTGTCGTCCACCCAGCCGCGCACCGTGTCGCGCACGGCGCGCTCTTCCTCGGACAACAACCCGTCAATGTTGTAGAAGTCGACGCCGTGGAACTTGGGAGCCATTAGGCGTTCTCGGTAATCGGTAATCGGTCGTCAGTCACCGCACTCGCGGGCCGGGAAGTTAACCTGAACCACCGAAGACCGAAAACCGATGACCGACGACCACATCACACAAGCACCGGCGCTCCCTGCCGCGCCCGCGCAAACGCGAACGTATCCGACGGCCGGAACCGCCCCGCTTCGGCCTCCCACCGGAAGTAGGTCACCTGCACCGCCGAGGGTTCGATCGTGACGAAGTTGAAGCACGAGGGCCGGCCGCCGCGCGAGCGCACCGACAGCGTGCCGGTCGTCGACACGACCACACGGCCGTCCAGCACGTCCGCGCCTTCCTGATGATCGTGCCCGCACAGGACGACGTCGGCGCCCGACGCCACGATGCGCCGCTGCGCGGTGCGCCACCGGGCCAACCCCATCCGCTGCGAGATGTCGCCGCGCAACACGTTGTGATGCACCACCAGCACCCGCGCCAGCTCGGGGGGCGCCGCGGCGAACACCTGTCGCGCCCGCTCGATCTCCCGCTTGGGCAAGTGGCCTTTCACCGTGAAATCGTTGATGTGCGTAATCGAGGCCCAATTGAGCCCGTACGAGGTGAGCACGCTCGCGATCACCGCGCCCGGGAGCGTGAGCGTGGGGGTCAGCTCCCCCCCGAAGTAGCGCTGGTACTTGCGATACATGGCTTGCTGCCCGAACGGGAGAAACGGCCGCCGCCACCATTGCACGTCGTGGTTGCCCGGCATGATCAGCACCGGGGCCGTCGTCTGGGCGAGTCGCACGAACGCGCGGGCGCGCTGGAACTCCCCGTGCCGAGCGCGCTGCCCCACGTCGCCCGCGATCACGACGGCGTCGGGACGCAGATCGGGAATCATCCGCTCCAGCGCCTCGATTTGCCGGATGTCGGCGACACCGCCGAAATGCAGGTCGGCGACCTGCAACAGCTGCACCGTCACGACTCGACCTGCACCGTGTAGGTCAGCACCGCCTGCCCGCCGGCCGGCACGCTGAGGCGGAACCGAGTCTCGGTGGACGACAGCTTCTCGGCCGGCACGCTGCTTTCGGTCACGCGCCAGTCTCCGAAGTGGCTCTCGCGGACGTCTACGCTCACGGCAGCGATCTTGGCATTGGTGACCGTCACGCGATAGGACGCCGTGACGCGCTGGCGCACCGGGAGCCCGCGTTTCGCGGGTGGCAGCTGTTCCTGGTTGTAGTCGGTCTGTACCCGCTCCGCCGTCACGTCGAATGCGTCGCCCGACTGCACCCGCACATCCTTGCCGGCGGGCGTGTGACCGATCGTCGCTTCGCCCACGAGCTGCACGCGTCCGGAGGAATCGGCCTGGTACAGCTGCATCGTGCCGCCGGGCAGCGGCCGGTCGCCGAACGCCGAGCCGCGCGCACGCTTGAACGTGTACCACACCTGCACCGGCACGCCGTTGGGCTCGTCTCCCATCTGACCGATCCAGCCGCGCCACGGCAGCACTCCCGGGACGACGTATTCCTGCGTGACGGACGACGTCGCTCGGGGGAACAGCGCCGTCGTCACCGGGACCCCCGGCTCGAGCGACAGCCGGGTGGGCAACGAATAGACGTGCGTCTCACCGACCGATTGCTCGGCGGGCATGGGTGCTTCTGCCGCTCGCGCGGCTACCATGTCGGCCATCACCAGGCCGCCGGCCTTCGCCTGCCCGTATCGCGCGCGATTGATCGTCCCCGCCACGAGCTGAATCTCCGCCGAATCGGCACGTAGCGCCTGCGGGCTCACCGTCGCCGCTCCCCCGATGGTGGCCTGACTCGTCCCGATCAGCGCCTGATACGTGGCTTCCCACGTCACGCCCTGGGTCACGTAGGTGAGTTGGGTGTTGGGTCGGCTCCGAGTCGCGTCGATGGCGACCGAGGCTTCCGGGGTCGAACGCACCAGCTCCGCCGGAAACAACGGCTCGCCGGGCGGCGACAGCAACAGGCGCCCGTCCGCCAGGCGATACTGCGGCGGGTCGACGCGCACCACGGTGAGGCGGATCGTGTCACCTTTGCCGCGCACGAACGACAGCGTCTGCCCAACGGCGCGCACCAGGGCATCGTTCAGGCCAGTCGGATTCCGCACCGTAATGCCCGTGACCGTCACCGCCGTGTCGGGCGAGAACAGCGTGGCCGGATCGAGCCCGTCGATCTGCAGCGTGAGCTGGTTGCGCCCCTTTTGCAGTGCCTGCGGCAGCGTCTTTCGCACCACCACCCGCCCGTCACTGTAAATGGAGAGCGAGGTCTGCCCCGGCAACCGAGCCACTGTCCCGACCACAAGTGCCATCACCGCAATAACCGATGACCGACGACCGATGACATGTCTTTTCATTTGAACCACTCCAAGGCAACGCGTCTCGCAATCAGAGACGACAGGAGGTACCAGATCATCACCACAACGAGACCCATCAATCGCGCGGTCCGCTCGGCCGGCAGCGTCAGCGTCATGTAGACGGCGAGCGGCAGCGTCGTACCCATCGCCACCCAGCGGCTGATGCGCGCCGCGCGCCGCACCAGCTGCTCATAGCACTCGGAACAGATACCCCCGACCGCCAGGCCCGGGACCATGTCCCCGCACTTGGCGCAGGCGTGGCTAGGCCCGAGCGGCCACGGCGCGCGCGAACTCGGTCGTAGAAGCACGGCCTCCGAGATCCCTCGTGCGGACATTGTCCTGCACGATCGTCGTTTCGATGGCGCGGCGCATCCGGTCGCCGGCCGCCTGCTCCCCGAGGTGGTCGAGCATCATCGCCGCGGCCAGCATGTGCGCCGTCGGATTGGCGATGCCCTGTCCCGCGATGTCGGGCGCCGACCCATGCACCGCCTCGAAGATCGCCGCCTTGGTGCCGATGTTGGCCCCGGGCGCCAGTCCCAACCCGCCGACCAAGCCGGCCGTCAGATCGGAGAGAATGTCGCCGAACAGATTCGTCGTCACGATCACGTCGAACTGCTGCGGGTTGATCACCAGCTGCATCGCCGTGTTGTCCACGATCTTGTCTTCGCTGGCGATCACGCCCTCGTATTCCCTGGCGACCTGATGCCCCGTCTCGAGGAACAAGCCGGACGTCGCCTTGAGGATGTTCGCCTTGTGGACGATGGTCACCTTCTTGCGCCCATGCGTCTTGGCGTACTCGAACGCGTAGCGGCAGATGCGGCGGCAGCCATCGCGCGTCATTACCGACGTCGCCTGGGCCACGGCCTTCGGATCGTCTCCGACGCGGAACGTGTGATCGAGCCCGACGTAGAGGCCCTCGGTGTTCTCCCGGATGATGACGAGATCGACACCCTGATACCGCCCGCCCGGCACGATGGTCTTGGCCGGTCGCACGTTGGCATAGAGATCGAACTCCTGGCGCAGCGCGACGTTCACCGAGCGGTACCCGCCGCCGATGGGTGTCGTGAGCGGCCCTTTGAGCGCCAGCCTGGTGTGCCGGATCGAATCGAGCGTGGCGTTGGGCAGCGGCGTGCCCGCCTTCTCCAACGCGCTCATCCCGCCGTACTCCTCGTCCCAGTCGAACCGCACGCCCACCGCGTCCAGCACCAGCAGCGTCGCCGCGGTGATCTCCGGTCCGATGCCGTCTCCAGCGATGAGCGTCGCCTCGCGGACGGGGGACGACGTCACGGCAGGCCGGGTGTCAGCGCCTTGACCGCCCGCGTGAGCGCGCTCCAGGGATCCCCGCCATCCCCACGAGCCACGGTGCGCCACCCGATCCGACCGAGCCGCGCGTCGACGAGGACGATCGTCAGCTCCGCCGTGGCCATCCCCCCGGTTGATCCCGCCGTCCGCCGGAACACCAGAGCCGCCGGGACCAGGGCATAGCGGGCACCGGCCAGCGCGACCAGCGTGCGCAGCTCGGCGCGGAGCGGATCCGGCACCATCTCGAGCTTTTCGGCCCTGAGCAGGGCCGTACCCATCTGATCGGGATTGGCAGCGAAGGTGGGCGAGCGTCGCGCTTCGCGTCGCAGCTCCTCGGGCAGCACCCAGTTTACTTCCGGCGATCGCGTCCGGATCAGTGTACCGAGCACACTGTCGGCGGCGGCAAGCGCCGCCTCTCGGCTCCCCAGCACGGTCTGCCAGCCCAGGGAGTCCTCGGCCGCGATCAACGTCAGGGGCAGAACGGGCACCCGCGCGCTCGCGATCCCGGCGGTCGGCAGGGGAGCGGTGGGCGCGGGGAGTGGGGTTTGGGATGAAGCGGACTTGCCCCCGCACGCCGTGGCCCCGGAGAGCACCGTCGCGAACCACATACCACGCACCACGCACCTGCAGGACACTAAGGTTTTGTCGTTCAAGGGATTAGTCACGCAGCGCAATATCCCAGGAGGCGAGATCGATTTCAAGAAGCGAGCGTGAGTCCGCCGTCCACCACGATGGTCTGCCCCGTGATGTGCCGAGCCGCTTCGCTGCAGAGGAACGTCACCACGCGCGCGACATCCTCCGGCTCGGCGACGCGTCCCAAGACCGACTCGTGCTCGGCCCGTTCCAGGATCTCGCGCGGCAGCTTGGTGAGCAGCTCGGTCTTCACGAAGCCTGGCGCCACGGCGTTGACGTTGATGTTGGAGGACCCGAGATCGACCGCGGCCGCCTTGGTGAGGCCGATCAGCGCCGCCTTGCTGGCGGCGTAGTTGGCGATCCCGAAGCCGGGGCGGAAGGCCTGATGGCTGGAGATGTTCACGATCTTGCCATAGCGCTGCGCGCGCAGGTGCGGCGCGACGGCGTGCATGCAGTTGAAGGCCCCGGTGACGTTGGTGTCCAGGACTTCCTGCCAAGCCTCGGACGCGAGCCGCCACAACGCCCCGTCATGCGTGACGCCGGCGTTGTTGATGAGGATGTGCACCCCTCCCAGCCGCTCGCGCGCTTCGGCGACGAAGTGCTCCACCGCTTCGAGTTGTCGCACGTCGCACTGTGCGGAGTACACGGCGACCCCGTGCGCCTTGATGGCGGTCTCGGTGAGCAGCGCCTGGGCGGAGACGTCCCGCCCGGGCAGGTTGACATAGTTGAAGGCCACGGCGGTGCCGCGCTGGGCCAGCTCGAGGCAGATGGCGCGCCCGAGGCCGGTGGCGCCGCCCGTCACCAGCGCGACCCGCCCCGACAGCGATTCGCCCGCGAGTCTCGGGTCGGGCCGCTCCTGCGCCACGGCCGCCCCGGTCGGGGACGGTCCACCGCGCGCGGCCGTGGACCACGGGTAAGAGGTCAAGTGAATCGAACCTATCGGCCCATTTGAGCCCCTGCAAGTCGAGGCGTAACTTGAGGCTATGCGGTGGGTCCTAGTCGGCGGTCTCGGGGCGGTGGCGTTCGGTGTCCTCGCGCTGGCCCGAGGGGAGACGATCAGCGCCGCCTGGCTCGTGATCGCGGCGGTGTGCACCTACGCGGTCGCCTATCGGTTCTATTCGCGTTTCATCGCGACCCGCGTGTTCTCGCTCGATCCCCGGCGCGCGACCCCCGCCGAGCGGCTCTCCAACGGGCGCGACTTCGTCCCCACCAACAAGTGGGTGTTGTTCGGGCATCACTTCGCCGCCATCGCCGGCGCCGGACCACTGGTCGGGCCCGTCCTGGCGGCGCAGTTCGGCTACCTCCCCGGCACACTCTGGCTCGTGATCGGCGTCGTGCTGGGCGGAGCGGTGCAGGATTTCACCATTCTGTGCTGCTCCGTGCGACGCAACGGCAAGTCGCTGGGCCAGATGGCGAAGGAGGAGATCAACCCGGTCGCGGGCGGCACGGCGATGGTCGCCGTGCTGTGCATCATGATCATTCTGCTCGCGGTGCTCGCGTTGATCGTGGTCAACGCGCTCAAGGCGAGCCCGTGGGGCTTGTTCACCATCGCGTGCACGATTCCCATCGCCCTCCTGATGGGCTGGTGGATGCGCGTGTGGCGGCCCGGCAAGGTGGGCGAAGCCTCCGGCGTGGGCGCACTGCTGCTCATCGCGGCCCTGGTCGGGGGTGGGTGGGTGGCGAGTCATCCGATCGGGGCGGCCTTCACCCATTCCGGGACGACGCTCACCTGGATGATAATGGGCTACGGGTTCGTCGCATCCGCGCTGCCGGTCTGGATGCTGCTCGCCCCGCGCGATTACCTCTCCACGTTCCTGAAGATCGCCACCATCGTGATCCTCGCGGTGGCGATCCTGGTGATCCTGCCGCCGCTCCGGATGCCCGCCCTGACCCCGTTCGCGACGCTGGGCGAAGGACCGGTGTTCGCCGGCAAGATCTTCCCGTTCGCCTTCATCACGATCGCCTGCGGCGCGATCTCGGGATTCCACGCGCTCGTGGCGTCGGGGACGACGCCCAAGCTTCTGGCGCACGAGTCGGACGCCCGCATGATCGGCTACGGCGGGATGCTGATGGAGTCGTTCGTCGGCGTCATGGCCATGATCGCGGCGTGCACGCTGGAGCCGGGTGTCTATTTCGCGATGAATACCACCCCGGCGGCGCTGGCCGGTGCGTCCGACGTGTTGCGCACGGCGGGATTCGTCGTCACCCCCGATCAGATGCAGCTGCTCGCCACGCAGATGGGGGAGCAGACCTTGATCGCCCGCACCGGCGGCGCGCCCAGCCTGGCGGTGGGCATGGCGCACATCTTCTCGAGCGTCACGAGCGTCCTGGGCGGGAAAACTGCCACCGCCCTGTGGTACCACTTCGCCATCATGTTCGAGGCGCTGTTCATCCTTACCACCATCGACGCCGGGACGCGGGTGGGCCGCTTCATGCTGCAGGAGATCGTGGGGCACGTCTGGCCGCGATTCGGCGAGACCTCCTGGTACCCGAGCATCATCGCTTCGAGCGCGGTGGTGGTCGCAGGATGGGGCTACTTCCTCTATCAGGGCGTGGTGGACCCGCTGGGCGGCATCAACTCGCTGTGGCCGCTGTTCGGCATTTCGAACCAGCTGCTCGCCGCGGTGGCGTTGTGCGTCGGCACCACGATTCTCATCAAGATGGGCCGCGGGCGCTACGCCTGGGTGACCCTCGCCCCGCTCGTCTGGATCGTCGCCATCACCATGACCGCAGGGTGGCAGAAGGTGTTCTCGGCCGACCCGAAGCTGGGGTTCCTCGCCCACGCCGCGTCCCTCATCGGCTCGACGGATCCGAGAGCGCCGCGTCTGATCTTCAACGACCGGCTCAACACCTTCGTCGCGCTGCTGTTCATGGCCGTTGTGGCATTGCTGCTCGTCGTCTCGATCCGGGAGTGGTGGTTGGTGCTGTCCCGGCGCAAACCCGCCACCGTCACCGAAACGCCATTCGTGGAGACCGGGTATGCCGCGACCAGCTGACCTGGCGCGGCGGATGCGGCGGGTAGTCCGGCACGTCATCGGCGCCCCGGATTACGAGACGTACCTCGAGCACTGCCGGCAAGCCGGTCATCCGCCGCAGCTCTGCGAGCGCGAGTACGTGGACCAGTTCTTCGCTTCCAAGGGAAAGGGCGGCCGCTGCTGCTGAGCGCCCGGCCACATTCGGCTCGCGCACAACGCGTCGCGCGCGGGGTCCTTCGAACCCAGCGCAGCTCGGCTGATCTTCAACGATCACGGCAAGGATTGCGTACCACCATGAGCCTTATGAACTCTCCGATTTTCCTGACCGCCGCCCTCCTGCTCGTCCCGGTGGCGCTTTCGGCCCAAGATTCGGCGCGCGTGGGCCGATCGACCAGGATCGCCGCGGCGCCGCAGATCGATGGGCGACTCGACGAAGCCGTGTGGCGGGAAGCGCAACCGATGACCGACTTCGTGCAGCGCGATCCCTCGGAGGGGGCGCCGAGCACCGAGCGGACCGAGGTGCGGGTCCTCACGGACGGCGAGGCGCTGTACATCGGGGCATGGCTGTTCGACCGCAACCCGGCGGCCATCGTCCCGGGCGAGCGGGTCCGCGACGTCACCCTGACCAACAGCGACTACTTCTCGATCATCTTCGACACCTACCAGGATCGACAGAACGGGTTCGTCTTCGCGACCACCCCCGCCGGCGTCGAGTACGACGGGCAGGTGGTCAAGGAAGGCGAGGGAGGCGGGGTCTTCCAGCAAGGGCAGACCCAGGCGCAGGCGGGGTCGGCCGGCGGCTTCAACCTCAACTGGGATGCGAGCTGGACCGTCGCGACGCACGTGGACAGCCTGGGCTGGTACGCCGAGTTCCGGATCCCGTTCTCCACGCTCCGCTACGGCAACGCCCGGGAGCAGACCTGGGGGCTCAACCTGGCGCGAAGCATCCGGCGCCGGAACGAGGAATCATTCTGGTCGCCGATTCCGCGTCAGTACAATATCTACCGGGTGTCTCAGGCCGGCCACCTGGTCGGTCTCGAGGTCCCGAGTCAGCGCATCGCCACCATCACACCGTACGTCCTCGGCTCGGCGCAGAAGTTCTTCTCGCCCCCCTCGCCCACGGTGGCGTGGGACTCGACTCGCTATCCGACCGAGGTCGGCGTCGACGCCAAGCTGGGGATCACGCCCAGCCTGACCCTCGACGCCACCTACAACACCGACTTCGCCCAGGTCGAGGTCGACGAGCAACGCACCAACCTGACCCGGTTTCCGCTCTTCTTTCCCGAGAAGCGGCCCTTCTTTCTCGAGAACGCGGGCGTGTTCTCTGCCGGGACGCCGCAGGCCGTGGAGCTGTTCTTCAGTCGGCGCATCGGCATCGATACGTTGGGCAACCCCATTCCGATCATCGGCGGGGGACGTGTGACCGGTCGGGTCGCCGGGCTCACGGTCGGGACAATGCAGCTGTTCACGGAGCAACGGGCCGGCATTCAACCGGCCAATTCGTATTCCGTGGGACGGGTGTCACGGGAGTGGGGGCGATCGCGCATTGGGCTCATCGGGATACACCGTGTCGCCACGAACGACGGTGCCGACCGGAACACGACCGTGGGGCTCGACGGGCGCTTGGCGCCGAGCGAGCCGCTGACCATCGACTGGTGGGCGGCCCGGACCGCTACGCCGGGACGGACCGGACGCGATCTTGCGTTCAGCGGGCGGATCGGGTGGCGCAACAGCCGGTGGGACAACGCGCTGCGCTACTCCCAGGTCGGCGAGGACTTCAATCCCGAGGTCGGGTTTCTGAGCCGGAGCGCATATCGGTACTACGAGGCGTCGGTCTTCCATACGATGCCGGTGAAGCACACGCTGTTTCGTTACTGGTTGCCTCATGCCAACTACCGCGGGTATTTCAGCTTCGACGGCAAGGTCCAGTCGGACCAGATCCACGTCGATCTCGGCCAAGCCGAGCTCAACAATGGCGGGCAGATCGGTCCGGAGCTCAACGTGTTCCGCGAGGCGCTCACGCAGCCGTTCGCCATCGCCCGCGGGGTGACGCTGCCGGCTGGCGAGTACCACTGGGCCAGTCTGGGCTTCGATCTCTCGACCAATCCCAGCGCGCCGGTTTCGCTCGTGACTCGGATCGAGGCAGGGCCATTCTACAACGGGACACGGTATGGCGCGATGTCGACGCTGACCGTTCGGCGGGGATCGGCGCTCACCTCGTCGCTGTTGCTCGACTACAACCAGGTTCGGCTCGACCAGGGGGACTTCGTCCGGTCGCTGGTGGGGCTCCGGCTCGGCTACTTCTTCACGCCCCGGATCTTCACCCAGTCGTTGGTGCAGTACAACAACCAGGCCGGGGTGTTCTCGGCGAACATCCGGTTCGGCTGGCTCAACACCGCGGGCACCGGGCTGTTCGTGGTGCTCAACACCGCCGAGAACGCGACCGGCCTCTTCGCCTGGGACCGATCGATCACCCGGTCGTTCCTGATCAAATTCACCCGGCAGTTCGGCACCGGCGGCTAGGCCTCGCAGACCGGCTGCGCGCCGTAGCGCGACGGAGGCCGAGTCGCCTGGCTGCTGCTAGGTCGACGCGCGCGGTTTCTTCCGAGAGTGCAGCTCGATCTCCCGGGCTACCGCCCCGACGGCCGCGAGCGCTCCGGCCGCCAGCGCCGCTTTCCCCGCCGTTTTCAGCACGCGGCTGGCCTGCTGCAGCGTGCGCCGCATCTTGCGGCGGCGCGCCACCGTCTCGGCCTTCTGCCGCGCGACCTTCATGAGGGCATCCGCCTGCTGCGCGGCGACGATGGCAACGCGCTTGGCCTCGCGCGCGGCTTGCAGGATTCTGGATTTCCACTGCTTGCGATCCGGCATCACTCCCCCTCGTGACTGGGCGACTGCGAAAGGTCCCGCAGCGGAATGTACCGCACCGGCGACGGATCGTTCCGGGGGACCCCGACCCTGGCGCCCGCCT
>Ga0214473_10005004_pt1 | contig 15899 bp, 11 predicted proteins | sample RVTome_7_FD_203509 | JGI IMG/M metagenome (GOLD analysis project Ga0214473, IMG submission 203509) | Soil microbial communities from uranium-contaminated site in the Upper Colorado River Basin, Wyoming, United States - RVT98D197 | ecosystem: Environmental > Terrestrial > Soil > Contaminated >... | reverse complement strand
AGTTTTATTAACCCGAACTGATAACCAGGGTGATTCTGGAGGACCCTTTGAAGCTCATCTTCAGGAAAACCATTGACACGGGCAAAATTTATAAAATCATCCCAGGGAGGGCGAGATCGAATCGCATGAGCATCTGGCTGATTGAAATATACGGTTGCGCTATCTTCGGCGAGGGTCGAGACGAGCCCAAGATGATCTATATGGAGATGGGTAATAAAAAAATCGGTTTTCCACAAATCGACTCCAAGTTTCCTGAGGCCAGCCTTCATGGCATTTAAACACTCTTTTCGATTCATGCCTGTATCAATCATTAAATTCCGTTTCGCTGATTTGATCAGATAGGAGTTGACAGCTTTGAGTGGATTTCCCGGAAGGGGTATTTCAATTCTGTAAAGATTTTTGAGCACTTCTTCGATCTTCGGCCACTCTCTCATCTTGGGGAATAACCGCCTTCTACGGGAGTCGCCGAAATTGACTCACTTCTCGTCAAATTCCAACTCCCGTTTATGAGGATCCACTGCTCATAGAACAGTAAACAGGTGAGAGCAACCTTCTATTTCTCAGATGCCAGATACCCAAGAAAATGAAAAGGATCGTGCCGATCCCAAACAAAAGATAATCTTGAACGATGATATATGAGAAAAGAAAGATTGCCGGGGCCAGCCAAAGCAGCCTTTCTGCAATTTTGCATGGTATAAATACAACACCGACAAAAGCAAACTGGAAGCTGAAGATGGCAAGTACACAAGCAGTTAGCCCTGTTACGGCACTCAGTGGTTCTTGTGGCTGCAATATGATGAAAGGGACATAGATGAACATGAAAGGTAACAAAAAGGCAGCAAAGGATACCTTGACCGCTTCCGCCGCTGTCTTCACATATCCACTTCCGGAGAGACGGGAGGCCATCAATGCCCCTAAGGCGACCGGAGGGGTGACGAAAGCGAAACAGGAGGTGAACATGACAAAGAAATGGGACTGGGCCATGCCAATGCCTAATCGCATCAAAGCCGGGGCCGCAAAGATCGTCACGACGATATAAGCTGACATCGCCGGACCGAAACATCCGAAGAGAACACATACCGCCCAGATGATCAACAAAGCGAGAAGAAGGCTACCTCCACTCCAGGATTCCATTCCGGCAGCCAATTTAATTCCTAAGCCACTTGTCATGAAAGTTTCCACGAGGAGCCCCACGGCACCGCACATGATGCCAATCTCGGCACCTGCCTTACCCCCTTGCACAAATCCCTCTAAAACCTTCCTTAAAGAAGGCCTGCCCTTCTTTCTGAGGAGACTCACTACCACTGTGCTAATCACGGCCCAGAAAGCAACATACGACACACTGAAATTCATCACCAAAAGGGCGATGATAATTCCTAAAGGAACGACGAATGAGGGGAGTGACCGGAGCATCTCCTTCTTATCAAATTCTTCACTGAGAGGCATGACATTATTTTTTATCGCCTTAAGTTGGACGTAAAGTGCCAACGACAAATAGTATAATATGGCGGGCATGATGGCCATCGCTGCTATTTTTACGTACGGTATGCCAGTTACCGCTGCCATAGCGAAAGCCGTAATACCCATGACAGGGGGCATGATCTGTCCGCCATTTGATGAAGCTGCTTCAATCGCGCCTGCTTCCTCTGGCGTATAGCCCGCTTTTTTCATCAGAGGGATCGTGAATGAACCGATGACAGCAATATTTGCTGCTACACTTCCAGTCACCATGCCCAATAAACTACTGCAGACAACCGCGCCTAAACCAGGGCCACTTCGTAATCTTTTTCCCACCAGCCTTCCCACCTGGATAAAGAAACCAGTAGCTCCTACCGCCTGCAAAAGACCTCCGAAGACAATGAACAGAAATATATAGTTGGCTGAGACGGAGAGAATAGGGCCATAAATACCTCCGCTGACACCGATGGACCAATTGGAAATCGTCTGGGTGAAGGAGAGGGAGGTGCAGCGGAAAGGTTCTGGGAAATGGGCCCCGAAGAAAGGATAGATGCAGATGGCAATGATGACGATAGGTAGGACAAGGCCGAATGATTCTCTCGTCGCTTCCAGGACCAAAACGATCAGTATGAGACCTATGACGAGGTCGAGGGGAGTGTTGAACCAGACACGGTCTACCAATTGGCTATAAAAGACCTGTACATACAATGCGGCTACTACGGATAAGAGTACCGCGAAAAGTGATAAATATCGCCTTAGACCGCGGGTCTTTTGGGCCGTAGCCAAGAAGACCAACAGGAGGGAAAATCCAAGATGGGTGTTCAGGTGCAATACGGTGTCCTGGACAAGATATTGAGTGTAAATTAACTGGTAAATCACCATTGCAATGGCGACGATTGCGATGATAATCGGCAATCTGTCAGCCTTCTTCGCCTTAGGCCCGTTCGAGTTTTGCTCTTGCAAAGAGTCTACCCTCCTTCAGATCAGCAATCGATTTCGAAAAAGCAGAGCGATCTTAGAAAAACACTTCAACCTAATCTTTGATGGGGCCGAGTTGTAATCCTTTTTCCTTAAAAAATTTAAGGGCTCCTGGGTGTACCCATTTCGGGTCCGTGCTCTCACTCTTTGAGAGTGTTTCCTTGGTTATAGCCTTTCCGGTAATGTGGTATTTCCCAAATTCCGCAGAATGTTCATACATTATCCTGCAAATTTCATGGGCAACTTCATCTGGCATGTCAACATCTGCGCCCCAAAGCATGTAGGTATTATTCACGGACCAGGGCTCCCTTTGTTTCGGGCTAACCCGACCAGGCTGGATTACAACGTGATTCATAGTAAGGTCTTGGGGCACTTGCAGCAGTCTCGCTGCTTCCGAAATATCTTCCGGGTTCCACTGAACAAAATGGACGTCCTTTGACACGAGCAACTCCTCCAAGGCAGGACTTGGCGCCCATTTACCTCCTCCTATGTAAATAGCCCCAAAACTCGCTCCATCTATCAAACCATCGAGAAGAGCATCTTTCGCTTTTTCAAACTCCATATTCTCAAACTTAATTTTGTCATAGACTCCCGCACCTTTGAATATGCCTTTCACCTTTTCACTTTGGCCCCACACTGCCTTCGGGCCCACGGCAAATCTTTTGCCCGCAAAGTCCTTAATATTCTTTATTTTTGGGTCCAACGTGACAGGACCCAGACCAATAAGGCAGATCAATCCCACTACCTTCGAAGTTTCGTATTTAACACCTTCCATTCCTGGTAGTCTTCCTTCTTTGGCAAAGAAATGGTCAGTAAAATTGATATTGGCAATGGTATTCTTTCTCTTCTTTAGATCTGTAGCCAACAATCTGGTATTTGCCGTGTTCCCTCTCGATGCGATGGCTGTAGCCCTAAGCCACGGGCTATGTTTATTTATTAAATCGGCAAGAGCAACTCCCAATACATAGACACTGCTTCCCTGGAAAAGTGAATATATCTCGATGTTATATGGCTTCTGAACAGCTGCTGGGGTAGGCTCTGCACCATGAGCGGATATGAATGGTAGTGCCACCAGGACAAAAGTTAACAAAAAACTGACGTTAAATTTCAACCATCTTTTTTTCCTCATCATACCCTCCTTTTTATATTAAAAGTTCTGTGAGACAAAATTTTCTGAGTTTAATTCGTGTTGACAATTCACTATCGCATTAGTCATCTTCCCTTGTCCCCCGCAATCGACTCATGGATTAAATATTACTTCTTCCCTTTTTGACTTTGATGTCCCAACCTCCCACTGGCGGTTTTGGGTTGGGGGGTGGTGGGTTACGCATCCCAAACCTGAAGTGCTCTCCCGTTGCCTTATCTTTCCAACGCATCTTCTGCATCAGAGGCCAATTCATTTTTATGGCACCTTTGTCCCGAAGAGGACACTCCTTCACACAACACCCACAATACCAGCATTCATCTGGATACATTACGATAGGCGGTTTCCCTTTCTCCGGGTTTGGCATGAACACGTCCATTTGGCAAGTTTCCACACATGTGTTGCACCCTTGGCAGATATCTTCATCGAACTCAATCGGTTTGTTGGGGGTTATCAAGTTGGGAAAAGCATACACCTTTTTTTTACTCATTTTTGCCTTTTCATCTCACAAGCCACAATGGGCCTCATAATTTTCCTTCAGAGGACCCCAGTAATCAATGGGTCGTTCCCCGATTTTGACCTTACCACCATCCAATTTCGTTGTGATCCACTTATGCCATTGAGGGGGATCTATTTCTGGGTAGTCAGATCTCTGAAAACCTAACAATGCGCTACTCGACTTCCGAGCCAGACTTGCATGCATTACCATTTCTGCAACAGTAATGAGATTGAGGGATTCCAAGGCACGGGCCAATTCATGCGGGTTTCTCGCAAAGAGTGTTTCGGCCTCTTTTCCATTAAGCTCCTCAAGCCACTTTAGACCTACCTTCAAGGACTCTTCGTTTCTAATGTCACCACAGTAGACCTGCATGATCTGGCAGATCCCGATATTCAACTCCTTCCAGTCCATTCCACTCATTCGATTAACAGGGGCGTAAACTCGGGTTTTCTCTCTCTCCACCTGTTTGCGGTCTATCTTCGGTTCTTCTGCACCCAGAGCATATTCTGCTGCTTTTCGGCCGGCGTAACGCCCGGTTGTGCATGCATGGGCCGCACCAGCAGTGCCCGTCAACAGAGTCTCCCCTGCTGCATAGAGACCCTCAAGACTAGTTCTTAAATCCCAATTGGGCACCAAACCACCGCTATCAAAGAAGAAGGTTCGCCATCGAGGCATAATGTCCACAGGATAAAACTGAAGCATGTGCTTATCTGGATCAAATCCAGCCTGTGTTAGCATTCGATAGCCTATCCACGTCCTTCCCTCTTGAGCTACATGCAGGCCAAATATAGACCTTCGCTCGTCCTGTGGCATTGATGGCAGGTCTGCGTATAAAGGCGCAACAAACTCCCCACTTGCCATACGCTTACGTAATCCCCTGATAAGTTGCGGTTCACGGTACTTTCTTAAAGCCTCTCTACTTGAGGCAGGAAGGTTACTTGGAAGCACAAAAAGATTTGGAAGAAAGAATTTTTGTCCGGGAGCTGGCCGACTTCTTTGTGAAAAGTTAGAGAGCACATTGCCATCTCTATCAACCCAAGGGATCTCTTTGCCAGTGGCATCCACCATGGTACACGGGCGCCACTCTGCCTCCCAATAACCACCAAAATAGCCTACTATATCGATGCCCGATAGGCCTCCAGTATTTAGGGGGGCAGATTTCTCAAACAGCGAGAATTCAGCACCGGCTCTCCATGCAGCAGCATAACCCTCGCCAACGGCATGGGGAGGCTTCTCACTGCTAAAGAGCGCCTTGTGTTCGGATGAGAAGAACCAAAGCCTCGATTCACCCCCTGTGCAGAGTATAGAGGCTTTGGCCTTGAAAACGAAGAATTCACCGGTTCGCATATTTAGCCCGGTCGCCCCTACCACCCTTGTCCCTTGTACGCCCCCTTCGGTCAAGAGGGATGTAACCGTAACCCTATCGAAGATGTCTATCCCAAGTCGCTTACACTCTTTATACAGGGCTTCCTTTAAGGTTGTTCCCCAGATGGTAATGCAATACCTATTCTCATAATCGTATGCAAATATGAACTTTGTTTCTTCATCTCTAAATGAAGACCCCTTGAACTCATCCTCACTGTCTCTAATCTTCACCCCCATTTCTTCGAGCTCGAGAAGTGTGTCATAGCTTTCCCTGCACGATATGTATCGACCAATCCCGCAACAATACCCATTCAAACTTCCGATTACCGCCTGTGTATATTCCTCTGGGGAAACCTTGGAACAGGGGTTGGTGGTGGCGTCATGCCAATGGTCGATTCCTGCCCCTGCAGCACCGCTACGTGCCGTACACCCTTTTTCAACGATGATTGTCTTCAACCCTTTTTTAGCTACGCTGATTGCTGCCAGGCAGCCAGACAGGCCTCCTCCGAGAACTAAAACGTCGGTGCTAATCTCATTCTCGGAACCATAGTTTACTGGATATGGCCACTCGATCAAACCAAAACCCTTTTCTAACAATTCTTTCTGAGAAGCCATTTCCTTGTCTCCTTATACGTTAAACTCCCTCGTTTTCATAAGGCCTATCCGTTTTCAACAGAAACTTTGTGTTTCGGCAAAAAAGGGGAGGGGGCATTAATGCATCCCTTTGGCCATTGGATGCATGTTGTGGTCTGAAAAAGGTCATTCACCTCAGAGCAATGGTTGCAGTAAATGCATTGGACAATTTCATCCCCTTTTCCTACTATGGCTTTTTTTACCCAATCAGGGTCACACAAAAGGGGTCTTGCTAATCCGATGAGGTCTGCTTTACCTTCCTGAAGGATTTCTTCAGCCAAATTGGGCATGGGTATCTTGCCTGCAGTGATTACAGGAACTGAATATCCTGCTTTACGAACCGCTTTTCGAATACCTTCAGAGAGGTAAACATTTGCCCCATCTGGGTCCCATGCCCTCGGCCAGCACCGAAGTCCAGAATACCCGGTATAAGCAGAAGGGGGCTCCCCAGGTTTCAGAGGCAAAGCATCTTCCCATTGACCTCCGCAGGAGGTGGAGAGATAATCGACTCCTGCTGCAGCAAGCCTCTTTGCAATCTCCGTGGAATGAAGAAGCGTATTCCCCCCCATCACAAGATCGTCGCCATTGATCCGAGCACCAAGGACAAATTTTTTGCCCAAGGCCTCCCGGGTAACCTGATAGATTTCCATCACGACCCGAAGTCTATTTTCAAGGCTACCGCCGTATTCATCTTTTCGTTTATTCTGGCGGCTCAAAAACTGAGAAAGGGTCATACAGCTCTCGGCATCCCATTCAATAGAGTCAAAGCCAGCTTTCTTCGAACGGATGGCTGATTGAAGGTGATCCTCAATGATCTGTTTGATCTCTTCTTTTGTTAGATCTTCCACCTTCTGGCGGTACCCTTTCATGGAGATCTTGAGGAAATGGCCCAGCTGAATCCCAATTTTCGCTCCCTCCACTTCATGGACCGTATCTGTTAGTTTCCTCAATCCAGGAATGAACTGATCGTCCCAGATTCTTAAGTTAAAGGGGCTCTTCCGAGAGATTACGACCACATCCTCAATGATAGTCCATGCTGCCCCGCCTTCAGCGATTTTCCGATACCTTTTCACGAGACTGTCTGTTACAAACCCATCCTCGGTGGCTAAATTGCTCACCACCGGCACGGAAACAACCCTGTTCTTTAACTTCATACCTGAAAATTCAAATGGTTCAAAAAGCATCATCATATATTTTCCTCTTTTTTCTCATTGTTGTCTTACTTCTTCTTCTTTTCCGCCTCAAGTTCCTCTTGAGACACATAGACCATTTTACCCTCCTTGACCAGTTTATCGAGGTAGGAACCTTTCTTCGGTTTTATTGAATATCTGGTAAAGGAGATTGTTTCCGGTTCCTTGAAGCCTTTCTCCGTAAAGGCTTTCCTGCCCAATTTTAGAGTCATAGCAGCCACCGCCAGGTGTCGCCCGAGGTTCTTCAAGGTTCGCTCATTCCTTGAGCCGGAAACAGGGGGTATGGTTCGCGTTCCCTCTTTCATCCAGGCCTTTTTGCCATAAATCACGCTGCCATCCACACAAGTCAACATCCCTCCGATATGTGTTGACTCAACCATTGGAACATCAACGGTGGGCCAAGCATTGGCAACATACATACCAAGGGCCTGAGCCCGTGCCACCATATGCATATGGTTAATCTCTTGTCCTCCGTAGACTTGACCGCCCTGGCTGATAATTGCAAAAGCCTTCCATTTTAGACCTCCAGCAAATTTGGTAAAGGACATCGGCCCAAAATGGTGCATCTTCTCCAGGAGAATGCTGAGCGCCCCTGGGATCCCGTAGGCATAAACGGGAAAACCGACAAGGATCCCATCACTTTCTTGCAGTTTTGGGGACAAAATCTTTATGTCGTCATTCGAGTCGTAACAGATGAAAGGGTCATCGGCCGGTGCCATATAACCAAAACATCTCTGGCATGAGGTGCATGGTACGAGTTTGTAATCGGCCAACGATAGGTATTCCGTCTCCGCGAACCCCGTTGACTCAGCCCACTCGAGGCAATATTTGACCATGGTCGAAGTATTGCCTTCCCGGCGCGGGCTGGCGGAGATTCCCAAAATTTTTATTTTTTCTTGTTCCATTTTTGCTCCTCCTTTTTAAGATCTTACTTTATCGAGAATTAAGGCCCCTTATGGCGGGTTCTTAAAAATTTCTCTTCTATCCTTTTGGGGCTCCCTCCTCAGTTTTCAACCGTTCCTCTTCTCTGATCTCACGCCTCAGCAGCTTTCCCATTTTAGATTTGGGGAGCATGTCCCTGAACTCTAAATACTTTGGGACTTTGTAAGGAGTAAGTCTTTCCCGGCACCACGCAATCAGTTCACTTGCCCCTATACCACGGGCACCCTCTTTAAGAACAACTATCGCCTTGATGCGTTCCCCAACCTTAGGATCAGGGACGCCTACAGCACATGCTCCTATGACTGCCTCATGGTCTTGAAGGACTGCTTCGATTTCCGAGGCAGAAACTCGGTATCCCTCGTGTTTTATAATATCTGCCCTTCGGTCGACAAAATACAATTCACCATTGCCATCCATCCGCACATAGTCTCCCGTTCTGTACCACTTCTTATCATCAAGAATCACGAAGGATTGGGCAGTCTCTTCCGATCTGTTCCAGTAGTCCTGCAAGAATGGAGAGGTTATAAGCAGTTCGCCCATCTCACCCGGGGAGATCGGCTCCAAGCTTTCCGGGTCGACCACTTTGCCCTTCTTTGAGGGGATGAGTTTCCCCAATTTTCGTTCTACAGGTTCTTGGTCTAATGGGCTCAAGGCAAGCTGGCCCGCTTCAGTTGAGCAAAATATTTGATAGATTGGCCGATGGGTCAGCTTTTTGAATCGGTTAAAAACTTCGTTTGGGAGAACATCAGCACCAGACCAACAATATTTCAACGAGGACAAGTCAAATAAGTCCAACCGTCCATTCTCCAGTATCATTCGGTAGAGTGCCGGTACGCCAAAGAAGATGTTTACTCTGTATTTCTGGATGGCTTCCAAAATGGCATCAACCAGTGGCAGAGGCATGATGACAGCCTGATTACCTAAGGTTAAACCGACCTGCAGAAGCATGCTTATTCCCGCATGATGGAAGAGGGGAGTCACCACCAGATAGGTCATGTCGCCTTCTGAGAGATGGCCGTCGATAATATCGTAACCATCTTTCAATCCCGAGACCATACTACTATGAGTTCCCGGTACTCCCTTCGGGGTACCAGTAGTTCCTCCGGTGTATAAGATATATGCAAGGTGTTCTCCCGGGTTGATCTCTACCTTCGGCGGGTTAGCGGGATATTTAGCGATTAGATCCCTAAGGAAGTAGATTCCTTCGCCTTTTTCAACATTTCCTTGAGGAATCCGATCGAAGCCCCGACCAATGATCTTCTTCCACCATGGCAACAGGTCTGCTATATTGGTGACGATAGCCCTTTTCAAGGAGGTTTTCGGAAAAGCCTCCTTCACATAGACAAAATTTGTGTCTTGGCAGATGATGGTTTTCGCTCCGGAATCGTTTAGTTGAAAAGAGATCTCAGAGGGTGTGTAAATGGGTGAAGTCGGTACGGGCACGGCCCCAACCTTTTGTATTCCAAAAAAAGCGATAATCCACTGAGGGCAATTAGGAAGATAAATCATTATTTTGTCATTATCCCTAACACCTAACTCATACAATGCGTTGGCAAATCTATAGATCAACTCCTTCAATTCCTTGTAGGAAAATTTCTCTCCAAGGAAAATGAGGGCAGTCTTATCAGGGGAGTTTGCCGTTATCCGTTCAAACCCTGTGATCATTTCTTCATCGTATGAGTGTATTCCTTTCATAACTCACTCCCTCTGAGTCAAATCACATTCCAAAGTAAGCCCCCACAACATCGGGGTTGTTCATGAGTTCCTCGGGGGGGCCTTTCAAAACTGTCCCTCCATTTTCAAGTACGTATCCATAATCGATGATTGGGAAAAGCGGTCTGGCGTACTGCTCACTTACCAGTATCGTGATCCCGGTTTGATCTCTTATCTCCATGATTGCCTGAGCAAGCCTGGCTTCTACAGCCGGAGCTAAGCCAAGCAACGGTTCATCTAAGAGGAGCAGCTTCGGTTGGGCCATGAGAGCCCTTCCGATGGCTAACATCTGCTGCTCGCCCCCGCTGAGAAAGCCTCCGTCTCTGCCTTTCAGTTTCTTCAGTTCGGGAAAGAGCTCGAACACGAAGGAAAGAGTTTTTTTTGCCTGTAATCTGGAAGCTAAATACCCGCCCATCCTAAGATTTTCCAGCGTGCTGCTTTCAGGGAAGATGCGTCGCCTTTCCGGACAGAGGATGATGCCCCTTTTAGCCCTTTCGCTAGGCTTCAAATTGACGATACTCTCCCCATTAAACCTGATTTCTCCAAGAACCGTTATTCGCTCTCCCCCCCTCATCTCCTCCTTCTTTTTCACATCCAGAATGATTCCTGAAATGGCATACATTAGCGTAGACTTACCGCCGCTATTGGAGCCAAAAATGCCCACAATTTGGTTTCCATGGCCTTTCAGGCTCACATTGTTGATAGCCAATGCATTCTCATAGAATACCATGAGGTTTTTGACCTCTAATAGGACTCCATCATTCGACGTTTTATATTTATGCTTCTCGATGGGCCTTCTTTGTTGGCCCATCGCTTCTCCTCCAAGGTAAGCCTGCTTGACCCTCTCGTCATTAATGACCTCTTTCGGAGAGCCTTCGGCAATTTTTTCTCCAAAGTTCAATGCGATTACCGTATCGGCTACTTTGAAGAGTCCCCTCAATCTATGCTCGATCATCACTAAGGTCGTACCGGTCATCTTCAGCTTTTCTATGAGAGAGATCATGCTAGCCATCTCACCTACGCTTAGTCCCGAAAAGATTTCGTCACAAACAATGACCTCTGGTCTCAAGGATAGACACCTCGAAAACTCAAGCCGCTTCAGGTATCCAAGTGGAAGGGTGCCAGCCAACTTGTACGGGACGAAGGCGTCCCGCTCAAAACCGACATCTTCTAAGAGGTCTATTGCCACAGCATCCCTGTCCCCTAGCCTTCCATAGGCGATTCGCTTGGCCCGTGGAGAGAACAGGGGGGGAATGAGGTTTTTGAAGGCGGGCAGGGTAGGGTACGGCCTCATGACCTGAAAGGTCCGAGTCAGTCCCGCGTCGGCAATTCTGTGAGGAGGCCAGTTCGTGATATCCTTGCTGTTATAAAAAACTTTCCCAGAGTCCTTTTTTACAAAGCCGGTTAAGAGGTTGGCTAGTGTGGTCTTTCCCGATCCATTGGGTCCAACAATACCCAACACCTTGCCCTTGAGAAGCTCGAAGCTCACGTTGTCTACCGCCTTCACTCCCCCAAAGGATTTGCTCAAATTTTTCACTTGGAGGATAGATTCCTCGTTCATGGTCTAAACCTTTACCCAGTGTTCGAACTGTCCGTATTTGCGGGAGAAATAGTTCAGCAGCCCTTGAGAAAAAAAGACGATGAAGAGGACCAAGCAGGTGGAATAAAAAACGATCCTCAGAGTACCAAATGAACGCAATGCCTCGGATATCGGGACCAAGAGGAGTGCACCTAATACCGGGCCAACAAGAGTACCTGGTCCCCCTACGACAGTGGCAGCAAGAGGAAGAATTGAAAAGTCTACTGCAAATAACGACATCCCGACCCAGCCATAGAGGTGGCTGAGGTAAGCGCCAGCAAAGCATCCCATGAGGGCAGTAATAAACACGGCAACGGCCCTATAGTAAGTTACGTTCAGACCGGAGGCTCTAATCCCTTGATCATTTTCTTTCACTCCGCGAAAGACTAACCCCACATCTTGATTAACGAGCCTTCTCAACCCAAACATGCAGATGAGAACAATCCCTATAATCAGGTACTGAACGGACCATATACCTGTGGGCGTAGCCAGCCCGGAAATGCCCTCAGTGCCCCCAAAGATTCGGGTCGAGGCAATCAGTCTTTCCAATATAAGGGGATAAACAAAGCTGACTATGGCGAAATAGGGTCCTCGCAGCGATAAGCAGGGAAGAAGAGCTAACGTGCAGATCACGGCACCCCCTACTGTCCCAATGGGAATGGTTAAGAATGGAGATAGGTCGAAGCTTGAGTTCAAAATACCGGAGATGTACCCGCCTACGCCCACAAAGAAAGCCCCACCAAGACAGACTAAACCCGCAAAGTTAGCAAGGAAGTCAAAACCTATGGCGAGCAAAGCATAGACACCGAAGATACATAGGACCTTCTGCCAATAGATATTTGGCAGAACCAGTGGAAGGGCAAGGAGAAGTAAAACCAAAGCCAACCTCGGGCCCAGCAAAAACGTTATCTCCTTTAAGGAGGAGACGGCGTATATACTGTCGGCCCGCACTTTTATGCTCCGGTCCAGCCTTACCCGGCGCCCTTCTTCAGACTTGGATTCACTAACCATTTAGACTCGTTCCTCAAGTTCCTTTTGCTTTCCAAAAAGTCCCGACGGTTTCGCGATCAAAATGGCAATGATAGCCAGCAGCGCCACCAGCAGGCTGAAATGGGGAGCGAAGTAATAGACCGTAATTGTCTGAGCGAAACCAATGACGAATGCCGCAACCGCAGCACCTGACCAACTGCCAAGGCCGCCACAGAGGCAGACTGCTAAAGCAAAGAGAAGGACATCGTAACCAGCCGTGACCACGATATGGCCCAGGGGGATGATGAGAATGGCCGCTAAACCGATCAGTGCGGAGCCTAGTGCCAAAGCAGCGGCAGCAGCCCTGTCCGAGTCCATGCCCAACATCAAGGCAGCTCGCTCATCTTGCGCTATAGCCTTTAAACATAGACCTGTCTTTGTATAGGAAGTGAATAGCCACAGAATGAGGACCAACGCCACCCCTGCACCTAAGATAAAGATACGTTGCAGGTCCACTGGCACTCCAAATATGTCCATTACCCCCTCAGCAAATATGGGAAGGACAAAGGAGGGCCCGATCAGCCCGATCCAGCGGATAAATTCCATAATCGCAAGACCAATGGCCAATGAGGCAATGATCTCAGACACCGGCATGCCTCTCACACGGATCAGGACAAGCTGGTACATGAGACCACCCGCTGCGGCAGTGAGGATGATAGTTAGGACGATGGAAACCCCAAAGCTTAACCCAATCTTGTTAAGTAAAACCCAGTTCAAATATCCTGCGAGAATATATAATGCGCCGTGAGCAAAGTTAGGTAGGCGACTAACCCCATAGGCCAAAGCAAAACCAATGCTCATGAGCAAAAGTGTCGAACTGTTTATCAACCCGTAGATAATGACATCCACGTTTTTTAACCCGCTACTGACTTAGATTGTGGGGCCTCACATTCCACTAAGAGTCATTACGCCTCTGCTTCTTGGAGGATTTTATTTCATCCAAGGTGGAAGCTTGACTTCTCCCATGCGGATAGAGGGCGGGTAAATTGCTACTCTTTTGCCATCCTGCCACTGGAAGACAGTTCCCACTGCACCTTCTTTTGGATCTATCGAATAGATCAATACATGGGTCTTTGGATCAAATCTCATTCGTCCGTAAACCCCTATTAGGTCGGTTTGTTCTAGAGCTTTTATTAAATTTTCAGTATCAAGAGTCCCCGCCCGTTCGATCGCATCTTTCAGCACATACGGAGCCATGTAGCTCTCTGCGGTCCCATGGAACTCGGGTTCCATCCCCCATCTCTTTTTGTAAGCTTCGACGAACTTCATTGTCCAAGGCGTAGCCTTAGAAGGAACATTACCTGCAGAAACTGAATCTGACATAATATATGCGCATTTTCCTTCGGTGGCCTTCCATAAGCCGGGGTCGCTGAAAAATACTACCATGCCGATCGGTAAAGTTGGTATCTTCATGTCGTGCCATTGCTTCATTAGAATAGTGAACTCTGGCATCTCTCCCCAGAGGAAGAGAATAGACCGTCCCGCCGCTCTTGCTTTTAGGAGTCCCGAGGAAAAATCGGTGGTCCCTGTGGGGTATATTTCTCGTCCTACAATTTCCCAGCCCCCTTCTTTAAGCACTTTCTCCATTATTTCTCCACCGATGCGGGCATGAGCTACATCCTGGAGAATGATGAATGCTTTATTGATCCCAAACTTCTTTCCAATATCTTGTATGGACGGACTGAGGTCATTCATGATCAGTGAGTTCGACTTATTGGTCATACTGAAGAAATACTTATACTTGTCATAATCCTTAGCCACCTTGGCTCCCACCGCAGGGCTCAAACTCATGCAATTCAGGCTGATCACTTTATACTTGTACTGCAAGTCCATTGTTGGCAGTGAAGCTTCCGTGCGGGCTGGACCAGCGATGATAAAATCAACTTTCGCATCCAAGATGAGCTTCTCTATCACCAGAAGCACATCGCTCACTGGAATGCCAGGTTCAATATCCCGACTGTCTACCGCGTTCACTTTAAAGGGCCGTTTCTTCCCGCCGACATTAACCCCGCCCGCCGAATTGATTTCGTCAACAGCCAAGTTAATGCCCCTTTGGTTAGATCTTCCCGCCTCAAAGCCTAACGGCACTGGGAACCCAAGGATAATGGGCTTAGCCACTTCTGTCTTCGGCTGGGCGAAGACAACGCTAGCCCACAAGGTCATCAAGATAACGGCCAACAGGAAAATTCTTTTCTTCATAATTGATCTCCTCCTCCTTTCTCTTTTCATTTTTTGTCTATCTTTCTGGCACAATTTTGCCAGATAGGATAAAAACCTTTTTCTTAGCTTCTTTTACAGCCTCTTTTTTTCAGCTCAAGGTCTTTCAATGGAAGTAGAAAATCATCCCTACCATTGTTAATCTGTTTTTCAACCACCTTCCATCGCCCGTTTTTTAAAAGCATTTTGTCATCATAAAGTCCGAAAATGGCCTATATAAAATCCTTTTCTGCAGTTCCTCGATAAAAGGCTTCAATTACATTGAGCCTCGCTCACCTCATTTCATCCAAGGTGGAAGCTTGATTTCACCCATGCTGACGGTGGGCGGATAAATACCTATTCGTTTCCCATCCTGCCACTGGAAAACAGTTCCCACTGTGCCTTCCTTTGGATCGATTGAAGAGATCAATCGATGAGTCTTTGGGTCAAACCTGATTCGGCCATAAACCCCGACCATATCAGTCTTTTCCAATGCTTTTATTACACTTTCCACATCAAGAGTGCCGGCTCGTTCGATTGCATCTTTCAGTACATATGGAACCATGTAGGTCTGTGCAGTACCATGATATTCGGGTTCTATCCCCCATCTCTTTTTGTATGCTTCGACGAACTTCATTGTCCAGGGCGTGACATTAGAAGGAACATTACCTGCAGCAACAACGTCGGACATCACATATGCGCATTTTCCTTCAGTGGCCTTCCATAAGCCGGGGTCGCTGAAAAAGACGACCATTCCGATTGGTAATGCCGGTATCTTCATGTCGTGCCATTGCTTCATCAGAATAGTGAACTCCGGCATCTCTCCCCAGAGGAAGAGAATAGACCGTCCGGCCGCTCTTGCTTTTAGCAGTCCTGAGGAAAAATCGGTGGTCCCTGTGGGGTAGGTTTCTCGTCCCACTATCTCCCAGTTTCTTTCTTTAAGCACTTTCTCCATTATTTCCCCACCCATGCGGGCATGGGCGACATCTTGGACAATGATGAATGCTTTATTAATCCCAAACTTTTTTCCGATGTCTTGTATGCAGGGAAGTAGTTCATTCTTTATCAGCCAGTCCGACAGATTGGTCAGGCTGAAAAAGTACTTATATTTTTCATAGTCGTTAGCGACCTTGCCCCCCAATGCTGGACTCAAGGTTATCGAATTCACGCTTA
>Ga0214473_10005003_pt1 | contig 15901 bp, 10 predicted proteins | sample RVTome_7_FD_203509 | JGI IMG/M metagenome (GOLD analysis project Ga0214473, IMG submission 203509) | Soil microbial communities from uranium-contaminated site in the Upper Colorado River Basin, Wyoming, United States - RVT98D197 | ecosystem: Environmental > Terrestrial > Soil > Contaminated >... | reverse complement strand
TTATCAGCCTTCATATCATAGTCAATTGAGTTCTTGATAATAGGGCCATTCCTCGCGCTCGTCAAGGGTTGGGTCCGAGGGCGGGGTCAGCCAGGGCCCACGAAGGACCTTACTGCTTCTCCCCACAGAAGGCACACGTCTCGCTGCGGGCGTGCAGTGGCTTCCTGCAGTGCCAGCAGAAGCCCCGCTTCGGGACGTCGCGGGCGCGCAGCCTGCGCCGGATGTCCTCCATCGCCGTGGCGTTGTGGTCGATCTCGGCCGCCGTCGCGAGATCGTCGAGCAACTCCGAGGCGCGTTGGTAGCGCTCGCCAAGCTCGGGGTTGAGCGCCTTCATCACGATGTCCGAGACCTCGCGCGGGATCTGGCTATTCCGCAGCTTCGGCGGCGTGCAGCGGCCCTGCGCCACGAGCCGCTCGATCTGAGCCGGGTTCGGGCTGAAGTAGGGGAGAACACCGGTGAGCATCTGGTAGACCATCACGCCCACCGAGTAGATGTCCGACGCGAGCACGGCGCGCCCCTGGAACGCCTCCGGCGCCATGTACGGAGGGCTGCCGATCACCGTCGTGGCGTGCGAGCGCTCGAGCAGGCGCGAGGTGCCGAAGTCGGCCACCTTGCACACGCCGCTCTCCGAGATCAGCACGTTGGCCGGCCGCAGATCGCGGTGCAGGATCTGCGCCTCGTGCGCGTGCTCGACGCCCTTCAAGATCTGCACCGCGTAGTTGAGCGCCCGCGGCACGTCGAGCGACTTCTCCCGGTCGAGCACGGCCTCCAGGCTCTCGCCCTTGACGTACTCCATCACGATGAAGAAGGTGCCGTCGGTGCGTTCGGCCGTGAGGATCCCGACGATGTTGGGATGGTCGAGTGCCGCCAGCAGGCGCGGCTCCTGGAGCAACTCGTCGGCGTCGCCGGTTTGGCGATGGGGGACCTTGATCGCGACCTTCTTGTCGATCCAGGTGTCGCGCGCGAGGAACACGGTGCCGAAGCCGCCGGAGCCGAGATTGGCGAGAATCTGGAATTTCCCGACCGTCTCGCCGAGCAAGAACATTGGGCGCGCGCAGTATAGCAGCAGGCCTCGGCATAGCAGCAGGTCTCGGCCCGGGTGGTGCGCACGCTTCATGGTGCGTGAGTGCAGTTTGAGCGAAGCTACTGCCTGCGTAGCGAGGTGGGATTCACTCCCCCGAGCGGAGCGGGGTGGTGAGAGGGGGGACGCGACGCAGCGTCCCCCTAACGGATGAGGGCGAGACATGGGCTTCATGGAACAGGCGTACGCGCGTGTGGCCGGGCGAGGAATGCGAGTGGTCTACCCGGAGGGCGTCGAGGAGCGGGCGATCCGAGCCGCGACGTGGCTGGTCGAGCGTGGTCTCGTGAGTCCGGTGCTGATCGGGGACGAGCCGACCATCCGCGCCAAGGCGAAGTCGCTCGCGGTGCCGCTCGACGGCGTGAGCGTGCGCGACCCGGCGCGGGATGCGACGCGCGAGGTGCTCGTCGCGCGCTACGTGGAGCTGCGCCGGCACAAGGGTGTGACGCCGGAGCAGGCGGGAGAGCGGATTCGTCTGCCGCACTACTTCGGTGCGCTGCTGATCGACGCCGGCGAAGCCGAGGGCATGGTGTGCGGCCTCAACAGCGACACGAAGCCCTTCATTCCGGCCTTCGAGATCGTGCGCATGCGCCCCGGCATCAAGCGCGCGTCCTCGGTGTTCGTGATGGCGTGGCCCGAACGCGTCTACTTCTACGCGGACTGCTCCACCGTGATCGCGCCGGACGCGGAGACGCTCGCCGAGATCGGCCGCGCCACGGCAGCGAGCGCCCGCGCCTTCGGGCACGAGCCGCGGGTCGCGTTCCTCTCGTTCTCGACGCGCGACAGCGCGAAGGACGCCTCGATCGATCGCGTCAAGCAGGCGGTGGCGCTCGTGCGCCAGGCCGAGCCCGGGCTGCTGGTCGACGGCGAGATGCAATTCGACGCCGCCATCCTGCCGGAGGTGGCCACGAAGAAGTGCCCGGGCAGCCCGCTCGAGGGCCGCGCCAACGTGTTCATCTTCCCCGACCTCAACTCCGGGAACATCGCGTACAAGATCACGGAGCGCCTGGGTGGCGCCCGCGCCATCGGCCCGATCCTTCAGGGCCTGAACAAGCCGGTAAACGACGTCTCGCGCGGCTGCTCGGTCCAGGACTTCGCCGACGTCGCGGTGGTGACGGCACTGCAAGCGTTGGGTAGCTAGCGCAGGTCCCCCCAGATGGCCTGCGCGATCGTGACCGCTGCGACGGCTGCGGTTTCGGCGCGGAGGATTCGCGGGCCCAGGGACGCCGCGACGAAACCGGCGGCGAGCAGTGCGCGGGCCTCCGCAGGCTCGAAGCCGCCGGCCGGGCCGACCAGAAGTAGCAAGCGGGACACACGATCGATGTGCAGTGACGCGAGCGCCTGGTGGCCGGGCGTCTCGAGCAGAACGACGCGCGCTCCGCTCCAGGGGCGCTCGAGGAGTCCGTCGAGTGCCGTAGTGGGGGCGATGCGCGGCACCACCGCGCGCCCGGATTGCTCGGCTGCGCCGGAGGCCACGCGCTCCCAGCGGTCGCTGCGCGAGCCCGCGAGCGCGGGACGCGCAGCCGCATCGGTGCGGAAGGTCACCACCGGCCAGATCTCGGCGACGCCGAGCTCGGTCGCCTTCTGGATCACGAGCTCCATTCGGTCACCCTTGAGGGCCGCCATCGCCAGCACGAGGCGCAGCGGCGACTCCGGCCGCGTCTCGACCGCGTGCAGGAGATGTGCCGTGACGGCGCGCCGCGAGACCTCCTCGAGGACGCCGTCCCACTCGCCACCCGCGCCGTCGAAGACGTGCACCGGCGCTCCCGTGCGGAGCCGCAGCACCTCGCGGGCGTGGTGGGCGGCGTGCTCCGGTAGCGTCACTCTCGCGCCTGGTGCGGCCGCGGGGACGTGAAAGCGGGGGACGCTCATCGCGGCGAACTCGCGGCCGGGGATGAGAATGCGTCCGGGGCGTCGAACACCAGCGCGGCCCATTCGCCGAGTCTGCGCTCGCGCGGCGGGCCGCAGGCGGAGTAGGCCTGCCGCACGAGTGGCACGTCGTCCAGCAGCAGGCCGGACAGCACCAGCGCCCCGCCCGGAGCGACGAGCCCGCGAATCTCCGCGACACGGTCGATCAGGAGTAGGGCCATCAGGTTGGCGAGCACCAGGTCGAAGCTGCCTGGACGAAAGGCCGTTCCAGCGTCGGCCCGCACCACGTGGAGCCGGGCGGAGTTGAGGCGGGCGTGGAGCCGCGAGGCGTCCGTGGCCTCCGGGTCGATGTCGGAAGCGACGAGCGGCCCAGCGCCGAGACGCTCCGCGGCCACGGCCAGGAGGCCGGTTCCGGAGCCGAGATCGAGCGTGCGTCCCAGGGGCCTGTGTGAGGCCAGCTCCTCGAGGGCTTCCAGGCACAGCCGGGTCGTCTCGTGCGTCCCGGTCCCGAAGGCTCGCCCGGGATCGACGACCAGGAGCTCGGGCGTGGGTGCCGTGGCTTCCCAGCGCGGGCTCACCAGAAAGCGTCCCACTCGGAAGGGGCGAAAGCCCTCGCGGAAGCGGGCCAGCCAGTCGACCTCGGGGACGGGCACGCCTGCGACAGCGGCGTTGGGCAGAACGCGCTCGAGCTCGTCTGGATCGGGCTCGTGCTCGAAGTAGGCGAGAAGCTCGACCTGGCCCGCGGCGGCGGGTCTCACCTCGACACCGCAGGTGCCGTGATCCCAGAGCGCAGTCGCGGCCTCGTCCTCGCGAGCCGCGTCGACGGTCACGCTGAGCGCGTGCACAGAAGTGGGAGGCCGCCTCAGGAGAGGAGGTCCTTCATCCGGTCGAGGAGCGACTTGTCCTTGTCTTTCACGTCCGGAAGCGGCAGCGTCTTAGCGAGCTGCTCGAAGAGGCGGCGCTGCTCGGCGTTGAGGTGCTTCGGCACCACCACTCGCAGGAGGACGTGCAGGTCGCCGCGGCCGCGGCCACCGAGCGCCGGGATGCCCTGGCCCCGCAGCTTCAGGACCGTGCCGGATTGCGTTCCTTCCGGAACGTGCAGCTTGGCCTTGGCGCCGTCGAGCGTCGGCACCTCGATCGTCGCGCCGAGCGCGGCCTGGGCCACGCCCACCGGCATCTCGCACACCAGGTGCGTGCCGTCGCGTTTGAAGAATGCGTGGTCGGCGACGCGCAGCACGACGTAGAGGTCGCCCGAGGGCCCGCCCAGGGCTCCGGGCTCGCCCTCGCCGCCGATGCGAAGCTGGCTGCCGTTGTCGACTCCCGCGGGAATCTGGATCTGGAGCGTGCGCTCGATCGGCACCTGACCCTGGCCGCGGCAGGTCTTGCAGGGCTGGGCCACGATGCGGCCCGATCCGCGGCAGTGGCTGCAGGTGCGGGCGACGCTGAAGAAGCCTTGTTGGAACGTGACCTGCCCGGAGCCGCGGCAGGTGGGGCAGCTCACCGGCTGGGTCCCCGGAGCGGCGCCGCTGCCCGAGCATGCCTCGCAGCGCTCCGCACGGGGAATGCGGAGCTGCGTCTGCATGCCGAACGCCGCCTCCTCGAAGCTGACGTCGAGGTTGTAGCGCAGGTCGGCCCCGCGGCGTGGGCCGCGCCGGCGGCCGAAGGCGTCCCCGAAGCCGAAGAAGTCGCCCAGGATGTCGCTGAAGTCGGCGAATATGGTCGGGTCGAAACCCTGCGGACCGCCACCGAGCCCGGCGTGCCCGTAGGCGTCGTAGCGACGCCGCTTGTCGGGGTCGCCGAGGACGCCGTAGGCCTCGGCCGCCTCCTTGAAGCGCTCCTCGGCCTGGGCGTCTCCGGGGTTGCGGTCGGGATGGTGCTTCAGGGCGAGCCGGCGGTAGGCCGACTTGATCTCCTGGTCGGAGGCGTTCCGCGGAACACCCAGTACTTCGTAGTAGTCGCGCAGCGCCGGCATCTGCGTAGCCCGCTTCGTTAGCTCAGGCGCGAGCGGGCGACCTTCGACCGGCTCACGGACGCAGCATGGCCGTGCCGATGATTCCGGCCGCCTTCTCCATCTCCGAGAGCCGTGCCCGGAGCTCGTCCAGGTTGGCGTCGGAACGCGACTTCTTCGCCTTCTCGATCGAGTCCAGGATGCGCTGTTGCTCGTCGGGCGTGAGCTTGCCCTCGAGCGCCTGCACGGAGCGCATGGTGTTCGTCACCAGCCCCTCGAGCTGGCGGACGATCTGCTCCTGGTCCTTCTTCGACTTGTCCTCCGAGTCGCGCGCGCGGGTCTCCGCCACCAGCCGGTTGACGTCGGACTGGCTCAGGCCGCCCGAGGGGTGGATCGTCATGGCCTGGCGCCGGCCGGTGGCCTGGTCGGTGGCCTCGACCGACACGATCCCGTTCACGTCGATCTCGAAGCCGACCTCGACCTGCGGCACGCCCTTGGGCGCCGGCGGAATGTTCGTCAGCTCGAACTTGGCGAGGCTCTTGTTGTAGGCCGCCATGTCGCTCTCGCCCTGCAACACGTGCACCTCGACCCGCGTCTGGTTGTCGGCCACGGTCGTGAACACGCGGCTCTTGCGCGTCGGGATTGTGCTGTTGCGCTCGATCAGCGGGGTGAACGTGCCGTCCTTCGTCTCGATGCCGAGCGTGTGCGGCGTGACGTCGAGCAGGACCAGGTCCTTGACCTCGCCCTGGATGATCCCGGTCTGGATCGCCGCGCCCATCGCGACGCCCTCGTCCGGGTTCACCGCGCGGTTCGGCTCCTTGCCGAAGACCTTGCGCACGAGCTCGGCCACCTTGGGCGCGCGCGTCTGGCCGCCCACCAGCAGGACCTCGTCGATCTGCTCGGCCTTCATCTGCGCGTCGGCCAGGCAGCGCGTGCACGGCTCGACCGTCCGCTCGAGCAGCTCGTCCGTGAGCTCCTCGTACTTCGGCCGCGTCAGCACGGTGTTGAGGTGCTTGGGACCCGAGGCGTCCGCCGAGATGAAGGGCAGCACGATCTCGGTCTGCTGCGCCGTCGACAGCTCGCACTTGGCCTTCTCGGCGGCCTCCTTGAGCCGCTGTAGCGCCATGCGGTCCTGCCGCAGGTCGATGCCGGTCTCGCGCAGGAACTCGCCGATCAGCCAGTCGATGATGCGCTGGTCGAAGTCCTCGCCGCCGAGGTAGGTGTCGCCGCCGGTCGCGCGCACCTGGAAGAGACCGTCCGCCATCTCCAGGATCGTGATGTCGAAGGTGCCGCCCCCGAGGTCGTAGACGGCCACCAGCTGGCCGCTCTTGCCCGTGCTCTTGAGGCCGTAGGCGAGCGCCGCCGCGGTCGGCTCGTTGATGATGCGCGAGACCTTGAGCCCCGCGATCAGACCGGCGTCCTTGGTGGCCTGCCGCTGGGGGTCGTTGAAGTACGCCGGGACCGTGATGATCGCCTCTTCGACGGCCTCACCGAGGTAGTCCTCGGCCGCGGCCTTCAGCTTCTGCAGCACGAAGGACGAGATCTCGGGCGGGGAATAGACCTTGTCCTCGATCTGCAGGTGCACGTCGCCGTTCGGCGCGGCCACCAGCGAGAATGGCATGAACTTGCGGGCCTCTTCGGCCTGCGGCGAGTCGGACTTGCGCCCGATCAGCCGCTTCACGGCGAAGACCGTGTTCTTCGGGTTGGTGAGCGCCTGCCGCTTGGCGATCTGGCCCACCAGCCGCTCGCCCTTGGCCGTGAAGCCCACGATCGAGGGTGTCGTCCGCGCGCCCTCCTGGTTGGGGATCACCTGGGGCACACCGCCCTCCATGACCGCCACGCACGAGTTCGTCGTGCCCAGGTCGATGCCGATCATCTTGCCCACGTGTGAACCTCGCTCCTCTTCCGTTCCCCGCTACTGGACGTCTCCACCAGCCGCGTCGGGCCCCGGCTCGCCGCCGGCCACCTTTACGAGCGCCGGCCGCAGCAGCCGGTCGCGGTAGCGGAAGCCCTTGCGCAAGACTTCCGCGACCGTTCCCGGCTCGAACCCGGTGACCGGCTCGTGCAGGATCGCCTGGTGCTCGGCCGGGTCGAAGCGCTGGCCCTTCGGGTCGAGCGCCTCGACCCCGAGCGACTCCAAGAGGCCGAGCAGCTCGCGGTGTGTCAGGACCACGCCCTCGCGGAGCGCAGGACCCGCGTCCTGCGCGAGCAGGGCGCGCTCGAGATTGTCGACGGTCCCGAGCAGCTGTCGCAGCAGGGAGGCCTCGGCCTCGACTGCGGCGGTGCCGCGGTCGCGCTCGACCCGCTTCCGGTAGTTCTCGAAGTCGGCGCGCCGTCGCAGCAGGGCCTGGTTGAGCTCGGCCACCTCGCGGCGCAGCGCCGCGAGCTCGTCCTCAGGAGTTCCTTCGCCCGCGGGCGCAGGCTCCGCCGGGCCCGGCTCCAGGCCGGTCTCGGTCGTGGCCTCCTCGGTGGCGGCGGCGGATCCCGACAGCTCGATGTCCTCGTTGCGCCCGTTGCTCCCGGCGCTCATGCGCGCTTCCCCCGCAGCACATCCGCCACGGCGCGCGCGACGTGATCCACGAGCGACACCACGTGGGCGTACTGCATCCGCGTCGAGCCGAGGACGCCGACCCCGAATCCGGGCTCGCCCTCCACGCGACAGGTGGTGGTGACGAGCGAGAGGTCCTTGAGCTCGGGATCGGGGTTCTCGTGGCCGATCAGGATGCGGATGCCGTCGCCCGTGATGCAGGCGTTCAGGATCCGCACCAGCCGGCCCTTCTCCTCGAAGGTCCGGAACAGGGTGCGCATGCGCTCCAGGTCCTCGAACTCGGGCTGCGACAGCATGTTCGAGGCGCCGTCGAGGTAGACGCTCGCGCCGGTCTCGGGCGCTGCGAAGGCCCGCTCGCCGAGGGCCGCCACGCGCTGCAGCAGCGAGTCGTAGAGCGCCTTCTCCTGCTGCATCAGCTCGACCAGGCGCGCCCGGATCAGGGCGAGCGGCATGCCGCTGAAATGGGCGTTCAGGTAGTTGGCGCACTCCTGCAGCTCGGCGGGCTCGAGCTCGTCTTCGACGTCGATCACCTTGTGCGTGACGATGCCCGTCGCCGAGACCATCACCACCAGCACTCGCGGGTGGCCGAGCGGGACGAGGTCGACGTGCCGGAAGCTCGTGTGCGCGATGTCGGGGGCGAGCACGAAGCCGACGTTGCGGCTGAGCCGCGACAGCACCTGAGAGGCCCGCTCCAGCGTCTGCTCCGCCGAGGAGTCGCCCTGGCCCAGCTCGGCGATCGCCTGCGCCTCGCCGGGGGCGAGCGGCCGCAGGCCCATCAGCGAGTCGACGAAGACCCGGTAGCCCTCGTCGGTCGGGACCCGGCCGGCGCTCGTGTGGGGGTGGTCCAGGTATCCGAGCGCCTCGAGGTCGGCCATGAGGCTGCGCAGGCTGGCGGGGGAGAGGGCGCGCCCGAACGCACGAGACAGGCTCTCCGAGCCGACCGGTTCCCCGGTATCGACATGGAGCTGGATGAGGGTCCGCAGGACTTCACGCCTGCGGTCGTCCAAGGCCGTCGCGACCATGCTTCGCTCCGGAAATTATACAAGGGAAAGGAGCTTCAGTCGATCTGGGCCCGCTGCAGCCGTCCGCTGAAGTCGATATAGATGCTCTTCCACTCGCAGAAGACCTCGAGGGCCTGGACGCACGCCTCCCGGTGCCCGTTCCCCGTATTCTTGGTCCCGCCGAAGGGCAGGTGGGTCTCGGCGCCGATCGTGGGGGCGTTGACGTAGAAGATTCCCGTATACATCTCGCGCATGGCCGTGAAGGCCTTGTTCACGTCCTGCGTGTAAATCGAAGCGCTCAGGCCGTAGTCGACGGAGTTGCCGACCTCGATCGCCTCCTCGAGCGAGCGCACGGGGATCACCGAGACCACCGGTCCGAAGATCTCCTCGTGGGCCACGCGCATCTTCGGGGAGCAGTCGCCGAAGATCGTCGGCTCGTGGAAGTAGCCGCGGGCGAGCTCCCCCGACGCCAGGCGGCTGCCGCCGGCGAGGAGGCGCGCGCCCTCGTCCTTGCCGATCTTGACGTAGCTCTCGACGGTCTCGAGCTGGGACGCGTTCACGCAGGGCCCGACCTGGGTCTTCGGCTCGAGCCCATTGCCCACCTTGAGGGCTTTGGCTCCCGCCGCGAAGCGCTCGACGAACTCCTTGTAGACCTTCTCGTGCACGGCCACCCGGCTCGCGGCGGTACAGCGCTGGCCGGTCGTGCCGAAGCCGCCCCAGAGCGCGCCCTCCACCGCCAGATCGATCCGGGCGTCGTCCATCACCATGATGATGTTCTTGCCGCCCATCTCGAGGTGGCAGTGCTTGAAGGCCGGCGCGCACGCCTCCGAGACGCGGCGGCCGACGTCGGTCGAGCCCGTGAACGAGACGACGCCTACGTGCTTGTGGCTCATGAGCGGCGTGCCGACCCGGGAGCCGCTGCCGGTCACCATGTTCACGACGCCCTTCGGCAGTCCGGCTTCTTCGAGCACCTTGACGAGGTTCACGACGGAGAGCGGGGTATCGGTAGCGGGCTTGACGACGACGGTGTTGCCGAGGATCAGCGCCGGCATCATCTTCCACGAGGGGATCGCCATCGGGAAGTTCCAGGGCGTGATCAGACCCGCGACGCCGACCGGCTGGCGCACCGACATCTGGAACTTGTCGGGCATCTCCGAGGGCGTCGTCTGGCCGAACTGGCGCCGCCCCTCGCCGGCCATGTAGTACGTCATGTCGATCGCTTCCTGGACGTCGCCGCGGGTCTCGTCCAGGACCTTGCCCATCTCGCGCGTCATGTCGCGCGCGAGCTCCTCCTTGCGCTTCAGGAGGATCTCGGCGGCCCGGTACAGGATCTCGCCGCGCTTGGGCGCCGGCAGCGCCTTCCAGCGCGGGAAGGCTTCGCTCGCGGCGGCGACCGCGCGGTCGACGTCCTCCGGGCCGGAATCGGCAAACGTGCCAATCAGGTCGGACGTGTCGGCCGGGTTGCGGTTGTCGAAGCTGCGGGAGGAAACGGCCTCGCACCACTCCCCGCCGATGTAGTTTCCGTGTCGCGTGGCCATCCCGTCCCCCTGGCTAGGCCTTGTCGCCGCCCGCTCGCGGGGACATGTCGCTCGTGCCCCGGAACGTCGCCCCCTCGGCGATCATGATGCGCGGGGCCTTGATGTTACCGGTGAGCCGGCCGCTCGCCTCGATCACGACGCGCTCGGTCGCCTGGCAATCCCCGATGACCTCGCCCGCTATCACCAGCGTGTGAGCCGACACGTCGGCCTTGACGGTGCCGCCGGGAGCGACGCGCAGCTCGGCGGTGAGGCGCACGCTGCCCTCGACGCTGCCCTCGACTACGACCGGCTCGGAGCCGTGAAGCTCGCCCTTCAGCTGGACACGTGACCCGATCGTGCAAGGCGTGCCTGTGGCGCGTTGCGGTGACCCCGCAGGCGCGGGCGGGGGCGCTGGTGGCGGCGTGCCGGCGGGCCGCGGCCCGGGCTCCGGGGCCCGACTCTCGTTCTTGCCGAAGATTCCCATGATTCCTCCGAGGGGTTCGCCGCCCCCCGCCGGTCTCGAGGAGGCGGCTGGAGCGGGCGACGGGATTCGAACCCGCGACTCCGAGCTTGGGAAGCTCGTACTCTACCAACTGAGCTACGCCCGCCTCGTGGCGCTCGAAGCGGCATGATAGCGACCCCGAGCGCCACCGGTCAAGGCAATGCCTCCTCCCCGATGACCTGCTCGTCCGTGATCCGGCTGCGTCGTATGTCCGCCCTCCAGGCAAAGCACCCGGAGACTCTCCCATTTCAGACTGGAGGAGTTTTCGGGGGGCGGGTCAGGAAGAAGCGCATGAGCACGTTCCCGTGACGAATCGACCCCAGCAGTGATCCGCCTTGCCACCCGCTGCCGCGCCCGCGCGCCAGCCACGAGCCCCTGCCAAAGTCGCAGCGATAGGGACCTTGGCCGCGGCCTTAGACCGTGGTCGGCAGCTCCTTCGGCCCTAGCCAGAGAGCCACGAGCTGACCTTGAGAAAGCACGACTACACAACCAGGCGAGAACTCAATGGCCTCATCGTGTCGGTCTTGCGGAAGGGCATCGCCAAGGCACACCCACCGAGCGTGTCGATTCACGAAGGCCGGCCATCTTGTTGCCCGATGGGCATACTCCAGCAGGCTGCTCAGGCGCCGCGAGACGGGCCCTACCGGATCTTCATAGCGGGGTCGCCGAAGAGGTGGTACACGTCCAGGAGCTCCGGCATCGAGCCCGTGAGCGCGTAGCTCCGCTGCGCGGCGAGGACTGCGTCGCCGAGCCTTTGGTGCTGGCCGCTCGTGAGCGCGGCCATCAGCGCGCGGTGGTACTGGTGAGCGGGGCCGTCGAGGCTCAGGCCGCTCGGTGAGAAGCTCGCGATCGCACCGCGCCCCTCCGCCTTCAAGAGCGACTCCGAGAGTGAGTTGAAGGCGGGGGCGACGAAGTAGCCGTTCAGGCAGTTCATCGTCACGAGCATCGGTTGCTCGGACTGCGTCTGCAACCTTGCTGCATCCCAGGAGTTCCAGACGTTCTCGCTCGCCCACACCGCCGCGCCGCCGTGGCCGACGTAGCCCAGGTAGCTCAGGCCAGAGTTCAAGGCGTCGAGGATGCGCGGCCGGGTCTGGGCCCCGAGCTCGCTCAGCAGCAGCAAGTCGCTCCGCCCCGCGAGGTAGCTCTCGGCGATGTCGCGGATGTCGGCCTCGAAGTCGCCGGCGAGATCGGGGTTATCGGCCACCAGCGTGGCCCGGCCGTTCAGGCCCTGGCCCGAGTCCTCCCAGGCCAGGAGCTTCCGAACGAGCGCCTCGGCCTCCGCCACGGTCGTCGCTGGCAGCCGTCCGATCGCGAGGTCGGGCAGGCTGTCCTCGCCGTTGACCGCGGCGAGCTGGGGATCGGAGGCGGTCCAGAGATAGCTCGTCTTCGTCCAGAGAACGGGCAGCGGCGAAGGCTGTGAGGTACCGGTGAAGTTGTGCGGGTCGTAGTTCGCATCGCCCAAGAGCAGCACGTAGCGCGGCGACGGGCGCGTCCAGGAGTGAAAGGCATAGCCGAGGAAGGCCTTAATCGCCTCCGCGGATGGCTGGCCGCGCCCGAACTCGTCCACGATCTCCTCGAAGGCGACCGCACGCGCCTGCAGGCCCTGATCGGCTCGACGCTGCACCAGCGGCTCGGCGGCCGCGAGGAAGGCGCGCGGCGCGATCAGCAGGTAGTCGGCCTGATTCTGTGTCGAGCGCAGGGTGGACGCAGCCGGGGCCGCGACACGCGGACTGAGCAGCGCCTGCTGAGAGACGGCGAGGTAGCGGTGTCCAGCCTCCGCCCGGAACCGCAGCGAGCCGCCGGTCGGCTCGTACCCGTACAGCCACAAAGGCGTTGCCGTCACGTCGAGGAACGCAACAGGCCCGTTCGTACGCGAGAGCGTAGCCGTCCCTCCCTCTGCCCACGTCCCTTCAAACACCCCGGTGGCGAGTGACGAGTCCTGCGGGTAGGCGAGCGAGAAGCGATCCAGGAAGACGAAGGAGGACACACCCGTGTCGGCCACGTTCGTGAGCGAGATCTCGTTCGCTCCTTCGTGTAGGAGAGAGACCGGCACGTTTTGGCTGACCCGGTACGGCTTCTTCCCCGCGAACTGCGCCTCGCCCACAAGCGTGCCGTTCAGCGACACGCTCACGTGGTGGTCGACCGGCTGCCCCGACTCCGACGCCCCTTGCAGGAACACCTCGAGCCCCGCCGTCCGGGACGAGGCCGCATCGACGCCGCTGAGCGAGAAGCCCTTCGCCCGCGTCGCCCCCGAGGCGAGACCCTCCCACAACCACAGCTCCGGCGCCTCGAGCAGCCCCGGCTGATAGATGCGGTTCACCTCGAAGGACGCCGTGCCGAGCGGTGCGGACGAGACCACGTCCCCTGCGGGTGCGGCCGAGACGAGCGGCATGCGCAGCCCGTCCCGGGAGCGCACCAGCTCCCAGGCGACTTCGGACGAGAAGTCGCTCGCGGAAGCCGTGGTGTCGGCATGGAAGTACAACACGCTGCCGGGGCCGAAGCCGTCTGAGGCCGGCTCGAAGTGGAAGCCCTGCGCATAGCCCTGCCGCTCGAGCCGCAGCTGCGACGCCGCAAATCCCCCGCTGCGCCCCGGGAAGAGCTGTTCGAAGGAGACCGCGTAGAGCCCACGGCTCGTCGTATAGAGCCGCGCCAGAACCTCCCCGGTGACCGGGCTCTGCGGCCTTCCCCTCCGCCCGAAGCCGCCCCGCCCGCTCTCTCCCGTCTCTCTCCCCGTAAACAGCAGCTTCACCAGCACTCGCTTGGAAAGGACGATCTGCTGGCGTCGCGCGTCAAACCGCAGCGGTGTGATCTGGACGACCGCGCGCTTCGCCTCTCCCTGGAAGACACTCGGCAGCAGCCGCGCGAGGTCGCTCGAGACGTGCTGAGGTGCGAGCTCCCGGATTGCCCGGCGGCCGGCGCGCACCGTCCCGTCGCGCGAGACCTGCATCTCCGCCTTGCCGAGCGAAGCCGGGACGAGGCCCGGGAAGGCCACCTGATCGAGCGCTCTCACGCCACCGAGCTGGGCCCGGCGTCCGACGACCGCGTCCACCAGCACCCGGCGGAAGGGCAATGCCGCAGCCTGCGGGTCTTGCGGGAAGTCGAAACCCGGGACGAAGACGCGCACGCGGCCCGAAGCCTCGCGCAGCGCGTAGAAGCCCCCCGTCCGCAGCTCGAGCGTCGCGGAGCGCGCGTCGCGTGAGAGGACACCGAGCGACACCGCCTCGGGATCGCCGCGGCGCGTGCAGGTGAGTGTGGCCGTGGAAGCAGAGGAGCCGGCCACGGAGCCATAGGCCGCCACCACCCAGTCGGGGCACGAGGGAGACGACGGCTTCTTCTTGGCGCTCGGGCTCCCGTCCGGAGACTCGCTCCCCGTCGCTCCGCCGGCGCCTGCCACAGGCACCGCCGAGACGGGGCCGTGCGAGGTCGTCTTCGACGACGTGTCGACGTCCTCCAGCCGGTAGAAGTAGCGGGTCCCGTTCCGAAGCCCCATGTCCCGGTAGCTGTAGCTCGCGCCCACCGGAGACGAACCCAATCCCGGGATCACCGTGGAAGTGATCCGCGCATAAGAACCGTTCGCAGAAGTCGACCGATGGAGATGGAACCCCAGGTTGTTCAGCTCCGAGCCCGTCTGCCACCGAAGATCCACCGCACCGTCCGCTCCCACAGCCTCGAACGACATCAGCTTCACCGCCGTGGTCCCCAAGGCATCGTCCGCTCCGATGTCCCAGGGAGCCACACGGCTCTGCCGGTCGATGTCATAGCCAAAGGCCAGAACGCTGTCGCTCGACAGGTCGGCACCCTGGTTCTGGGCCCACGTATCGCTCAGGTGCAGATGGTAGTCAACGCCCCCGACGAAGACGGGGTCGGCTCCCGCGCCGTCTCTCGTCTTGGGATTGAGCCCGGGCGCGACGCCCACGTCGGAGAAGTTGTTGGTGCTGTCTGCGCTGAACACACCCTGGTATGGGTTCACAGAGTCTATGGAGATGTTGTTCTTGGCGTGGATGTCGGTGTTGTCGTATCGCACTATCCCTCTGTGTGTCGCAGCACCGGTGCCAACGATAGTATTGTTGTAGACATACAGCGTGCCGTAGTTCTGAGCGTAGATCCCCGAGCTCGAGTTGGTCCCGACATAGCCATAAACGATGTTGTTCCACACCTTGGCAACGTAGAGGCTGCTGTCGAAGGTCGTGAGTCCGAATTGGTTGAGGGCGCCGATGCCGAAAGCCACGAGCGGCGGACCGACCGTCGTCGACCGGATGATGTTGTTGGAGATCTGGATCTCCGCCGGAAGATCCGCGTTGTTCTGGGTGACTTGAATCCCGTTCGACTGGGTGGCGACGACCTGGTTGCTGTTCAGCTGCAGCCCGTCGATGCGGACATACCGCTCCCTGATTCCCATCACTGCGAAATAGCTCGCGTCTTGCGACAGGCGGTAGGCCGACGTGCTCCAGACTCCGTTGTGGCGCTGGCTCGTACCCACCTCAGTGTAGAAGACCGGAGTGAAGATCCGGATATAGTTGTCCGGACCCGTGGTCCAGCCGTCGATGAAGACGGAGCCGATGTCCTCCCCATCGGCATAGCAGGCCACCATCATCACGGTGTTGCCGGAGACGAGGTCGGTGGACGTATCGAAGTCCCTGACGATGCCGTTGATGTTGGTGTTCTCTGTCTGCGATTCCCAGTTGGCAAGCTTGGTGTAGGCGCGGTAGAGCGTCCAGTCGTTGTCTCCCGCCACGGCGGTCGCCGTACTGCCCGCTGCGTTCTTGACCACGAATTCTGTCGACGATCTCCGGCCATGGATGAAGGCAATCGCGTCGATCGAGCTGTTGCCGTCGGAATCGTACTGAATCGCATCGCCGAGTCCGATGTTGTTGGGAAGGGCGCTGGCGAAGGTCGCGGTGGAACCCGAGATCGTGAGCGCATTGGCCGCGCCGCTCGCCAGAGCCGTGGCTGTGATGCCCACCGAGCGGTAGAGCGCAGTCGAAAACTCATCCGCTCCGATGTCCGGGGTCGACGCATCCCGAACATCCATATCGATGTCGTCGGTGACCGGAGCGCTCGGATCGCCGTACGAGCCCCAGAGCGCGTTGGTGTCGCTGCGCAGATGAAGGTTTTCGGTACCGTTGCTGGCGTTCACAAAATAGCTGGCGTACGCCGTCTTGATGACAGGACCCGGAGAAGCGGTGGCATCGGAGGAGACGTTGGTGCTCTGGGTGAAGCTTCCCGCTCCCGCGCCCCTGTAACAATTCTCATTTCCAGGAGTACTGACGACATCTCCCGAAAAGTTGTTTTTCGCCGTGACGGTGGCATCAAACTGCGAAATTCCGATCGCCCAGCCAACGCTGGCGGTATTCTTGATGTTGAGTACGGTATTGTTGTAGACGAACTTGGGGTCGGCCGACGGGTCCCACGCGTGCAACCCCATCGCGTCTGAGCTG
>Ga0214473_10005002_pt1 | contig 15901 bp, 10 predicted proteins | sample RVTome_7_FD_203509 | JGI IMG/M metagenome (GOLD analysis project Ga0214473, IMG submission 203509) | Soil microbial communities from uranium-contaminated site in the Upper Colorado River Basin, Wyoming, United States - RVT98D197 | ecosystem: Environmental > Terrestrial > Soil > Contaminated >... | reverse complement strand
TGTTATCATCAGCTCCAGTAATGGCCATCTTGTCCAGCAGGAAGCGCCCAGTGCCGGAGTTTGAAACCGTTATCAGCCTTTCCGAAATGAGGCCCACATTTAAAGAACCGAAGGGGTGCGAAGTTGGATTGACTGATATCGCAAAGGTGAGAGGGTTTCCCACAGACTTATCTATTAGCATCCGGTTTCCCACATCGTCATACCTATAATAGAGATAGGTGGTTACACTGTTTTCAGTATATTCCACTCCGATCAGCCGGTTCATTTCATCGTACCTGTAAATTACTGTCTGAGCATCGCAGACAAGATACGATGATAAAATCAGAATGGCAATGATAATCGGCATCAATCCTCTAACTCTTTGTCTGCTTCTCATCTCCCAGTGCCTCCAGGTAAATTCTGCATTAACTAAGCCTTGACTTGTCTTTCATTTGCTAAACGGCATCAACTTCTGCCATTATTCCGTTTTCTCTATTCAACCTTAAGCTCCGCTCCCATGCGCCGTAAAGCCACTCATTCAATATCCCATCGGTACTATCGAACAAGACAATCAATGAGGTCAAGTTATTTGAAATTCTTGACCTCGCTCCCGTTTTTTGAAGCAAAGCCAAATAGGGTTTTAATGTCATTCCTCTTCATGTATTTAAGGCTCTTATAAGCAATGAAGGTGCCAACGGGGAAACCCAACAACAAAATATACAAGAAAAACTTAAAAAGGAAGTATCCCCATTTGCTTCTAAGCAGGATCCCTATTCCAGTAGTAAGATACCAACCACTTATTAGTACAAAAAAGGTGACGAATTTATGTACATCAATATTCGGAGGGCGCTCTTCCATGAAATAAAGAGAAACAAGAGGATAAATACCACAAATAGAAAAACAGATCAGTACGATACCATATGTCTTTAAGAATCGTTTCCCCTTTGGCATTTTATACCTCAAAGTAGCATTATTCGTATTTGTGCGAGGGTGAAATCCGCTGACTATTGAACCTGATTATTCGCTCCTTTTTTTTGATTCCCAACCATTCCCTAATGTAAATTTTTCAGTATCAAAGCGTTAATACCAACGGGGCGTCAATACTTTGTTAAGCCAATTATTAATCTTGGCGCTTGTCTCATCAAGCCATTTATCATATTTGTGGCTTAATTCATTAAAATCTAAAATTACTCTTGTGTTCGTCGTGACGTCAGTATATCCAACAGAAATCCCCTTTCCAATACCGCCTGAGCGACCCGGTCTCCCCGAACAAGTTACTGTCTCTGTATATGAAATGCCTGCAGAATATGTTTGTTCCCTCGACGTTCCAAGAAAATCATTCATGTTGTCCTTGACCCAGCCGCCAGTCCCTCCCGGACCAAATCCTAGTCCCATAACTGTATCGACAGAAGACGGGGCGGTTGCAGCACTAGACTTGTATAAAATAAAGTTTTGTGTTCTCGTATCAATCGCAAGCCCAAAATAAACTTGAGATAGCCAACCTTTTTTCCCGAATAATGACTCACTAATGAAGGCGGCCCCGCCAACTTGAACAAATAATACATCTAGACCTTTTGGATCAATGCGATTCACTGGATTCCCTGCGACATACGCAAATAAATTAATCCCACCCCCCAATCCTATGGGGTCGGGAGTTACATACCTTCCTGTCGTTGGATCGTAATACCGGTGGTAATTGTAATGCAGCCCTGTTTCCGCGTCGTAGTATTGGCCCGGGAACCGGAAGGGATTCTGAACGGTCTCAACTTCAACCTCTGCCTCGCCAAAGGGGGTATAGACAGCTCTCCAAACGACGGTCTGACTCTCGCTTGTTAGAACCCGGGGCGTCCCAAGATGATCATTGTGATAGTAATAAACTGCTTCTCCCGGTCGAATCATTGCCAATAGCTGATCACCAAGATAAATATATTCTGCCACCATCCATCCGCTTGAGGTCGTTTCGGCAATCAAATGGCCCTGGAGATCGTAATGATAGATTGTGGTTGTTCCCTGGGCTATCTTCTTGATTCGCTGCCCGGCTCCGTTGTAAGTGTACTCCGCAATCTGATTGCCGCCATCCAACACCCGAATTAGCTGATTAGACAGGTTATAAACGTAAGTCAATGTGTTTCCTGTCGTTATGTTTCCATTGTTGTCATACCCATAATTTACGGAACCCGCCCCTTCAATGTGGGACAGTCTATTCGTCCCCGGTTGATAGGTATAGCTGGCTGCGCCTTCGAGGTTCCTTGTATCGGCCATGGAGATGATATTCCCATTGGCATCGTATCCATAAGTCAGATTGAGTATCGAACCCACCTGAATGGCCGATATTCTGTATTGGTTGTCGTATCCCTGGACAAGGGTGAGATTATTTCCGTAGACTAATCCGGTAATTCCTCCATAGGGCAGGTATTGAATCGTGGAGGCCAAGGTCTTTGACTGCCCATTCACAACTGTCGTGACGCTTGTTATCCTCCTGGTGGTCGAGTCCGGCACATAAGTGACCGTCCTTCCGGAAGGGTAACTGATCGATAAAAGGGCATCGTTCTTGTCATAGCCATATTGAATTGTGTAAGGGATACCTCCGATGGTCTTATCTTCTCTGCTTAAATTCCCATGGGCATCGTAGTAAAAGGTGTATGACCCGCTCGGATCAACCCTTCCTGTCAGTCTTCCGATCCCATACGAGACGGAGGTCGAATCGTAGGTCAGCGTGACGTTTTGAGTCGGATCAGAAGGGAATTGAATCGTTGTCAGCCGATTCAGAGGATCGTAGGTGTAATTTACAGTCGTGCCTTTCGCATCGATTTTCTGGACGAGGTTGCCTTCCCCGTCGTAGAGGCATTTCATCATTGCGGTATCAACAGGGGCTGTTCGGTTCTCGCTCTTAAGGTCGCATTCAGTAGGGTTTAATTTTAGATCAATGACTGAGACAGGATTGACCTGAGCATTACGTCCATAACTGATAACAATACTCAATAGCTGCATGTCACATTTTTGATAAGTCGTTTGTGTTAAACTATTCATGGATTACCTTTTGAAAGCCGGTCCATCTTCTAAAGTGTCACGGCCTGAGATTCCACTGTCATCTATTTAACATCCTCAAGAGCTTTCCGAAGCGCTTGGATCAATTCTTGGCATTCGGTTGGGCTCACAATGACCTCTGCATCTCCGCCCTCTTTTAAAGACAGACAAATGGCGATATTCTTATCAACTTTGCGGATGACCGCAATACCTTCATTTTCTGGACCAAAGCTGGAAAACTTTATTGTAGCTATTTCCTTTGCCTCCATTTTCGATTACCTCCTTATTTAATAGCCAGGTATAGGATCCCCTGGTAAGTATCTTAGGTGCTTTAGGCCAGGTATATCTAAATGCCAATGCGGGCCTTTATGCCAGGAAGGGGCCCCCGGATGGTAAGGATGTTGTTCGTAGATGATCTTAATTTTATCCGATGGTTGGAAGATTACTTTATTTCGCCCAGATGTATGAGGAAGATCTGGAATTTTAGTTCCTTTCATCTTAAGCAATCTTTCCATTCCCTTTGCGGTCTTCGGAAATACCTTCTTCGTGCAGCCTCCGATACCTCCGGCCATTGGGACACCAGGGTCGGCATATATTGCATACATACCGGCTTTTAGCCAGCCCGGAAGCCCTTCAAGTCCATAACTCGTTAGCAATGCCTCAAATTCGCCGGCAGTTGGGATGTGGTAGCCTTCAATGTATGCAAGTACTAAACCTTCCGGATCCATCCAACTGATTGGATTATTTGCAACATAGGGAAACAGATTTATCCCGCCCTCCAGCCCAATCGGATCAGGGGTCACATACCTTCCCGTCGTGGGATCATAATACCTGAAGTAGTTATAATGGAGTCCTGTTTCTTGGTCGTAGTATTGGCCCGGGAACCGGAATGGATTCTGAACTGTCGCAACTTCAACTTCAGCCTCACCGAAGGGGGTATAAACAGCTCTCCAGACGACAGTCTGGCTCTCGTTTGTCAGAACCCGGGGCGTCCCAAGATGATCATTGTGGTAATAGTAAACTGCCTCTCCGGGACGAATCATTGCCAATAGCTGATTACCCACATATGTGTACTCTGCCAGCATCTGACCGCTTTGGTTCGTTTCCGCAATCAGATGGCCGTGGAGATCGTAATGATAGATTGTGGTTGTCCCCTGAGCGACTTTCTTGATTCTCTGTCCGGCCCCGTTGTAAGTGTACTCAGCAATCGGATTGCTTCCATCCAAGACTCGAATCAATTGATTGCTGAGATCATAGACATAGGTCCAGGTGTTTTCTGTGGTTATGTTACCATTGTTGTCATACCCAAAGTTGATGGATGGGATCCCTTCGATGTGGGTCAGTCTGTTTGTTCCGGCTTGATAGGTATAACTGGCTGCGCCTTCGAGGTTCCTTGCATCAGTCATCGAGGTAATATTTCCATTGGCATCGTACCCATAAGCCAGATTCAGTATTGAAGTCGGATTCGGTATCGAACCCACCTGGATCGGCGATATTCTGTATTGGTTGTCATATCCCTTGTGTAATAAAAGCCCATTTCCATAGCTCAAATCCGTGATCCCCCCGAAGGGAAGGTACTGGATAGAGGATGCCAATGTTTTGGACTGCCCGTTAACAATGGCTGTGACTGTAGCAATCCTCCGTGTGCCGTCCGTGGCGGGTTCATAAGTGACCGTCCTCTGGGAAGGATAGGTAATGGATGAGAGGGCATTGTTGTTGTCATAGTCATACTGAATTGTGTAATAAAGGATACTCCCGATGGTCTTCTCCTCTCTGGTCAGATTCCCATGGGCATCATAATGGAAAGTATAAGTCCCGCTCGGATCAACCCTCCCGGTCAGCTTTCCGATTCCATGTGAGACGGAGGTTGAATCGTAGGTCAGGGTGACGTTCTGTGTGGAATCAGAGGGGAATTGGATCGTTGTCAGCCGGTTCAGGGCATCGTAGGTGTAATTTATAGTCGTGCCTTTCGCATCTATCCTTTGTGTGATGTTACCCGCTGGATCATAGGAGTATTTTGTGAATCCCGTATCGGGAGAAGTGGTCTGGGTCTTTCTGCCGAAATCGTCAACCTTATACTCGGTTTTATTGCCATTTCCATCAGTGACGCTTGTCGGATTGTTTTGGCTGTCGTAACCGTAACTCGTGAGAACCTTTCCCGCTTGGGTTACTTCTTTCAACCGGTTCAAATGGTCAAATGCCCGGCTCGTGGTATTTTCTCTCGGGTCTTTGACTGAGATTGCATTCTGGCGTCCGTCATATGAGAATTCAGTGAATGTGCTGTCCGGATTGACGGTCTTCCACAGGCGGCCAAAGGAATCATAGACGAAATCAAGGTACTTCTTCAGCTGTCCTGTCGGGTCCTTCCTTTCTTCGCGGTTTCTGTTCCCCTCCCGGTCGTAACCATAGACTATCTTGTTTCCCAGGCCGTCTCTGATCTCGGTCATTTTGTTTGCAGGATCGTAGGCGTAGTGGATCTCGTTCAATTCGGGCAAGATGATATAGCTCAGGTTCCCTCTGGCGTCATAGAAGTACTGAGTTAAAGCGTTGGTCTGGAGGTTCCTGATTGTCTTTACCCTGTTTCTTTCGTCATAGGTGTATTGGATCTCCACTTCATTACTTGAGTAAGCCGGGTTTTTGGTGATCTTCCCTACGTTTCCATTTGCATCGTATTCCGAGAACTCCGTCCTGATTTCCAAGCCATTGACGTTATTGGTAATCGCTTTCAGTTGATACCGATTGTATACCTCCGGTACAGTGCCCGCATAGTATTCGAAGTTGGTCACATCTGAAACGTCGGTTCTCGGGCCATTGATTTGCGTAAGCCTTCCCAGATCGTATTGATACTCAGTTGTGTAGATCTTCTGGGTCGGAACCCCATTGATAAGAACATAGCCGTTCTCTTCCTTGAAGCGGATGTTGCCGGCGGCATCGTATGTCAAGGTTGTGATTTTGTTCTGCAGCGGGTCAACGACACTGGTCCTGGTCCCTGTGCTTTGGGTAAGAAGGAAAGGATCATCCGTGCGGTGGCTATAGGCGTAGGAGGTCGTTCGGGATATAGACCATTCCGTAGCCTCCTTCGTTTCCAGTATTTCACCTACCTGCTCCCAGGGGTTTGGGGGGTTGTCGTACGTGTATTGGGTTGTGTATTCGGTTTCTCCATTCACAATGGTTGCCCGCGTGATGTCGAGCGAGTTGCTGTATTGGAAACGTTTGTGTGGGGTTGCACAGGTCGAGCAGCCGTCGATCTCTGTTACCACATGGACCCCATTGATATTGGCCGTCCAGTAGGTTGTACTGTATGTATTATTGTTTTCTGCAAATCTGGTTACAACCGTATTCCCAGAGGCATAGGCAAGGGTTATCTCTTCCTGAGGAACGCCTTCTTTCAGGTGGCTGTAGTACCTTGTAACTCTTTTCCAGTCGTCATACTCCCAGTGGCCGATCAGAGCGCCATTGGTGTCGAATTTTTCCCGGATGTTGGAACTCGGGAATTCGTACCTTACGAGATCCTTCACGTTGCCACCCGAGTCACGGTAGTTGACTTTCCACAGATTCCCGTTCTGGTACTCATAATAGACGGACTGACCTTTAGGGTCTGTGATGGATGAAATGCGGTTCCCAGTGTACTGGATCGAGAGGGTTTTTCCAAAGTTGTCTGAGATCTGGGAAAGAACCCCTCCTGGATAGCTCAAGTTAATGGCATTCCCATTCGGGTCGGAGATTTGAAGAAGCTTTCCATCGGCGCCGAACTTGTAGGTGAGATTCCCCTCTTTTCGGCGCAGGAAATATTCGCCTGTAGAAAGGACCTGCCTGAGCCTGTCTCTAACTCCCGCTTCCCCGGTAAAAAGGATCTCAGTTGTCCGGCTGCGCTCCGTAAAGTAGAGGGCCCTGCCATCCGAGTCCCAGACAATCACCCGTTTGGCAGGAGTGTCCTGGACCACGAACACAGACATGTTGAAATTATGCGTCCACCCATAACCCAGGGGACCGTCGTAGAAGAGCTGACTGTTGTACGACCTTCTGAATTCCAGAGGGATCCCAGGCGTAGAAATGCTGATGTCCTGGACCTCATCGTACTTATTGCCTGTGGTAACATTGGCAGGATTGCCGGCATACATATCAACGCATGTTCCATTGGGAGGTGGAAGTGCAGGAAGAGGAACACCCAGGTTTCCTTCTGTGTTCTCGGATGTTCCGTCGGGTGCGCCAAGATTCCAATACCGGCAGATTCTACCAAGATTGTTCGTTCCATTAACCTCACCTACTACGTTGTAAAGCACAAGGTCAACACAATGTGACCCAGGCTCAACAAGCACGGGCACAGGTACCGGGGCAGAAGAACTCCGAGCCGACAATCCACCAATAGAATAAGGGCTTCCATACGGGGTTCCATCAATCCGCACCTCCAAATAGAAAGGGTCTGCGTTTCCATAGCCTATGTTGCTTATTACGGTTGTTATGGTACTTGTCTCGCCTCCCACCAAGGGCGACGGCTCAGAAATATTCGAGAATTCCAGATCTGGAATGCCTCCCGACCATGTCCTCGGAAAATCCGTCGCATTATTGTCTTCAAGCAATTCGTAAACAACACCAGGAGCAGGGTCAGCTACAATCTGGATAGAATGTAGCCCATCAGGCAAGTAGTTGAAAGGTATAGTAAACGTATGCCAACAAGAAGCCCCGACCCCCAATCCACTGCATAAATGGCTGTCTTCATATTGAACGTAGTCAACGGTCATTTTTAGCCAAAAAGGCCCTGTGCTTCCGTAGCCCACATTCCTTACTTCGACTGTTATGTCGGAGTTCACGCCACCTACCAGTGATGTGGGCTCAGAGACATAAGTCAATGCCAAATCCGGAATCCCTCCTGACCACGTCCGCCAAAGCTCCCCCGCATTGTTCGATTCATTTTGCCCCTCATCAACCAGATTAGAACTATCAGCGACAAACAGGATGTAATGTAGTCCATCAGGCAAGTATTCTCCGGGGATAGAGAACTGGACTTCACAAAACTCTCTTGGTGCTATCCCGCTGCATAAACGGGCATCTTGAAATACATCGTAGTCGAGGCCCATACTCACATACGATGCGTCTGCGTCTCCATAGCCTTCATTGCTTACTTCAACTATTATGTTAGTATCAAACCCGCTCTGTAAGGATGACGGCTCAGAAATATAAAACACTACCAAATCCGGCTGGCCTCCGTACCACCAACCGTATGCAGGCCACGTCCAATTGTCGTTATTATATTCATCCCATTCCTCGACATTGTCTTCTGAATCGACTTCAACTACAATCCAGTGTTGTCCGTTAACAAAATCGCCAGGTACCTGAACAGAAATTGAGCCAACGTATTCTGGGTCCAATTCATAGGGGTAATGTGCGTATGTTGCAACAGTTCCATCTTTTATGAATTTGATCCAGAAGGCTCCGGCTGGGGCATTGCCGCTGTTGTATATCTCCACAGTAACAGTAGCACTCGGCCCTGCTATCAAAGGAGGAACGAGCGAAACGTTTGTCAATTCTAAGTCCGGAGCGCCTGCCCAATACCAGCTCTCGATCTTGCATTTCTTAAAGGTTTCATCATCCGTTGCACACATCTGCACAGTGTGGACGCCCGGGGGAACCAGGTCCCCATCTATGATTACATCATGATAAGGCGTGTAGCTGTTTGCTGGCACAGCCCATTCACCAGACAAGTCGTAATATATATCGCCCTCATCTTCTAAATTTGACTCATATGTGCAAAATACAGTGTTGCATATATAGATATCGAGATAAACTGGCTGGTCCTCGTTCGTATAATTCCTAAGCACCACAGAAACAGGAGTATCCTGAAAGCCAACCAATGGCGCCCATGGAGGGTAAGGGTACATGTCATTTACAAGAACTTGACCACATGCTCTCGGTGGGGCTACGGTCAATATAGCAACAGATGCAAGAAGTAGTGCAATGACTACTTTAATGGTGCTTCTATACATATCAAGTCCCTCTTTTCCCGGGATCTACAGATTTAGCAAAGAGAAGCGTCGCCGTCTCCAAGCCCTCTTCAAATTCACACCTACTTATCGGATTATATAAGATGGATAGAATCGTCATTTCTTCAAGGAGCACTGCAACCTATTTAAGCTTCTGGTAAATGGTATTGCCCGTCCTCACAATCGGACTCTTTTTCAAGATTTTTCCAGATAATGCATCTATGGTATATACCCAGGCGGTATGCACTTCCCAGGTAAGATAAGGAGGCTCCGGAATGGCAAATTTCCTGGGCCGCATTAATTTTGTATCGAAATTGTTTATTTGTTCTTTCATTATTGGGGTGGTTTCAGGAGACTGTGCGTCCGCCTGCATATCATCTTCAACTATCGTGCGTATCTCGGCTTCGGTGAGGGTTTTTGTTGCTGCTGCGTGATACAGCTCAAGGGGTGTCGGAATGAGATAAGCCTTCGCTGATACAATGCTTCCGTCCGGGGCGATTCTCAGATTGACATAGGCGCCTCTTAGCTCCCAATCACCAATGTAGCGAAGATACCTGATGTTGATATGGTCTTCCTTGTCCTTGAACATCTGTATCCTTCGAATTTCATCCATATTGGCGCTGCCAAACAATGCCGGTTCCTCTTTCAGAAGGGATTCTGCACTTGCTCTCGCCTTATCCTGAAGGCTTTCCGACGTGGCTACATAATTGGGGACAATTCTGCCCTTGATGTCCAAATACCCTTTGGGACCAGCAGGGGTCTGCTGGATCTGCGAAAACACGTCATCGGGTCGAAGATTGTATTTGGAAGTCAAGTGATCCTTGATATCCGTTGGCAGTGCATTCTGCGCAGGCGCAGTTTGTACAAGGGGAGGTAGATTTGGGGTATCTGATGCGACGTTTCCGGAAGGGTCGTTTTCAGTCTTGATCCTCTCGCTGTCGGCTATGGAACGTCTGTTTCCCGTTAATGGCCTCGCACGGAGCTTCTTAGGTTTACCTGAGGAATCCTCTTCCCAAGCTCCCAAACAGTCTCCAAATATCATTGACAGAGAGACAACCGCAATAATCAGACTGAGAAAATGCCTATGTTGCGTTTTCATTTGTAATTCCCTCCTTAGACCTTTCCCGGATGAGACATAAGATTCACTGGCTGCCCTTGGCAGGAAGTCAGCACACTCCGCATTTCTCCTCCAATTCTTCTTGCCTGGGCCAGTCTCGAAGATGAAAAACCATCCGATTCGCAGCCTACTCCATCTCAATTTCTGAGTCAATAGCAAAAGGAGTGTTTTTTACTCTCAAAAAGAGTGTTTTTTTGGATAGAAAATAGATTCGAATATCACTAATGACAACGAATGAAACGAATATCCCTGCTGTTATTTGATCAGTTCAGCAGCCGGGGACGGCTGGCCTATGGTTGAGGATTCGATGCCTCGATGGCCAGAGTTTCGTGAATAGGGTCAAGGTGTAGGGGAGGGCTTTATGCCCTCCCGTAGGCCTCAGACGGGCGGGTTTAAAACCCGCCCCTACGCGTCTCAGATGCATAAGTCAATCCCCCACCCCTTCGACTCCCCTCATGGCAGGCATTCCCCTCCTTTCAAGGGGGTCAGGAGGGGGGTGGCTGGAGGCCAGGAGCCTTATTGAGAATCGATACCTCTCCGATTCTCAATAAAAAAACCCTCCTCCGTGTGCTCTGTGAGAGACACACTGCCTGTTGGTTTTAATGCGTGCTTTTTAATGGGTGTGCTGCGTAATCAAGAGAGCGAAACATCGTTCTTCACGGCGCTCAAAAAATGCGTTGACAAAACCATTGATTGTGATATTCATATTTCCGTCCACCAAAGGGCGCGAAGGGGCAGACATTGTCAAAAAAGTAATCAGTTATCAGTGACCGGTAATCAGTCGACCAAACAGACAAGGAAGGTAGAAACCCGCCCTGAGCAAAGCCGAAGGGGCAGCAGGCAAAAGGTAGAAGAGAAGGAGAGAAGTAATCGGTGTAATCTCGCCGTTTAAATCAGTGTAATCATGCGAAGCGACAAGGGGGGAAGATATGGCTGGGGCAGGAGCTAAGGCAGATGACACAGCAGGTTTGGGCGGGGGCGAAGGAAATCACAGAAAGAACATCTTGATTATTGAGGATAATGAGGCGCAGCAGGAATCCCTTGAAGTGCTATTGGGTGACGACTTCAATGTATTTCAGGCTACAGATGGCAAAAAGGGTTTTGATCTCCTGCAAACTCTCCCCGTAAACCTTCTCATATTGGACCTGATGCTGCCGCGGATGCAGGGAACCGAGATACTGCAGAGCAAAGAAGGGCCTTCCTCAAAGAAGGTCCCGGTGATCGTGATCACTGCGCACAACACACTCGAAAGAGCCACGATATGCGCCCATAATAAGGCGGTTGATGGTTATTTCGAGAAGCCCTTTGACTGTAATAAGCTCTTTGAAAGGGTCATGGAAATCTTACACAAAGACAGGAAGGCGGCAGCCGGGGACGGCCGCCCTACTCAGACAAATCCCTCACTGCCTGTTTTTTTTGACAGGCTGAGCGAACCGGCCAGGCGAGGTCTCGAATACATTCATAGCCACTATACGGAACCAATCAAGCCCAGAAAGGTTGCAGCTCACGTTTGCCTTTCAAAGCAACATTTTGGAAAAGAGTTCAAGAAAGAATTACACTGCCGTATGGATGTATATATCAATAACTTGAGAATTGACAGAGCCAAGGAGCTTTGGGGTGAGAATCCAGATATCAGGCCATCACACATGTGGGAGCGATTGGGGTTCAGCGATGAGTATACTTTTCTCAGGCATTTTAAAAGGCGTACCGGCCTGACTCCGACTGCTTACAGAGAGAAAGAGAGAGAGAGAGAGAGAGAGAGAGAGAAGGAAAGATGGCGCTTCGTGAAGTGGGGGCCTGGCAAGAGATGGTTTAACATATTTCCCGTCTTTACCCCATCCCGCACCCCATCCCCCTCCCAACCTCCCCCTTGAAAGGGGAGGAGTTAGGTAAGTTCCTCCGCCTTGCTCGCGGCGCTAAGCGCCCGCGCAGCGCGAAGGGGGAGGTGTTAGGTAAATTCCTTCTCCTTGGAGGGGAGGAATATTAGAGCAGAGGGCTTGTTTACAAGCGGGAACTCCGAGTGATTACTTCATTCTTGTTCATGATTTTCACCCGGAGGTTCTATCTCCTTCTCGAATATTTCCCGGAGGTTTATCTCGGTCTCGAAGAAACATAACTTTAAGACTTCATCCCAATTGAAGATTTCAGGAGCGCCATATCTGGAATCTCTCAGGCAATATCTTTCCGCATACTCCCTTTCAGGGAAGATGATTATGTATTCCTTCACTCCAAAGTTTTCATAAGTGTTCTTTTTCTCTCTTCTGTCTTTCAGCTCCGAGGCGGGGGAGGCCACCTCTATGATGAGGTCAGGGGCGCCCTGAATATTGTCATCGGTAATCTTCTTTTTGTCGCAAACGATAAAAACATCCGGCTGGACCACATTGTATTCGTCAAGCACGACGTCGGTAGGGGCTATAAAATGAAGGCAATCCTTAAGTTTTGTTGAGAACTCGAAATCAAGTTTACTTACAATCCTCTGGTGTTTCACCTTGGGTGCGGGAGTCATATTATACGCGACTCCATCAATGATCTCCCACCTTTCAGAATCCGGCCAGGTCAGGTAATCTCTAAAGGTGTATTTCTTTTCCTTACTGACCGCAGGTCTCATCTTCGCCTCCCTGCTTTGCTCGTCGAAGATCCTCGTTTGCGCAGGCTAAAGCCTGCGGCTACTGGTTTCAACTTTGTTGCTTGGCTCTATCCATTCAAAGATATATAAAAAATCAACCGGTATGTCAACAAAATTCCAAGAGATTTCTGAAAAAGTCCAGAAATCTCTGATTACACAGATTATGAAACGATTACACCGATTAGAAAATTCGACCCGCGAATCAAAAAGACCCTCCTCGGCGATCTCTGTGTCTCTGCGGTGAATCCAGGATGATAATTCGGACCTTTTCCGAAAAACCTTATCGATTCTCTTCTTCGAGGACTTGCTCCAATTTCTTTCTTCTTCGGGCGAATCCGGAAAAGATAGGGGAGATGATCAGGAAGAGACCGATAATCAACAGGACCATGGAGATGGGGCGTTTAAAGAGGATGAGGGGGTCTCCGTAAAGCATGGATTGACGGAAGGCTGTCTCAAGCATCGGTCCCAGCACCATGGCTAAGAGGAACGGCGCTCCTTCGTAGCCGAATTTGCGCATCAAAAAGCCAAAAACCCCGAAGGCCACCATAATCAGGACTTCATAGACGTTGTTATTCAAACTGTAGACGCCCAGAAAACAGAAAAGAAGAATCAGCGGAAAAAGGATGTTATAGGGAACTCTTAGAATCCTGATCCAGATCCCGATCAAGGGGAGATTGAGAACGATCAGCATGACGTTGCCGATATACATGCTGGCAATCGTCCCCCAGAAAAGCTGAGGATGCTTGGTGAGCAACAGAGGGCCGGGTTGAATGCCGTGGATGATAAAGGCCCCTAAAAGCACTGCCATCCCAATATTTGCCGGTATCCCCAGGGAGAGGAGCGTCACGAGTGAACCGCCTGTTGCCGCATTGTTAGCCGTCTCCGGCCCCGCCACCCCTTCGATGACCCCTGTTCCGAACTTTTCCGGATAACGGGAGAAGCGTTTTTCTGCCGCATAGGACATGAAGGTAGGAATCACAACGCCGGCGCCCGGCAGGATCCCCATAAAGAAACCGATGATCGTCCCGCGGACAATCGGCCATTTGCAGTCTTTCCAATCTTTGAGCGTAGGCAGAAGGCCTTTGATCCTGGCTGAAAAGACCTCCTGTTTGATATTCTGTTCGATGTTCGTCAAGACCTCGCCGATCCCGAATACCCCCATGGCCACCGGCACAAGCCCTACTCCATCCATGAACGTGATACTGTCCATCGTAAACCGGGTCGTTCCGGTCACCGGATCTTGCCCGACCATCGAAAGGGCGAGACCGGCGGCGGCCATGATCAATCCTTTTGTGATAGACCCTACGCAGAGATAGATCACCAGGGTGAGTCCGAAAAACATCAGGGCAAAATATTCCGGAGGACCGAATTTGAGCGCAGCCCTGGCAAGGATTGGAGCAAGGAGCATGAGACCGATAATGCTCACCGTACCGCCGATAAAAGAGCCAAAGGCAGCCATGCCCAACGCAGGGCCTGCCCTTCCCTGGCGGGCCATCTGATAACCATCCAGGCACGTCACGATCGAGGACGCCTCGCCGGGGATATTGACCAGCACGGACGTGGTGGAACCGCCATACTGGGCGCCGTAATAGACCCCGGCAAGCATGATAATGGAAGTCACGGGATCCATTCCGAAGGTAACAGGCAAAAGGAGTGAAATGGTTGCGACAGGCCCGATTCCAGGCAGGACTCCGATCAGAGTGCCAATCAGGACTCCCGCAAAACAGAACAGGAGATTGTTTAATGTGAAAGCGACACCGAACCCCAAAGCCAAATGATCAAGCATCCCCATCGGCTAAACTCCAAGCAAGCCACGCGGCAAGGGTTGCCCTAATAACCGGACAAAGACGATATAAACACCCAATGCCGCTACGACAGCGGTCAGAAGAACCCTTTTCCAGCTCTGGGACCCTGCTCCTTTCATTAAGAGGACGATCAGAAAGAAGAACGTGAGTAGATAACCCACTCTCTCGAAGAAAAAGCCAGCGACGGCAAGAACCAGGACCGTGTAAACGACCTTCTTCCATCCACTCGCCCGCAGCGAAGAAGATACGATCGGTTTCTTTCCGGAAGCCCTCTTCCTTTGACCAAACAGCAGAATGAGAGAAAGGAGAATCAGAATGATCCCCAGACAGAGAGGCAGGTAGCCCGGCCCCGGTTGTGTCAGACGTCCGATTTCATACGTTAGTGACCAGATGGAAAGCAGAAGGCCAACAAAGAGCCAGAAGAGTCCGCTGATAATATCAGGGCATTTCATCTTTTGCCTCGTTCATTGGAGTGGCTGCAAAAGCGATTCCAACATAATCTTTTCAACTCCATTTTGCAAGCCCCGGTTCAGGGGTTGAAGTCTCAAGTGAATCATGATACATTCGGTAACGTCGCACGTTCGAAAACTTTCAAAATCCACTTTAGCCGATCTCTTTTCGGCAGGACAGGAGGCAAACCATGATAAAAAGAATCTTTGCAGTCACATTAACCTTAACCGTCCTCATGGTCACATCGGTAGCTGCCCGGACCATCAACATCGGCAGCAGCAACCCCGGTTCAGCCACGCACTCAGCCAGCTCTGCCGTTGCCAAGCTGCTTGCCGACAGTCTGAAGACGCAGACCCGTGTCATCCCTCACGGAGGGCAGAGCGCATTCATTCCCGCGGTCAACGCCGGCGAAGCCGATTTTGGCATAGCCAATTCCTACGAATTTTTGGTGGCTTTCACCGGTACCGGCATCTACCAGGGGCAGACTCTCAACAATCTGAGAATGGTTTCCGTGCTCTATCCGATACGGAATGCCTTCTGGGTCAAGAAAGACTCTCCGATTAAGTCGATCAAGGATCTGAAGGGAAAGAAAGTGCCGGGCGGATGGACGGCCCAGAAGATCGTCGGCTACACGACCTCGGCTCTCCTTGCCAATGCGGGCTTGACCTACGATGACGTGGACATGGTCCCCGTTCCTAATGTCAATATCGGAGCCGATGACTTCGCCGCGGGCAAAGTCGAGACGTTCTACTTTGCCATGGGCTCCGGAAAGGTCCTCGAGGCAGGGTCCAAGGTGGGAGGCATCCGGGCGCTTTCTATCGATCCCTCGCCGGACGCCCTTGCCCGTTCCAGAAAGCACTTGCCGCCCATGTACCCCTCGCTGGTCCAACCGTCAGAATCCCATTACGGCATCGTG
>Ga0214473_10005000_pt1 | contig 15905 bp, 17 predicted proteins | sample RVTome_7_FD_203509 | JGI IMG/M metagenome (GOLD analysis project Ga0214473, IMG submission 203509) | Soil microbial communities from uranium-contaminated site in the Upper Colorado River Basin, Wyoming, United States - RVT98D197 | ecosystem: Environmental > Terrestrial > Soil > Contaminated >... | reverse complement strand
TGTGGGTAATTTTTGGGTACAGTATGAGTTTTGGAACAAATATACTAGGCGGCTGGTTTGGCTGGAATCCCGATTATTTCTTTCTGAAAGGGATTGATACCAATATTATGGATGCAGGGATACCCGAGTATGTATTCTCAATGTTCCAGGGGAAGTTTGCCATTATCACACCTGCCCTTATTGCCGGAGCCTTTGCTGAAAGGGTATCATTTAAGGCCTACTGTTTCTTTATTGCTCTCTGGGGACTGCTGGTATACAATCCTCTTTGTCACTGGGTTTGGGCTTCCGACGGTTTCCTTTTTAACCTGGGCGCAAAGGGTGCGATCGATTTTGCAGGAGGGACCGTAGTTCATATATCAGCAGGAGTAAGCGGACTGGTTGCTGCAATATATCTTGGGGCACGAAGGGGATACCCTTTCCAGGTGATACGTCCCAATAACCTGGTTATTACCATGCTTGGGGCGGGATTGCTCTGGGTAGGATGGTTCGGATTCAACGCTGGAAGCAGTGTATCATCGGGTTTAAGTACTGCACAGGCACTTACCGCAACACAGGTTGCTGCGGCTTCAGGAGCACTTGCCTGGATAATAATTGAAAGTGTTCACCAGGGAAAAGCCACTGCATTGGGTTTTGCCAGTGGAATTCTTGCCGGACTGGTTGCCGTTACTCCTGCGGCCGGGGTGGTGCAGCCTTATGGGGCAATGATCCTTGGAATTATCGCTTCAATCATCTGTTACTCGGCTATCCAGATGAAAAACAGACTCGGATATGATGACAGTCTTGATGCTTTCGGGATACATGGTATCGGCGGAATTGTTGGCGCCTTACTTCTGGTATTCTTTATACGACCTTCCTGGATGCAGGAAGCGGCTTCATCAACCGGTGGAAGCTGGACAATCTGGAATCAGCTGGGAGTGCAATCCCTTGCCGTAATAATTGCAATTGCATATGCAGCACTTATGACGTTCATTATAATATTTGTTCTGAACAGGTTTATGAAGTTTAAATCTTCCGAAGAGGATGAAATGGCTGGTCTCGACAGATCATATCATGGAGAAAGAGGGTATGGAATGTTAAATCCCAGTTAGTTAAAATATAAAGTAAGATATTTACAATGAAATTAATAACCGCAATAATCAGGGAAGTTCAGCTGGATAAAGTCCGTGAAGCGCTTATAGAAGCTGAAATAAAAAGAATTACAGTCAGTCGTGTTTCTGGCCATGGTCAGCAGAGAATAGAAGAGATGTACAGGGGACAGATAATTGTACCGGATCTGATACCAAAGATAAAGATTGAGATAGCTGTAAATGAGGCATTTGTTGACATCACTGTTGACACCATACTGAAATCGGCCCGCTCTAACGGAGATGAAGGGTATGTTGGTGATGGTAAGATATTCATTACTCCACTGGAGGAATGTATAAGAATACGTACCGGGGAAAGAGGAGGAACAGCTATATAAATATCAGCCTGGTCAGGATTAATCCCTTTCCTGTCACGGTTTTTATAAAAGGAAGATACTAATGGATAAATTTCATCAGAAAATCATTTATCTTTGAAGTTGAAATTTTAATCCATGGCTATTCCGCATATTTATATTGTATCAGGGGGAAAGGGTCTTGCCGGCGAAAATGTAGTTAAATCGATTCTTGTCCAGTTTCCTGATTTTAAAGTACCCGTAAGTATTGTCTCAGATCTTCGGACGGAAGAAGATGCTCTGGCTGCTGTTCTTAAAGCAAAAGAGAACAATGGTATAATTGTACATACTCTTGTTAATAAGAGGATGCGTATTAATCTTACATCTCTCTGCCTTGAACACAAAGTTATTCAATTTGATCTATACGGTGAGCTATCCGATTATCTGACAATTGCACTTGGCGCTGAGCCGATGCAGGTTCCCGGCCTTTTCAGGAAGATCAACCAGGATTATTTTGACCGTGTCGCAGCTATCGAATTCACTATGTCTACCGATGATGGAATGAACCAGAGAAAATTAACTCAGGCTGACATAATACTTACAGGAATATCCCGGACCGGGAAAACACCTCTCAGTATTTACCTTGCCATGTTTGGCTGGAAAGTAGCGAATGTGCCCCTGGTAAGAGATATACCTGCCCCTGACGAATTATTCACTGTTGATCCGAAACGCGTTTTTGGACTCACTATCTCCAGTTCAAGCTTGCTTACACAGAGACAAAGGAGGGTTTCTCAAATGGGGAGTTTTAATTCAGGTTCTTATCTCGATTTAAAAACCATTAATATGGAACTTAATATGGCAGATAGCATTTTTAAGAAGGGCCGGTTTACTGTAATCGATGTAACCAATAAACCGGTAGAATCGTCTGCCAATGAAATATTACATATTATACAGGAAAGATTTGAAATCGACGAACGCAAGATGCTCTACCAAAAACCCTGACATCCTTCTGTCTAATCAGAAGTTTGCTTGAATTCTTTTTTCTGCCATTGCAAAAGAGTAGATCATCCATCCAAAACAGATAATGAATATGAGCCTTTGCCATATTCCCGTTAACTGATCAACCTCCGACATCAGAATAGACAAAATTGTGGCAATTATTCCCGTTCCCAGAGCCAATCCTCTGTCGATCCGGTCCTCAAGGATAAAACCTGTAGAAATGGCAAAAATTGTGAAAGATAATCCAGCTGAATAAGCAAAATAAGAATGCCACCCATCTTCTGTCAGATTGTATTGAATATCAGGATCCAAAGGGGCGTGGTTGAAAAACGCCGTTAGCACCAGGGATATTCCAAACAGCAGCAGGAATATCCGGTGGAACATAAAGCCATCCAGGAATCTCCAACCTGCGATTATTGAAGAGACCCCTAGTGATACAAAGGTAACGTTCATAATCCAGGCATTTGGTGCAAACTGGGCACCCAGCTGGCTGGTGGTGTTCTTTATAATAGAATACCCGGGAACGCTGAAGAACGGAAGTATGAAGATTACAAGAAGCATAATAATATAGGTTCCTGCAAGGGCTGTGACTTCTTTATACCTTTTCATCGGAATTTATTTTTTTTGAACGAAAGGTAATTCAGCATTCAATACCCTTTGTTTTAATACAGATAAAGGCCTGCTGATTTCTGCAAAGAAAGGTTTCAATAAAAGTGAGGTATCTTCAACCATGTTTTCTTTTCGCAGCCTCTTCATACCAAAAACAACCCTCATTATATTTACCGGACGAATAAGCAGCCAATATATCGCTATAGTAACGCCCAGGCTTGCAGATGTAATTAACAGTACTTTCATTAATACCGAAATATCCCATTGGATTATGAAATATCCTACCACCACTATTACAGGCTGGTGAAGCAGGTAGAAAGGATATATGGCTTCGTTGGCCAGTTTCCGGAATTTTGAATCTCTGTTTAAATAGTGTTTTGCGAAACCTAAAGCAGTAATCCCGCAAGTCCATGCAACGAAAATTGACAATACTTCCCACATTGTGTCACCAGCTGATTCTGATCCAGCCATAAAAGGCAATTTAAACATCATAATTGTCATTGCAACTGCCTCTGCTAAATACAGGTATCTCTGGCTCCTGATGGCTTCAGTAATATTTTTGTTAGGAAGAAGAATAAAACCTGCGATGAAGAAGATAATATAACTGGATATTGATGCCCAGTCTTTTACCAGATCATGAGTCTCCAGTTCAAAATAGGGACGCAGAAGAACCTGTGAAAGAAGTAAAGGAATCATGAAGATATTCAGGGCAAGAGGTTTTGTAACTATACCCTCTATCCATTTAGTGAATCTTGCAAAATTATTACTTCTGAGTATCTTCAGAAAGGGAGAGATAATAAGGGCAATAAAAAATAAATACACTATGAACCAGAGGTGGTGCCAGCTGAAATTACCGGCAGGGTAAATCCCCTCAAACATGTGTCGATAAAAATTCCATATTGTTCCGTACTGGGATATCTTTTCAATAAATACCTGTACAGGCACCAGTGTAAATATTCCGACTACCAGGGGAATGAACAGGCGCTTAAAGCGCTCACCCAGGTATTGCCCTGAGGTCCTTTTGCCAAGGGCAAAGTATGTCCCGGCACCTGAAAGAAGAAATAACAGGGGCATGCGCCAGTAATGCAGAAAGGTCATTGTGCTCTTCAACATTCCGCCAAATAGCTGATCATTTTTTATATGCCATTCCCATGTATTGAATATCATTCCTATATGGAAAAGAAAAACACTTATAATAAGCAGGATCCGTAACCAGTCAATGTAATACTGACGTTCTGTTTTTTGAATAGTGTCTGTTGTCATTTTATTAAGTTTTTGATTTCCTGACAAACATACACCCGGGAATCCGGTCAGAAAGAATTGCCCTATCGGAACGTAGTACGACCCTATCGGATTAAACAAAAATGGAGTAGGATATTTAAGGAATATGTCAGATAATAAGGAAGTTACACCTCTCTTAATGATTTTCTGAATTCGGAAGGTGTTTTTGAAGTAATAGACTTGAATGCGCTGTTAAAAGAAGATTTTGAATTATATCCGACCATTTCTGCCAGTTCTTCTACAGTAAGTTTATTCTCCTTATCTTCACCAATAAGTCTTTTTGCATGTTCTACCCTGTATACAGCCAGTAACTCAAAAAAGTTTTTATTCAGCTTTTCGTTGATCACCTGTGAAATATGATGGGAACTCTGATGTACTCTCTTTGCGAGGTCAGATAAGGATGCCATATTGTTAACAAAATACATATTTGATTCCATTTCAGTTTTGATTTTTTCCAGGATAAGATCTTTATCAGCCTCTGAAAGGGACGATTTCCTGTACTTGATATTTGGAAATTCAAGAAAAAAATGGGGTTGATCAAGAAATTTTGAGTTGCCTAACAACTGGAAACTTGCGGTGTAGATCATAAAAGATATATAAAGAGCAGGTATGTAGTCGCCTACATCCCGGCCAAAATAATTATCCGCAAAGGTATAAAGGGCCAGGATAATAAAAAAATGAAAAACAGAGCTGCGTACCACCTTCAGCCGATCATCTTTTAATCTGAAAATAGATTGTGCCTGCGATTTAGAATGCATGACTAACAATACCGCAGAACTTATCAAATATAAAGCAAAGGATAATCCGGTTAATTCATTTATATAATCTCCTATTCTAAGCGGATCATCACTTATACGGTATACTACATCAAGCATTTGCCGGCCAGGATGCTTGTCCCAAAGATATGAGTTGTATTTCATTTCATTGGGCTGAACGAAATAAAAGACCATGTAAAAGGCCCAGAACACCATTGGGACAAAATGCAGGTAGTCTTTACTTTTTTTAGCCGCTGTCAGACTGTTTTTGACATAGAGATAGAAGAGAGGCCCGATTGCCAGATTCAAAGGTTCTGAAAAGTTTGAAATGGGAAGGAGATAAACAATGTATCCTGTATCATTCAATAACTCCTCAAAGATCATGAGAGAAAGTGAAAGCAACATGAGTCCCTGGTATAAATTGGCCTTTCTGTCATTGAGTCCGCTCTTAATAAAGAACCAAGATATCAGTATCCCCTGGAACACACCCAGATAAATCAGAAGATCAAATATGCTGATATGTATATCGGCTGTCATTATTAATTGATTGGCTAATACATTTTCAGACTTTTGTCATAATAATTATTTTAACAGACTAATTATCAGAGGATAAGCATATTTGCGTTTAATCAATTTTCTTAATTTGTAATTGTTAATGCATTGTCAACAGCCTTCATAATACACTTACTTGTTGTTGTTGCCCCTGTAATTGCATCAACATTTACCTTTTGATTTGATATTATTCGTTGGATTACCGGTTCCGAAAACCTGACATATTTTGATTCTCTTTCTGTGTGCAATAGAATGTTTTTAATCTCATGATCCATAATTTGCACAACAACTGAATATTCTCCTCCTCCACCAACAAATTTCCCTGAATAATTTCCATTCTGAATTGTTTCCAGATTTGGATGATTGATATCCATGGTCCTTAAATTTTTTAAATTAATCGATCCCATGACTCCAAAAGCTGCACATATAATAATTGTAACTAAAATAGAAATTCTTCCAAATCTGTTTTCAGATAAAAAATCAGCTTTTCTTTTCCCGAAAGGTTTTATTGTTGAGATTAAGAAAACAGATACATAAATAATTATCAAAACAATATTTAACCTGAAAGAATTTCTGATTAATGCAGAATATTCATCTTTTGCAGTATTCAGATGTAGTTCTGCATCAGAAAGAGATGTAAGTGCGTTAAGCGAAGGAGAATAAAATACAATGTATATTGCAGCAATAAGGAGCAGTAATATCCATTTAATTATTATCCAGTAGTGTTTAAGAATTCCCCAGTTTGTATATAGCCCATAAACTATTGCAGTTGCCACGGATCCCAGGAAACCATAATAAATCAAACCATTATTGAGAAAGTAGATAATAAAATCGTGACTTCTTAAAAAGGTTAGGTTTTCATCAGACAATTTCAAAAGAAGAAGAGCTACAACGGTAAAGAACCCTCCAAAGGAAACAGCTATAAAGCCTATATGAAATGCCTTTAATATTTTAATATAATTCCCCGATAGACTATTCATTCTGACAAATTAAAAATCCTTGCTCAAAACCAAATTTAAACAGAATAATTTAAACAGCGATTGGTCGTAACGGATTTTATGCTTAAATGAATGTATATTATCTGATTACCTGATATCATATATTTGCTGATCTATTCTACCTGAAGCTTCGTAAATAAGAAATTCTCAGAATACTACTCGAGGTAACCTAAAGTGAGTTCGACATAGTATATTCATATAATATATTGATATACATGTTATAATCTTAGTGAATCTTTGTGTCTTAGTGTCTTGGTGGCAAAAAAATATGCCACTAAGGCTCCAAGGCGCTAAGGTTCACCAAGAATTATTAAGAGAATTATCATAGTATTCAATATAAATTTGATATATATCGAACCACAATAACTTAATAACTTTTGCAGGATCAGAAACAGGCACTTATGATTTCATCTATTACCGGAAGAACCTCTTCGGCCCTAATCTCGAAATCAGCCTGGGTGTTCGGAATTGATGTAATTACAACAATAAGCGATTCAGAGGGAACAATAAATGCAAATTGCCCGCCGTGACCCCACATAAAACGTATATCGCGGGAGCTATCCACCCACCAGAAATATCCGAATGAATAACCCAGTGAAGTGGGAACAAGCGGTGAAGTCATTTCAGTGATCCACGATGACGAAACAATCTGCGTATTATTATACATTCCATAATTCGCCACACACATCGCAATTTTTGCTAATTCCCTTGGAGTGGTCTCAATCCCGAATCCTCCGAGCGTTGTACCATCCTTATATCTTAACCACCTGTAATTTTCCACACCGATTTTTGAAAATAACACTTCGTCGGCCCAGGTATCTGTGGGTTTACCTGTTGAACTCTGGATAATTGCTGAAACCAGCTGAGGGTCTCCATCATTATAGTAGAAATCAGTCCCGGGACTGTTTCTCATAGGCCGTGAGAGAATAAAAGGGGTTATCTCAGGAGGAATCTGACGAAGGACTTTGTCAGTCTGGCCACTGGTACCATCATTATTATAATCAATTCCGGAATACATTGTGAGCAAGTGCCGGATGGTAATATCGGCTTTTTCAGGGTGATCTGCCACTTCCTGAGAAAGATATTCTGATAAGGGAGCATCAATTGAGGATAATATTCCTTTATCCAGAGCAATACCAGCAAGGATTCCCATCACCTGTTTGGTGCACGACCAGATTAAATGAGGAGTGGTAATATCATCATCATTCTTCAGATACGCCTCAGAAACTAATTTGTTATTCCGGAATACCAGCATGCTTCTTAATGACCATAGATTTTCATTCGTATATATTTTTCTGTACACGGAGTTAAGTTTCACAGGATCGATTCCTTTGTCTGCCGGTGTTGAAAGTATAAGTTCGTCGTTTATTTCAACCGGGAGGAAAGAGTCAAATGTCATATTCATCGGATCATCTTTCATACAACCCGAAAGTATCAATGTGGCGAGTATTATAATTATTGGTCTCATTTTTATTTCATTTTTTATTTCCAATTTTCCATTTCAGATTTATCGAATGTGATACATATCTGAACATTGGTTCATTCATATATCCCAAATATTCAAATTCGTAGTTGACAGATCGCCTCTTGTTCTTATCAGTCAATTCAACAATAACATTAGTATGATTCATAACATTCTGAAAACCCAGGGTCATATTTGTATAGGGATTTCTGACAAAATCTGCCAGAGACAGGGAATAATAATATTCTTCTGTTTTCATTTCCGGTCTTGAAACACAGCCGGCAATGGAATTTGAGAGAGATATTCCAATTATCTTATTTTTATATGGCAATGATACCATCAGCTTTGGTCCGAGGTCCCAGGAGGATGTCCAGAACATTTTCCCGCTCTGTAAAAAGGGGAATAGCTGCCACTTGTAATAACCTGCAATGTAGGGTCCTAAAGTAACCGGTATGCCGGGGTTCATGTTGAGTCTGAAACCATAAAAGAGATCAACAGGCTTAAATGACCAGTCAATGCCCAGCCCTTTCTTAAAGTTAGCCCCAACATCAAATTCTGTACTGTAAATTATTGTATTCTTTTCTGCACTCTTGACAAATGAGTATTCTCCGCCAAGATCAAATCCATTATTCACAAGCCCGTAGTTAAATTCATCCTTAATCTGTGTGAATTTTGATTTAAATGAGATCGTATGTTGTACATTCCTTTCTGAATTCTGGGCGATCAGTCCTCCTGAATTCAGGACAAGAAAAACTGTCAGGATTAATAGTGTTTTTGGGTTCATTTTATAGCTTATTTGAAATAGATTTTTTTTGTGGACATATTGAACTAAAATAGTCATATGAATTCTATTTTTTTCTATACTTACCTTTTGATTCCTTTATTCTGTTAGTATAGTAATTTTTCAATATTTCAGTCGGGGATTGGCACAGGTATATCCTGGTCCCGTTCTCCCTGAAATATTTATTATCAATTGTTACCTTTAATTCCACCTTTTTAAATAACTGAGGCAACAGGGTGTCAGGATTCATACTGCTTTCCCTTTCATAATGTACCCATATCATATAATCTTTTGCAAGGCTGTCGGGAGCCCAGTAGAGAAAACTCCCGTTGAATGATATAGGTTGTGGTATGTTGGACTCCTTTCCATAAAACATTACAGCCCCGGCCTGACCATAGTGATAACACCAGATATCACAATTCTTCCGGTCCTCCCCGAGGCTCATATATATATCGCCAACTTTTTGACCTATTTCCTTCCAGCCTGTCATATCTGCCATATCCTGTGGAAGATCGTGATAGACCCCGTCTTCCCATCTGAAAGCATCTTTTTTGATGGTTTTTTCGAAAGTACTAAGCGGTACCCCGTCAAATGGCAGGGAGAGATACAAACAAATGACCATCGATACAATAAGGAATCCGGTAAAGTATTTTAAATATTTCTTAATGTATTTTTCTGTAAAATATGCTCCAAATACAAACAGAATAGGATAAATACCAAGAGAATAATAAGATTTCCCGCTTCCCAGTACTAATAAGGTTATTACGATTAAATAAATAAACCCGAACAGTCTGTATTTCCTCTCCCGTTTAATAAACAGCATTATCAGTAGCGCCCCGGCCCATAAAAGAATAGCATGGACATTCATAAGGAACTGTTCAAACAGGAAATTTGATATTTTGACATGAACCAGTTGTGTTTCACGTAATTCAGCCATATGTTCAAGGATTGGAAATCCATATCGATATTGCCATAACAGGTTCGGGGTAATAATTGACAGGCCAATTACCAGGGCAACAATGAAATACTTTGAAGTAAAGAGCATTCTTTGTTTTGAAAATAACAGCGAAATTGCAAATGCCGTAAGCAGAAAAACTATTGAATATTTATTCAGAAAGGCAAATCCGGAAACAATTGCAATCCATATCCATATCCTGGGATTATTTCGTTTAATCAGGACAAGGATCAGGTAACATACAAATAACCAGTAAAATATATCCATTGCCACAGGCTGAAACAAGGCATTCACGTGAATGTATGCCGGAGAGAGCAGAAAGGCAAAGCTGGCGAGTGTTATTGCTGTTCTTCTTCCCCCCAGTTCCTTAACTGCCAGCCCGATAATTATTATACTTAGTGCACCGATAAGAGCCGGAAAGAATCGCAGTGCAAATGTTGTGTTCCCGAAAATAAGTGTTGCAATCTTTCCCAGCAATGCTGTTGTTGGAGGAGCCGAAAAATAGCCCCAGTCAAGATGTTCACTCTGTGCATAATACAGATATGCATCCCGGTGCAGCTCAAAGTTTGAGAATGTAAGAAAATGGATAAGCAGTTTCAGGGAAGCAAAAAAGAGGATTATTTGCCATTCCCTTGAAATAGATAATCTCTGTCTGGTTATAATTGATTTTGAATTCATTTTTGAAATTAAATTTGCATCTTAAAAACTGCCAAATTTAAAGGTTATTAGCCCTGAAAAACCATTAATATCTGAAGATGACATCCCGGCAATATCCAATCCTATTGAGTAACGATAGCTTGCTCCAACGCCAATGCGTACCCAGCTGTTTATATTTACATCAATATTGAGACTGGGCTCAACCATAAATATTTTATCGTTATTTATTGTCATGGTTGGATTATGTTCAAGAAGTCTTAAAGTACCGCCACCAAACATCGAGTGTACAGTAAGATGAACCAGTTTTTCGTAATTAAATATATACTCCATCTCAAATCCACCATAATTAAGGTCCATAAAAAGGGGTTTTTCATTATTGCTGATTTCACTTGTTTTTAAATCAGTAACCATGCTGTAACTGCCTCCGCCTAATGCCAGTTTGTGGTTAATAATCCATGCTCCTCTTCCTCCGGAAAAAAGGACAGGATTTCCATGAACCAACCCGACTTTTGAAACAGGCCCTCCATAGCCACCACTTGTAAAGTTCTCTCCACCAAGAGTTTGTACCTGGGCATTCATAGAAACACTTATAAAAAGTGCGACTAAAAACATTAAATTCTTTTTCATTTTTTTTCCTCCATTTTTAATTTTAGTTTGTTTGTTAATTAATTACCCGACAAACATACACCCGCGATTCCGTGCAGAACGAATCAGCCTATCGGAACGTTGTACGACCCTATCGGATTGAACAAAAAAAAAATGATTTGAGTAGTAATATATCAGATAATGAGTATATTACTTGTGGCTTGATAATTTTCTGAATTCAGACGGCGTTTGGGAAGTTATTGTCTTGAAGGCGTTATTAAACGAGGATTTTGAATTGTATCCGACCAATTCCGCAAGTTCTTCTACAGTCAGTTTTGAATCTTTATCCTTTATTATAAGCTTTTTTGCATGTTCCACCCTGTAGCCTGCCAGCATTTCGAAAAAGTTTTTATTAAGCTTTTCGTTAATCACCTGGGATACATGATGTGATGATTCATTTATCTGTTTTGCCAGGCCTGAAAGGGAGGCCAGATTATTTGTAAAATAGATGTTTGTTTCCATCTCTTTCTTAATCTTCGCCAGGATCAACTCTTTGTTTTCTTCAGAAAGGGAGGATTTTTGATATTTCATCATCGGGAAAGCGAGAAAGGAGCCAGGCTGATCAAAGAAATCGGATCTGTTAAGCACCTGGTAGCTTGTTGCAAAGATCATGAAGGATATATAAGAAGAGACCAGATAGTTGCCAACATCACTTTCAATACCATATATTATTTTTGTGGCCATGAAAATGGCCGATATCAAAAGAAAATGGATTATAAAATTCCGAAAGACTAATAACACCTGATTATCAGTTCTAAACAGGGATTGTCCAATAGCCCTGGATTTTTTAATCAAAAAGGATATCCCGACAACCAAATAGACTACAATGCTTATTGCTGTCAGCTGATTGGTGTAAGAGCGGAAACCTAACGGGTCAGATGATATTGCTCCAGCCTCTTCCTGCAGGTATTCCCAGCCAGGGTGCTTTGTATGAACATAGTCGTTGTATTTTACCACATCGGGCTGAATGAACTGGAAAACCATATAAAAAAGCCATATTGTTGGTATTATGAAATGCAGCCAATTGTTAATTTTTTCACCAGGCTCCAGGCTATACCTTATATATAAAAAGAGAAGAGGGCCGTAAACAAAATTATATGGTTCACTAAAGTTTGTAAGATAAAAGGTTTTAACGATATATCCTGTATTGTTCAACCACTCCTCAAACATACCCAATGACAGGAAGAACAATAAAAGTCCCTGGTAGAGATTTGCTTTTTTGTTCTCCTGACTATTCTTTATAAAAAACCATGATAAAAAGAGTCCCTGGAAAACACCAAGAAAGATGAATACATCAAAGATACCAACATGTATATCTGTTCTCATAATTTAAGTATTCAGGCTTTTCATTCAGCATCGGAAAGATAATAATTTTATAATAACTGATTTATATACTCTTGAAATAATCATTCCCCCTGGTATAGTTATTAAATAAAAAATCCTTACGGTTCACAGGCAATAAGGATACGGGATTTGAACATCTGACTACCCGAAAAAATATGAGGTTATACAACAAGGTAAAGATTGTGACAAGACTCCTTTCAGCTAGTTATTGTGAGATTTGCGACAAGTTTCTGTTTTGCCCTGGAGAATTGCGACCTCGAGGTTACTGGTGATATTGATAATATCTCTGCAATTTCTTCATGATCGTATCCTTCGAGAAGATAAAGTGAGATTACAATCCGGCATCCATCAGGAAGCATTTTGATGGCATCCATGACTTCCTGCACCTTTAAATTTGTCTCTTCATTGCAGGATGTATCATCGACATATTCTACGCCAGGCTCCTGAAAGGAATCTATATCTTCAAATATCACTTTTCGCTCTTTTTTAACCGCATCGAGTGAGCGGTTTATAACTATTCTTTTGATCCAGGCACCAAAACTGACACTTCCGGAATAGGTATCCAATTTCTCAAAGGCCGACAGGAATGACTCCTGCATGATGTCCTCAGCCTCCATCGGGTTGTTTACGATCCTCAGGCTTATGTTGTACATTGCCTTATAATACAACTTGTAAATCTGAAATTGTGCCCTCTGGTTGCCTGCCTTACAAAGGTCGATCAGATGCTGGTGCAGGTTTGTAAATTGTGTTTTTGAATTGATAACATCTGTTGTCATGATAGTCAGGTTTAAATTTCATGTCAAACATACACCAGGGAAACCAGGCGGAACGAATCACCCTATCGGAACGTTGTACGCCCTTATCGGATTATACAAATATGATCTCATACATAGAGTTGGAGATCACTCGTCAGCCAGACTTCGCTGTGAACTTAGCCGGACAACGGTGAACTAGGGATTGCAAATGGCAGATAATTCGCAGACAACATTTAAATAACCTGTACTAAGATATTGTTATTTAGTTTGATGCCGGCCTAAAAGTCAAAGTTACACAGGTTTATTTCACTTTTAAGAAGGAATGATAATTAAAACAAGAGCAAATGAGAGGGTTGATATAATCAGTCCAATCATAAATACTGTATAGGCAATACGGAGCAGTACATATTTCTGACTGATAACCTTTCCCAGGCTATATTGATCTTTTATCATATTGGAATACAGATAATTGTCATCTTTCATCATCTCTTTTACAGCCCATGAATATTCTTCATACTTCATGTTATAGAAATTGCCAAAAAAAAGGAGATTCACTTTTTGATTATGAATGTCTTCTTTTGTGAAGTTCCCGGAGGAAATTTTTGGACGGGTTGACAGTATTGCGAAAATAATGGTGACCAAACATGTTGCAATGAAAACAACGACCGGTATTGTAATGTGCGGGTAGTCTGAAATCTTGCCCGGTCCCAGGGATAACAGGACTGTAAGTATTATTGAATTAATGGAAATAAGTATATTTGCCTTATTATCAGCAATTGAGCTTAAGTTGATCTGGTTTCTGGCTGTCATGCGAAACATCGATTCAACTCTCTGCCCGGAAGTTTTTCTTTATTGAGCTTATCCTAAAGTTTTTTATTCTCATCAGTAAGCTTTTTTACCTCCTTTGAGGATTTGTTTTCTTCTTTATTTAACATGGCATTTATAATTTTATAATTTTCATCTTTTCCCGGTGCCAGCATTTTCTTACAATATGCAGTATGATAATTATGGTTCTCAAACAATTCAATTGTTTCTTCAAAATAGGAACGCTTGCTTAAATACCTGTCTGAAACATTATTTCGTTCTTTGCACTATCCTTATTCTTAAGGTAAACTGATGAAAGGCATAACATGGTTTTCATGAATAGTTTTCCTATGAATTTTTTTCTTATTTTTATTAGCATAACGTTTATCAGGTTTATGAAAAACTGTTTTGGCCATAGAATGATATCTCCAGCTATGAAAATAAATAAAAATTGTCGAATTCCGTATTTTATGATTTGCGCACTATCTTTTTTTCTGTCAGTAATCATTTTCTTTTCGCAATGCAATTCCTGCTCAGAGAGGGGAAACAGTAAAAATCTGCAAAAATCACAATCATTTAAATCCGATTCATTATCAGATTCAGATAGTAACAGGTATATGGCAATAATGTCCGGACAATCGATTATTTCGTTCCCTTATGATTTAGATAATCCTGATGAGAGATATGAATTGCCCGGATCTCTTACCGAAATTTCAGGTCTGGCATATTATAAAAATGACAGGATTTTATGTGTACAGGATGAAAAGGCCAACATATATGTCTACAATATAAATAAGAAAGAAATTGAAAGCATATATGATTTTGGCAAGGATGGGGATTATGAAGGAATTGCCCTGGCCGGGCAAACGGCATATGTGATCAGAAGTGATGGAAAGATCTTCGAGGTGGAAAATTTCGATAGTGAGAACAAAAAGGTTAAAGAGCATAAAACACCCTTATCTGCAAATAATGATACTGAGGGCCTGACATATGACAGTTTTTCAAATTCATTATATATTGCCTGTAAAGGATCCCCATCTGTTGAAAAGGATAATCATTATGAAGGCACTAAAGCTATATATCAGTTTAGTCTCGAAAAGATGAAACTTGATAAAGAACCCGCTTTTCAAATTGATTTAAACAGACTTGATAGTTACATGAATGATGATTTGTTAAAAGAATTTTCCTTAAGGATTGCAAAAAAACTTCAATTGATTGAAAGCGGAACAAACTTTCAGCCGTCAGGGCTTGCGATTCATCCAATTCATGATAGGATTTACCTGCTTTCCAATATTGGTAAAATGTTGATAATCCTTAACAGACAGGGTAAAGTAACGGATCTTCAAAAACTTAATATGAAAATTTTCCGACAACCAGAGGGTATATGCTTTTCACCTACAGGTGATCTTTTTATAGCGAGTGAAGGGGATGGAGGCAAGGGATATATATTAAAGTTTAAACTTCATGCGGATGAGTAAATTGACGGGATTCTTTTATATCAAGCCGGAAATTTTTCGTTTAGTCTGATCGGTCACTTTGTAGATGAAATGGAAAGTATGTGGATTGCACAAAATCCAATTTCCGGAGAGGCAGCACATCGTTTAGGCGATAAATCAAACAGTTATTTTATAGTAGGAGCCAATATACGTGCAGATAATATTTACAAAGGATTATTTGCCAATATACGGATTTCAAACTTATTTGATACAGAAATACGATATCCTACAATACAAACTACCTCGTCCTTAATAAAAGGCACATACGGACAGGATCGTGTGATAATTAGGGTTTGCTGATAAAGTGGTTTTGCATACATATAATGTTAATAATCAACGATATATGTTAATATCTTTAGCTTGAATAAATAGTAAAAATGCAAATAAAAACATAA